>WNGB01008927.1_pt1 | contig 37056 bp, 39 predicted proteins | sample 5400681 | NCBI WGS metagenome assembly WNGB01 (sample SAMN13153367, study PRJNA577476) | soil metagenome | isolation source: 115 cm soil or saprolite under grassland replicate 2 | place: USA:California | collected 2016-06-15 | reverse complement strand
GGCCTTTTTTGTTTTTGAAAATGGAGCCGGCAGAGACTGGTCCGCCACTCGCGGAACATCTGTTTATCGCTTGCTGCCGTCCTGCGGCTTTTTTTGAAAATGGAGCCGGCAGTCTATGCCGGCTCTATTTTTCCAAAAAACGCAACACGTTACTGGCTAGAGAGTCTTGGATCGAGCATCTCGCGGAGCCAGTCGCCGATCAGGTTGATCGCCAGAACGGTCAACACAATCGCGAGGCCGGGAAAGACAGAGAGCCACCAGGCGCTGTCTACGTACTGAACGCCTTCGAAGACCATGCGCCCCCAGGTCGGCGTCGGCGGCGGGACGCCCAGGCCGAGGAAGCTCAGGCTGGCTTCGAAGATGATCATGTTGGCCACCATCACCGAGCCAATCACGATGACCGAGGCGGATACGTTGGGCAGCACGTGCCGCCACAAAATGCGGCGGTTGCGCGCTCCGATGACACGCGCCGCTTCAACAAGTGGGCTCTCGCGGACCGAGAGCACCTCGGCGCGCACCACCCTGAAGTACGAGACCCAGGTGGTCACCGCAAGGACGAGGACCACGTTGGTCAGGCTCGGGCCGACAATCACCGCCACGGCGATGGCCAGGATGAGGAACGGAATGGCCTGCTGCACGTCGGCGACGCGACTGACCAGTGCGTCAACCCAGCGACCGACGAAACCCGCCACCAGCCCGAGCAGCACACCAAGTGAGCCAGCCAGCGCGGCGGCCGCTACACCCACGACCAGCGACACGCGGCCGCCGAACACGATGCGACTCAGCACGTCGCGGCCGAGGTTGTCCGTGCCCAGCACGTGGCCGCCGACCAGCGGTGGCTGGAGCCGTTCACGCAGGTTCTGCGCGGTCGGTCCGAAGGGCGCCATCCATTCGGCGCCGAGTGCGCACGCGACGACGAGCACGATCACCAGCATGCCCAGCAGAGCGCTGAGCGGCGGCAGGCGCCGTGCTCTACGTCTGCGGGGCTCAGCCAGTGGGACAGGTGTCGCGGTCACGCTCGCGGAGCGCAGGACCGCGGTCCGTTCAGCGGCCAAGGCGAATCCGTGGATCGAGCCAAACGTAACTCAGGTCGACCACGATGTTGACCACCACGACGACCGCCGCAGCGAGGGTGACAAACGCCTGAATGACCGGCACATCGCGCGTGGCGATGGCTTCGACGGCCAGGCGGCCCATACCGGGATAGGCAAAGATGCTCTCGACCACGACGGCGTTGCTCAGGACGAACACGACCTGCAGCGCCAGGAAGCTGATGACTGGCAGCGCCGCGTTGCGCATGGCGTGGCGGATGAGCACCGCGCGACCGCTCAGGCCCTTGGCGTATGCCGTTCTGACGTAGTCCTGGGTCAGGGCTTCCAGCAAGCTCGACCGGAGCAGGCGGGCGAGCGTGGCCGCGGAGGCGGCGCCGACGGTAAAGCCCGGGAGGATCAGACTCTGCCAGCCTTCGGCGCCCGACGACGGCAGCCAGTGCAGATACACGGCGAAGACCAGGATGAGCACGATCGCCAACCAGAACGCCGGGATTGACTGGCCGAGCAGCGCCAGCAGGCGTGACAGTGCGTCGAGCGGCCGTCTGTGGTGGAGCGCCGCGATCGTGCCAAGGGGAATGGAGATCAGCAGCGCGAAGGTCAGTGCCACGGCGCTCAGGCGCAATGTGGCTGGGATGCGCTCGAGGACGAGCGGCATAGCCGGCGAGCGGTGGCGGAACGAATCGCCGAAGTCGCCCCGGACTGCTCGTTGCAGGAAGTCAACATATTGAACGGGCGCTGGACGATCGAGGCCCATCGTGTGGCGGAACTTCTCGACCTCTTCGGCCGAGGTATTCAGCGGCACCAGGACCGAGGCGGGGTCGCCCGTGAGGAACGTTAGCCCGAACACCACGGCGGTTACGCCCAGGAGGACGAAGGCTCCATGGAGGAGCCGCTGGGCGATGTAGCTCACGCACGTCCTCGACCACGTTCTCGGAGCCCTACGCGCTGGCGCGCGAGTTTGCGTCGCTCGACCATCTCAGCGCCGGTCGCGCAGCCTGGAACAGCCTGCGGCAAGGGCGTTCCGCCCGCGGCCGTGGCCCGCGGGCATTCGCCTTCGGCGGCAGTGGCAGGCGGCGCAGGCGCTGACGTCATCAATGTTCGCGACAGCCGGTGCGCTGGTAGCCGAGCGGGTTGGCGTCGCCGAAGAGCTCGTAGCGGTTGGTCAGGTGGAGCGGGCCATCAACAGGCAGGGGAACGCCGCCGACCTCGGGGCGGATGCGAATCGTCGGGCTGCCCGAGACGCGATCCATGGCCGGTAGCTCGAGCGGCGCGTCCATGCTGCCAGTAGAGACGATGGCCACGGCTTCGGGGACGGCGAACGGCAGCGGGTAGTCGGCGCCTTGCGGGCCGCCGTGCTCCCAGGCCAGTAGGACCGTCTTGATGCCGAGCCGCTCACAGGCCTGGATGGCCAGCATGACCTCGGTGATGTTGTTGCCGCCGCCGCCCAGCGAAAACACCACGCCCTCAACGCTCAGCAGCTGGGCACAACGGGCAACCTGCAACGCGACGCGCTGCTTGTCCTCGTACTGGTAGTAGTGGCCACGGTGGAGGATCACACCGGCGAAGGCCCACTCAACTGCATGACGGTCGTACAGGCCAGCAACGAGCGGGTTGTTCTGGTGCAGCCACGTCGTCAGCTTGACTGATGCGCCGCCGAGTCCGCCGGCAACCAGGGCGCCGTCGGCGAGCTCATTGGGATGAACGAGCGTGGGCAGGAGCTCGTCCAGGACGCGGCCGTAGAGATAGCTGCGCATGATCACGCCCTGGGATTGGACCTGGTACGCGTAGGCCACCCTCGGCAATTCGGGGGCGGCGCCTGAGAGATCCCGCACCACGACCTCGGCGGGCGCAAGGTCACGCGTCACAGTGGCCAGGTGCCTGGCGGCGCGTAGCCCAGCCAGGACGACGGCGCCCTGGTAGTCCTCATGGGTCAGGCCGTCGGCAAACTCCAGGCGCACGACAATGTTCGCCGTTTCGGCATGTGGCGTGAATGGCGAGGAGGTGTCGATGAAGTTGTCGCGCGGTACGAACAGGCCGCTGCTGCCCAGCCATGGCACCTCCCCACTGGTCATAACGGCGGCGCCGCCGAGGCGGTGCGTGCGGCCCGCGCCGACGCCTTCGACGGGCCCGAGCAGGCCCGGAAACACGTCGCCACCACCAGAGACCCTGATGCGCGGCTCGACCACGTCGCTGATCTGCGTGATGCGCACCGACTCGCCGGGCTGCACCAGGTCAATCGACACGCCGGTCAACGACGGCTGCGCCACAGCGCCGGCAAGCTCGTCGCGATCGACGATCAGCCGCGCGCCATCCAGACGCGTGGGCGTACCGAAGGCAACCTCGTGGACGGGGAAGTTAGCCAGTTCCAGGCGCATCAGCAGGCTCGAAGATGGTCGGTCGCGCAACCGAAGACGACAGCGCGACGAGCGCGCCGCCGACGATGCGTCGACGCAGCGCGAAATCCTGAGCGGCATCCTGCGCGGGATCGCCGCAGGGATGCGGAATCTTGACGCCACGCACCACGCGATTGGCGCCCAGCTCGAGCGCGACCGGCGGCAACGCGGAGATCATCGCCGTGGGCAATCCAAGCCGTTCGAGCTCGACGCTGATCGCTGCACCGCAGCGATTGCATGTCCCTCATGTGGCGGTCAGGATCACGCCCTGCACGCCGGACTGCAACAGCGCCGCGCCAATTTCGGCGCCCATGCGCCGCGCCGCCGACACGGCGGTCCCGACGCCAGCTGTGACCGCGTACGTCTCGTGCAGTCGGCCGAAGGCCGTCCCTTCCAAAGCGCGGAGGGCGTCCAGCGGCAGCACCAGGTGCGGATCGCGATTGGCCGAGGCGGTGTCGAAGCCGCCGTGGATCGACTCCCAGTCACTCGCCGGCAGGGCCTTCAGTCCGGATATGGAGTATGCGCGCCACTCCGTGGAGTAGGACTGCCGCAGCTTGTCCGGGTTGCCGCGCGGCACAAGTGCGCTTGTCGTTACCAGGGCCAGGGTAGCCATGGACAGATCGACAATCGGCGGCGCTGGGGCGACGCGTTCCACGTCGGGCAGCGGGATCTCGGATTGAAATGGGCGGTCGTGCAGTCGGGCCGACAGCATGTCCAGTGCGCGTTCGGCAGCCGATTGCGCGTGCAGCTCCACGCACCGCAAGCCATGCGAGAGATAGCCGTCGGCGCTGGCCGGACCCAGCGGCTGGCCGTGCCCGAGGCGCACCGCCAGCGAGGCCAGCTTTTGGAGCGCCGCCTCCATACCCGACGCGGTCGCCGTCGTGGGCACGATCACGGCGTGGCGTCGGTGGAGCGCGACGCCTGGATTTTCCGGGAACATCGCGGTCACACTCGGGATGCCCAGGTCGGCAGCCACCGCGCACACAGCGCCGCACGCCAGGCCGTAGCGGCCGGCGTTGAACGCCGGGCCAGCGACCACGACGTCAGGTCGTGCCGCACGCAGCGCGTCCGCGACTGCTGAGGCGAAGGCCTCGGGTTGCTCGGTGGCCAGGTTGTCGCCGCAGATCAAGGTGGCCGCGACCTCAGCGCCGTCGACCAGTTGCGCCAGACGCGCGCCGGCGCCAACAGGGGCGGAGACGACGCGCAGCGACGTATCGGCGGCTTCCTCGCCACCCAGGCGGCCATAGAACTGGTTCAGGTAGTGAACGATACGCATGATTCGAATGGGCCAGCCCTTCGAACCTCAAACCCCACCAGACAAGGGGTTAGGGGGCAACCCCCTGAATACCCCCGGTTCTGGGAAGCTTTTGGGTCGGCTGTACGGCGACTTTTGCTGAGCCCGATTGGCAGATATCCTGACGGTCAGACCAAGCGCCGTGGCGTCCCATGCTAGCAGGGGACTACGGCAAGGGAGACAGCCAGGTTGCTCGAGCTTAAAGGAAAGAAAGTCATCGCCATCGGCGAGCGCGACGGCGTTCAGGGCCAGGCCATTGTGGAGGCGGCGCGCAGCGCGGGTGCGGAGGTACTGCTGCAGATCACGCAGTGCTTTGTTTGAACCGCCGCCGGGGCAATGGATCTGGAGGAGCAGGAGCGCATCAAGCAGGTAGTCGACGACAACGGCGGACCCGACGGTATCGTAGCCATTCTTGGCTCACCCGATGCCGAGTCGGCTGAAATGTATGCCGAGACCGTCTCGCTAGGCGACCCCACCTACGCCGGAGCCCTGGCTGGAGTTTCGTTGAAACTCCCCGTGTATCACGTCACTGAACCCGAGATCCGGGCGCTGGTCGATCCGGCCGTGTACGCGGAGCAGATCGAGCTCATGGAGATCGCCCTCGACACCGACGCCATTCACCAGGCGGTACGCGGCATCCGGGACCGGACCGAAGCCGATTGAGGGCCGACCTGCTGGTCCACGGCGGCATCGTGGTCACGATGGACGCCGAACGGCGCGTCTTTGCCGACGGCGCGATCGCTATACGCGACGGGGCGATCGTCGAGATCGGCGGGTCCGCTGCATTGTTGGAGCGTTGGCCGGAAACCGCGCGGCTAGACGTTGACGGCCTGGTGGTGACACCGGGCTTGATCAACGCCCACGTGCACATCACCGGCCTCGACCTGCTGCCGGGCATCGAGCCGTCCGACAGTCCGAAAGCAGAGCATCTGCAGCGCTGGGCGCTGCCGAGCCACGTGGTCAACACGCCCGACGACGAGCGCGTCAGCGCGCGGTATCTTGCGCTCACGCTGCTGCACCAGGGCATTACCTCCTTTGTCGAGGCGGGCACGATTCGCTTTCCCGAAGCAGTCCTCGATGGCCTGGCCGACCTGCACCTGCGCGGTGCGATCGCGACCTGGACGTGGGATCGCTGGAACGATCCACCGGAGTTCGCCACGTCAACCCAGCAGGCCATCGAGCGCATGTGCCAGGCGCTCGAACTCGCTCCCAAGGGGGCGCGCCTGCAGATGTGGCCCAGTCTGATCGGCCACACCTCAGCCTCAGACGAACTATGGCAGGCCGCCGCCGCCGAGGCACGTCGACGTGATTGCCAGTGGACGTTTCATATGTCGCCGGGAACCAATGATGGTGACTTCTACCGGCGCGAGACTGGTCGCGATCCACTGGTGCATCTACACGACCTTGGTGTGCTGGATGAGCGGGCAATTGTCACTCATGCGCTGTATGTATCAGAGGCGGAGGTGCAGGTACTGAACCGGAGTGGAGCCCACGTGGCGTTCTGTCCGGCCGGGAGTCTGCACCTGGCCAGCGGTGTGTCGCGCGCGAGCCGGCATCTGGAGATGCAACGGGTGGCGTTAGGCACGGACAGTCCGCACAACTTGCCGCTGCTTCATGCGGCTGGTCTGGCCAGCAACCTGTTCGGCGATATGCACGGCGATCGCGCGGCGCTGGCGCCCGAACGGGCGCTGGAATGGCTCACACTGAACGGCGCCGCGGCGCTGGGCATGACCGATCAGATCGGCTCGCTCGAGGTGGGGAAGCGTGCGGACCTGGCCGCTTTCGACGTAGCCCAGCCGATCTACAACGTAGCCAACGCGTTGGTCCATCATCCGCTGACGGGCCGCGCGAGGCACGTGCTCGTCGACGGGCAGCACGTGGTGCGCGATGGGCGCATCGCGGGCGAAGAAGCGATTGTGGACGATGCTCGGAGAACAGGCGAGCGTGTGCTGCGCGCGGCCGGAATGCCGCTCCGGACCGGCTGGCCACTGCTTAATTGATCACCGGCCAGGCAATCTTGGGCTGATAGCCCGTCTGGGCCAACACGCGCTGGCCAACCTTTTCAAGCTCCGTAAGGACGGCGGCCTCGTCGATGGTCAGCATGCGCCCGCCCTCCAGCAAGACCTGGCCATCGATAACAACCGTGTCGACACTGTGGCCGTCGGCAGCGAACACGAGATTGGCCACCGGGTTATACATCGGGCGCCACTCCGGGCGCGTCGCGTCGAATAGCACCACGTCGGCTTTCTTGCCGGATTCGAGTGAGCCCAGGTCCGCCTCCTGGAGCGCGCAGCGCGCGCCGTGCAGCGTGGCCATTTCGAAGACCTTCTCGGACGGCATGGCGTTCATGTCGCGCCGCGCATCGCGAAAGATGATCGCACTGGAATACATGGCGCGGACTATGTCCAGGTTGTTCGAGCATGTCTCCGCGTCGCAGCCGAGGCCGATGGTCGCGCCGCGGTCGATCATCTCCGGAAACTGGCTGACCTGGCTCAAGCCGTAGCCGAACCAGCCGGCGGTGGTCGGGCAGTGCGCGATTTTCACGCCGGTCTGGAGCACCAGTTCGACCTCTTCATCGTCCAGGTTGACCATGTGCGCCAGCACGACATTCGGCGACAACACGCCGAGTTGATGGTAGTACTTGACCGGGCGCATGCCAGTGCGCTCCAGGTAGCCCTGCACGTCCTCCATCCACGACGACAGGTGCATGGTCATGCCCGTCTGATGCTTGTCTGCGAGCGCCTTGAGACCCTGGAGTAGCGCGTCGGAGGTCATGGTGTGCCCGATCGGCGATGTCCAGATCCGTACGCGATCGTTGTGTGCGCCGTGGAACTGTTCGATCAGTGCTTCGTTGGTGTCAATGGCTTCTTCTGTGGACTGATACAGGTTCGCCGGCTGGCGAGGGATGTCCCAGCTCCACTTCCCGATGCACGCTCGAATGCCGCTTTGGCCGATCGCTTGGACGACTTCTGGGGTGTGTTTGGTGGTACCCGCTTCGATGAAGCACGTTGTGCCGGTGCGGATCATCTCCAGAAAAGTCCACGTCGCATTGAGCGCTTCTTCCTCGGGGCTCATGGCAGCGTAGAACTGGGTGACCTGGCGCACCCACTGACTGGGCGGCATGGTGTCCGGTAACACGCCTTTCACACTCTGCTCAGCCGAGACGTGGACGTGGGTCTGGATCATGCCTGGAGTGACGACTTTGTTTCGCGCGTCGATCGTCCGTAGCGGCTGATAGCGGGGCTCCAGGTCTGCGCGCCGGCCGACATCGACGATGCGATTGCCGTCGATGGCCAGTGCGCCATCGGTGAAGATGCGCCGTTCGGCGTCGACGGTCAGGACAGTGCCGCCGGAGATGAGCAGGTTGCACGGCGTCGCGCTTGGTCGGTCGGTCACCAGCCGATGCTACGGTACAATCGGCCGTGCCGGCACATGCGTTTTGGCGTCATCTATCAGAGCTTCGATCCGCCCGCTGAGTTCCTCGAGTACGTGCGGCTCATCGAGGCTGCTGGGTTCGACTATTTGTGGGTGTGCGACTCTTCCCTGCACGCCCGAGACGTCTTCGGCTACTTGACCCTTGCTGCTGTTCATAGCACACGCTTACGCCTCGGCGTATCTGTCCACCAGCCGTATACACGCCACCCCGCGATCAACGTCAACGGCATGGCCACCGTGCATGAAATCTCCGGCGGCCGCGCGATCATCGCCGTTGGGACGGGTGACCGACCGCAGTTGGAGCTTGGGTTCCAGCCGGCGCCCGTGGCCCTGGTGCGGGACATGATCGCGGTGTCCCGTGCGTTGCTTGCCGGTGAGTCGGTTACCTTTGCCAACGCCACGTTTCGCCTCGATGGCGCACGGATACGGCACGACGGCGGTCGTGGCATGCCGATCTACGTGGCCTGCTCGGGGCCAAAGATGCTGTCTCTGGCAGGCGAAGTGGCCGACGGCGTGTTGATGCTGTGCGGCGCGACGCCTGACACGATCTCGCTGGCTATGTCCAACGTCGCTCAGGGGACTGTGCGAGCGGGCCGCTCACTTGATGACCTGGATGTGGCATGGGGCGCGGCGACCGTCATCGATGACTCACGAGAGGCTGCGCTGGATCAGACGCGGCTGATGGCGGCCTGGTATGCCAACCATTCGCCACGCTACGCCGCCGCGGCTGGTGCTGCGCCCGCGCTCGTCGCGTCCATGCAGTCGGCGGAGCGCGGCACCAACCTGCACGAGGCCCGTGAGGCCGCCGCCCTCGCCTCTGATGACGTAGTTGACCGTCTCGCCCTGGCTGGTCCCGCTTCGTACGTACGAGAACGTGTCGCCCAAGCGGGTGCATTAGGCATAGAACACTTCGAGTTGTTCCTGATCGGCCCCCAGAAGCGACAGACCTTGGAGCGCTTTGCGGCCGAGGTGATGCCCGCGTTTCGTTAACGCGTCTTGCGTATTCGGGTCGCGGGGCCGCAGGCTCCCCCGACCCGGAGACGCGAATCGGTACGAGCGCTCCCCCGACCCGGAAAAGCGTTTCTTAGAAGCGGGCGCGCAGCCACGTAGCGATAGCGTTAAGAGTGCGTTCGCGTTCGTCGCCTTTGCCGCTGTGGGGGCTGGGGCGGAAGAAGTGGTCGGCGCCGTCTATCCAGACCAGTTGTTTGTCGCCATCGGGGGTGGCGTTGTAGATCGCGTTGGTGTCCTTTTCGGGCAGCACTTCGCGGTCGCAGGCGGCGCCTACATGGAGCGACGGCACTGTGATGTAGCGCGACATTTCGATGGTGTCGACCTGGCATGACGCGCCTGACCACGAAGAGAGCCAGGCACGGGGTGTCAAAACGCGCGCGTAGCCGAACTCGGTGTAGTTGTAGGTCTCGGGATTGGTGGAACGGATCGAGCCGCGGTCACGGTCACTCGGATCAATGCTCAGATCGACATAGCCAGGATCGGCCATCGTGCGCCAGATGGTCATGATCTGGCCAGCGGCCGCGCGTTGGCGCAATTTCAGCTGATCGCGCGCGGATAACGCACCAAAGCCAGGCCCAGCCATGAGCGTCTCGGCGCGGCGCTGATCCTCGATGAACTGGCGGGCCATGGCATCCAGGCGCAGAACGCGATTGCGTTGGCCCGCTCGGTAGCGAGCGAGGAACTCCGCGGAGAAGGTGGTCGGCTCCGGTGGCGTGCGGTAGCCGTTGTCCGGGTCGTACATATCAAGCGCCGGATCGCAGGATAACGGGTCGCGCTCGTCGGTGACGCTCGGGTCGATGCAGTTCTGCAGGAAGCGTCCTGGCCCCGCATGGGTGGCCAACTGGATTACCCCATCCACTGAGCGCATATCGAAGTCATTGAGGTTAGGCGGGTCGCCAGCCGGCGTGGAAGTTACCCGCTGGCCTGGCCGAGATGCCTGTGCCTGGTAGAACGTGTAGAGGGCGCCGCCGCCGGAGTTGCCGAGCAGCACGACGTTGCGAAACCCGCGCTCTCTGAAGGTCTTGACGGCGGCGGCCACGTCGAGGGCGAGCTTTTCGTGGATCGTCTCGATGTCGTTGTTCAACCAGCGCGTGTTGTGTCCGAATGCCGCGAAGCCAGCCTCGACCAGGCCTGGAATCGCGTAGTGGCGCGTACTGTCCGTGCGCGGGTGAATGACCATCACCACCGTGTCTGGCGACCCCTTCTGGTAGACGACGCCGCGCGACTCGCCACCGTCCTGGGCCTTGATCGGCACGATCTCGGACCGCACGTCCGGATCCAGATTGTCGAAGCTGAAGATCGATAGCACCGTCTCGAGGCGCTGCTTGAGCTCGGCCATACGGTTCAGGACTCCCCGTCGCGGAATGCCAGCACCCTGGCGGGTGCGCCGGTGCCGCCCTGGATGGGCAACGGTGCGATCAGAACGAACGCGCCGCGTTCGGGCAGCAACTCCAGATGGGCCAGGTTCTCCAGGATATAGGCACCGTGGCCGTGCACGAGCCGATGGCAGGGCGAATTGTCGGCTTCGCCATTGTCTGCGCTCAACGTGTCCACACCAATGCCCACGACGCCGCGCTCGACGATGAGCAGCCGCGCTGCGTCCGCGCTGACCGCTGGAAAACGCATGCCATTTTGAAAGGCCACGGGGTCACTCCAGCGGGCGGACCAGCCACTACGTACCAGCGCGACGGCGCCATGTGGCACCTGGCCGTGGCGTTGCTCCCACTGCTGGACATCGTCGACAGACAGCAGCGCGCCGGGGTCGTGGGCCGCCCGGTCGGCAATGTCGAAGACGGCCGCGGCGCACAGCAATGCGAAAGGCTCGAGCAGGTCGACAGAGACGGGCGAGGCCACGAAGTGGTTCGGCGCATCGATGTGCGTGCCCACGTGCTCCGGCATTTCGAACACGCCGGCGGCTTTGCCGTCACGCTCGAAGACGTTGATCGCTTGGTAGCGAAACGGTCCGTAGCCAGCGCCAGGCCAGTACGGTATGTCCGCATGTAGCGGATGGGTCAAATCCACCGCCCGCAACTCGCTGAGTGCGCTCAAAACGTCAAGCGCCCTCACTGCCGACCAGCTACCCCGCTATCGCGTTTACCCAATGGAGGCGGAACGCTACTCATTCTAAAGGTGAAGTCTTCCGCCTGGCGGCGGGGCCACTGAGTGGTCGGTGGAAATCGTAGGTGGCGGCCGGCGAGCCACTAGGTCAATGCGGGCTCGGTCAGCAGCGACGAAGCTGGCACCAGGGCGCCTGGCGATGGACAGAACTGCACACACGGCGCGTGCTCCGGTCCGCCACAGCCGGTGCAGCGCACCTGGTCGACCTGTAAGGCGATCTTCCACTGCGTCGGCACGAAGAAGACGGCGGTGTATGGGCAGACCTCGCGACACACGGCGCAATCGATACACAGCTCTTTGACCATGACCATCGGTTCGTGCTTGGGCGTACCGGCCATCAGAGCTGACTCGGCAAGACGAAGCCGGGCACGGGCTCGGTCGGTGCGATCACGGTCACCGGACCGATACTGTGACCGTTCGCGGTTGCAATCGGTGCCACGGGGCGGGCGTCAACAACAGGCCGGAGCATGTGTTCCTCCGGCACTTCGAGTGACCTGGCAAATGAATCGAGGAAGCGCATCGTCAGGGTATTGACCATATGACACGCCCAGCGCGCGAGCGCCTGCACTTCGGACGTCTGCGCATACTTGAGCACGACGTACTCGCCAATTTTCATGTGCTCGGTTTCTTCGATCGTCTGCGCGCCAAACGTACCGGCGACCAGCGGATTCTGAATGACGTGGCCGGCCGATTCAAACCACGGGATGAGCGGCGCCTCGCTGGCGAGGTGATTGCCGGCAGCGCGCACCGCGATCGGATACGTACCGAGCCGCTGTAGGAACGTGTGCAGGCCGAGCGCTTCCGGTGAGAACTGGCACCACGGATGCGTGAACAACTCCTTGCGCGAATCCACGTAGCCCAACTGCAGCACGGCGTCTTCGTACATGCGGGCATGCTTGTATTCGTCGTACATCTGGCGAATCTCCAGGTATTCCACCTCCTGGTATTCGCCCTTGGAGCCAAACGTGTAGCCCAGCAGCCACGTGCCATGCAGCGCACCGACCGAGCGCTCGAACTGCCAGAACATGGCCATTGTCTTGAACAGTTGTTCGTCGGTGCAGTCCGGACTGGCGAGGAGCCGCAGAATTGGATCGCGGCCAGCTTTGACCAGTTCCCAGACCGGATAGATATAGGTCTCCTGAAGCTCTTGAAGAAACTTCTTGGAGGCCATCGTGTGTCCGACTTCGAAGTGCCCGGACTCGTCGTCGAGTTTGCCGGTCGGCTCCAGGAAATACTGCGCTTGTGTGGAGAAGCGGCCCATTCAGAGGCTCCTTACCAGAGGTCGTCTTTGCCGGGCTGCCAGAAGCTGTACGCCAACGGGTGGACCTTCTTGCAGTTGGGGCAGGTGCGCCGCTCGAGGTCGCCGTTGAATTCCGTCACGGCGGCCGCCTCGGCTTCCCAATAGCCCTCCATACCGACGCGGCCGGTATTGACTTTGCGTTCGTGGAGGAACGTGTAGCAGTCCAGGCAGTACCACTGGAACTTGTCCCAGCGCTCGGTGAACGTCGTCTCGAGAATGATGAATGCCAGCGCGCCGTTCTGGAGCGGGACCGGGATATAGATCTCGTCCGCGTCGTTGACGTGCCACCAACCGTAGTCCTGGGTCAGGTGGTGCGACGCTCCGGCGGGCACGAAGCCGAACGCTTTGCCCGGCTGGACGATGTCCATGACCTCGGGCTTGCCGGTGCGCAGGCCGTACATCACATTGGGCCGACCAGCGCCGCCAAGCATGCGGATGCCCATCAGATGGTCTTTCCCGAGCGATGCGAAGGCGCTGTACTGCTTCGCCGCCTCGCCGCCGAGCAAGTCGAAATCGACCCAATTGGCCAGTTTCGGCTGGTCGGCCTGAAACTGCTCGGCCGCTTTGTCGAACTGGTGCAATGCAGACGTCACGATACGTTCCCCATCTCGCGGCCGGTGTCTGTCTGCCTGATGGTCAGACCACCTACGTGCCGCCGAGTATACCGCCGTAAGATGCCGCCCGCCAGACTGCTACCATACGCGTCCCAGAAGGGCCACGTGCTGCATTGACGAGCCAGGCGACCGCCGGAATGAACATCCTGCCGGTGCGGCGGATGCGGGTGCCCGAAGAAATTGTCGATCAGATTCGCGGCTTCATCGCCAGCGGTGAGCTTCGACCCGGTGATCAGTTGCCGTCCGAACGTGAGCTGACCGAGCGCTTCCGGGTTTCGCGCGCGTCGATTCGAGAGGCGCTGACCGCACTGCAGGTGATGGGCATCGTCGAACGCTCGAGAATCGGCGGGGGACTGGCCGCGCGCGGCAACCACGTGTGGTTCACGATTGCGCCGCTGTCGTCGTTCATGGCTACCCGCGGGCACCTGGTCGAACAGATCGAAGTGCGGCGCATGATCGAGCCGGAGATGGGCCGGCTCGCCGCGGAGCGGGCTGCACCCGAACAGATCGCGCGGCTGGAGCAGTGTCTGCGGGACATGGAGGCCGATATTGACGCTGGCGGTAACGGCTCAGACGCGGATGCCGCGTTTCATGCGACCATCGCCGCGACGACCAACAATGAGCTGCTTACGCGCATTGTCGAGCTCATTGGTTCGGCTATCCGTGAGCAGCGCGAGCTGTTCCAGACCCCCGAGGGCGCGCGCCAGTCGCTCGAGGAGCATCGCGCGATTCTCGATGCCATCGGAAGCCAAGGGTGGTGACGTGTTGGGTGTGCGGGATCACGGCGACGCTGAAGCTGTTGTCGTCGAGGCCGGCCACGGTCAGGCTGATGCCGTCGACGGCGATCGAGCCCTTGTACACCACATAGCGCAGGATCTCTTTCGGCGCCTGGATGCGCACCACCACTGAGTCGTCCGCCTGCTGGGTGCGGCTGAGGAGCGTACCGACGCCGTCGACGTGGCCTTGCATGAGGTGCCCGCCCAGGCGGTCGACGAGCCTGACGCTGCGCTCCAGGTTCACCCGCTCACCTGGCGCCAGCCTGCCTAGCGCGGTCATCTTGAGCGTCTCTTCCACCGCATCCACTACGTATGAGTCAGCGTTCAGCGAAACGACGGTGAGGCAGCAGCCGTTGACGGCGATTGAATCGCCGATGTGCGCATCTTCGAGCACGGTCTGGCAGGCGATCTCCAGATGCGCGCCGGTCGCGTTGGGCACGATCGCCCGCAGCGTTCCAAGCTCCTCGACGATGCCGGTGAACATGCTGCTACCCGCCTACCTTGAAAGGTTGCGATGCTTCCGCCTGGCGGCGGGGCCGCTGGCTGGGGGGCGATTCCATCCTGGTTATCCGCCGAAGGCGGAACGCTCCTGGGCTGGGGCCAAGGGGTTTGCAAAGGCATTCCGCCTGGCGGCGGGTGTATGGGGAGGGAACCAACACGGCTAGCTGCCACCCAGGTCGTGCAAGCGCCAGCTTGTCTCGCGCAGCGCGGGATACAGACCACAGTACATGTCAAACAGTTCCTCGTAGACTGCGGCACGGCGCGGGTCGGGCTCGAACTGATGAGCGATGCGGACCATGTTGCGCCCGGCCTCCTCGTTCGATCGAAACGCGCCGACGCCGCGCGCGGCCAGGATGGCCGAACCGGTCACGGCCGCCTCGACGACCTCCGGCACCCGCACTGGCCGGTTCAGGATGTCGGCCTTGATCTGGTTCCACAACGGCGAGCGCGCCTGGCCACCCACGCTGCGCACGTCGCGCACGACCGCGCCCTCGGCTTCGATGGTGCACTGCAGCGCGCGAAAGCTGAATGCGACGCCCTCGAGCACGGCTCGCAGCAAGTGGCGTCGATCGTGGGCCAGCGTCAAACCGACCCACGCGCCGCGCGTGCGCGGGTCCCGCACGGGCGAGCGTTCGCCGGCCAGATGCGGCAGGAACAACAACCCATCGGCCCCAGCGGCCACGCTGGCAGTCTCGTCGAGCAACTCTTCGTAGGCCGACCCGCGCGGACCGATCTGTTGCACGAACCAGTCGAGCGCTTTGCCGGACGTGTTGATCGCGCCGCCACCCAGCACGCGCACGCCGAGTAGCTCGTACCCCAGTGGCGGCAGGCAGACTGTAGAGAAGGTGCCGGAGGTGCCGCCGTTCATACACGCGTCGCCGGGCTGGCGTGCGCCACTGCCGAGCACGCCCAGCACGCCATCGACGAAGCCACTGACGACGGGCGTTCCTTCGAGCAGTCCGGTTTCCAAAGCCGCGCTGGTGTGAACCCCGCCCACGACTTCGCCGGCATCGTGCTGCGGCGGCACGAGCCGCGTATCAAGCCCACCTGCGTCTACTTCAGCCTGGGACACGTAAAGCGACATGACCGGCGTGCGCGTCAGGCGCGCCGTCAAATAGTCGGGGCAGCCAAAGAACCACCGCGTACGACCCAAAGCGTCAGGTCGGTGTTGGCTGAACCAGGCCGCCTGGGCCGGCCACGAGCCCCATACCGGGACGGAATGGCCGAGCCGCGCGTACAACGCCTCGGCGACCGGCACCGGCCGCTGGTCCATCCACGTCACTGCCGGCGCGGTCGGTCGCATCTCGGCGTCGGTCGCGATGAAGGTCGGCGCTTGTCCGCCGATCGAGACGCCGACGACCTGGACATGCCGTCCGACGCGCTGCAGCGCGCGCCGGGTCGTTGTCGCAAGGGCTGCCCACCACGCCTGACCGTCCTGCTCCGCGGCGTCCGGTTCTGGCTGGGATAGGCCATACGGCTCCGTCTCCAGCGCCAGCAGCCGACCATCGAGCGTCACCACGCCCGTCTTGAGTGCCGTCGTGCCGGCGTCGATCCCAACGAGCGCGTCGATTCGGTCAGGCACTACTCCACCACGTAGGTGAGCATCTGGGGCACGGCGGTTCGAAGGGATATGGATCTATGAGGACGTGCCGCTCGTCCAGCGGGTGCAGGCTCATCCGGACCCCGCTCAATTCCTGACCGTCGTAATCGGTTGGCACCGGCTCCACGGCATGCTCGTATGGGTCGGTGCATGTGAAGTACAGCCCGAGCAAATCCCACACCTGGAGCAAGCGGTAATTGGTCCAGATCGTGTCGCCGCCGATGACCGCGCGCTGCTGGTCGAGCAGCGGCTTGGTGTGCGCGATGTAGCTTTCGATCTCGTCGGGCAGTTTCATGTTGCCGTAGCGCCACACCGGATACGTGATCGTCTCGAAGCGCGAGCGCCACAGCCCAACGCGGTGCAGCGCGACCAGCAGCGCCGAATACGGATCGACACCCGCTAGCCAGTCGACACACCACTGGTAGGCGTCGAGCTGAGGTTGGCTGAACGGCAAGTTCTGGAACGTGTACGGCTCGCCTGTCTGCGGGTTGATGTCGGGGCGTGTCTCGTAGCGCAGCCAGCCGAAGTCGTGGAACGTCGCCGCGCGGGCCACCGATTCGTACGGCTGCAGTGGCGCAAAGGTCGAGTTGCCCCAGTGCGAAGCCAGAAAACCTGCCAGCCGCGAGTGATCGGTCTGGGTCAGCAGCATCACTTCGCCGTTGGGCTGTTTGCGGACGATCATGGTCTCCCTCCCATGGGCGGAGTGCGCCCGTACAATGCGCGCCGATGAGCGTGGATGTGCCCGCCACGATGCGGGCAGGCGTGCTGGTAGCACCCCGAGCACTCGAAGTGCGTTCGTTCGCGGTGCCGGAGCCTGGCCGAGGCGAGATTCTGGTCCGCATTCGCGCCACGGCCCTGTGTACCTGGGAACAGCGCACATACCAGGGCATCCAGGACGTCAAGACGCCGTTTGTTGGCGGCCACGAGACGGCCGGCGTGGTGGCCGCGGTTGGCGCTGGGGTGCGGCTGGTGCAGCCCGGCGACCGTGTCACGCTTGGGCCGGTCGCCTGCGACGAGTGCGACTTCTGCCGGCGCGGCTTTCCCGCCCGCTGCGAGCAGTGGCTGGGGCGGTTCGAGCTCGACGGCACGTGGGGGCCGTGGGGATTGGCCGAGTACAAGATCGTGCCGGCGCGGGCGGCGTTCAAGATTCCGGCTGAGCTGTCGTTCGACGAGGCGGCGCTGGCCGAGCCGGTGAGCTGCGTCGTGCACAGCGTGCGGGCGTTGCAGCCGCAGTTGGGCGATGACGTTGTGGTGATTGGCGCCGGGCCGATGGGCTTGCTCAACGCGCTGGTGCTGCGGGCGCGCGGCGCACGCGTCATCGTGTGTGAGCTGGATCCGGTGCGGCGCGAAAAGGCCCGTGCATTGGGTGCCCATGTGGTCGTTGACCCATCGGCGGGCGACGTCGTTGCGGCGGTGAAGGATTTGACCGGCGGGCGGGGGGCTGACGCCGTGGTGGCTGCCGCTGGCAGCGCGCGGGTCAATGAGCTGGCTTTTTCGATGGTCGGCAAGACGGGCAAAGTGGTGCTGTTCGCCTCGGCGCACCCGTCGGCGCCGCTGGGCGTGGATCACAACCTGGTGCATAAGAGCGAGGTCGACATCCTCGGTGTCGAAGGCAAGGACGTGCAGGACTTCCGCATCGCGGTCAAGCTCTTGAGCGACCGGCTGATCGACGTGCGGCCGCTGATCGACTCGCGGGTGCCGCTGGCCGAGCTCGAGCGCGCGTTCGAGATGGCCATTCGGCCTGATACGTATCGCGTCATCGTCGCGCCGTAGCTGCCAGGTTTTCGCCGCCGTCTTTGCCCGCGCCGCACGGCTAAAGAATTTCTTCTCTCCAAAGAGAGAAGCAGAATTCCTGGGGCGTGAGCGAGCGCTGAAGTCGGAACCTACCGGTTTACCCGCCCAAGGCGGAACGCCCCTGCGTCTCTGTGCTCCACGCTGCGCAGCAGTCCTTGCACGCGCCACGACAACGACCGTCATCAGTTGATGCGCTGGCGCGGGTCGAGGACGTCGCGCAGCCAATCGCCGAGCAGGTTGATACCCATCACGGCCAGCAGGATGGCCACGCCTGGGAAGAACGCCACCCACCACGCGGCGCGGATCGGCTCGACCCCGTCGAGGACCATGTTGCCCCAGCTTGGCGTCGGTGGCTGCACGCCCAGGCCCAGGAAGCTCAACGACGCCTCGAACAGGATCATGCTCGCCACGAGCAGCGAGGTCAGCACGATGATGCTCGCAGTCACCTGCGGCAGCACGTGGCGCAACACGATACGCACGTCGCGCGCGCCCAGCACGCGCGCCGCGACGACGAGCTCGCCGTTGCGTTGGGCCAGCGTTTCGGCGCGCACGACGCGCGCGTAGTTGACCCAGCTGGTGATGCCCAGCACCAGGATAACGTTGTGCAGGCTCGGCCCGAGGATGACCACCACTGCGATGGCCAGGATGGTGAACGGGATCGCCTGCCACACGTCGACGACGCGCATGATGAGCATGTCCCACCAGCCACCGACGTAGCCCGCGGTCAAGCCCAGCAGCGTGCCGAGCGTGGCCGACAGGAACGCACCGCATAGTCCGACCAGCAGCGACACACGCGCGCCTTCGATGAGCCGGCTCAGGATGTCGCGACCCAGCCCGTCGGTGCCCAACAGGTAGCTGCCGGTGCGCGCGTCGACGAAGCCCGGCGGCTTGAGTCGACGCGCCACGTCCTGACCGAGCGGATCGTGCGGCGACAGCAACGGTGCGAACGCCGCGGCGAGGATGAAGATGGTGACCAGCACCAGGCCCACGACGGCCGAGGCGTCCAGGCGCCGCAGCCAGCGCTGCGACCGCGCCCAGCGCGATGGGTGCAGCGACCGGCCGCTGACCAGCAGTGGCGTGGCTGGCGCGATGGGCTCGACGCGTGCCTGCTCGCTCAGCATCGCCTCACGCGAGCCGGATGCGCGGGTCGAGCCACGCGTAGATCATGTCGATGAGCAGGTTCACGAAGACCACGAGCGCGCCGGCGAGCAAGACGAACACCTGGATGACGGGCATGTCGCGCGTCCCGATGGCCTCCACGGCGAGACGGCTCATGCCGGGGTAGGCGAACATCGTTTCGGCGATGACCGTGTTGCCGAACATGAACGTGACCTGTACGCCCAGAAACGCGATCACCGGGATGGCCGCGTTCTTGAACGCGTGACGCCAGAGCACCAGCCTGGGCGTCAGGCCTTTTGCCTTGGCCGTGCGAATGTAGTCGTTGGCCAGCACTTCGAGGAGGCTGGAACGCAGGAGACGCGTCAGGCCGGCCGCGGAGTACGTGCCGGCCACGATGGCGGGCAGGATGATGCTCTCCGGCTTGGCGGCGCCCGAGCTTGGCAGCCAGCGCAAGTTGACCGCGAACAGGAAGATCAACATCACGCCGAGCCAGGGCGCGGCCATGGATTGGCCGAACAGCGCCAGGAAGCGGGCCAGGAAGTCGGGTGTTTTGCGATGGAACGCCGCGGCGATGATGCCCAGCGGGCAGGCGATCAGGATCGCGAAGCCTAGCGCCGCCGCCATCAGCCTGAGCGTGGTTGGCACGCGCTCCAGCACCAACGGTAGCGCCGGTGTGCGATGCCGGAAGGAGTTGCCGAAGTCGCCTCTGATGGCGCGCTCCAGGAAGGCGACGTACTGGACCGGCGCGGGTTGGTCCAGGCCCATCGCGCGGCGGAAGTTTTCGATCTGCTCCGGCGGCGTGTTGATCGGCATCAACACGCGCGCCGGGTCGCCGGTGAGCCAGGTCAGGCCGAAGACGACGATCGAGATGCCGAACAGGACCAGGACGCCGTGGGCCAGGCGGTGCGCGATGTACCACATCGGTCAGCCGCGCGGCCTACTGGCCCTGGGCGTGAAGGGGGCCACCAGGCCCCCTCGTTGACGGAACACTATTGGGTCAAAGTGATGTTCGTTGGAATCACGTAGTCGCGTCCTGTGGCTCCGCGCCAGCCCTGTACCCGCGGGCCCAAACCATAAATGCTGACGGCGTTGGACAGGTAAATACCCATCGGATCGTCGCGCAGGATGCGCGAGATCTGGCTGTACAGCGCCGCGCGCGCGTCCTGGTCCTGGGTGCTGGCGGCCTGCTTGGCCAGGGCCGTCGCATCCTCGTTGCAGGTATACGGATCGGCCAGGAAGCCGCCACAGATCGTGGTGAACCCGAGGAACACGGCCGGATCCTGCATGCCGCCCCAGCGGGCGATGCGCAGGTCACCCGACTTCTCCGGTGACCAGTTCCCATTGAAGGTCGCGAGCTCGAGCGTGCGCGGCGTCACCTCGACGCCGATCTGCTTGAGTTGCCCGACGACGGCCAGGCCCGCGGCCGGGTTGTCGCTACTGGACATGTCCATCGTCAGCGAGAAGCCTTGTGCGTAGCCGGCGTCGGCCAGAAGCTGACGAGCCAGGTCCGGGTTGTACTCGTACGGCAGCACCGTCGGGTCATAACCGAGGGAGCCGTTCAGAATCGGACTCGCGGCGCGTGTACCAAGGCCCTTGAACAGGTTGTCGACCATGGCCTGGACGTCGATCGCGTAGTTGAGCGCCTGGCGCACCCTGCGGTCGGCCAGCGGATCGGTCGCCTTCTTGGGCATGAACTCGACGAACTGCAGTCGCGCGGCGGGGTTGGGCACGATCTGGAAGCCACTGCTGGCCATGCCGCGCACGGTATCCACGTCGTCCGGCGACACGTCGAAGACCATGTCGGCGGTGCCGTTGAGCAGGTCGGCGATGCGCGTGCCCGCGCTCGGCACCGGTCGGAAGATCACTGTCGGTACCTGCGCCGTGCCCTTGAAGGTGTCACCTCCCCAGTAGCTCGGGTTAGCGGCGAGCGTGGTGTGGTCGTCGCGCACCCATTCGACAAAGCGGAAGGGACCGCTGCCGACCGGGTTCGCGGCGACGAACTCGCGCGAGTTCTCGCTGTAGTAGCCCGGCGGCACGATCGCGCAGCACTGGGCGAGCGCATCGAAGATCGAGGCCTCGGGCGCCGAAAAGTGGAAGCGCGCAGTGAAGTCATCAACGACTTCGACGCCCTGGAAGGTCTTGGGCATCGCGCCCGCCAATGGCGCGGCCAACGACTTGTCCATCAGGCGATCGATACTGAACTTGACGGCGCCGGCGTGGAACGGCTCGCCATTGTGGAACGTGACACCCTGGCGCAGCTTGAACTCGACCGTGGTGCTGTCGGGATAGCTCCACGACTCGGCCAGCATGGGCTGGATCGACCCGTCGTAGCCGCGCTCGACGAGGCTGTCGAAGATCGAGCTCATCACCGAGTTACCCGATACCTGGGTGACGAACGCCGGATCCATGCTTTCGGATTCAGCCGTGGTGTCGATGACGAGGATGCCGGGTGTCTGCGCGGCCGGTGCGGCGGCGGCCGGCAGGGCTTGGGCGATGGGCAACAACAAGAGCCCCAGCGCGAGCAGGACTCGGACAATGCGGTTGGTCGGTGGCGACTGGGATCGCATGGGGCGGGCTCCTCTCCCGAAGTGCGGGTCGGGCAAGCTGCAAAAATTCGCAGCAAGTCTGTGCGCACGCTATGCTTGCCCAACCCGGGCAACGTGTCAATTCGCCGCTATGCTAGAGATTCTGATCCCGCCTGCGCGACTGATCGGCTGGCCATCTCCGTGGTAACCGCCGCCGGCCCCAGTAGCGCCGAGCCGGGCGCGCACGAACAACGCGAGCTGCTGCGCTGGGTAGCCGAGCTGTACTACATCCAACAGCAGGGCCAGGCCGAGATCGCCGGGCTCATCGGCGTCTCGGTATCCAAGATCTCGCGCTTGCTAGCCGAAGCACGCCGCCAGGGCGTCGTCACCATCACCGTTGCCAATTCGCAGGCTGGCGACTCCGCGCTCGAACGGGAATTGTCGTGGCGCCTTGGCCTCGAGCGCGTATACGTCGCGCCTGCGCGGGTCTCGGATCTGGCTGTCGCCAGCAAGGTGGCTGCGCTGACCGCCGCGCGCTTGCTGCCCGATCTGTTGCCCAGCCATGGGGTAATTGGCCTGTCGGGCGGGTACACGGTTGCGCAATTGGCGCGCGCGCTCGAGCCTCAGCCAGGCACCGATCTGCTGATCGTGCCGCTGCAGGGGAACTGGGTCGAGGGCGGCGCCCACCTGCACAACGACCAGGTCTGCCGCGACGCGGCGCAGCGGCTCGGGGGCCGCGCGCTGTCCCTGCCCGCGCCGATGCTCGTCGAGCGCGCCGCGACGCGCGATGCGCTCATGCACGACAAGAGCATCCGCCCGGTCACCGACCGCTGGGGCGAACTGAATGCCGCGATCGTGGGCGTGGGCACATCGCCCGCGGCCGATGCCCCCGGCTATCAATCCGTGGTCAGTCAGCTGGGCGAAATGGTCCGCGCCGATCTCGTCCGCCAGGGTGTGGTGGGCGATCTGTGCGCACACATGTTCGACCTGCATGGGCAGTTCGTCGATCACGAGGTCTCGCGGCGAACGCTCGGCATCTCCATTCCCGACCTGCGACGCGTGCCGCGCGTGATTGCCGTGGCCGCCGGCGCGTCCAAGGCGGAGAGTTTGCTGGGCGCCGTGCGCACCGGCATCCCGCACATCTTGATCACCGATCAGCTTGCCGCGGAACACCTGCTCAATCTAGCTCGAGGGAGTTGACGCCGCCGATGCACGAAGTCAGTCGCGCTACCTATCAGGACGACGTCGTCGCTGCCAGCCATACCGAGCCCGTGCTAGTCGATTTCTGGGGGCCACGCTGTGGTCCCTGCCTGGCCATGATGCCGTGGGTCGAACGCCTGGCCGAGGAGCTCGCGGCGACGGTCAAGATCGTCAAGCTCAACTCGGCCGAGAATCGCCGGTTGTGCGTCGAGCTGCGGGTGATGAGCCTGCCGACGTTCCTGTTGTATCGGGACGGTGCGGAAGTGCGTCGGCTGACGGGCGATGGCTGCACGCCCGTATCCATCTCTGCCGCGCTGCGCGAGGCTGTGCCGGACGTGGCGGCTGCGCCCGCGCTGGTCTGACTGGCCATGCCCGTCAGCCGTTCGCGCACCACTGCCGACATCCGACGCGAGATCGAAGTTACAGAACGGCGTCTGCTGGCATTGGTCGGGCGCTGGCAGGAAACGGCCCTGGTCAGCAGCCAGGCTGAGGGCGTCGAGCCTTCGCGCGAGCTGGTCGATCGGGCCGAGGAAGTCTTGCGTCAGCAGCGCGGAGCCGTCGACCGCCTGCATCAGTTGTGGATCGAGCTGGCGCAGGCCAGCGGCCAACACGCACCCCAGTAGGGATGACCCGATGACCACACAGACAGCGACGACACTGCCGACTCGCGTCGATCCGGTCACCTTCGAGATCGTGCGCCACCGCTTGTGGAGCATCAACGAGGAAGCGGGCCACACGCTGGAACGGGTCTCGGGCTCGCTGATCGCCAGCGAAGTCCACGATATGAACACCTCGATCATGAACGATCGGGGCGATTCGCTGGTGCTCGCGCCGTACATGCTGGTGCATGCGATCTCGATGGAGACACTGGCCAAGGACGTGGTGGCCAACTACCAGGACAACCCGGGCATTCGGCCCGGCGACATGTTCCTGTCCAACGACCCCTACGTCGGCGCCCAGCACCAGATGGACGTCGTCGTGCTCGGGGCGATCCATTTCGAGGGCGAGCTGATGGGTTGGGTCGGCAGCACCATCCACCAGATCGACCTGGGCGGCCCGGTGCCGGGCCAGGTCCAGGTCGGCGCCAAAGACATCTATGGCGAGCAGCCGCTGTTTCCGCCGATGAAAATCGTCGAGGGCGGCGTCCTGCGCAACGACCTGGTGCGGCTGTACCTGCGCATGAGCCGCGCTGCCGAGATGGTCAGACTCGATCTGACGGCGATGATCGCGGCCAACAACGTCGCCACGGCGCGCGTCCAGGAGCTGTGTCAGCGCTACGGCGCGCCGACCGTCAAAGCCGTGATGGACGACATGCTCGACGTGTCGGAAGCCAAATTCCGCGCCCGACTGCGCGAACTGCCCGACGGCACGTTCCGCCATCGCTCGTACCTCGAGTACGAGGACACGATCTACACCGGCGTGCTGGCGATGACCAAGCGCGACGATCAGCTGATCTTCGACATCCGCGGGTCGTCGAAGCAGGCGCCGGCGGTGATCAACAACCCGATTCACGCCAGTCTGTCGGACATCACCTGCTGCGTGATGACGTACCTGTGCTGGGACATTCCGTGGGTGCCAGCAGGCATCAACCGGGCGATCACGGTCGAGTCTGACCCGGGCACGATCCTGCACGTGGCCTGGCCGGGCGGCGTCTCGAAGGCGACCACGAGCAGTACGCAGACCATGATCAACCTGGCCGATAACGCGCTCGGCAAGCTGCTGGCAGCCTCGCCCGAGCATCGCTACCGGACCATGGCCAACTGGGTCGGCAGTCTAACTACTGAGGAGCTGGCAGGACTCGATCAGCGCGGCGATCCGTTCTACGCCGTCGCCCTGGATACCTACTTCGGCGGCGCCGGCGCCCGATCGTGGAAGGACGGCATCGACACCGGCGGCTATGTCGGCAGCATCCTCGAGCTCGCGCCGAACGCCGAGGCGTACGAGCTGCAGTACCCGCTGCTGTATCTCTTCCGACGGCATCAGCCGGATTCCGGCGGCGCCGGACGGTTTCGGGGTGGCACGGGCTGCACCCTGTCGTACGTGATTCACGACGTCGAACGCTTGCCGTACAAGCTGCCGCACGCCAGCGGCGCCGAGCATCCCGAAGGTGTCGGCATCTCCGGGGGCGGGCCAAGTCAGACAAACCAGTTCGTCATCAAGCGCGGGACTGACGTACGGGCGCGCTTCCGCGGCGGCGAGATTCCGCAGGATCTGGCTGGTCTGTCGGGCGATCTGGAGCCGTTGTCGGTGATCTCGCAGACGTTCATGGCTGGTGACGATGTCTTCCAGGTCCAGACGCAGTCCGGCGGCGGGTACGGCGATCCCCTGGAGCGTGACCCCGCGCGTGTGTGGCAGGACGTGCTGAACGGGGTCGTGACGATCGAGGGGGCGCGCTCCATGTATGGCGTTGTTGTCCTTTCGGAGGCGGTCGATGCCGCTGCCACCGGGGTGCTGCGGGACGAGATTCGCGCGCAGCGGCGCGCACGTGCTCGGCCGGTTGGCCAGTTGGACGGCACGGGCCTCGAACACGTCAAAGCCTGGGAAGCGGCCGCAGCCGCCAGCGCGGGAGCCTGGTAGATGCAGGTCACCGAGTTCCTGCGCATCGAGCGTGGCGTGTACGTGTGCCGCTGCGGCCATGAGCTGGGCAGTGCGGAGCGCAACTTCAAGGAATTCACGTCGCTGGAGGAAGGCCCCGTTCACGATGCCGGACTGCGCGTAAATCCCTACGGCGTCGGCAATCGCTTCGTGTTCCGGCAGTTCTACTGCCCCGCTTGCCTGGTGCGACTCGAAACGGAGATCGCGCTCAAGGACGAGCCCATTCTGTGGGACATTGAGCTGTCTGCGGTCAGCCGTCAGCACTCAGCTGGTGGCCATGGCATTGACCATCCATGAGCATGCTGTCCGCCCGGCTGTTCGGCAGACTGCCCGTGGCTACCCGCCGAAGGCGGAACCCTCATTTGCTGATGGCTGATTGCTGATGGCTGACAGCTATTACATTGGCGTCGATACCGGTGGCACGTTCACCGACTGTGTAGTGGTCGACGAGTCGGGCCGCATCGTCACCGCCAAAGCGGCCTCCACACCACCCACGTTCGCCGATGGCGTGCTCGATTCACTCGCGCGCGCTGCCGAGGCCATGGGCATGAGCATCGGGCAGCTGCTCGGCAGCACACGCTTTTTAGGCCACGGTACGACGGTCGGGACCAACGCGCTGCTCACGCGCTCCGGCGCAAAGACCGGCCTGCTGACCACGCGCGGCCACGAGGACATGCTGTTCATGGGTCGCATCAAGCAGAAGGTCGCGGGCATGAACGAGGACCAGCTGCATGACTTCCTGACCCATGACAAGGATGACCGGCCGCTGGTCCCGCGCCGCTACGTGGTGGGCCTGAACGAGCGCACCGATTACAAAGGCGCCGAAATCGTCGCGCTCGACGACGACGAAGTGCGCCGCGCCGCCCGCCAGCTGGTCGAGGTCGATGGCTGTGAAGCGCTCGCTGTGTGTTTGCTGTGGTCGTTCATGAATTCGGCCCACGAGCAGCGCGTGGGCGAGATTGTCCGGGCGAGCTATCCCGACCTGCCGATCAGTCTGTCCAGCGAACTGGCGCCGGTGCTGGGTGAGACTGACGAGTCGGGTGATGATCATGCTGTCCAATGGCGGCGTTGCCCCGGCGGCGGAGGCCGCTCGCCAGTCGGCGTCGTTGTTGTCCAGCGGACCCGCTGGCGGTGTTATCGGCGCTCGCGGCCTGGGCCGCCGGCTCGACTACCCGAACGTGCTGACCACCGACATGGGCGGGACGAGCTTCGACGTCGGTCTGGTCGTGGATGGCGAAGCCGAGTTTGCACGCGAGCCCGTCTTCGACAAGTACCACCTGACGTTTCCGATGGTCGACGTGGTCTCGATCGGCGCGGGCGGCGGCTCCATAGCCTGGCTAGACGCCGATGGCTTTCTCAAGGTCGGCCCGCAGAGCGCGGGTGCACTGCCTGGCCCGGCGTGCTATGGCCGCGGCGGGACCGAGCCGACCGTCACGGACGCGAACCTTGTGCTGGGTCGGATCGACCCCGAGTACTTCCTGGGCGGTACGTGGCGGCTGGATCGTTCGGCCGCCGAAGCCGCGATTCGCACCCGCATCGCCGAGCCCTTGGGGATGTCACTCGAGCAAGCCGCGTTGGGCATCGTCGACATCCTGGATGCGCGCATGGCCGACCTGGTGCGGCGAGTGACGATTGGGCGTGGGCTCGATCCGCGCGACTTTGCTCTCTTGGCCATCGGCGGCGCGGGACCGCTGCATGTTGGCGCGTACGGGCGCGACGTTGGCGCGCGCGCCGTGATCGTGCCCGACCATGCCTCGGAGTTTTCCGCGCTGGGAATTGCCACGGCCGACGCGGTCGTCGTCAAGCGCGCCAGCTCGCATATGGTTGGGCCGTTCGACGCTGGTGCCCTGGGTGAGGTGCTGCGGCGCCTCGAGGACCTGGCGCGGGGCCAACTGCAGGAGGCAGGCGCCAACGGCAACGTCGGTCTGCTGCGCAGCGTGGATATGCGCTACAAGGGCCAGATTCACGAGGTCAGCGTGCCCATTGCTGCTGTCGACGGCGCGGCGATAGTGCGCGACTTCCACCAGCAGTACGAGCGCCGCTATGGCAAGGGCACGACCAATCCCGCCGCGCCCGTCGAGGCGTTGAGCTGGGAGGTGCGCGCCGCTGCGCCAGCCGCCACGCCCGCGGTCGCCGAGCTCGCCCACGCCGCTAGTGACCCCTCGGCCAACGGCACGCGCCAGGTCTACTTCGCGGGCGCATGGCACGCGACGCCAGTGTTCGACCGCGGCGCATTGTCGGCTGACGCGCTGATAAGCGGTCCAGCGATCATCGACGCGCCCGACACCACGATCCTGGTCAATCCCGGCCAGAGCGTGCGCATGGACCGCTTCGGCGACCTGGTCATGCAGGTCAGCTAGGTGAGGTTCTGCAATGCAGCGCATTCGGGTCGGGCCGCGCATTTGGGTTGGGGGAGCCTGCGGCCCCCCGACCCGGAGACGTGATCAGAACACGAGTGCGCATCGTCCACTATGTGAACCAGTTCTTCGGCGGGCGCGGCGGTGAGGAAGCGGCGGATCGGCCGATCGAGTGCCGGGCGGGCGCGATCGGCCCAGCGATTGGCCTGCAGCAAGCGTTGGGTGAACGTGCCGAAGTCGTCGCGACGATCGTCGGCGGCGATACCTATGTCAGCGAGCACGAGGCCCACGCGGCCGCGGCAATCGCCGAATGCGTGCGGGCCAATCAGGCCGACGTGCTTGTGGCTGGCCCGGCGTTCAACGCCGGCCGCTATGGCCTGGCCTGCGTGCTTGCGTGCCGATCCGCGGGCATTCCCGCGGTCGCAGCTATGCACCCTGACAATCCAGCCGTCGACGCCAGCCGGCGGCATGTGTACATCTTGCCCACCGGCACCAGCGCAGCCGACATGCGTCGTGCCCTGAACGCCTTGGCCGAGTTCGGCTACAAGCTTGGCAAGGGACAGACCATCGGCGGCGCGACCGCCGAGGGCTACCTGCCACGCGGCTTTCGACGCAACGAACACGTCGCGCGGCCCGCCGCTCAGCGCATGCTCGACATGCTGCACGCGAAGTTGGCGGGCCAGCCCTATGTCTCCGAGATACCGATTCAGTCGTTCGAGGTCGTGCCGCCTGCCCCGCCGCTCAAAGACCCGAAAACGGCGCTCCTGGCCATCGTCAGCGAGGCCGGCGTAGTGCCGCGCGGCAATCCCGATCGGATCAAGTTCAGCGCGGCCACGAACTGGGCCACGTACAGCCTGGACGTCGTCGAAGTCGGCGGCGTCGAGGTCGTCCACGGTGGCTTCGACGCCAGTTTTGCCAACGCCGATCCCAATCGCGTGCTACCGGTAGACGCCCTGCGCGACCTGGTCGCCACGGGCGAGATCGGCGGCTTGCTCGATCGCTATTACGTGACCGTCGGCAACGGCACACCGGTCGAGACGTGTGCCGCCTTCGGCGCGGCCATCGCGGCCGATCTCCATCGCGCAGGGGTGACGGGTGTCGTCCTGCCGTCGACTTGAGCAACGGGCACGCGTTGCGGTGCAACGCTGGCGAAAGAGATCGAGCGGGCCGGCATTCCCGTCGCGCTGGTTACCGCGATGACGCCCGTTGCGCAGCGCGTCGGTGCGAGCCGCATCGTGACGGGCGGCCGCATTCCGCATCCGGCGAGTGACCCGACGCGCCCGCCCCACGCTGAGCGTGCCTTCCGCCGCGCGCTGGTGCGCGTGGCGGTGCGCGCGCTGAGCACGCCTGTGACTGAGCCGACGGTCTTCACCGCGTCATGACTGTCGTCGTGCGCGGTGTGGCGTGCGTGCTGGTTCACGCTCCTGGCCTCGTGGCGCACGGCTCCAAGCCCACCCGTGAGCTGTTGAAAGAGGGGCCTGAGTCGCGGCTGTTGAGCACGATATGCGAGCATCTGCGGACCTACGACCAGGCGGTCGCATATGCGCCGAATCAGGCGTTCATCGGCAATATTCGGCCCGAGGCGCTATTCGATCGACCGCGGCCATGGTGGTCGGCCGACCATCTGCTCGAGCCGAAGCGCGACGGCGAGTTCGGGGAAGTCATGCCCGAAGGGGAGTTCTTCGGCTTGCTGCGGCTGGCCGACGAGTTCGACCTGGTCCACCTGGACGCCGAGGTCGCTGCCGACGCCGCCGCACGCCTGCGCCGCCACGCGCTCTTCGGCGCTGTCGACCTGACGCGGTTGGACGCTGGTGAGTCGCCCGCCCACGTAGCCGAGCGTGCCAGCCTGGCCGGCAATCTTGCTCTGCACGACCGCGCCGGCCACCTGGTCGGCTACGTCACGCCTGGTTACCAAGGCGACGCCTCGCAGACCGCCGACATCCTGCTGGAAAACCTGGCGGCCAAAGCCAGCGGCGCGCTGGCCCTCCGGCACTTGCTGCAGCTGACGGGCAATGCACCAGAGGCTGTGGACTACCTGCTGGGCTGCGGTGAAGAGGCCGTTGGCGACCGCTATCAGCGCGGCGGCGGCAGCCTGTCGAAGGCGATGGCCGAGATGGCCGGCCTGCCCAACGCCGACGGCGTCGACGTCAAAGCGTTCTGCTGTGCGCCGGTGCACGCCATCGTCATCGGTGGCGCCCTCGTTCAGGCCGGCGTTCAGTCGAGTGTGGTGATCGTCGGTGGCGGCAGCCTGGCCAAGCTGGGCATGAAGTTCCGCGGTGCTCTGGCGCACGACACGCCCATCCTCGAAGACACACTCGCCGCATTGGCCATCCTGCTCGGCCCGGACGATGGCTCAGGCGACCCACGCCTGCGGCTGGACGTCGTCGGCAAGCACGACGTCTCGGTCGGCGGTGCGCCGCGGCCCTTGTATGAAGCACTGGTGTTGCAACCGCTTGCCCGGGCGGGCCTTCGTCTGACCGACGTGGACCGCTACGCGGTCGAGTTGCACAACCCGGAGATTATGGAGGCCGGCGGCAGCGGCAACGTCGCGCGGACCAACTATCGCACCATCGCCAGCCTGGGCGTGCTCGCCGGCCAGATCGCGCGCGACAGCGTAGATCGCTTCGAGCGCGAGCACGGTCTGCCGGGTTTCGTGGCCACGCAGGGCCACATCCCAGCGGCGCTACCGTACCTGGCGCACGCGCGCACCGAGATGCGCGCCGGCCGCATGCGGCGCGCCATGTTCGTAGCCAAAGGCAGCCTGTTCCTGGGCAAGATGACCAATATGGCCGACGGCATGTCGCTGCTCGTCGAAGCCGCAACGTGAATCACGAATGTCATCACACACCCGTGTCATCCCGAGGAACGAGGGATCTCGCCAGTATGACGCTCGCTCTTGTGCGATGTCGGACAGGCGAGATCCCTCGCAGGCTCGGCATGACATTTCCAGCATGGAAGGGAGTTTTGCGTAGTGGAGGTTGAGTTCAACTGGCACATCCCGTGTGGCGGTGACGGGCGCTGGATGGCCCAGTGGATGCCCGAGCGCTTGCCACACGTCGATTACCTGCAGCAGGTCGCTGTGGCTGCCGAGACAGTCGGCTTCGATCGGGTCCTGGTGCCGTGCGCCTTCAGCAACGGCAATTACAGCCTGGCCGCGCCGTATGTCGACTCGTGGACCCTGGGCACGGCGGTGATGGCCGCCACGCGCAAGATCGAGATCCTCGTTGCTCATCGTCCAGGCTTCGTCAACCCCGGTGTCTTCGCCCAGATGTGTGCCACCGCCGACGACTTCAGCGCCGGTCGGCTGGCGCTGAACATCGTCACCGCCGGCGCGCCCGGCGACATGGAGCAGTTCGGCGACGTGCTCGACCACGATGCCCGCTACCGCCGCGCCGCGGAGTTCGTCGACGTGCTGAAGTCGCTCTGGACCCGGGAAGAGACGAACCTCGACGGCGAGTTCTATTGCATGCAGCGCGCTGGTCTGTCGCCCAAGCCCGTTCAGCCTGGTGGTCCGCGCTTCTTTCTGGCCGGGGCATCCGAAGCGGCCGTTGACATGGCGGCGCGCCAGGCCGACGTGTACATGATGTCGGCCTCCACGGTCGAGAACATCGGCGCGCGTATTGCCGAGGTGCGCTCACGCGCTGCTGCTGTGGGTCGCTCGCTGCAGTTCTGTGTGGCCGCAACGATCTTCGCTGCCGAGACGGATGACCAGGCGCGCGCCTGGGCCAACGACTTTGTGTCCAAAGCCGATTTGGAGGTGGTCGCCGAACGCACCCGTTTGGGCCGCATGACCACGTCTGTGGAGGACCTGCGCGCTCGGGCTGGCACCAATATGCACACCTGGCTAACGCCGAACATCTGGTCGGGCATGGTCCACCTGACCTACGGCTCGGCCTGGGTCGGCGCCTACGCTGACATTGCCGCGCTGTTCGAGGAGTACGCGCGGGTGGGCGTGAGCATCTTCCAGATGTACGGCTACCCGTTCCTGGAAGAGGCGTATCACGTGGGCGAGCGCCTGCTGCCCGTGGTCAGGCAGCGGCTGGCGGCCGTGTAACCATGCGCCCGCCGGGAATGAACTTTGCTTCCCTAAAGAGAACCAGATCACAGGGGGAGATGAGGCTCAGCAGTGACCCCAGCGCAAGCGCTCTGAAGCAAACGCCTTCCGCGAGAGCCAACGTCACTTCTCAGGAATCTGCTTCTGTTTAGAGAAGAAATTCTCTACCACCGATTGACGGGAGCCCCGGCTGAGGCGACAATGTTCGCCACGATGCGCAAATTCTTGCAGCAAGTCTTTTCAGCATGACCAACAAGGCGCTCAAGATGCGCCGCCTGTTCGGCGGTGACGGCAAGATGCTGCTGGTCGCGATGGACCACGCTGGTTTTATGGGCCCAGCCCAGGGGCTCGATCTGCCGACGATGGCCGCCGTCGTCCAGGCCGGCGCCGACGCCGTCATGACCACGTATGGCACCGCCCGGCGCGCCAGCCAACAGCCTGAGGTGCTTCAGCAAGCAGCGCTCGTCGTGAGCCTCGATATCAACGCCACCGAGCCCGAGGAGCAGGTGCTCAACGCGCTGCGCCTCGGTGCCGACTCCGTGAAGGTCCTGGCCGGCAGCGCCGACAAAGACCAGTGGCGGGCGCTCCAGCGCTATGCCCTCACCTGCGAGCGCTGGGGCATGCCGTTCCAGGCTGAAGTCATCCCCGGCGGCTTCCACTTGCGCGATCAGCACACCCCCGAAAACATCGCCCTGGTCAGCCGTCAGGCGGCCGAAATGGGCGCCGACTACGTGAAGACGCTGTACACCGGCGACCCCGAGAGCATGCGCCGCGTCGTCGAGGGCGCCACGGTGCCAGTGATCATCCTGGGCGGCGACCAGGCAAAAGATCAGGCGACGCTCGTCCACCAGGTTCAGGACGCGGTCACCGCGGGCGTGTCGGGCATCGCGTTCGGCCGCAACATCTGGAGCAGCGCCGATCCCAGCGGCACCACCGCCCGCCTGGCCGAGATCATTCATCCCAGCCGCGCAGCAGCACAACGTCGGAGCGAGGTGCTGGCGGGCGTCTCCTGATCGGACGACAAGCGATGACCTACCCAGCACCCATCGCCCCAGCACCGCTCGCGGTCGGCAACGGACAAGCCACGTATCGCCGCTCGGTGATCACGGGGCCGCGGCAGATCGAATTTCAGGAGGTCGCCATTCCGGAGCCGGGCCCGCGACAGGTCCTGGTGCGCGTGCGGGCGGCCGCGCTGTGCACCTGGGAGCAACGCGTGTACGCCGGCGTCGACGCGTGGTCGTACCCACTCGTCGGCGGGCATGAGTTCGCTGGCGACGTCGTCGCCGTGGGCTCAGGCGTGGCCGAAAATCTCCAGCCTGGCGATCAGGTGGCCGTGGCCGGCCTACGCCGCTGTGGCGAGTGCTGGGCGTGTCGGCGCGGGTACGACAACATCTGCGACAACCAACACCACGTCACGCGTGAGCCCGGCCGGCCGTGGGGTCCGGGCGGCTTCGGCCAGTACGTCCTGGTCGACAGCTACCAGGTCTTTCGGTTCCCGCGCCGCGTCTCCGCCTACGAGGCGGCACTCGCCGAGCCACTCGCGTGCGTCCTGCACGACGTCAAGCGCTTCTCCGCGCGACGGGGCGACACCGCGGTCATCGTCGGCGCCGGCATCATGGGCCTGCTGCACCTTGCGGTGCTGCGCGCATCGGGCGCGAACATCGTCGTTTCGGAACCCGACCCGGTCCGGCGGGCCAAAGCGCTCGAGATGGGCGCCCACGCTGCTATTGATCCGGGCGCCGAGAACTACGTCGAGGCCGTGCAGCGGCTGACCAGTGGCCGCGGCGCGAGCGTCACGTACATGGCCATTGGCGTGCCGGCCGCGATCGAGCTAGCAGTGCAGGCTGCCGCCAAGCGCGGAGTCGTCTCGGTCTACGCCAGCATCAACCCGCGTGGGCAGACGATCCAGGTCGATCCGAACGTGTTCCACCACAAGGAAGTCATCCTGAGCGGCTCGCTGGCTCAGGACCACGAGGATTTCCTCGACTCGGTGTGGTCGATTGCCCACGGTACGATCGATCTGAAGCCGGTCCTGAGCGGCGCGTTTGCGCTCGAGGACCTCGACCAGGCGTTCGCCGCGGCGAGTCGACCGGATACCTACCGCGTGTTCGTCACGCCCAACGGAGCGCCTGAGGCATGACCGTTGCCGAGCGCAGCGCTTCCGAGCAGCAGGATTGGTCGCAGATCGCGTCGGCGCCGTACCCGTTGCTCGTGGACGGCGAACTGCTGATATCCACTGAGCGATTGACGCTCGATGTCGTCTATCCGTTCAACAACGAGGTCGTCGGAAAGGTGTACGCGGCGGGGCACGCGGAGGTAGAGCGGGCCGTTGTTGCGGCGAAGCCGGCCTGACCCGCTACATGCAGTCCACGGCCGTCTTCGTCAATGTCGCCCCCGCCTAGCGCAGGACTACGTGCCCGCGTCGTTCGCGATAGAACAGTCCGCCCTCGATATCGTCGGTCTGGCCGTCACGACCGGCCTCCAGCCATGCGGCGTAATTCGCGACTCGTCGCCCAAGCGCGCGCGCCTGACCCAGGTCGTCCTCACTCGGTCCGCCAACAGCCGTCGGCCCGTAGTACGACCCGCTCTTGACCATCCGCTTGCTCCACGGCAATCCGACAATCACCATGCCGTGCGCCAGCAGGGTATGCAACAAGGTCAGGAGCGTGATCTCCTGGCCGCCCGAGCGCGACCAGCCACTGGTAAACGCGGCGCCCACCTTGCCGACGAGCTTGCCCTGCTCCCAGATCATGCCGGTCTGATCGATGACCTTCTTGAGGTCGGCCGTCATACCATGCCAGTTCGGCGAGCCGAGGATGATTGCATCGGCCGCGACCATCTGCTCGATCGACGCCTCATGCGCGCGGTGCAGAATCGCCTGAGTCCCTTCAACGCTCTCGGCGCCTTCGCCGATCGCTTTCGCCAGACGGTCAATCGGTCCCTCTGGATCGCCGTCATAGACGACGTACACCTGCCTCGACATTGGGCCATGCTACGCAAATGAGCGCCGCCGGTGCCCTACCCGACGTGAGCCCCGTCGAGTTCGGCCCCATCGCTACAGGCTTTCGCAGAACGCTCGTAGCTGCTGGTTGAAGGTGGTGCGTCTTCCCAGAATAGAGCGTGGCCGGCGTTGCAGCGGTGCGCCAGCCAGGCAGACCGATCTGGTGCTGCATGGCGAGACTTTGCTCGAAGAGCGCTTCGGCACGTGCGTCATCGCCCTGGTGGCGGGCGACGGCAGCTGGAACGCCTTCGGGCTCGATCACAGGAGCGAGATCCACGAAGACCACGCCATCGGCGAAGCTCTCGCCGATATCCTGGGCAACGGCGAGCGCCAGGCGGGTCTTGCCCACGCCGCCTGCGCCGGTGAGCGTCACCAAGCGTGCCCGGCCCAGCATGCGGGCTACCGCGGACAGCTCATGCTCGCGCCCCACGAAGCTTGTCCACTGGGCCGGCAAATTCATCGGACGTCCTTCAGTTGTCGTCGCCATCGACCATCGCCGGCGGCAGCATAGGCCGCGATAATAGTGCCCTCAAGCCATGACCGACATTGCCGACAACGTTCGGGCGTTCCTCGAGGAAACCGGGTTCGCCACCATCGCCACGACGAACAGCGATGGCTATCCTGGCCCACAGGCTGGCCCGAGTGTGGCGGCCAACATCGCCAAGACACCCCATACCAGCCTCGTGCTGCGCGTCGAGCGCATCAAGACCTTCGGCAAGATCTGATGGACGCTGCACTGTCTGAATCGTTGCCGTCGACTATCGACGAAGCCGCCGAGTGGCTCAGGTCGGGCAGGCTGTCGTCCGTCCAGCTCACCGAGGCGCTGCTCGAGCGGGCCCATGCGACCCAGGACACGCTCGCCGCGTTTATCGCCATTACCGACGAGGCCGCGCTGGCCGCGGCGCAGCGCGCCGACGATGATCTTGCCCGAGGCCTGGATCGCGGTCCGCTGCATGGGATCCCGCTCGGGATCAAAGACATCATCGCCACCGCCGATGCGCCGACCACCGCCAATAGCCGAGTCCTGGATCCGGCGTGGGGCAATCGCGCCGACGCGACGGTCGTGCGCAGATTGCGCGAAGCTGGGGCAGTGCTGCTCGGCAAGCTCGGCCTGCATGAGTTCGCCATCGGCTGGCCCGATCCAAACACGGGTTTCCGGATCCCGAAGAATCCGTGGGACAAGCGTCGCACGCCGGGCGGCTCGAGCTCCGGCACCGGCGCCGCCATCGCCGGCGGACTGGTGCTTGGCGGGCTGGGCACCGACACCGGTGGCTCGATTCGGGGCCCGGCGGCCAATTGCGGCATCAGCGGCCTCAAGCCTACCTTTGGGCGGGTGAGCAAAGAAGGCTGCGTGCCGCTTGGCTACAGCCTTGACAACATCGGTCCAATGGCGCGTACGGCACGCGACTGTGCGCTCATGCTGCAGGTGCTCGCTGGGTTCGATCCGCTCGACCCGTGCACCGTCGCCGCGCCGGTACCCGACATGGTCGCATCGCTTGACGCGGGACTGAATGGCGTCCGCATCGGTATCCCGCGCGACTACTTTTTCGAGTCGTCCGAGCTGAACGCCAAGATCAAACAGGCCGTGCTGACTGCGATCGAAGTGTTGTCCGGAGCTGGCGCGCGCGTGGTCGACGTGGCGCTGCCACACGCGGCCACCGCACGCGACGCGCAGCGCGCGATCATGTTTGGCGAGGCGTACGCGTACCACGAGCAAGACCTGCGCGATCGACCGGAGCTGTATGGCCAGTACACGCGTGGTCAGTTGCTGCAAGGCGTGCTGTACACCGCCGCCGACTATGTCCAGGCCCAGCGCCTGCGCTCGCTCATCAAACAGGAGACCGCGCAAGCGATGGCCGACCTGGACGTGTTGATCACACCAACCGCGCTCGTATTGCCGGCGGCGTTCGAAGGCTACGACCCGGACGCGATGATGAAGCTGCCCACGTACATGGCGATGTGGAATCTGACCGGCCAGCCGGCGCTGAGTGTGTGCTGCGGATTCTCCGCGACGGAGCCGCCGCTACCGATTGGCATGCAAATCATCGGCAAACCATTCGACGAGCCGATGGTGCTGCGGGTAGGTCACGCCTATCAGGGCCTGACGGACTGGCACACACGGCGGCCCAAGATCGGAATGGAGGTGGCCGCGTGAGCAACGCCGTGGTCGATGCAATCATCGCGCGCGCCAGGCTGAAGTTGTCGAACGAGGAATACGAGCGGCTCGTGCGCCAATACGCGGTCGTCGAAGAGCAAATGGCTGGCTTGCGATTGGCTGACGCGCGCCACGCCGAGCCGGCGGTGATCTACCCGGCTG
>WNGB01001754.1_pt1 | contig 37087 bp, 38 predicted proteins | sample 5400681 | NCBI WGS metagenome assembly WNGB01 (sample SAMN13153367, study PRJNA577476) | soil metagenome | isolation source: 115 cm soil or saprolite under grassland replicate 2 | place: USA:California | collected 2016-06-15 | reverse complement strand
GAACCACCGGAGACCGTGTTCGTCGGCGATCGCCTGTACGACGACGTGAGCGGGGCTCAGGCTGTGGGGATGCGATCTGTCCTCACGCGGCAGTTCCGGCAAGAAGACGATCCCGAATACGCGCCGGACGCCATGATCGAGCATCTCTCGGAGCTGCCGAAGGCCCTGGGTCGGATGGCTGCTTCTGCCTGAGCGCCCGTCTTCGAATCAGTCAGGCAGCCTGACGAAGGCCGGGCGGGAGCGCCATCGCCGCCCGCCAGTCCCCGAGTTCGGCGTCTTGACGAGGAGGCGCTCGGCGTCTGGCGGGATTCCCGCGGACTCGAGTTCCGCAGCCCCGACCTCGTCGCTCGCGTCCGGGAGCTCGACGAATCCAGGAGAAGTCGTCTCTGGCGCCCAGCCCGGGGGCTTACACTCCGCCTCCATGCGGGTGCTGCTGTGGCACGGCTGGCTGCTGGAGGGCTCGGGCTCGAACGTGTACACGGCCAGGGTGGCCGGCGTCCTCCGGCGATGGGGTCACGATGTGCTGCTCATCTGCCAAGAGCGGCACTCCGACCGCTACGACTTCCTCGACGCGTGGGGTACGGTGGGTCCCGAGGGGGTCTCCGCGCTCACGCCGCTTCCTCGACCCCATCGGCCTGGCCGAGGCGTCCTGCTTCGTCCAGACATCGGAACGCTGCTGCCCGTGTTCGTGGTCGACGAGTACGAAGGGTTCGACGTCAAGCGCTTCCCCGACCTGAGCGAACCAGAGCTGTCGGGCTATCTGGGGCGCAACGTCGTCGCCCTTCGCGCCGCGGCCTCCTGGTTCCACCCCGACGTGGTGATCGCCGGGCACGCTATCCCCGGGGCAGTGATCGCGGCCAGAGCGCTCGGTCCCGGCTCGTTCACGGCCAAGATCCACGGCAGCGACCTGGAATACGCCATCCGGTTGCAGTCCCGATACCGCTGGCTCGCCCGAGAGGGGTTGGACGCGGCAGGGGTAGTGGGCGGAGCGACCCAGGACGTCCTCACCCGGACCGTGCGGCTCATTCCATCGGTCGCGGGCAAGACCAGAGTGATCGCACCAGGCGTCGATGTGGACGTGTTCCGGCCCGTCCCCGGTCGAGCAGCGCTGGAGCAAACGGCAGCCCTGCTCCAGACCGACCCCGACACCATCCGGGGACGGCCTTCCGACCTGGATGAAGTCGTGGGCGAAGCCGTCGAGCGCCGGGAGGCTCGGGTCCTGCACGACCTGGCGCACCGGTACGACCAATCGGTTCCGGATCCGGGGGCGGCCGAACGGTTGCTGGCACTGGCGGCGTACGAAGGCCCGCTCGTGGGGTATCTCGGAAAGCTCATCCCGCAGAAGGGGGTGGAGCTGTTCCTGGCGGCTCTGCCGCTCTTGGACGTGGACGCCAGGGCGATGGTGATCGGGTTCGGGCTCTTCAGGGAATGGCTGGCCGCCTTCCTCGACTGTTTGGACCGGTCCGACGAGGTCGGCTTGGCCTGGCTCACCCATGCCTCTCACCTCAGGCCGGATCTGCCCCCGAGAGTGTCTGCCCTCGCCGGAGGCCTGGCCTCCCGAGTCACGTTCACCGGCCGCCTGGATCACAGGTACGCTCCGGGGGCGCTGGCCGCCCTCGATGTCCTGGTCGTGCCGTCCGTGCTCGACGAGGCGTTCGGCATGGTCGCGGCGGAGGGAGCCGCCGCCGGGGCTCTCCCGCTGGTGGCCCGGCACTCAGGACTGGCGGAGGTCGGCGCCGCCCTCGAGGTGGCCGTGGACCGCCCCGGCCTGTTCACCTTCGAACCAGGGCCTGGGGCCATCGGCCGGATCGCCGCCGGCCTGGATCGCCTCCTGGGGCTTCCCGGGGACGAAGGCGAGGAGCTCAGACTGGGCGTGAGGGGGTTCGTGGCCCGCGAATGGACGTGGGAACGAACCGCCGAACGCCTGTTGTCGACGGCCGGGATCGCTGCGGTCCGCCCGGACCCGGCTATCTGAGGGCTCTGCGCAGGATCTCCACCAGGCGCTCTGTCTGGTGCTTCCAGGTGAACCCGTGCTCCACCCGCAGGCGCCCCACCTGCCCCATGCGGCCCGCGACTTCAGGAGCCCGGAGCAGCGAGGCGACCGCCAGGGCCACAGCCTTGGGCTCTCTCCCTTCCACCAGCAATCCGGTCTCCTGGTCGACCACGGCCTCCTCGGCCCCCCCGGACCGACCGGCTACCACCGACTTCCCCGAGGCGGCGGCCTCCAGGAACACGATCCCGAACCCTTCGACCTCCAGTCCTCCCCACCGCGAGCGGCACGGCATGGCGAACACGTCGGAGGCCGCGTAGTACGAGGGGAGGTCCGGGTCCGGCACCTGGCCGGCGAAGATCACCCCCCCCGGGGGTCCTGCCCCGGCGAGGTCCTCCAGCCGCGAACGATACGGTCCCTCGCCCACGAGGAGTAGCGCGGCGTCGGAGACCAGCTCCCGTACCAGCTCCATCCCCGCGATCAGCACGTCCTGGCCCTTCCGGGGGACCAGGCGGGAAGCGCAGAGCACGACCTTCCTTCCCTCGAGGCCGTGACGTGCCGTCACGGCGGTGCCGTCGACGTCCGGAGAGAAACGCCGCTCTTCCACTCCGGGTGGAACCAGGCTCAACGGCACCCGTGGTGGGACGAGCTGCCGGAGCCTGCCTGCCGTGTAACGGCTGATCGCCGTCACCTCTCTCGCTCGGGCGAAGGCCCTCCGCATGGCCGCCGACACGCCGGGGATCCTGGCCAGCCAGAGCTCCGCGCCGTGGGTCAGGACGACATAGGGGATACCCCGATCGGCCAGGGCCGGACCCAGCAGGGCCAACGGGAAGCCGTGGCCGAACAGGACCACCTCGGAATGGTGCTCCTTCGCGGTGGATACGATCCTCCGAAGGAGCTCTCCCGTCGGCCACATGAACGTCGACGGCCACCGGTGGACGGAAAAGGGGTGAGCGGCATCGTGTTCTCGCCAGCCAGGCCAATTCGGAGCGAGGACGGCGACCCTTTCCGGAGAGAGGTTCTGGACGAGGCTCCTCACGTACTGCTGCACCCCCCCGACCCGCGGCGGAAAGTCGTTGGTGACAACCAGCACTCTGGGAGCATCCGGTGCCGGGTCCGCCAGGACCGTGGCCCGGGCCGGCGAAGCGCTCTCGACCACGGTGTCACACCACCCCCCGGGCCCTGAGATCGGCCAGCTCCTCTTTCCCCACTCCCACGGTGGCCAGGATCTCTGCGGTGTGCTCCCCGAATGACGGCGCCGGGTGCAGGGGTCCACGGGACCGGCCAGCCAGTTTGAGCGGGGATCCTGGACCGACGGGCACACCTTCCACCTCCGCCACCATTCCCCGGTGCCGGATCTGAGGGTCGGCCAGGGCCTCGGCCAGGTCGTTCACCGGCCCTACGCAGACCGCCTGATCACCGAGGACGCGGAGCCATTCGTCACGGCCGCGCCGGAGGAAGATCGCCTGGATCCGATCCACCATCTCCGCCTGCCTGTCCGGGGGCCCGTACTGGTCGTCCACCAGGTCCAGACACCCCAGGGTCTCGCAGAGGCCACGCCAGAACTGCGGCTCGAGGGCTCCGACCGTCAGGTGGCGACCGTCTCCCGCTCGGTAGATTCGGTAGCACGCCAGAGCGCCGGTGAGGGGCGCGGAGCCGGGTCCGGGGACCTCGCCGGTGGCCAGAAGTGCACCCACTTGGACGGAGAGCCAGGACACCACGCCGTCCAGCATGGAGACGTCCACGAACCGACCTCGGCCGGTGGTAGCCCTGTCCACCAGCGCAGCCAGGATCCCCACCGCGGCGAGCATCGCTCCCCCGCCGAGGTCTCCCACCTGCACGCCCGGAACCACTGGCTCGCCGCCCGGATGCCCGGTCAGCGAGAGCACTCCGCCATAGCCGATGTAATTGATGTCGTGGCCGGCCCGGTCCCGGTACGGGCCATCCTGGCCGTATCCGCTGATCGCGCAGTACACCAGGCGGGGGTTCTGGGGGGAGAGCGCCGCGAAACCCACCCCGAGCCGGTCAAGCACACCGGGCCGGAAGCTCTCCACGAGGACGTCGGCGGTTCGGACCAGACGCCGGAGGAGCTCCGTGCCCTCGGGGACCTTCAGGTTCAGCGTGATCGAACGCTTCCCCCGATTCAGGGCCCTGTGAGCCGCGCTCTCCCCCTCCACCATGGGGGGGAACCACCTGATGTAGTCACCTCTCCCCGGCTCCTCGATCTTGACCACGTCGGCACCCAGGTCGGACAGGAGGAGCGTGCAGTACCCACCCGGCAGCAGGCGGGTCAGATCGAGGATCGTGGTCCCCGCGAGGGGTCCCGCATCGGTTTCGGGCGCCTCAGTCTCCTCGCTCAGAGCTTCAGGACGCGGTCAGTCTGCCAGATTCCAGGTATGGCCCCCGCCCGACAGGGGTATCTACGATCGTCCGGAAATGCGTCGGGGGACGCGCCGAGGGAGCCCTCGAGGGGTTAGGAAGGGGGGGCCGGGATGGGCACGTTCGGCTGGAAACTGGGCCTGGCCTTTGCCGGCCCGAACACGTAGCATGGACGCGATGCCGGACTTGGAGATCGACGTGCGGGATCTGCCCAAGCAAGTCAGCCCGCCGGATCATTGGCAGGAACGAGCCGCCTGTTACGGCCTCGATCCCGAGGTTTTCTTCCCCACGACCGAGGAGGAGGCCGGCCTGGCGTTGTCGTATTGCGCCATCTGTCCCGTGCAGGAGATGTGCCTGGCCTGGGCGGTGCAGAACGGAGAGCGCTACGGCGTTTGGGGCGGTACCACCGAGCAGCAGCGGCGTCGCCTGATCCGACACGTGGCCTAGGCCCGGGCCCGGCCGGTCCGAGGCCCAACCTATAATCGAAGCCGTGCAGCGCGCGGTCATCGTGGAGGGCGCCCGGACCCCGGTCGGGAAGTTCCTCGGTGCGTTCTCTGAAGTTGCCGCCGTGGACCTGGGCGTCCACGCCGTGACGGCAGCCCTCGATCGCGCGAAGGTCCAGGCCGCCGATGTCGACGAGCTTGTCTTCGGCCACGCTCGCCAGGCGGGGAACGGTCCCAATCCGGCTCGCCAGGTCGCTTATCGGTCTGGGCTCGGCGAGGACAAGCCAGCCTTCACGGTGAACATGGCGTGCGGCTCGGGGGTGAAGGCCATCCAGGTCGCCTCCGAGCAGATCATCCTGGGAAACGCAGAGATCGTCGTGGCCGGCGGGCAAGAGAACATGACCCGCACACCCTTCCTCCTCGACCGAATGCGGGTCGGGTACGGGATGGGCGACGGCACCGTTTACGACGGCATGAGCAAGGACGGATTCCTGGATCCGCTGTGCGGGCTGATCATGGGCGAGACCGCCGAGAACCTGGCCCGGAAGTACGAGGTCCCCCGCCGGGAGCAGGACGAGTTCGCCCTGCGGTCCCAACAGAAGGCCGCAGCCGCGTGGGACCGCCGGGGCAGGGAGATCGCCCCGATCGAGGTGCCCGGCCCGAGGGGTCGAACGCAGCTCGTCGACCGCGACGAGCACCCCCGGCCGGACACGACCATCGAAGATCTCGCCGGATTGAGGCCTGTGTTCGTCGAGGAGACGGGGACGATCACGGCCGGCAATTCCTCGGGGATCACCGACGGCGCCGCGGCCCTGGTGCTGATGTCCGAGGCCCGGGCTCGAGCCGAGGGGAGGGACCCACTGGCCCGGATCGTTGCCTATGCGTCGGCCGGCGTCGATCCGGCCTACATGGGCATCGGGGTCGTCCCTGCGACCCGCTTGGTCCTGGACAAGACCGGGCTCTCTCTCCAGGACTTCGAGGTCATCGAGCTCAACGAGGCTTTCGCCGCCCAGGTACTGGCGTGCGACCGTGAGCTCAAGCTGGACCACGACAAACTCAACCCGAACGGGGGGGCCATCGCGCTGGGTCACCCCATCGGGATGACCGGTGCTCGGATCGTGCTCAGCTGCGCGTACGAGATGCGGGAGATGGGCTACTCACTGGGACTCGCCACCCTGTGCATCTCGGGGGGGATGGGCATGGCGATGGTCCTGGACCGGGTCTGACCCGCTCCTCCTAGACCCGGTTCGAGACCTCCACCCACCGGTCGAGCACCGCGGCTGCCTTACCCGAGTCGATCGACTCGGCCGCTCGCTGAAGCCCGTCCTGGATGTCGTCGGCGAGGCCCGCGGCCGAGAGGGCGGCCGCCGCGTTGAGGCATACGATGTCTCTGCCCGGACCCTTCTCTCCCGAGAGCACCGCTCTGGCGAGCCCCGCGTTCGTCGCCGCATCACCTCCGGCCAGATCCTCCGGCCTGGCCACGACGACGCCGATCTCGATCGGCAGGACGTAGTACCGCAGGTAGCTGCCGGCGTTCACCTCGAAGATCTCGGTGGGACCGGTCGTGGTGATCTCGTCGATCCCGTCAGTCCCCCTGGCCACGTAGCCCTTGATCCCGCGCTCCGCCAGTACCCCTGCAACAACGGGGAGCATCTCCTGGTCCGACACTCCGACCAGCTGAGCGGCGGGACGGGCGGGATTCGTCAGCGGAGCGAGGTAATCGAACACCGTGGGCACGCCCATCTCCTTGCGGGGAATGGCCGTGTGCGACAGGGAAGGATGGAACCTGGGGGCGAACATGAAGGCGATCCCGCATTGCTCGAGGCACCGGGTGATCGAGTCCGGCTCGAGGATGACCTTCACCCCGAGCGCCTCCAACAGATCGGCAGACCCGCATCGCGAGGACCTGGCCCTGTTTCCCTGTTTGGCCACCATGGCACCGCCTCCGGCGGCCACGATAGCGGCGATCGTCGACACGTTGATCGTCTTCGAATGATCCCCTCCGCTCCCGCTGGTGTCCGTCACGGGCCCCGGCGTCTCCACCGTGGGGGCCATCTCCAGCATCGTGCGAGCCAGCCCCGAAAGCTCTCCTGCGGTCTCCCCCTTGGCCCGGAGGGCCACGGCGAACGCGGCAACCTGGGCGGGGGTGGCTCCTCCGCTCAGGATCGTCCGCATCGCCTCCCCGGCCTCGTCGGCCGAGAGGTCCTCGCGGGCAAGGAGCCTTCTCAGGAGCTTCGGCCAGACAGCAGTCATGAGCGGGACGCAGTCAGCGGAGCACCCAGACCAGGGCGGCCGCGATGAGGGCCAGGCCGAACAGGAACATCAGGATGTCGCCTCGTTTCAGCTTGCCGGGCTGCATGGGGTTGAAGCCCACGGTTTCCCTCCCGATTCAGGCCGGCTCGGCCAGCTTGTAGTACTCCGCGAACTTGTCGGGAGACAGCCAGTAGATGTGCTGCTGGACCGTCGACGCGAACGTCCTGGCCTCCGCCTCATCGGCACAGTGCCGGGTCCAGGCGATCTGCGCGGAGGGCCCGATGATGTGGACCTCCCATCCCTGCGCCCCGCTCTGCACGCGAACTGAGTACGGATTCGGCTCGGTCGGCTCGGACGGCTCGGTCGGCTCGGTCGGCTCGCTCATCGCGTGGGCCGTCGCCTGGCGCCGTCCAGCTGGTTGATCTGCTGCTCGATCCCCCGAAGGACCGAATCCCTGTCGATCGTCATGGCAGGCTCCATGTCGGCGATCTTCTCCAAGGCGTTCTCCAGCACCCCGCCCGCGTTCTCGGCCGTCTCCAGAGCTTCGGCAAGGATCGCCGTGTAGTCCTTGTTGAAAGGCTTGCCGTCCCAGGGGCAGTGCCCGCCCGTGTCGAGGATCTGGCGCACGAGGATCTCCCGCCCGCATTCGGTGTGGACAACCTTCAGCTTCACACGGCCTCCTTGCGTTTCGCGGTGAACTCGGCCACCGTCTCCGCCAGATCGAAGGGGTTGACGGGCTTCACGAACCACGCGTCGGCGCCGGACCATCTCGCGAGCCACGTGTCCTGGGGCCGCTCCAGCAGGATCACGACGGCTCCCGGGAAGGGAGGGCCGGCGCCCTTGAGATCCTTCGCCACCGCGAACGCGCCTGCCCGGGAGGCGATCTCGTCGACGATGACCACGTCGGGAAGATGCCGCCAGGCCATGGCGATCCCTTGGACACCATCGCTCGCCTCCACGGACTCGAACGGCTCGTCCAGCCGGCGGCGGACGCTTCGCGTGACCAGCGCCATGATCTCCCTGACCTTGGGATCGGCGGAGACGAGCAAGACCTTCATGCAGCAGGAATTGTACCGGGGGTACGCTTCGGGCCGGTTCAGCCGGGGCCGATCCGCTCGAGGGTGGCCTTTTTCCACCTGCTTGTGAGGGAAGGAGATTTTCATGAAGACCATCGGTGAACAGGCGGTGGCCGAGTTCGTGGGGACGCTCGCGCTGGTCTTCATCGGCGCCGGCTCCGTGGTCATCGCGATCGCAAACGGCGGCGGGTACGTGGGCCTCATCGGGGTGGCACTGGCGCACGGGCTGGTGCTGGCAACGTTCATCTCCAACCTCGGACACGTCTCGGGGGGCCACTACAACCCGGCCGTGACGATCGCCGTGTGGGTCGGCGGCAAGATCGAGACTCTGAGGGCAGGCGTGTACGTGCTGGCGCAACTTGCCGGCGCCGCGGCCGGGGCTGGGCTTCTCCGGTGGGTCGTGCCGGAGCGGGCCTGGCGCAATGCGTTCCTTGGCGCGACCCTGGTGAGCCATCGGTTCGGGATCACCAATGGCAAGGCAGTCCTGCTCGAGGCGATCCTCACGTTCTTGTTGGTGACGACGGTCTATGCAGTCGCCGTGGATGACCGGGGAACGTTCAAGTCCATCGCAGGGTTGCCCATCGGTTTGGTGCTGGTCTTCGACATCCTGGTCGGAGGCCAGCTCACCGGTGCCAGCATGAACCCAGCCCGATCCTTCGGGCCGGCCCTCGTGGGGGGGAAGTGGACGGACTTCTGGGTCTACATCATCGGGCCGGTCAGCGGGGGCATCATCGCCGCCGCCCTGTACGTGGTGGTGTTCCTCCGCGCGCGCGAGGTTGCAGCCCCGAGGACCGAGACTCCGATCGGCGGCGGCCCGGAGGAGGAGACCTAGCTCAGAACCGCGGCCTGGCCGAAGGCCCGCGCCAGGGCCAGCCCATCGTGTGCTGCCAGCAGTTCGGGCCGGGGTTGTACTGGGAGAGCTTCGCGCCGCACTCGGCGCAGCGCCGCTCCTCCGCCGCCTTCGGCCAGGGACCGTGCCCGGCCGCGTCGCCGGTCGATTTTCCCCTCACGTCCTGAGCCACGCCGAACTCCCCTCGTGGGAGGCAATGAACTCGAACGACCTTCGGGCGGGCCCGGCAGGGAGCCAATGTTCGCGGTAATGATAGCGTTGCTGTCCAGCGCAAATGGGGGTAGCCATGGACATGAGGAAGCTCGGAAGCCAGGGCCCGGAGATCTCGGTCGTCGGCTATGGCGCCTGGGAGGCGGGAGGCGACTTCTGGGGACCCAACGAGTCCGACGACGTGGTGATCGCGGCGATCCAGGCCGGCCTCGAGTCGGGGATGAACTGGATCGACACGGCCGAGGTGTACGGGAAGGGGCGATCCGAGGAGCTCGTGGGCAGGTCGGTGGCCGGGGGAAGAGGCGACGTGCTGATCTTCACCAAGGTCGCCCCCAGGCCCGAAGGGACCGGTTTTCGTCCCGACCAGGTCAAGCAGGCCATCCGGGCCTCCCTCGAACGCCTGGGGACGGACCACGTGGACCTGTACCAGCTTCACTGGCCCGACCGTTCCGTGCCTCTGGAGGACACCTGGGGTGCCATGGCCGAGACCCAGGACGAGGGCCTGACCCACCACATCGGGCTGTCGAACGTGAGCCGGGCGATGGTCGAGCGATGCCTCGACATCCGCCACGTTGACTCGGTCCAGAACCAGTTCTCCCTCATCCATCAGGATGACCGAGACGACCTCCTCCCCTCCCTTGCCGAGTGGGGAGTGGGATACCTCGCCTACAGCCCGCTGGGCCTGGGGATCCTCAGCGGCGGGATCACGAAGGATACCCAGTTCCATCCCCAGGACTTTCGAGGTGGGGCCAGGGGGAGCGTTCCCGAGAACTTCAAGCCCCGCAAGCTGGCCTCGAACCTGGCCAAGGTGGACAAGCTCAGGCCGATCGCACAACGGATCGGCACCACGCTCGCCCCTCTTGCGCTGCGGTGGGTGATCGAGCAGACCGGCGTGACCGCCGCCATCGCCGGCAGCCGGAAGGCCGACCACGTCAGGAACAACGCCACGGCTGGCGATCTCCGCCTCGATCAGCAGACCCTCGACGAGATCGACCGCATCTTTCAGTAGAGCCGCGTGAGCGACCGGCCGGACCTGATCGTCGTGGGCGACGTGATGGTCGACGTGAGCGTGGACGCGGGAGCGCTGGCGACCGGAGGTGACGTCCACGGTGAGGTTCGTCTGCGACCGGGTGGCGCTGGTGCGAATGCCGCCGTGTGGGCGGCGCGCGAGGGCGTCGACGTGCGCCTGTATGGTCGGGTGGGCGACGATCTACCCGGCAGGCTGCTGGCGGATGAGCTGGCCTCTCGAGGCGTTGACGCACGACTCACCGTCGATACCGAGGCGAGGACGGGGGCCATGCTGATCGTTCGGAACGAAGGCGAACGTCCTGCTCGCCAACGAGCGAGAGGTGGAGGTCCTTGAAGCCGGCGGTCGAGTGGCCCCGCAGGAGCGCTTTCGGCACATCTGTTCGCAAGCGCGGCTCCCTGGGAGCCGAGCTCTTCTCGTCCGGGAGAACCGATGCCCTGCGGGGAACACCCCTCGATCGGCCGGTGGACCCGACCGGAGCTGGAGATGCGTTCGACGGGGTCTTTCTGGCCGCCCTGGCCCGAGGTTCGACGCACGAGGAAGCTCTTCGCCGGGCGTGCGAAGCGGGGCGAGCGGTGGCCATGACCGCGGGCACCTGGCCTGGTGTGTGCGAGCGCCCACCATGAACGGATCGTTCGTGCTGGCGGACCCTGTCAGCGAGGCGCTCCACGAGGGGCGGGCGGTGGTGGCGCTGGAGACCAGTGTCCTGGCCCAGGGTCTTCCGTACCCTCGAAACATGGAGGCCATGGACGCCATGACGAGGGCGATCCGGGCTCGAGGCGCCGAGCCTGCCTGGGTATTCGTCAAGCCCGGATCTCTTCAGGTGGGAGCTTCGGAGGCCGACCTCACCCGCCTGGCCACGAACGGGATGGCCTTGAAGGTCGCCCGCAGAGACCTTCCCATGGTGATAGCCGGCGGTCACCTGGGCGCGACGACCGTGTCGGCTGCCGTGTGGGCGGCGGCCCGAGCCGGCGTCGAGGTCACCGCGACCGGCGGCATCGGAGGCGTCCACGCGGGCTCGGGCGATGTCTCCGCGGACCTCCTCGAGCTCTCCAGGACCCCCGGAATCCTCGTGTGCTCGGGCCCGAAGTCGATCGTGGATCCCGTGGCCACCCTCGAGTGGATCGAGGAGCTCGGGATCGGAGTGGTGGGCTATCGGTGCGAGCGGCTACCCTTCTTCCTGGTGCGGGAGACCGACATCCGGCTGGAGCACCTCGCCGCCAGCCCGGAGGAGGTTGGCGCCATCTCGCGGACCCGCCGGGATCTCGGCGTCGCCTCGGCCCTGCTTGTCTGCAACCCTGTCCCTGGTGAGCACGCGATGGACGCTGCCGTCGTGAAGGACGCGGTTCAGGGCTGCATCCGCCAGGCCGATGCGCAGGAAGTCAAGGGCAAGGAGGTGACCCCGTTCCTCCTGTCGTGCCTTGCCCAGAAGACGGGTGGAGCGAGCCTCGAGGCGAACCTGGCCTTGCTGGAGTCGAATGCGGGCCTGGCGGCAGACATCGCGGTCGCGCTGACCGCGTGATGGCCGCGGCTTACGAGACTTCCCAGGTGTCTCCCGAGTGCAGCAGCTTGGCCAGATCTCCCTTGCCAAGTTTCTCCGAAGCAGCCTCGATCTGACGCTCCATCAGCTCTCCGTACACGGGCCGGGATACGTCCCGGAAGACCCCGATGCAGGTGGGCTCCGTCGGTCGTGTGGACAGGTGCGCCAGGGCGAAGGCCGCTCCCGGCTTGTCGGCATGGGCGTCGTGCACGTAGACGAGCTCTGCCGGGATGTCCGCGGTCATGCCGGTGCGGAGCGAGCCGTCGAACTCGACGTAGACGCACTTTTCCCCGTCGGGGCCGAACACCACCGGCTTGCCGTGCTGGAGCCGGATCTGGTTCTGGACCTTGGTGTCCTTGCCCGTCAGAGCGATGAAGGCCTCGTCGTTGAACACGTTGCAGTTCTGATAGATCTCGATGAACGCGGTCCCCTGGTGCGCTGCAGCAGCCCGGAGCACATCGACCAGGTGCTGCCGATCGACGTCCACCGACCGGGCCACGAACGTCGCTTCGGCGCCAAGCGCAAGGCCCACCGGATTGAAGGGATGGTCGAGCGAACCGAAGGGCGTCGACTTGGTGACCTTGCCCTCCTCGCTGGTTGGCGAGTACTGGCCCTTGGTCAGCCCGTAGATCTGGTTGTTGAACATGAGGATCTTGACGTTGATGTTGCGGCGCAGGGCATGGATCAGATGGTTCCCTCCAATGGACAGCGCGTCGCCGTCACCGGTGACGATCCACACCGCGAGGTCCGGCCGCGCCGTCGCCAGCCCGCTGGCGATCGCCGGTGCCCGCCCGTGGATGCCGTGGACACCGTACGTGTCCATGTAGTACACGAACCGGCCCGAGCATCCGATCCCCGTGACGAACACGATCTTCTCCGGCGGGATCCCGAGCTCCGGGAAGAACCCCTGGACGGCAGAAAGGATCGCGTAGTCGCCGCATCCAGGGCACCACCGAACTTCCTGGTCGCTGGCGAAGTCCTTCTTGGTTAGAGTCCCGACGACTCCTCCTCGGGGGGCTACGCTCGGCTTCGCCTCGCTGCTTGAGCCCCCCGAACCCCCCCGGGGGGCTACGCTCGGCTTCGCCTCGCTGCTTGAGCCCCCCGAACCCCCCCGGGGCTCGGCGGCCTGTCCGTTTCCCTCCGTGGCCATCTCAGACTCTCCTCATGAGCTCGCGCTCTATCTCGGAGGCGAAGATCGGCTGCCCCTGGACCTTGGAGAAGCTCTCCGCGTCCACCAGGTACTCGGCGCGAACGATCCGCCACAGCTGTCCCATGTTCGCTTCAGGGATGAGCACGTCTGCGTAGCCGCGGAGGACCTCACCGGTGTTGCGCGGAAGCGGGTTGAGGTGACGGATGTGGGCCATCGCGACCTTCTTCCCCTTATCACGGACCCGGCGGACCCCCGCAAGGATGGCCCCGAACGTGGAGCCCCATCCGAGGACGAGCAGCTCGGCTTCACCGTCCGGATCGTCCACCTCCAGGAGAGGGATGTCCTCCGCGATCTTGGCCACCTTGGCCGCCCGCAGATGCGTCATCCGCTCGTGGTTGGCCGAGTCGTAGGAAATGTTGCCGGTGACGTCTTCTTTCTCCAAGCCCCCCACGCGATGGATCAGGCCGGGCGTCCCGGGGACGGCCCAGGGCCGAGCCTGGTTGTCGTCCCGCAGGTACGGCATGAACCCGTCGTCGTGGTTCGGCTGGGTGGCGAACTTCGGGTCGATGTCCGGCAGCCCGTTCAGGTCGGGTAGGCGCCATGGCTCGGAGGAGTTCGTCAGGAACGTGTCGGAAAGAAGGATCACCGGCGTCCGGTACTTGACCGCGATGCGCACGGCCTCGATGGCCGCATCGAAGCACTCGGATGGGGTCCTCGAGGCCACGATGGGGATCGGCGACTCGCCGTGGCGCCCGTACATCGCCGCCAGCAGGTCCGCGGCCTCGGTCTTCGTGGGCATCCCCGTGGACGGGCCGGCCCGCTGGACGTCCACGATGATCATTGGCAGCTCCAGCGTCACAGCCAGGCCGATAGTCTCCTGCTTCAGATCCAGGCCTGGCCCGCTGGTCCCGGTGACGCCCAGGTGGCCGCCGAAGGACGCCCCGAGGGCGGCCCCGGCCGCGGCGATCTCGTCCTCGGACTGCAGGGTTCGGACCCCGAAGTTCTTGTGGCGAGAGAGCTCATGGAGGAGCTCGGAGGCCGGAGTGATCGGGTAGCTCGCGTAGAAGATCGGCAACCCGCTCTTCACGCTCGCCGCGATGAGCCCCCACGCGAGCGCCGAGTTCCCGTTGACGTTCTTGTAGGTCCCCGGCGCGGCAGGCGCCGGCTTGACCTCGTAGGTATGGGCGAACAGCTCCGTGGTCTCACCGAAGTTGTACCCGGCCCTGAACGCGGCCAGGTTCGCATTCAGGATCTCCTGCTTGTTCTTGAACTTCTTCTCCAGCCAGTCGATGGTGACCTCGGTCGGCCTGCCGTACATCCACGAGATGAGGCCGAGCGCGAACATGTTCTTGGCCCGCTCGGCCTCCTTCTTGGAGATGCCGATCCCGTCGGTTGCCCGCAGGGTGATCGACGTCATGGGGACCTTGTAGATCTGGTATCCATCCAGGGACCCGTCGGACAGGGGATCGGACGAGTAGCCTGCCTTCTCCAGGTTTCGATCGACGAAGGCGTCCTCGTTGGCGATGATCACGCCACCCTTGTCCAAGTCCCGGATGTTCGCCTTGAGGGCCGCAGGGTTCATGGCCACGAGCACGTTGGGCGCGTCCCCGGGCGTCACGATCTCGCGGCTGGCGAAGTGGATCTGGAAGGCGGAGACGCCGGCCAGCGTACCGGCGGGGGCCCGGATCTCCGCGGGGAAGTCGGGCAACGTGGCCAGGTCGTTGCCCAGGACAGCGGTGGCATTGGTGAAACGGTCTCCGGTCAGCTGCATTCCATCGCCGGAGTCACCGGCAAACCGCACGACGACACGTTCTAGTCCGACGACGCTCTTGGGGGCCATGGAACTCCTTGGGCTGCTTACTCGAACCTCGCCTTCGCTGTCCATTAACTGTATCGCTTCACCCCTGGAGTCCCCCAGGGCAAGCAGTCGAGGCGGGGCGGCTAGTGGAACGAGTGGCCGCAGGCGCAGCCCCCCTGAGCCAGCGGGTTGTCGATGGTGAACCCCGACTGGTCAAGGGAGTCGACGAAGTCGATCTTGGCTTCCTTGAGGTACGGCATGCTCATCCGGTCCACGACGAGCTTGACGCCGAACTGCTCCTCGGAGACGTCACCGTCGCCCACCTCGTCGTCCAGGTACATCGCGTACCGCAGGCCGGAGCAGCCTCCCGGCTGGACGGCGACCCGCAGGGCGATGTCAGCCCGGCTCTCCTGATCCAGGAGCTGCCTGACCTTGTTTGCTGCCATCTCACTAAGGGTGATCATGGGGCCCTTTCCTCACGCCAAATCGCTCTGTTGATTATACCCGCCAGGCGTCGCTCCCCCAGGTGGTCACGAGGCTGGCCAGTGGCGCCATCGGGGCCGTCAACCCTCTTCCTTGAACTCTGCGATCTGGCCGCTGGTGGTGCGCAGCAACTCGTCCGGGGTGATCGGGAATACCGAATCGGGGGTCCCGGCGGCGGCCCAGACCAAGTCGTACTGCAGGAGATCGCGGTCGACCAGGACGGCCAGAGGGCGGGAGTGCCCGAAGGGAGGCGTCCCACCGATGGCGTACCCGGTGGCGTCTCGGGCTTCCTCCGGGTTGGCCCGGCGGACTGCCTCGGAGCCCAGCAGGCCGGCCAGGCGCTGCTGATCGGCCCGGTTGGAACCGGAGGTGAGCGCCAGAAACGGCCGACCGTCGGCCACGAACACGAGCGACTTCACGATCTGTCCGATCTCGCAGCCGACGGCTCGGGCAGCATCGGCCGCCGTCTTGGTCCCTTCGGAGAACCTCCGGATCTCCAGCGACACGCCCAGGTCGGCGGCCGCTCTGTCGAATCGCTCGATCGCGCTAGCCACGAGGCCTTCCCCCTTCGCCAAGCCGGGCAGCCACTTCGGCCGCGAGATCCTCCAGGAGCATCCGGGTCCGCTCCATGGCCGACTCTAGGCCGAACCGATCGGCCAGCGCGAAGACCTGCGCGCCAGAGGGGTCGACGTGCTTTTGCCCGCAAAGCACCACCGCAGGAAGCCGAAACTCTTCGGCCACCCTGAGGACTCCGGCAGGGGCCTTCCCGTGGAGGGACTGCTCGTCGAACGTCCCCTCCCCAGTCACCACCAGATCCGCCTTCTCCACCCGCTCCCGGAGCCTCACCGCCTGCATCACCACGTCCACGCCGGGACGGAGATGCGCACCCAGGAAGGCCATCAGCCCTCCGCCCACCCCACCTGCTGCACCGCCCCCAGGAACGGTCCGGATGTCCAGCCCGAGGTCACGGTGGATCACCGCGGCGAGATGGCCCAGCGCCCTGTCGAGGAGGGCCACGTCCTCCGCCGTGGCACCTTTCTGCGGCCCGTAGACGGCAGACGCCCCATGGGGTCCCACCAGGGGGTTGTCGACGTCCGTGGCCACGACGAAGCTCGCCGCTCGCACCGACGGGTCCAGCGTGGTCATGTCGATGGTGGCGAGCTCGAGCAGGGCGGCCCCGCCGGGCCCGAGGTCCACTCCCCGCGAATCCAGGAGCCGTACCCCGACGGCTTGAGCCATTCCAGCTCCCCCGTCGTTCGTGGCGCTCCCGCCGATACACACCAGGACTCGCTCCACTCCAGCCCTGCACGCGGCCAGGATGAGCTCGCCGGTGCCCCGGGTGGTCGTTCTCCTGGGATCGCGGCGGGCCGGCGAGATGAGTGCGAGCCCCGAGGCTCGGGCCATCTCCACCACCCCGAGAGGCCCCGTCTCGGTCGGGACCACGGCGAACTCGGCCCCGACCGGATCCCCCAGCGGCCCCGAGACCTCTTGGGTGAGCCTCTCCCCACCGAGGGCAGCGATGAGGGCATCCAGCGTCCCCTCCCCGCCGTCGGCCATGGGCACGGTTTCGATTTCGGCCGTTGGATCGCCGCGCTCCCACCCTCGCGCTATGGCCTCCGCTGCTTCCTCGGCCGTCAGGGTGCCTTTGAACTTGTCCGGTGCGACCAGGACGCGCACGGGCTAGAGGGTACAATCCGCGCCTGATGACGCTCGACAGGCAATGGCTTCTGGCCACAGCGAGAGCCGAGCGGGAAGCACTCGGACGCACGATCCAATACACGCCGCCCGCCGCTTGGGATCAGGAGAGCCCCAGCCCGGGTTGGCGGAACCGGGACATCGTGGCCCACCTGGCCTCCGACGATGTCGCCTCGGCCGCCGTCATCGCCGGCGAGGTCCCTACGGAGTTCGAAGAGTACGTGAAGGGGTTGGAGGGCGAGCCGGCCACGCTGGACGGGTTCAACGAGTTCTCTGTCCGCCGCCGCGCCGATCTCCCTTTCCGCCAGGTGGTGACCGACTGGGGTCGGGCCGCCGACCTGTTCCTGGCCAGGGCCTCCAAGATCTCGCCCGAGGACTGGACCACTCTCAAGGTCCAGTGGATGGCCGGGCCCATCGGGGTCAGCTATCTGATCCAGTCCAGGGTCATGGAGTGGTGGTTCCACGGCGAAGACATCCTGGCCGGCGGCGGCAACCCGCCGCGCCTGGAGCATCCTCCGATCTACTGCGTCAACGACCTGGCAGTCCGAACGATCCCGTACGCGCTGTCGCTGGCGGGGCTGTCTTTCCCGGGGAGGAGCATCAAGGTCGAGCTGGAAGCCGTGGGGGGAGGCACCTGGCACCGAGGCCTGGCTGCCAGGGAGACTCCACCTCCGGGAAAGGCTTCGGATGCAGTGATCACCGGTCGGGCCTACGCGTTCGCCCTCGTCGCGGGGCGTCGGGTTCCCGCCGAGTACTACCTGGCCGAAGGGATCCTCCAGACGGCCGGTGACGACGCCCTGGCCGAGACCGTCCTGCAGCACCTCCGGGCATTCGCCTAGGGGGTCCAGGGGGGGAGCAGCCCCGCGGAGCGAAGCGAAGCGGATCAGGCTGCTTCGTTCCCCCTGGCGATGAAGACGATCCGAAGGATCGGGTTCATCGGGAAGAGGGGTCCAACCGTTCCACGGCCTCGCTCGTACTACCTCTCGTGGGGGGTAGGCTGCGATCGATGCGGAGTCGGCGCGACCCGAAAGCGGCACCGGGAGCCGACCTCATGCGGGGGTTTGCCCGACGTGATCCTCGTGCGGCCGACGAGCTCTACGCCCGGTTCGCCCCCCGCATCTACGGGCTCGGAATGGTGATGCTGGGCAACGCCGGTCATGCGGAGGATCTGGTGCAGGACACGTTCGTGAAGGTATGGCGAAACGCGCAAGCGTACGACCCGTCCCGGGGGTCAGTGGACACGTGGGTCCTTCTTATCGCCCGCAGCCTCGCGGTCGACCTGATCCGACGGAAAGTGCTCGAGACCAGGATCCTGGCATCCCAAGAGACCCCCGAAGTTGCGGTCGAGCCGGGCCCCGAGGACCAGGCCGAAAGCCGGGATCTGGCCGACCGCGCCCGCCAGGCCATGCAGTCCCTGTCCCCCGGGCAGCGGGCGGCCCTCGAGCTTGCCTACTTCGGAGGCAAGAGCAGCGCCGAGGTTGCCGAGCTCGAAGGGATCCCGGTGGGGACGGCGAAGACCAGGATCAGGACCGCCCTCATGAAGCTGAGGGAAGCCCTGGAGGTCCACCATGAACTGTGAGGAAGTTCGGGCCCAGCTCCCCGATTATGCCCTGGGGACGCTCCCCGAGATCGAGGCCGCCGCCGCCAGGCGGCATCTTCGGGGCTGCTCCGGCTGTCGATCGGAGGCGGCCGCCCTCGACGAGGGTGTGGCGCTGTTCGCCAGCTCCGCTCACGAGACGGAGCCGCCCCCCGAATTGCGAGACCGGGTCATGACCGTCCTCACGGAGGAGTGGTCGGAAACACCCTCGCCCCGGCATGCCCTCCCGGGCGTGCTGTCGCGTTGGCCCGCGATGGCCGCGGCGGTCATCGTGATCGCGGCTGTGGCCTTCGCCGCCGTGTCCCAGGTGAATGCCCGGGGATTCCGCGACGACGCCATCAGCTATCGGCAATTCCTTCATACCCTCGGCGGCAAGAACGTTCGTGTGGCGAGGCTTCAGCCAGCGCCATCGGTCACGCTCGAGGCCAAGGCCGTCCTGTACGATGCCGAGCGCGGCGGACAGAGCTGGGTCCTGGTGCTGGCCCGGGACCCGGGGGTCTCCTACCCGGTGAGAGTGACGCTGCGTGCGTCAGATGGTCGCTCGATCGCCCTCCGTTTCCCGTTGAAGTTCGACGAGGACGGCGACGCATGGACGAGCTTCTTCACGTCCTCGGACCTGTCGAAGTTCCAATGGATCGTTCTTACGGGGCAGGATGGGCGCGTCCTGGCCACGGGCAGGCTCCTGGAGGCATAGCTGGGGGGATGCAGGCTCTGGTGGAGAACGTCTCGGCGGACTCGTACGCGTCACTCTCGGGTCAGGAGAAGTCTCCCGATCTCCCGCGGCGCCGCCCCGAAGCGGTACTTGTACTCCAGGTCTCCCTTCAGCATGTCGAACCGCTCCCTGCCCGCCACGATGGCCCTGCGGATGAGGTCCGCCATCAGCACCATGCCGGGGCTCAGGCGGCTGAATTCACGGTCGAACGCGGAGTTGTAGAGGGAAAGGGTCTTCTTGAAGGCGAATCCGATGGCCCCCGCGGCTTTCCTTCCCTCGACCTCGATGAACGCCAGGTGCAACACATGTGGGGCCAGGAACGCCTCTCCCAGTCGGCGGAAGAAGATCTCCATGCCCGCGTGCATGAACCTGCCTTTGGGCCCTGGGCTCGACTTGTGCAGCTCGACGAACCTGTCCATGTCGGCGTCCAGGGTGTCCGGAGTCGACAGAGTGATCTTGTACGGACCCGCCTCCTCGATCAGGCGACGCTCCTTGCGCCTGATCTCGTGGCGGAGTTTGGCGGGGAGCCCGTCCAGATAGATGTCGAAAGCGCGAGGGAGCTCGATCGACGGGGCCACTCCGTCGTAGCCCCTCTCCACGCTCAGCCCGAGGGGTGCGGTAGCTGCGTCCAGCACGGCGAGCCACCGCCCGTCGATCGGGAGTCCCCGCAGGTCGGCCCGGTCCCATCGGACCTCGAAGGCGAGGGCCCGCATCAGCTCATTGGCCGCGACCTCCTCTAGGCCGGGCAGGCACACCGGCCCCATGTAGTCCGTGACGTCGAACCCGCCCATGAACCGCAAGCTCCCTTCCACCACCTCGAAGGGACAGGCCGCGACCAGTCTTCCCTCATTACTGATGACGAACGCAAGAACCAGCGTGCCTCTGCCGAACTCCTCCCACCACAGCTTCAAGTAGGCGGGGGTATGGAAGAAGGTTCCTTCGGGATCGGCCACAACCAGGTCGCCCCACCCTCGTGCGCGGAAGGCGGAGGCATCGCCGGTCAGCTCAACCCGCATGGGTCTCGCGTTCGAGCACGAACAGCGTGTGATGGTAGGTCATCAGGGTCGGCCACTTCGGTCGGTACGACTCGACGTGCACGGTCTCCAGATCGTGCTCCGTGAACATGGCCAACCATTCCTCCACGCCGCGGAATGCCATCGGCGTGGGAACCCCGTGGCGGAGGTTCAACGCCTTGTCCCAAAAAACGTTGAACGCGTGATCCACCCGATTGAACGGCGTGTCCTCGATCACGATCACTCGCCGGCCGGAGAGCCTGGCTGCTTCGGCCAGAACCTTCCCCTGGGCCTCGTATGGGTTGTGGTGCAGCGCAAACAGAAGGAGCACGGCGTCGTAGGCTCCGTCCGGGGCCGGGACGTGGTAGGGGTCCTCGAGCTTCAGGAAGGGAAGATCCTGTCGCCTGTTGCGGTACTCGACGAGGTCGGCCAACAGTGGTTGGATCCCGCGCCGGTGACCCAGCCACCTGCTGACCAGGCCCGTCCCCGACCCGTAGTCGAGCACACGCCAACCCGGGGTGAGATGCCTGGCGACCCGACTCCCCACTTCGTTCTCACGTAGAAACATGCCAGAGGCAAGTATGCCAGCGGCGCCGCCGGTGGAGACGTGGACGGCTACAGAGCCAGTTCCATCCGGAAGGAGGCGACATCGGGGGACCCCCGCCGTGGCGGCGCACGGCCCTCGGCGATCGTGACGAATCCCTCGCGCTGGTAGAAGCGGATGGCTCTGTCGTTTCGCAGGGCCACGTCCAGGCTCACCGACCGAAGGCGGGCCTCGAGCGCTTCCTCGACCACCCGGCGGAGCAATGCGGAGCCGATCCCCTGGCTCCGGTGCTCGGGGGCGACGGCCAACGAGATCACGTACAGACTGTCCGAGGGTACGGACGGTGTGACCTGCGCGTGCCTGATGCCTTCTCGGATCACGTGCCTCCCGAACAGCCACCCCGCCGCCCGCACGACGACGAGTCCCGTGTAGGTCTGGGTCTTCCTGGTCCAGTCGGCCCCCGAGAACCGGATGATCTGGCCGACCACCGACCCGTCGATCTCGGCCACGAGCGTCCGGTCGAACCCGAACCCGCTGCCCGAAGCCCTGAATGCTGCCTCGGCCATTCGTCGCGCCACCCGGGGGTTCCCCACCAGGTCGGGCAAGCCACCGGGCGTCATGATGATCAGCGAAGCGGCAACGTTGACGTCGGCGGGAGTAGCGGGTCGGAGACGGATGTCGGAGTCGGCGCCGCTCACGCCTTGGCGCCGGAAAGAGCCTCCTGGAGCACGTCCCAGGCCAGGACCGCGCACTTGATCCTCACGGGGTACTTGACCACGCCCTTCAGCGCGACCAGGTCCCCGAACTCTTCTTCGTCGGGCTCGAGCTTGCCCTCCATCATGCTTCGGAACGCGGCGGCAAGCTTCTCGGCCTGCTCCACGGGCTCGCCCATGACCGCCTCGGTGAGCATCGAGGCGCTGGCCTGGCTGATCGAGCATCCTCGGCCCTCGAAGGCCACGTCGGCCACGCGGCCATCCGCGAGATGCGCGTGGATCGTGATCTCGTCGCCGCACAGCGGGTTGTTCTTCGAGCACGACAGCTCCGCCCCCGGGACGTCCCGCTTGTTTCTGGGGCTCTTGTAGTGGTCCAGGATGACTTCCTTGTAGAGCTCTTCAAGCGCCAAAGATGATCCTCGCCTTGTCCAGGGCCGCCACGAGGGCGTCCACCTCATCGGGCCTGTTGTACACGTAGAAGGATGCCCGGGTCGTCGCCGGAACGCCAAGGCGTCGCATCAAGATCTGGGCGCAATGGTGGCCCGGACGTACACAGATGCCTTCCTGATCGAGTACCTGGGCCAGGTCGTGGGGATGGATGTCCTTGTACCAGAACGACACCGCCCCACCCCGCACGTCCATGTCGGTCGGACCGAACACCTTTGCCCCCGCTTCGGTGAGCCGCTCGATGGCATAGCGGGCAAGCTCCTTCTCGTGCTCCCTCACCCCGTCCATCCCCAGGGCCTCGAGATAGTCGATGGCGGCGATCAGCCCGATCTCCTGGGCGATGTTCATGGTGCCGGCTTCGAACTTGTGCGGCGGGTCCTTCAGCGTCGAGTGGTCCGGGTAGACCTCCATGATCATCTCGCCGCCCCCGAGGAAGGGATCCATCCGCTCCAGCAGCTCTCCTTTCCCGTAGAGGCCGCCCGAGGCCGTGGGGCCAAGCATCTTGTGCCCGGAGATCGTGAGGAAGTCCAAGCCCAGCCGGCTCACGTCGACCGGGTTGTGCGGGACGAGCTGCGCCCCGTCGACCAGGATCACAGCGCCCACCGCGTGGGCCGCCTCCGCCAGGCGCTCCAGGGGAGGCAGCGTCCCGATGACGTTCGACTGCCCGGTCACGGCCACCACCCTTGTCCGCTCGGTGATGAGCGTGTCCAGGCCCGTGAGGTCCAGCATCCCGTCGTCCCCCAGGGGGATGTACCGGAGGCGTGCCCCGGTGACCTGGGCGCAGAACTGCCAGGGGACGATGTTCGAGTGGTGCTCGACCTCGGACACAAGGATCTCGTCGCCTTCCCGGACGAACTTGCGACCGAATCCGTGGGCCACCAGGTTCACCGACTCCGTGGTCCCGCGGTTGAACACGATGCACGACGGATCGGGAGCGCCGATGAACCGGGCCAGCCGGGCCCGAGCCTCCTCGAAGGCCGCCGTGGCCTCCTCGGCCAGCTCGTACACGGCCCGGTACAGGTTGGCGTTGTGGCGCTCGTAGTAATCCGTGAGGGCGTCGATCACCTGCCGGGGCTTCTGGCTGGTGTTGGCGCTGTCCAGGTACACCAGAGGCTTGCCGTGGGCGGTCCGCTCGAGGATGGGGAAGTCCTTGCGGATCCGCTCGACGTCCAGAGCCTCCGCCTTCGGCGCGATGATCCTTGCCATCTCCGTCACTTCCTCACTGCGGCGTGCCGCTCCGCTCGGCCTGCGATTCCTCCAGGCCCAGGTCCTTTCGAAGCCCCTCGTATCCCTTCTGCTCCAGCTCGTGGGCCAGCTCCGGGCCGCCGGACAGCACGATCTTTCCGTCCATCATGACGTGGATCCTGTCCGGCGTGATGTAGTTCAGGATGCGCTGGTAGTGCGTGATCAGCAACACACCCAGATCCGGACCGATCAGCTGCTGGATCCCGGTGGCCACCGCCTTCAGGGAGTCGATGTCCAGGCCGGAGTCGGTCTCGTCCAGGATGGCGATGTCAGGCTCCAGCACGGCGAGCTGCAGCACCTCGTTCTTCTTCTTCTCTCCGCCGGAGAATCCCTGGTTGACGTACCGCGCGACCATCTGATCCTCCACGCCGAGCAAGGTCATCTTCTCCTTGAGTCGCTTGCGGAAAGCAAGCGCGGAGATCTGCTCGCCCCTAGCGGCCTTGTACGCAGAACGCAGGAAATTGACCACCGAGACCCCCGGGATCTCGGTCGGGTACTGGAAAGCGAGGAACAGGCCGTGCTGAGCCCGCTTGTCCGCCGTCCACTTGCTGATGTCCTCGCCACGGAAGCGAACCTTCCCCTGCGTGATGATGTAGCTGGTCCGGCCCATCAAGACCTGGGCGAGCGTGGACTTCCCCGAGCCGTTCGGCCCCATGAGCGCGTGGACCTCGCCCTGGCGGACCGTCAAGTCGATCCCTTTCAGGATCTCATTGCCTTCCACCTGGACATGGAGATCCTCGATCTCCAGCGTCGCCGTCTGTGTCTGTGTAGCCGTCTGCGCCATTCGGTCAACCCTCCAAATCGATCAGGACGCGGTCCCCGTCTACCTTGACGGGGAACGTGGGAATGGGCACGGTCGCCGGAAGCGACTTCGGCTGACCAGTCCGGAGGTCGAAAGTCGAACCGTGCCTCGGACACTCGATCGTCTCCATGTCGACGTCGACCTCGCCCTCGGACAGCGAGGACTCTGCATGCGAGCAGATGTCGTCCACGGCCAGGAAGATGCCATCCCCCAAGTTGGCCACGGCGATCTCGATCCTGTTCACGACGAAGCGACGCGCCTCGCCTTCGGGGATGTCCGTCGTCTTGGCCACCTCGATCAACATCAGCTTTCTTCCCGCTCGATCTCTTGAGCGATGGCCGCCTCCAGTCCTTTCCGGACCTCGGGGAGCGTCACCCTGTCCAGGACTTCCTGGAGGAATCCGAACACGATCAGCTTCTGCGCCTCGTCGAAGGGGATACCCCGGGTCTGGATGTAGAACAGGGTGTCCTCGTCCACCGGGCCCACGCTCGCTGCGTGGCCGCATCGCACGGGGTCGTTGGAGAGGATCTCGAGGTTGGGAATGGAGTCGGCCTTCGCCCTATCCGAGAGAAGGATGTTCCGATTCGTCTGGTAAGCGTCGCACTTGTGCGCGCCCTTTTGGATGATCACGGTGCCGGAATAGATCGTCCGGGACTCTTCTTTGAGGACACCCTTGTACAGGAGGTCGCTGGAGGTCTGTGATCCTCGGTGATCCTGGATGGATCGGTGGTCGAAGTGCTGGCTGCCCGTGGCGAAGTAGACGCCGAGCATCTCGCTCGATCCGCCGTCGCCTTCCAGGACGCTCTCGACCTCCGCCCTGGACAGGCTCGCCCCGAAGGCAACTCCGAGCGAACGGAGGTCCGCATCGCGGTCGATGAATGCCCGCTGGACGGAGAGATGGGTGACGCCCTCTCCCCATTCCTGGAGGGCCACGTAGCGGATCTTCGAGTTGGGCCCGGCGTAGATCTCGACCACCGCATCGGACAAGACGTTGGTGAGGTCGGGCGAGACGTAGCGGTCGATGTAGGTGACCTCCGCGCCCTCCTCCAGGACGAGCACGGTGTGGGGGAAGACCGCTAGTCCGTCCCGATCGACGTACACCAGGGTCTGCAGCGGTAGCTCCACGCGGGCGCCGGCCGGGACGTGGACGAATGTGCCACCCGCACGAAACGCGCCGTGTAGGGCGGTGAACTTCGTGCGGCCAGTGGGGACCGCCTCGTGCAGCCGGGCCTTCAGAAGCTCTCCATGGGTCCGGATGGCCCCATCGATCGAGGTGAACACCACGCCCTTGGCGGCCTCCGCCGGATCGAGATGGGTCGTGATCACCGTGGAGTTGTGCTGGATGGAAAGGCCGCTCCGCTCCCCAACCTCGCCCGCGGCCTCCAGGAGGTCGGGCTTCACGTCGTCGAGGGTTTCCGCTCTCGGCTCCTCCGCGAACGCGGTGAACCGGGAGAGGTCGAACTCCCGGAGGTCCGTGTAGCGCCATTCCTCGGTCTCGGGGGACGGCATCGGCGTGGCCTCGAACTGCTCGAAAGCGCGCGTTCGAAGACTTGTGAGAAATCCCTTGCCATCGCGCTGGGGGATCTCATCCAGCACGTCTCTGTTGAACCCGGTAGTGGTTGCCAGCTCAGCCAAGAATTCCGTCCTTGCCTCAGGTCCCCGCTGACAGCGGGGCACAACGGAAATTCTATCAATCTGATCGGATTCAGCCTCCCACGCCAGCTGCTCGACCCTCGCAGTATGGTCGAGGTGGTGTCAGGGGCGGGTGCTAGCCTTCCCCAAAGACAAGAGAGGAATACGGCTTTTCCTCCCTCGGAGGGACCGATCGATGGAGGTTGTCAGCACCGCCATCAACGCGGCCGTCGTTGCTACCGTCGGCCTCATTCTGGCGTGGCTGGGGAAGGGCCGTTTCGAGGCCATCGAGCGGCGGTTCGCAGCTCAGGAACAGCGGATCGATCGGCTGGAGGAGAGGCTGGAGCAGAGAATGGACGCCTTCCAGGCCTCGCTGGATGCACTGCGGTCGGATCTGACCCAGGTAGCGCTCGCCGTAGGGGTCCGCCGAAGAGCCACCAACACCTGACCCCCTTCGGATCGACTCAGCGAGCTAGCACGGCCAGGACCTCCTGCCCGTACCGTTCCAGCTTCGCGGGGCCAACGCCGGAGACCTTTCGGAGATCGGACAGCGTTCGGGGGTGACGCGAGGCGATCTCGGCAAGCGTCGAATCGTGGAACACCACGAAGGCCGGGACGCTGTCCCGCTCTGCCCGGTCCCGGCGCCACCGCTTCAGGGCATCGAAGAGTGGGTCGCCGACGGGCGTCGTTCCCTTTGGTCGAACGGCGGGCTTCGGTCCCGCCGCCGGTCGCGAGGGGAGGTGCGGCTCGGATGAAGGTCGCCACGTCAGCTCGTCGACGAAGGGACTGCGGCCGCCTCGGCCGTCGGCGGGCCAGGTCAGGATCACGAACCGCTTCGCGCGTGTGATGCCCACATACAGGAGCCGCCGCTCCTCGTCCACGGGCGCCCGGTTCCGGCCCGAGCGGAACGGCAGCTCCCCGTCCAGCAGCCTGGGGAGGAACACCGCTTCGAACTCCAGACCCTTCGCCCGGTGATACGTCATCAGGTTGACGCCGCGTCCGGACTCCTCGGCGGAAAAGCGGCGGGCCAGCTCAGCGAGGAACTCCCCGATTCCCTGGTCCGGGCGGGCCGCTGCGAATTCCCTGGCCAGGCCCCGCAGCCGGGCCAGGTCGGATTGTCGTGTGGCTTCCTCCTCCGAGTCGGGTTCCGCTTCCGGGTCGAACCCGAGGCCCGCGGTGACTCGCTCGGCGGCCTCGACAACCGACCCGGTGGTTGCGCCCCCTCGTCGCAGTTGCGCCACCGCCGCGCGGGGGCCCGGGCGCCGAAGGAACGCCCCGTCGCGGACCTGGAAGGGGATGCCCGCGTCCGCCAGCGCCTCCTCGAACAGTTCGGACCGGGCGTTGATCCGGTACAGGACGGCCATCCCCTCGAAGGGGACGCCCTCCGAATCGTGGAGCCCACGAACCTCGTCCGCGACGAAGCCCGCCTCCACCGCTTCGCCCGGAACCGACCGGATCACCGGTGGCAGGCCAGGCGGGCGGGTGGCCCGGAGGGTTTTCCGGTATCCGCCCAGCCGGCCGCTCATGCGGTTCGCCAAGGCGAGCACCTCCGGCGTCGACCGATAGTTCTCCTCCAGCCGAAGGACTCGAGCCGTGGGGAAGCGATCCCGGAAGTCGAGCAGATAGGAGGGGGTCGCCCCGGTGAACCCGTAGATCGTCTGGTAGTCGTCCCCGACCACGCACAGCTCGTCCCGCCCGCCCAACCAGCGATCGAGGAGCGCGTGCTGCAGCGGGTTGACGTCCTGGTATTCGTCGACCGTGAACGCGTGGTAGCGAGCACGGACCTCGTGGGCCGCGGCGTCGCGTTCGTCGAACAGGCGCACCGCGAGACCGAGCATGTCCTCGAAGTCGAGCCTGCCCATCGCCCGCTTCCGTCGCTCGTATCCCGCGTACACCCGCTGCATCAGCTCGGCGGGGATCGGCGGCACGTGGCTCGCGGCGACGAGCTCGTCCAGGTACCGGTCCGGCGGGACCATCCGGTTCTTGGCCCACTCGATCTCAGTGGCGAGGTCTCGACGAGGGACGAACCTGTGGGGCGGCGGGAGAGCGTTTGCCAGCGAGGCGATCAGCGGCGCCTTCGATTCCAGGATGTCCCCGACCGGGGTGCCCGTGTGCTGCGGCCACAGCCGAGAGAGCTGGCCCAGAGCTGCCGCGTGGAAGGTCCTGGCTTCGACGCCCTCCACTCCCAGTTGGGCGAGCCGGGCCTTCAGCTCGCCGGCCGCCTTCTCCGTGAAGGTCACGGCAAGGATCTGGCTCAGCCCGACCGCCCCACTCGCCACCTGGTAGGCGATGCGGTGAGTGATCGTGGTGGTCTTGCCCGTGCCCGCACCGGCCAGGATGACCACCGGCCCGCGGGTCGCCGTGACGGCGTCGCGCTGGGCGTCGTTCAGCCCAGCCAGGATGGCTTCGAGCCGCCCGGTCCTCACCGGCCCGATGGTACCGGGCGGCACCGACGTGTCCGAGACAGGGTCCGACTCGATCCCCATGGTGCAACCACCGCGGTGTCGGCGCGGGCTGCCACCAGTCCCGGCGGAGGGGGTCGGCGACCAATCAGATGGGCGCCACCTTCTGCCTGGACGGCATGGTCGCCTCGGAGGACATCTCGGAGCGAGTCACGCTCACCGATGTCGTCGAATCGCTTTGACGTACCCCCCGTATATAGGATCCGGACATATGTTCGAGAGGTATGGGGCATGAGCGGGCTTCGATCAGCGATCGAGGAGTTGCGATCCGATGTACTGACGGAATTGCCAGATGCTCGCATCGAGGAGGACTTCGCCGAGCTGCAGCGTGCGGCAGAGCTCCTGGAGATCGAACGCCTCCGCCGCCTCGCGGAGATCGAGAGGCGGGCGACGTACCGGCAAGATGGGCACATGTCCGCCGCGTCATAGCTGGCCAGCACGTTCAAGGTCGCGTGGGGCACGGCCAAGGAGCACGTCCGTATCGCTCGGGCCCTGGAAGAGATGCCGGCCACGCGGCAGGCCCTGGACGCCGGCGAGATGTCGATGTCGGCCGTCCGTGTGCTGGTGGCGGCGCGGGACGCCGACCGTGACGCTTTCAGGAAGAGCGAGTCAGCGCTCGTCGAGGCGGCGAGGATCCACTCGATGCATGACCTTCATCGCGTCGCCGGGTACTGGCGCCAGGCCGTCGAGCGAAACCACGCGCTGGACAGCGACGAGAAGGTCCGGGACCAGCGCCGTCTCCATGCGTCGGTGACGTTCCTGGGGATGGTCCGGGTGGACGGCACGCTCGATCCGGAGACGGGCGAGACCCTGTTGACGGCTTTGAGCGCCGTGCTGGACGCCGAATCGCGAGCGGACCCCAAGTGGCAGGGTAGGACGCCGGCCCAGCGCCGAGCCGACGCTCTGGGCGAGATAGGCTTGACCTGGCCGACCGACCGCATGTCGGCGGTGAGAAGCCGCATGTGACGGTGACGGTCGATCCAGACACGCTGCGGGACAGCGCGGGATGGGCCGCTGAACTGGACCACGTGGGACCGATCTCCCCCGACATCGCCAGGAGACTCGCCTGCGACGCCTCGATCATGCGTGTGGTCATGGCGGGTCCGTCAGAGCCGCTAGATGTGGGCCGGCGAACTCCGCTCATCCCGCAGGCGATACGGCGCGCCATGATCATCCGGGATCGCCACTGCCGGTTTCCCGGGTGCGACCGCCCCCACACCTGGTGCGTCGCCCACCACGTCGTCCATTGGGCGGATGGCGGCCCCACAGCCCTCCCGAACCTCCTCTTGCTGTGCCGGGGGCACCACACGATGATCCACGAACGAGGGTTTCGGCTGGAACTGCTCGAAGGACGGCCGGTGTTCCGGCGGCCGGATGGATCTGTTCGCGAGGAGCGGGCGCCGCCGTAGCGGCTAGCCGATCGCCCCTTCCATCTGGAGCTCGATCAGGCGGTTCAGCTCGACGGCGTACTCCATGGGGAGTTCGCGGGTGATCGGCTCGATGAAGCCGTTAACCACCATGGCGGTGGCTTCGGCTTCCGACAGGCCGCGGCTCATCAGGTAGAACAGCTGGTCCTCGCCGACCCTCGAGACGGTCGCCTCGTGACCGAGCTGCGCAGTCTGCTCTTCCACCTCGACGTACGGGTAGGTGTCGGAGCGCGACTCGTCGTCCAGGATCAGCGCGTCACATCGGACGATCGACTTGGCGTGATGGGCATCGGGCTCGACGCGTACGAGTCCGCGATATCCGGTCCTGCCTCCGCCCTTCGACACCGACTTCGACGTGATGACAGAAGACGTATGCGGAGCCACGTGGATGGCCTTGCCGCCGGCGTCCGTGTGCATCCCCGGTCCCGCGTAGGCCACCGAGAGAACCTCCCCACGAGCGCCCTTGCCCAAGAGGTAGATGGAGGGGTACTTCATGGTCACCTTCGACCCGATGTTCCCGTCGATCCACTCCATGACGGCGTCCTCGTACGCCGCGGCCCGCTTCGTCACCAGGTTGTACACGTTGGTCGACCAGTTCTGGATCGTGGTGTACCGGACTCGAGCTCCCGGCTTCGCGATGATCTCGACGACGGCCGAGTGTAGGCTGTCGGTCGTGTAGATCGGGGCCGAGCAGCCCTCCACGTAGTGCACGTACGAGCCGGGCTCGGCGATGATCAGCGTCCGCTCGAACTGGCCCATGTTCTCCGCGTTGATCCGGAAATAGGCCTGCAGCGGGATGTCCACGTGCACGCCCTCGGGGACATACACGAACGATCCTCCCGACCACACGGCCGAGTTCAGCGCGGCGAACTTGTTGTCGTTCGGCGGGATGATCGTCCCGAAGTACTGCTTCACGATGTCCGGATGCTCGCGAAGACCCGAGTCCATGTCCGTGAAGATCACGCCGATCGAATCCAGCTCTTCCTTGATCTTGTGGTACACCACCTCGGACTCGTACTGGGCGCTGACGCCACCCAAATACTTCTTCTCCGCCTCCGGGATCCCCAGCTTGTCCCAGGTCCCCCGGATGTCCTCCGGCAGGTCCTCCCAGGACTTGGCCTGCTTCTCCGTCGACCGGATGAAGTAGTAGATGTCGTCGAAGTCGATGTCGGAGAGATCCGCACCCCACCATGGCATGGGCCTGGCCCGGAAATGCTTGAGGGCCTTCAGCCTGAACTTCCGCATCCAGTCCGGCTCGGACTTGAGATAGGAGATCTCTTCGACGACCTCTTCGGAGAGACCCTTCTTCGGTGTGAACACTGAATGACTGGGGTCTTTCCAGCCGAAGCGATATCCCTTGGTCAGCTCCCTGAGGTGTTCTTCCTGAGTGATAGCCATCGTGAAACCTAGTTTACACTGCAGGCGTCCTCAAAGTCGATCTGCCGGCTAGGATTCAAAACCCCAGGTCACAGGCCATTTCTATCGGACCCCGGCACCCGGCTCCCCAGCTACATCCGGGCCTCGCAGCCGTCGATAACCCGAGCAGGAAGACCTGTGGAGGAGCGACGGCATGTTCGGCCTCAGCGAGCGCGAGCACGCGGAGAGGTCTCTTCGCGAAACGGAACAGCACTACCACGCGCTCATCGAGGCTGCCGCCGACGTCATCCTCACGATCTCACCCCAGGCCAGACTGACCTCCCTCAATCCTGCCTTCGAGCGTATGACCGGATGGTCACGAAAGAAATGGCTCCACAAGCCGCTTCACAAGCTCGTCCACCCGGAGGACCTCTCCATCGCCCTCGACATGCTGGGCCGGGCCCTCCGCGCCGAACTACCCCCCCATATTCGAGCTGCGCCTACGGGCGAGCTCCGGCCAATACCTGAACGCCGAGTTCACCATGACCGCTCTGATGGACGACGGGGAAGTGATAAGCGTCGTGGGCATCGGGCGAGACGTTACCCCCCGTAAGAGAACCGAGGAGGAGTTCCACGCCCGGGCACGCATCCTCGAGGCCGTCGCCTTTGCCGCCGAGCGTTTCCTGGTCGGAGGGGCCGGGGCCGAGGACACTCAGGACGTGCTGAAGCGACTGGCGACAGCAGCCAAGGTGGACCGGGTGGCCGTCTTCCAGAACACCTACGCCGAAGACGGCGACGTCATCGTGAGCGAGCTGTATTCGTGGACCGATCCGGCGGTGCCGGGCCCGGAGACCGTCTCGCCCGAGGTCCACTCCTACAGGGCGATGGGGTATGACCGATGGATCGAAGTGCTCGGGAGCGGCGGGGTCATCAGCGGCGTCGTCCGCGACTTTCCTCACCAGGAAAGGCACACCCTCGAGCAGGAGGGCTTCCGGTCGATCGCGATCGTTCCCATCTTCATGGGCGACGAGTGGTGGGGGACGATCTGCTACGGGCGGAAGCGGGTCGAGCTCGACTGGTCTCCTGCCGAGATCAGGGTGCTGAAGACCGCGGCCGGTCTATTCGGAGCGACCATCCATCAAGCCCGATCGGACGAGGCCCTCCGTGAAAGCGAGGATCGCTACAGACGACTGGTCGAGCTTTCTCCGGACGCGATCGTGATTCACAAGAAAGGTGTGATCGAATTCGCCAACCCAGCCGCGCTGCGCCTGGTCGGCGCTCGACAACCTGAGGACCTGCTCGGCCAATCCGTACTGAAGTTCGTCCATCCCGACTCCCGGCCCCTGGTGCTGGAGCGTCTCCAGCGGCTCCGGGAAGGCCGACACGCGCCCTTGATCGGCGAGAGGTTCGTCCGCCTCGATGGCCGCGCCGTGGAAGTCGAAGTGGCCGCCATTCCCTTTCAGCATGAAGGTGAGACGGCCGTGCAGGTGGTGGCCCGGGACGTGACCGATCGCCTGAAAGCGGAGGAGGCCCTCCGGGCGAGCGAGGACCGGTACCGCAGACTTGTCGAGCTCTCCCCCGACGCCATCGCCGTGCACAGCGAGGGCTCCTTCGTCTTCGCCAACCGGGCCATGGCCAACCTCCTCGGCCTGAGCTCGCCGGAGGACATCACCGGCACGCCCATCCTGGACGTGATCCACCCCGACTCTCACGCTCTGGTGAAAGGGTTGCGCTCCCGCACGCCTCCTGAGGACGCGGAGGCGCCTCTCGTCGAGGAGAAGTTCATGAGGCGGGACGGGACGGTCATCGATGTCGAGGTCGCCGGGATCCCCATCACCTACCAGGACCAGCTGGCATGGCAGATCGTGATCCGGGACATCACCGACCGGAAGCGAGCCGAAGTCTCGCTTCGCCAGCGCAACGCGTACCTGGCGGCGCTGCACGAGACGTCCCTGGCCATCATGGACAGGTTGGATCTTCGGGAGTCCCTCGAGGCGATCGCCGCCCGATCGGGAGCTCTGGTGGGGACCGAACACGGATACATCTATCTGGTCGATCCCGAACGCGACGAGATCGTGGTCGAGGTGGCCCTGGGCGCCTTCAAGGACTGGGCGGGCTTTCGGATGAAACGAGGCGAGGGCATCGCCGGGAAGGTGTGGGACACGGGACAGCCATTGGCAGTGGAGGATTACGACAGTTGGGAGGGCCGCTCGCCGAGCTTCCAGAAGGGTGTGTTTCGGGCGGTCCTGGGCGTCCCGCTCAAGTCGGCCCAAGGTGTGGTGGGCGTCCTCGGTGTCGCGCACATCGAGGAGGGCCGAACGTTCAGCGACGCTGAGGCGGAGCTGCTCACGCAGTTCGCCGCCCTCGCCTCCGTCGCCCTGGACAACGCGCGGCTCTACACGGACCTGCAGCGGGAGCTCTCCGAACGCCGTCGGTTCGAGCACGAGCTCGGCCAGACCGAGGCGAAGTACCGAACCCTCGTCGAGCAGATCCCGGCCATCAGCTACGTCGACGTGTACGACCCGCAATACACGCCCGACATGTTCAGGACGGCATACGTGAGCCCTCAGATCGAGACGATGCTCGGGTACTCACCCGAGGAATTCGTCGACAATCCGGAGCTCTGGTACACGCTGGTCCACCCCGACGACCGGGAGCGGGCGCTGGCAGCTGACGAAAAGCACTACCGGACCGGCGAACCTCTGACGCAGGAGTACCGGGTTGTCGGGAGGGACGGCCGAACCGTCTGGGTGCTGGTCGAGGCCGTCGTGGTCCGAGACGAGGGCGGAGAGCCCCGCTTCTCCCAGGGGATCCTGTACGACATCACCTCGCGCAAGAAGGCAGAGGAGGATCTGGAACGAGCCCTCTCCATCGAGCGGGAGGCGGCCGAGCGCCTCCGGGCCCTGGACGAGATGAAGAACACGTTCCTCCACGCGGTGTCCCACGAGCTCAGGACGCCGCTTTCGGCGGTCCTGGGCCTCGCGCTCACCCTGGAGCGGGAGGAGGTCAAGCTTTCCGCAGAGGAACGTCAGGACCTGGTGCGTCGTCTCGCCGCGAACGCCCGCAAGCTCGATCAGTTGCTCTCGGACCTGCTCGACCTGGATCGGCTGGACCGAGGGATCATGGAGCCCAGGCGCCGACCCACCGACGTGGCGGCCCTGGTTCGCCGGACTGTGGAGAACTCGGACATCCTCGGCACCAGGCCGGTGCGGGTGTGGGCCCAGCTGGTGGTGGTGTCGGTCGACGCCCCGAAGGTGGAGCGCATCGTGGAGAACCTCCTGGCGAACGCGGCCCGCCACACTCCACCGGACACGACCATCTGGGTTCGGGTCCTTCCGGAACGCGGCGGCGTGGTCATCTCTGTCGAGGACGATGGACCGGGAGTCTCCGAGGAGCTCCGGGAGTCCATCTTCGAGCCCTTCCGCCAAGGCCCGGACGCGCCACGCCACTCCCCCGGCGTGGGTATCGGCCTGTCACTCGTGGCCAAGTTCGCCGAGCTGCACGGCGGCCGGGCGTGGGTCGACCAGCGCCCCGGCGGCGGGGCGTCGTTCAAGGTGTTCCTGCCGGGCGCAGCTGCCTGAGCTAGCCCTTCTCCACCGGGACCCCGACCAGGGATCCGTACTCCGTCCAGCTCCCGTCGTAGTTCTTCACGTTGTCGTAGCCCAGCAGCTCGTGCAGGGCGAACCACGTGTGCGACGAGCGCTCCCCGATGCGGCAGTAGGCGATGACTTCCTTGTCGGAGGTGATGCCCTCGCCCTCGTAGAGCGACTTCAAGTCGTCCGCGGACTTGAACGACCCATCGTCCTGGGCCGCCTTGCCCCAGGGAACGTTGGCTGCTCCGGGGATGTGACCCGGTACCTGGGCCTGCTCCTGCGGCAGGTGATCAGGGGCGAGCTTCTCTCCCCGGTACTCCTCGGGGGAGCGAACGTCGACGAGAGCCGAGGTTCCAGAGGACACCTTCTGGAGGACCTCGTCCCGGAAGGCACGGAAATCGCCGTTGACCGGCGCGTCGATCTTCAGGGTGGTCGCCGTGAACGAGGGAACGTCGTTGGTCATGGCCCGGCTCTCCAGCTCCCACTTCTTGCGTCCGCCGTTCAGGAGCTTGACGTTGCCGTAGCCCAGATAGCGCAGCAGCCAATAGGCATAGGCGGCGAACCAGTTGTTGTTGCCCCCGTACAGGATCAGGGTGGTGTCGGGACCCACTCCGGCTCTTTGAAGGAGCTTCGCCAAGCCATCCTGGTCCACGTAGTCCCGTCCCACCGGGGCATGCAGATCGGTGTTCCAGTTCCACCCGAGCGCGTTGGGGATGTGTCCCTTCTCGTAGGCTTGGGTGTCCTCGTCGACCTCGACGATCCTTATGTTCGGATCATCAAGGCGCTCCTCCAGCCAGCCCGTCTCGACCAGCACGTCAGGATTGGTGAATTCGGACATCGATGCCCCCCTTTCGATAAAATCCCATCCGCGAAGTAGAAATTATGCAAAGGAGCGGAGCCGGGACGCAAGGGGCCTTTCCCTGTGTGCTCGGGCGCAGCACCATCTCCGCCTCGACCTGGTCGATGCCCTGGACCCCAGACAGGAACTGCTTCATCTCGGCCTCGATCAGCGGCCCGATCGGGCATCCCATCGTGGTGAGGGTGTAGGTGATGTGCACGGAGTTGCCCTGGATGTCGAGCCCGTAGACCAGCCCCAGGTCGACGATGTTGATGCCGAGCTCAGGATCGACCACGTTCTTCAGCGCCTCGATGATCTGCTCCTTCAGGGTGTCCGGGTCAGCCGCGGCGCCGTCGCCTGATGGCTCCCCGGCCCGCTCGGGCGATTCGTTCATCTCTGGCTGTTCGACCATCGAGTGCTACTTACCCTCCTTGAGACCCCTCTAGGGCTATTCTAGGCGCGGCGCACGGTAGAGGGGCTACGGCGTGAACCGTAGGGAGGCCGAGATGCGGGTGCTTATCGTCGATGACCATCCCGTCACCCGAGACGGGCTGCGATCGGCGCTTTCCACGTCCGCGGACGTGGAGGTAGTGGGAGAGGCCACCAACGGAGAAGAGGCCGTCGCGGCGGTGAAGGAGCTTTCCCCGGAGGTCGTGTTCATGGACGTGCGGATGCCCGGGATGGACGGGCTGGAGGCCACACGGGTCATCCGGGACATCGCTCCGGACACCAAGGTCATCCTGTTCACCATCGAGGAGTCCCGCGCGGCCATCGCCGACGCCATCAGAGCCGGAGTCTCCGGCTACCTCCTGAAAGACGTGAGCGCGAGCGAGCTGATCCAGGCCGCGCGGCTTGCCCTCGAAGGAAAGGCCGTCATCCATCCCACGCTCACCCGGGCGTTCATCGAGGAGATCCAGTACGTCGAGACGCCTCGGGAGACCCCGCTCTCCAGGCGGGAGTCCCAGATCCTGCAGAAGGTCGCGTACGGAGCGACCACGAAGGAGGTCGCCCACGACCTCAGCATCTCTCCGCATACCGTGAAGACCCACCTCGAGCGGATCTTCGAGAAACTGGGCGCGAATGACCGAGCCCAGGCCGTGGCGATCGCCCTGCGGAAAGGCTTGGTCGACTAGACCTCCACGGCCTGGCGGACTTCCTCCGCCGACCGAACCACGGTCGCGAGCTCCCTGAGCGCATGCCAGAGCTCAGTGGCCTCGCCGCCGGTGAAATCCCGTTCCTCCATCGGGATCTGCTCGACCAGGATCGTCCTGATGCCACGCCGGGCCGACTCCCAGGCCAGCCTGAGGTTCTCCACGTTCCCTGGTCCGAACGGCGCGTCGCACACGACGAGGAGAGACGCCCGTGCGATCAGTTCCCCGCAATCGACGGCGCTCCTGGAGTCGATCACGGAGAATGGCGGGACCGATACCCGGAGGAGGTTCAGGCGCTGGGCCACCACCTCGTCGGTGTCGCCGGCGTGCAGGACCCCTGTGGTGACGTCGAAGCCCCGCTCAGCCAGCAGGCGAAGGACCGCCGCTCCTCGTCCGGCGCCCCCGATCACGTGGGCCCGCTCGCTCGAGGGCATGCCTCCGATCAAAGAGAAGGGGGGAGCCACGACCACCGCGGGCCGTCCGGTGGCACCGCCCGTCGTCACCTCCACGTCCACCGCGAATACCCTACCGATCAAGTCGTGGGTGATGACCTCGGCCGGCGGTCCTGCCGCAACCACTCGCCCTTCCGACAGCACGTGGATCCGGTCGCAGTAGGCCGACGCGATGTTCAGGTCGTGGAAGATGGCCAGCACGGCCTTGC
>WNGB01004366.1_pt1 | contig 37102 bp, 40 predicted proteins | sample 5400681 | NCBI WGS metagenome assembly WNGB01 (sample SAMN13153367, study PRJNA577476) | soil metagenome | isolation source: 115 cm soil or saprolite under grassland replicate 2 | place: USA:California | collected 2016-06-15 | reverse complement strand
GTCGCATTGGCCCACCACCTCACGAGGGCAACGACAGTGCCGGCGCGAACTCGTGCCCCGATATCTGGGAACTCGAATCAGGCGACTTCGCGATCATCGGTATTGACAAGACCGCTGAATTCACTCCGCATCTTCCGGCTGGCGCATCCGTCGACCCAGGCGAGAGTATCGTCATGCTACCTCGCCATGTGCTCGTCAAAGCACGCGTGAACATTCCCGACCTCTGAGTGCCGCCCGCTCCAGCATCGAACCAGATGCCCCGCCGAATCGCGCGACGGGCTGCCGGTTCGGCTAGCCAAAGCACGAGAGCGAGGTGAACACATGGCGATCTATCCACCAGCCAAGTCGCGTTCAATCAGGGCGACGAACGGCCACACGGACGACTTTGACACCTTCTTCAACGAGCTGCGGTCACGGTGGGTCAAGGTCGAGCGGCTTCAGGAGTACGACGAGTCGGACTCGGCCGGCTACCAGGCGTTCAGGCGCGGTGACTACGCCGAAGCCAGGAAGCTTGTCCAGCAAATGGTCAGATCGCAGACGGCCCTTTACTCGCACGCTCAACAATTCGGCGTAGCCATGATCCGGATCAGAATCTGCGACCTACCGCTCAGCCCCTACATGGTGCACTACGAGTCTTCGACGACAAGCGCGTCACCGCACTGATCTATGACGTCGGCTCGGCAACGTTGCAGGACGTGCTCCTGACCGAAGACCCGGCGGTGGTCCGGCAGTACGTCGAAATTTCGGACGAGTTGATTCGTAGGTCCGTCCCAATGCTCGAAAGTCCCATATTCGAGGCCGCTCGCGAAGACTACGAGCGTGCATCTTGAATACAGACTGAGCCTTCCTCTTTGTGATTTTCGGGGACTAGCCTCGCGCCTTCATTAAGGGTGGCTGCGGGCCACGGCCGTTTCAAGATCGGGTACTGAGGCCGAAAGGTCGGGGGTAGGTCGATGTTGGTGCGGCGTGTCTACATGATCCCAGCGGTCCGAAGATCTGTACCGAAGGTGTGAGGTACGCCGATGGGGGCGGCCTGAACGCGCGGGGCCGGGCCCGACGCGAGGCGGTGCGGATGCAGGCCAACATGCTCACCGCGAACGCCCAACACCAACCCCTGTAACCGGACACCCTGTGTCGGCGTAAGGGGGTAGTTACAGAACCAGGTACGAGCGAACGTGCACATCCGGTCGCCGCCATGACGTCAATCGAGGTCGATCTGCCGGCCGTTCGAAGACGCTGGACGGGCGCGACTTTGCAGAGTCGTCGGATTCGCCTGGTCCGGCTGATCCGCGTGGTGGCAGTGTCCTGGACCGTTGCCGGGGCGCGGCGATCGAGGCGGTGTGTGCGTTCGGGCGTACAGCACGGTGAGTGCCAGCCACGCCGTGTAGGCGGGCAGCATGATGCGTTCGGCGAGGCCGAACAGGCCGAACAGGCCGAGTGCCGTGACCGCGACCGCGAACGCCAGGCCGGCGACGGAGGCGACCGCCGAGACCTGCACCGCGTGGATCATCTGACCGGGTCGGGCGTGACGGCGCAGGCCCCGGGTGATCAGTGGCGCCGCGACGCCGAAGCACACGAAGGCGATCTGACCGGCGATCGCGTGGACGAGGCCCGGCGGTGACAGGTGGACGACCTTGGCGTGTCGGTCGATCGGATCGGTCGGGAAGATCGCCACGAGAAACATGCCGACCGCCCACGCGGTGAGCAGCGCCCGCCCGGTGCGCGACGGCGCCGGCTGGGTAGCGCGCAGCAGGCCCGCCAGGGCCAGCGACGCAACGCCCAGGCCGACACAGCCGACCGGGAACAACCACCCGGCCGTGCCCAGCACGTATTCGCTGATGGTCACCGCCACCGGGTTTTGCCGCCGCTGGATGACGTGCAGGGCGATCACCGCGACGACGAACGTCGTGACGCCGGCCAGGCTGATGCCCACGAGTATCTCGGGCCGCCGACGGACGTAGGCCGTGCCAGTCACCGGCGCGACGCCCTGACATGGCGGGCGAACCGCTGGTGCGCGGCCTGCTTGCTGATCTCAAACGCGGCGCCGATGTCCGACCACGACGCTCCCTGGTGGTAGGCCGACACGGCGGCTTGTTCGGCGACACGGCGGCCCAGGCCCTCCACCCGGGCCGCGGCCCGCAGGGCGGTGATCGGGTCTGCTGTTGCCAGGCCCGTCAGGCGTGTCTGCAGCGCGGCGAGGAGTTCATTCACCTCGTCGGGCGTCCGGCGCGTTGCCGGTTCGATGGGTGGTGTCATGTCGTCAAGGATCCTTGACGACGCCCCATCCGTCAAGGATCCTTGACGGATGGGGAGCGTCGAGGCTCGTCCGGGAAATGCCGAACATGATCGACGCGAGCGGCCATCCTGGCGGCTCAAGCCCAGCGCAACTCGATGACGCCCACCCAGCTTGCCTGCCGCGCTGACCGATGCCCGCCTCATCCCCGCCCGCGGCGCCTTCGCGGTCGCCCCGGGCAGACCGGTGAGATCGCCCGACCGGAGCGGGCTCGGTTCGCCGACAACCCTTGACCGCGCGATCTGTACCGGCCCTGGCGTCCATGGGAGCAAGGTGCACATCCACGCGTACCCCAGTTGCCCACGTTCACCTGCGCGCCGACACCCCGACCTTTCAGCCTCGGTAGTTGGGTGGTAGGCGGGTGTCCGCTTGGTGGGCTTGATCGGCCGCTGGTCGGCGTGTCGCGGATCGTTGGCAACGAAGCTCCGGTAGGACGAGGGGTCCTCTCACAGACTTCCCGCCACCGGAGCTTCGTTGTTCGTTCAGTCTGCCATCGAGGTTCCCGGCTCGTTGCTGGGCTCGCCGTTGTCGAATGTGGTGGCCGTGGCCGTGGCCGCGGATCGCGTTCGGCCGACCCCGGCGCAGTGCCATGACCTGCTGGAGCGGTTCCGGGTGGTCGATGACGGCCGGTCGGATGTCGGCCGGGACCATCCGGTGCCGGCGGTGTTGACCCTGGCCGCGGCGGCGGTCGTGGGTGGGATGCGCTCGTTCACCGCGATCGCGGGCTGGGTCGCCGACACCCCGCCGGGGCTACTGGAGCAGTTGTACGCCCGTTGCGGGCGAGTGGCGGCGGTGCCGTCCAAGTGCACCATCTGGCGCGTGGTCACCGGCGCAGACGCCGACGCGGTGGACACGGCCGTGGGCGGCTGGCTGGCCTCCCGCAAGGGCATCGACATCGCCGGCACCACCCAACCAGTCGAAGCTGACGACGGCGGCGTCGACGCGGAGGAGGCGGCCACGCCACGGGCGGTGCTCGCAGTGGATGGCAAGCGGGTACGCGGCAGTGTGGACGCCGATGGCAACGCCGTGCACCTGCTGGCCGCGGCAACCCATGATGACGGGTTGGTCCTGGCGCAGACCGACGTGCATCACAAAACGAACGAGATCCCGATGTTCGCGCCGCTGCTGGACACCGTCGACATCACCGGCATGTTGATCACCGCGGACTGCCTCCACACGCAGCGGGCGCACGCCCACTACCTGCACCAGCGCGACGCCGATTTCGTCTTCTGCATCAAAGACAACCAGCCAGCTCTGTTCGACGCGGTCAACGCATTGGGCTGGGCACAGGTACCGGTCACCCACGCCGCGACCGACCGGGGCCACGGCCGGATCGAAACCCGCACCCTACAACTGATGCCGGCACCGGTGGACCTGCCGTTCCCCCACGTCAAACAGGTGTTCCTGGTCGAACGCGAAGTCAGCGACCTGGCCGGAGCACCACAGTCGAACGTGGCGATCCTCGGAGTAACCAGCCTCGACCCCGAACGCGGCGATGCCACCCTCATCGCCGAGGCGGTCCGCGGGCAGTGGGGCATCGAAAGCCTGCACTGGATCCGCGACAGCATCTACCGCGAAGACGACTCCGCCGTACGCACCAGATCAGGCCCCCGAGTCATGGCGGCGCTGCGCAACCTCGCCATCGGAGCGCTACGCCTGGCCGGCCACACCAGCATCGCCGAAGCCACGCGGGTACCGCGCCGGGTCCGTTCGGCGTCGAGTAGACCGGCCAGGAACAGCACCGTCTCCTGGCGCACCGTGAGCAGGGCGGTGTATGCGACACTCGTGGCCACGCAGAACCCCTATGAAGTTGATCTCGGAAGGACCACCTTCATACCGGGGTTCTGCGTCTTCTTGTCGCAGCGCGAGACGTTCGGCGTGTCGCCACCACCGCCCCCGACGGCTACGTAGCGCGACAGCCGGTTACCGGGAACAGCTCAGTCTGCTGGAAGGCTGGTTAATCGTTCCGACGAAACTGAAGCGAGGGCAGCTCGTAGACCTTCGGATCGCCCTCAGCGCGGACAACATCTTCCGCGTAGCCACGATGATCGATTCGATCACGCAGATCATCGCCGAGGCGCCGGAGCTGTTCCCACCAGCGGCATTTTCACAAGTCCATGAGGTCGCCGCGATCGCTAGGGTGCTGGAGCGGCTTCTGGTAGGGCTGGTGCCACTTCGTTGTGAGGTCACCGACTACGAAATCGTGTCCGCAAAGGGCCAGGAGCTAATCGTTCACAAGGAACTCCTAAAGCGCCTAAGTCAACGAGAACTCTCGGTTGCGTCCACGAGACGTCTTCACATCGTGGGTGTCGTCGAGCGACGGCTCTTCTGGAAGGACGTCCGCAGGGTCCTCTTCTCAAATTCGCACTTCCGAGCAATGTGCCGTTTGAACAGTGATGGCTTTGCAGAGCGATGGGTTCCGGTGAAGCTTGTCGATGTACTGAAGGAAATCCTGCCCGATCTTGCGCAGCACATCGATGACTTCGGCAATTTGGACTTAGGCTTCGGCGGGTCAGCCGTAGCCAAGTCTGAGGACGATTCAGCGGTCGCAAGGCAGCTCAGGGCTCTGGTCTCGTATGGTGCCACGCTCGCTGAAGTTCATGGGAAGTCCCTGACGGAGGCGGAACTACTCGAAATGGATCAAACGCTGAGCGCCCTTCTTCCCGAGTTTGGCGACATCCGGAAAAGGCGTGCTGCGTTTGAGGTGATCACGAAGCGTGTAGCCGGCGATCAACCCACCGATCCGGTCGTGCTAGCGCAGCTCCGGGCAGATGCACTTCTGTCAGCCGGGTTGGGGCTCGACGGTTCCGTAACTGACAGGCGTCCCGAAAGTCGCCAAGCGGCGTATCCCAATCAAGTGCAGCGGGCGCAACTCGACGCGGAGTTCGTGGCGATCCACTGGTGATGTAGTCAGGTGATCTCAGCATGATAGGTAGCGGTGCTCGAAGTGGGTAAGGATCAGGGCGGCGTTGGCGATGTCGCCGATCTTCTGCGGGCATGCGGTGACGTGTTGCAGTACGCGCCAACGTTGGCTCAGCAGAGCGAAGCCGCGTTCACCGATCAAGCGCATTGACCGCAGCAGCTTGTTGTAGGTCCGGTTGTCGATGCCCAGCCGGCGCCCGTCGGCGGGCTGCTTCCTGACTCTTATCACGGAGGGGGGTTCTGGTGCCCGACGACGGTTACCCCGAGGGCACCCGATTCATCGTGCGTCGGGAGATCCCGCACCCTGGAGCACAGCTGACCCTGTTCGACACCATCGAGGGGTTCCGCCATCAGGTGATGGCCACCGATACTCCCGCCGGCGGCAGGCCCATCCAGTACCTGGAAGCCCGTCGACGCGCCAGCGTCGGCAACTGGGTCACGATCCATGTCCGCCAGCGTTGCCGGTGGGTGAGGGCCGCCTCAACCCGTTTTGCCGAGGCCCTTCGCTGGGCATCCGTACGACCGCCAGTGAACGACTGCCGAACCCGTAATTCCATTGCCGGGCGGCCGTCCACCCCGGTGAACTGTACGGCGTGCGGGTGATCACGAGCGATGTGCGGGCGGCGTTCCGGCGGGACGGGTTCGTAGTCGTTCCTAGTGTGCTTACCGGCGACCAGATCGCTGCCGGGCGCGCGGTGGTCGCCCGGATGCTGGACGAGCAGCCACCCGCCGAGGCCCATATCGGACCGTACTTCCTGTGGCCGCGCTTCGGCTCGGCTGGGCATCCGCTGCTTGACCTGTACCGGCAGGCGGGTGTGGGTACGCTCGCCGCCCAGTTCCTCCGTCGCGATCTTGCTATACAGGATCCGGACTTCGCGCAGGTGGCGGCGACGATTCCGCCCTGGCCGCGGCGGCCGGGCGGTCCGCACGTCGACGGTCTGACGCCCGGCGAACCGGACGGCCGACCGGGTACGTTCTCGATGCTCGCCGGTGTGTGGCTCACCGACCAGAGCCAGTACGACCGGGGCAACCTGTGGGTATGGCCGGGCACGCACCTGCGGTTCGGCCGCTACCTTGCCGAACACGGCGCGGACGCCCTGACCCGGGTTGAGGACATGGGCCCAGGCCCGTACCCGAGGATCGAGCTGGGCGAGCCGACCCAAGTCGTCGGTACCGCCGGCAGCGCGCTGTTCGCGCACTACCTGCTCGCCCACAACATCGGCAACCACGACGGCAGAGCCGACGATGGGCGACGCGAGACGATCTACTACCGGCTGTACGCGTCAGGGCACCGCGAACGGTGGCGGCAGGCGGTCACCGATCCGCTCATGGAGTTCCGCGCGTAGGGGTGATCGCCGGCCGAGCGCTGGGCTATCTCAGCCGCCTGTCGCCCGTCGCCTTTCAGATCGTGATCTTGGTGTCCGTGGCCCGGTTGTCGAGTCTGGTGACGCGGCCGATGGCTGCGCGCTCTGTGGCGAACGCGTGGGCTGTGCGGGGGTCGGGGTGCCGTTGGCCTCGCCGCCAGGTGCGTCGAGCCAGTCGGCGGTTGCCATGGAGGGCGTAGAAGGCGCCCAGCCGGGCCAGGGCGGCGCCGATGGTTTCGGGTTGTGCGCCGGGTTCGGCGATGGCGGCGTGGTAGGCGTCTTCGGCGTCATCCGGGTGGTCGTGTTGGTGGATCCGGCCCAGTCGCAGCGCCGCCTGAGCCCAGTCGTCGCCATCGGCAAGATCTAGCAGGCGCTCGGATGCCCGCGCCAGGATGGTCTCGTCGCCGAGCCGTTCGGCGAGCCTTGCCAGCTCGGTGGCGGCGCGAGCGGAGATGTGACTGTCGCTGGCGAGCATGGACCGTTCCAGGGCGTGCGCGGCTACGATCGGGGCGGACATCTGCTGCATCAGGCCCAGGTTGAACCAGGCGGTGGCGGCGGTGTCCGGGTCGTCGCTGTCGGCGGCGATGTCCCACAGTTCGATGGCGCGGGTGCGGTCGAAGCAGGCGTACAGCTCGACCGGTGCCATCGCGAAGGCCAGCCGCTCTCGTGAACTGAGGTCGTCGGCCATAGCCTGATCTACGGCGATGCGCAGTCGGGCGCGTTGGTCGGGGTCGGGACGCACACTACGGAACGAGAACTCGGTCAGGGTCGGCAGTAGGGCGGTCAAGGCCGTCGGGGTGGCGGTGACGCAGGCGTCGATGAGGTACGCGAGCGCGTCGCGGTCGCGGCCGACGCGGTGAAGCAGCCGGGCCCGCAGCACGGTCACGTCGCCCGGGCTGAGGTGACGGGCGGCCAGGCGGACGCCTGCCTCCGCGTCGTTGGGACGGCCTTCGACGGTGGCCAGGTGCGCCAGGCTGGTCGCCGCCCACGCCGCGACCGCGGGTGGGCCGGCTTCGGACAGGTACTCCAGCAACGGCCGCACACCCGGGATCAGGCAGATCTTCTGGTCGGCGGCCAACCACTCGCCGTAGGCGATCAGCAGCGGACGGGCCAGGTCACGCCGTTGGGTGTCATCGGTGTCTGTCAACGACCGGAACAGCTCGGCCGCGCGTTCGTCATCGCCCACACCGGCAGCCAGCGACGCCTCGATCACATCCGCGGGAACCGACACCGCCGGGGCCATCCCGCTCCAGTGCGCCCGGATGCGGGCGAGCACCTGGCGGGCCGCATTCACATCCTCGCGGGTTGCATGAGCTGAGGCCAGCGCCAGCAGGATCTGCCCGGCGAACAGCCCGTCCGCGGCGGCGTACCCCTCAAGCACCGCTGCCGCCTCGTCGAGCCGCTGCGCTGCGGCCATCAAGTGCACGTACTGTCCGGCGTCCGTGGCGTGCAGAAGAGGCAGGTCCAGCAGCGTACGGTAGGCGTCTGCGGCAGCCGATGGGTCGCCGCGTTTGGCGAGCATCGCGGCCAGGCGCCGGGTGTACGGTCCGTGGTATTCGCCGGCCGTGTCCACCGCATCGCGCATCGCGGCCACGGCCGTGTCCCGATCGTTGTCTAGCCAGGCGATGCTGCCCAACAGGTTCCAGGCGTCTGGCCACAACGCCGATACGTCACTGCTCACGATCTGATGTGCCAGGGTTCGTGCCGCGGCATGGTCGCCGTCGCGCGCGGCGCGGTAGGCGAGCCAGAGCAGTGCGTGCGGCGAGGCAACCGGATGCCACAGGGCGGCGACCTCGGCGTACCGACTCGCCGCTTCCGCCGACTCGTCGAGCCGTTCAGCCAGCTCGGCCAACCGCAGCGCCGCGAGGGCCGCTGCGTCCGGGTCGCCGCCGTCGACGACCAGCCGGTACGACGCCGCAGCGGCGTCAAGATCGGCCGGGCTGGCGTGACGCTCGGCGTCGCCGCGCGCGAGAAGTTCCAGCGGCGTGAGTACCCCGGACGCCGCCGCTTGCCGGTGGCGCTGGTGCCATTGCTCGGAGCCGACGGGAGACATCACGGCGAACACTGGCCGGTAGCGACCCTGATCATTTCGTTCCAGCAGCGCCGGCGCCCGCGCCGCCCAGTCCCGCGCCGAGGCCACCGCGTCCGCGTCATCCACCACGCCGGCCGGACCTCGCGACGCCGTCATCAGGCGACGAGCCTGCGTACATAGCACCTCGGTTGTCTGCCACCCGCGGTGGTCCACCTGGTCCCACGACAGCGCCGCCATCACCAGCGCATACGCCAACGGATGCCCGTGTTCGGCTTCGGTCAACCGTGCCTCGGCCGCCTCCTGCTGCTCGAACATCGCGCTGAAGTCGTCGCCCACCACCGTTACCGACCTCGACACCTTCGTCACGACCAGCGACGCTACAACCACAGCAGGCTCGGAGGAAGAGCCGGAGACGGCGAGCGGAGGCTCGTGCCGCTCGCCGTCATGATGCCGCTTGGCGAGCTGACGGGTGTCCGGGCATTGCCAGACAGACAGGGTTGGGCCTCGATCGAGCTGCTTTCGCGACCTTCGCTCCTACCGGGGCTCTCTCATGTCACCTCGCCACGCCGCACACGGGGACGACCATCGATCTCCGTCCGACACCGACCCGCAGGCCATCTACCCCTCATTTGCCAGGCTCTACGGCCGACGCGGTAGCCTGGCCTACGCCCCGATTCCGCACCGCGAGCAGGCAGGACCCGCACCGTGTACCACCGGCAGGCAGCATGACTACCCGGCCAAGACAACCTGCGCCGCGCACCGGTGACCGTCGTCCAGTTTCCCGCACGCGCGGCGCACAGTCGGCACCGTCCCGGCAGCCTTCGGAGAAGCCCTCCAAGCCGGGTGCGACCCGGATGTTCGCCACCGTGATGCCAGGACTCGCTCCAATCGTCACGCGCGAACTGACGAGGCTGCGAGGGATCACAGTGCAGGACTCCGGCTTCGACGGACGCTCGGATCTCATCGTCTTCGAGGCTGCCCGGGGCAGCCGGGACGATGCCCTCGACCTGGGCCTGACCGAAGATATCTTCGTCGAGGTGGGTCGGACGCTGCGCTCCGAGGGCGACCGGGCCGGGTGGATCGCCGGGCGGGTATGGCGCCCGGAACGCGTGCAGCGGGCTCTCTCGGTGTGGGCCGAGGAGGTACGGCCGCTCAGCGGTACGATGACGTTCCGGGTAATTGCCCGGGTGCTGCAGGAGCGCTCGTTCATGCGAACCGAGTTGCGCCGCCAGCTGACCGAAACGATCCAACGGGACCGTCCGAAGTGGCGAGTCGACGATCCCTCGCAGATCGAGGTGTGGATCAGCGAGTACGCCGCTGGCCGCTTTGTAGCCGGGCTCCGGCTCTCCGACGTCACCATGCGCCAGCACGAGGGGCGCGCGGTCGAGCGGGAGGGTGCGTTGCGGCCGACGATGGCGAGTGCCATGGTACGGCTGGCCGGCGAGGCCGACGGGACGCTGCTCGACCCATGCGCCGGCTCCGGCACCATCCTTGGTGAGGCGGTTGCCGCTGGCTGGAACGTCGAGGGCGTGGACATCGACCCCGACGCTGTTGACATCGCCCGGCGGAACGTGACCGACGCCCATGTTCGGGTGGGTGACGCCCGACGGCTGGAGTTCGCCGATGCCAGCCTCGGAGCGTGCGTGTCCAACCTGCCGTTCGGACAGCAGTACTCCGTTCAGGGCGACATGACGACGTGGCTGCGTACGGTGCTCGGCGAGATGGCTAGGGTCACCACACCGGGTGGCACGGTCGTCCTGCTCGCGCCCGACATCCCTCGCTCGGTCGTACCCGGCGGTCTGCGCCTGCGTGAACGGTTCCCGGTCCGACTGCTGGGGACGAAGACCACCATCTGGGTGTACGACGTCGGCCCACGCGCCTGACAAGGGAGGCGAGCCCAGCAGGCAATATTCGCTGCGACAGTCACATCGGCAGCGCAGTGCCCCCAACCGGGTGGTCCGGCCGCATTGCGCACAGGTGAAGATCGAGGGCCAGCAGCATGGTCACTCGATCGAACAGATCAAGTTCGTGGACGCCTGGCAGCGTATGGCCGGCCCGGAATGCGTCTACCCAGGGTTTGTAGATCTTCGGTGCGAAGAATTCGGTCAGCCTACTCGTGGATGCCGAGAAGGTGGCCGCAATCTCCTGTCGCACGCCGTCCGCCAGCCACCCGTAGGGCGGGATGGAGAAGCCCCATTTCGGCTTGCGGGCGACCGGTTCGGGCAGCATACGAGCGGCCAGCGCCCTCGGGACGATCTTGAAGTGGGTGGAGGTTGCCTTCAGTGCCGCCGGCAGCGTGAGCGCATAGGCGAAAAGCTTCTCGTCAAGCATTGGTACCCGCAGTTCGAGGCCGTGTGCCATCGACGAAATATCGGCCTTGACGAGGTAGTCGTCGGCGAGTACAAGCCGGGTCGAGGCCTCAGTGGCCAGCGCTACGAGCCGGTCGGCCTCGGTGGGCTCGCAGTGCCACCGGTACTCCCACTGAGGCTCGAAGTGCCGGCGCACCGGTAGCAGGTCGTGGTCTACACACAATTGTTGGTGCGCCGCCGCGTCGAGCAGCCGGTGACGTTGCTCGACTCTGGCCACCCGATCGTTGAAACCCGCTCGGTCGTCGCCGTCTGCGGCCGCGAAGTCCCGGAACCGTTCATATCCGCCGAACGCCTCGTCGCCGCCCTCACCGCCAAGGCAGACGGCGACCCTCTCACGGACGCGTTCGGCCAGGGCGTGGGCGGCAAAGAGCGATGTATCGGAAAAGGGCTGGCCGACCTTGCCCAGCACGGCGCTGATATGGGCGAAAGTTCCGTGCCGATACGGTGGATCCACCGTCGTGTAGGGCAAGCCGAGGTGGTCGGCGGCGAGCCGGCCAGCCCAGGACTCGTCGTAGCGCTTGTCATCGAACCGCATGCCGAACGCATGAATCTCGCCGGGGAGGCGTGATCGCATCGCCGCGATTAGAGAGGAATCGAGTCCTCCGCTCAGGAGCATGCCGATGGGCCGGTCGGCGCGGCTCTGCGCGGTCACCGAGGCATGCAGAAGCCGATCGGTGGTGGCGACGGCGGTAGACAATCGGATCGACGGATCCGGCGCGATCGTCCAGCGGTGGTATTTGGATCTGCGCCAGGTCACCCGCGTGTCGTCCAGCGTGACGTCGATCAACTCCCCCGGCTCGACCGAGTAAACGTTCTCGTAGAACGTCTCCGGCGCCGGAACGTATCCGAGCGCGGCGTAGTCGTAGATCGCCTGCCTACTCGGCCGCTGTGCCAGCCCGCAGGCCAGCAGGCAATTCAGTTCGCTCGCGAACACCAGGTACTCGCCAACAGGCCCACGGACCCGAGCGTAGTACAGGGGCTTGACACCCCATCTGTCCCGGACGAGGAGAAGCCGCCGAGCCGTGGTGTCAAGCACTGCGGTCGCGAACATGCCGTCGATCCGGTGTGGAAAGTCGGTGCCGAACTCCTCATAAAGGTGAGGGATGACCTCCACATCGCAGCGGGTTCGCAGTGTGTGCCCGCGTTCGCCCAGTTCGGCCGCAATAGCCTGGGAATTGTAGATCTCTCCGTTGCACACCGTTGCAACAGTTCCGCGCTCGTCGTGGAACGGCTGAAGCGCCTCCGGTGACAGATCCATGACGCGCAGCCGAGCACACATCAGTAGCCCGTCGTCGAACCGAACCGTCCTCTCCTCGTCAGGACCCCGATGCCGCAGCGATGCCAACATGCGCTCGGCCGAGCCGTCGGGAAGTCCCCGGCCGACCCATCCAGCAATTCCACACACGCGCAGCACTCCTGTCGGCGAATCGGAGTTGTCTTATCGACCGGTCGAGTCGGCCTTGAGATGATCGGCCAGGCGCATGGCCACCGCGATGATCGTCAGCGTCGGGGGTGCGTACCCCGAGGTCGGGAACACCGAACCGCCCGCGATGAACAGGTTGCTCATGTGATGGACACGGCAGTCCGCGTCGACCACGCCGTCGTCGTCGCTCTGCGTCATCCGGGTCGTGCCGAGGTGATGGGGCCCGCCGAGCGTGTCGAGTAACCACTGGCCGCGCACGAATCGGGTGCGAGCCTTGGTGAGCCCCAACTCTGCGAGAACGTGCTTGCTGTGCCGGGCGGCGACTCGCACCGTGCGATGGTCCAGATCGTTGAGCCGCCATTGCAGAACCGGAAGCGGGACGCCGTTGCCGTCCCGGACGTCGGAGAGGGCTACCCTGCTATCCGGATCTGGCACCTGTTCGGACACCACGACGACAGCGAGCTCGTTGTGCGCAGGTGCGGTGTACCGCGGAGCGAACACCTGCCGTCCGCGTCGGATCGTCGGCCGGCTCGGATCAAGGTGGAAGCCGGCACTCTCGATGAACACTTGCGCCCGGCCCACGCCCTCGGCCGCACATGTCGAGTCGCTGAGCGTCAGCGCGCCGTTTACACGAACGGGGCCCGGAAACGGTACCGGAGGATCCCACTCTCCGAAGTAGGACAGGTCGAGATCGCCACGTGGGGTGCCGTCAATCCGTACGGCGTCCACATGCGGATGTTCCATGAAGCAGCGGCCGACGAATCCACTACCGTTGCCCACGCCATCGGGCCAGGCGGCACTGGTGGAGTGCAGGAGGAGTCGGGGGTTCTCGATTCCTCCTGCGGCCAAGACGAACGTGCGTGCCACCACGTGGATCGTGACGCCGGCCGGGCCTCGGACCACCAGCCGATCCGCGCGCCGGCCCCCACCGCCGACCACGATCTGCGTAGTCGTCGCGTGGGTTATCAGGTCGACGTTCGAGGCGTCGAAGATGGCCCGATGCCGGGCACCGAGATTGCGCCGGCCCAGCACCGGGAAGACCACGTGGTCAAACGCCTGCAGAGTCGGCGTCTCCCGACCGCCGGGTGACCAGATCCTTTCCATCGCGAAATCCTTGGGGATCCCGCAGAACTCCTCCGCTGGGCCGTAGTAGTCCACAAGATCCGGATAGGGCAGGGGCCATCCGCTGCGCGGTATCCACGACCGCTGCATGACATCGGCCGGTCGTAGTCGCTCGCACCAGCCACCCCAATTAGCGCTACTACCGCCCAAGCCCCGCAACCGAGTCTCGGGCAGGTCGTAGTAGGGCCGGTCGATGAAACCTCGGGCGAGGTCGTGGTCACGCGTCGGCGTCGGGCCACCGCTCTCGAGTACCAGGACGCGGCCAACGTCGGACCCCAGCCGCGCGGCGAGTGCGACCCCCGCGGGACCGGCACCCACGATCGCGATGTCCGCGGTCAGTTCCGTGCCGTCCGCGAACGAGTCGCCGTCCAGAAACATGACCAACTCCTTTGGACTGGGAAGGGCTCGCTGCGTCAGCAGTGCGGCAGGTCCTCTGGCGGCCCGCCGACCATGTTGAGGTACTCGTAGAACTCGAGTCCGAACAGCTTCCTATGCGAAGGATCGAGCTTCGACTGGAACTCCACTGGCAGGCTCACCAAGTAGTTCTCCTGCTGCCGAATATAGGGGCGGCAGTAGTAGGCGAGGATTCCCCTACGTCGGGCCGACCGCGAGGTGTTGGCACCGGTGCCATGCCAGGTTCGCCCGTCGAGCAGGAGAGCTGACCCGGCCGGACCGGTCGCCGGCACCAGCGATCCCTGAGGGGGCGCCGTGTCAAGGCGGTGGCTGCCGGGTGCAACGAGGGTCGCGCCGTTCTCCACGGTGAAGTCGTCCAACATCCAGATGACGTGGGCTGCGAGGGCCAGGGGCCATGGCCGGTCGGCCCAGTCCTGATCCCAGTGCGGGATCATCGCCTCGCCACCGGGGCCGGTAATGTTGGCGCTCAGGTTGGATAGCAGCGGGTTATCGCCCAGGATGGTCCGCATCATGTCGATGGCCACCGGATTGGCGGCCAACTCTACAAACAGCTGGTGCCGCGGCGGCAGCATCCAGATGCGCTGGTTCGCGTCTCCCGAATAGAGATAGCTGCCCTGATCTTCCTGATCGGCGCGCGCCGCCTCGGCGATGAGCGCACGCAGGCGCGACACGGTGTCCGACGGGATGACGCCACTGAGGCGGGCGCAGCCAAACTCGGTCAGATCCGTCCGTGCCTGGTCCACGCTGTCGGTGATGGCGGGTAGCTGGAAGTCTCCGTAAGTCATGTCAGACCTCCTCACCAATCCGCGCAGTGGCTCGCATGGCTGCAGCCAACGCGGGCGAGATTGCAACGCATCACGGCGTTGACCTCGACGCCGAGCATGGCGATAGTGTTCATTGTCGTATTCCGTTCGTCGGGATCAGGTTGGCGTCATCCACGTGCGCGGCCGGTGCCTGAAGCCGATCCACCGGACGCCACGTGCTGTACCTGAGGCCACGGACGTAGTCGATGCGGCCGTGCACCCGCGCGGCCGCCTCCAACGCCGTCAACGCGGTCAGCCAGACCCACGCCCTTTGATCACGGCGGCCCACCGCAATGAGCGCGACGAGTATGTTGCGCAGCCTGTCTGTCGCGGGGCGATAGTGGAGGACCGCGCGGGCGGTGGCGTGCTGGCAGGCCACTCGCCGGCGTTGGCCGTAGAGCTGGGCGAGGCTTCTCGGCGGAAGATTCCGGACCTGTGCCTCACTAACATAGGTCAGTCGTCCGCCGTTGCCGATAACGAGCGACTCGATCAACACCTCGTCGCAGTGGACCCCAGACGGCAGGAGGCGGGGTAACAGCGACCGGCGTACCGCGACGGTCTCGCCGAGCTTCGGCGCGCGGCGGGCAACCTCGTGATGTAGCTGCCACATCACGTCGTGCAGCTTGCTTGCCGCGTGGGGGTACCTCACCGCACTGACGACCCGTGCCCCAGTCATCGCGCAGTCGGCGGCGCGCCGCATCGGTTCGAGGAGCATCTCTACCAGATGCGGGCCGGGAACGACGTCGCCACCGGAGATGATGACGACTTCGGCTGTTGCCATCTCGAGAAACGCGTTTATCGCGGCGACCTTGCCAGTGCGTCGGTCACGCTCGACGATCTTCACTCGGGTATCCGCCTTCGCGCGTTCCCCGGCAATCCGGATCGTCCCGTCGATGCACGCGCAACAGACGATGAGCACCTCGACGATGTGGACCGTCGTGGCCTGCGGCGCGAGAAACGCGTCGACTACCTCGCCGATTGTCTCTGCTTCGTTGTGGGCGAATATCCCAACGCTGACTTGCATGCGACTCCTTACTCGGAACACCGCAGCGTGCCCCCGCACGTCACGTTGGCTGACCATTTCCTAGATCGGGTCACGGGCGCTGATCAACGACCTGCTCAGCGAACCACTGCAGGGCCTGCATCCGGGCTTCCTCCTCCACCGCGTAATCACAGACGACGATTTCCTCCGCGCCACTGTTGGCGTACCGGCGCACCTGCGCCTGCATCGCATCGGCGTCCCCGGCGAGAACCGCCGGCCAGCCTTCGGCCGATTCTCGGGCTGGGAGATGAGCCGGGATCACCATCACGATCGCTCCACACCGGATGTCTCGCACATCCCGACCCTCGGCGACGCAGCGCGTCGCCAGCTCAGCGCGGCCTGCCGCGATCCCCTCCGGGTCCGCCCAGACCGTCCAGCGATTTGCGTGCCGGGCAGCCACTTCCAACACAGCCCGGCTCGCCCCTCCGACAAGCAACGGAACACCGGTCGGATCGCCCCCGGTCATTCGCAGCCGGTAGTACTTGCCAGCGACATCTGCGGGTGTCCCGTCGAGCATTCCGCGGATCGCGGCGCATGCCTCGTTAAGGAGGGCGACGCGTTCGGCCAGTTGTGGGAACGGCATTCCGATCGCGACATGCTCCTCGACGGACCCGCCGGCTCCGATGCCGAGCACGAATCGTCCGCCGGTAATCTGGGCGAGTGACCGCGTCAGGTGGGCCGTGATGGCGGGGTGTCGAAGCGTGTTTGCCGCGACCAGCGTGCCAATCTCAATGTCCGGTACGGCAGCCAGCCCGGCGGCCGACGTCCAGCAGTCCAGCAACCAGCGGCCCTCGTCGTCGATCAGGTGATCCGACAACCAGACGGATCGGTAACCTAGGCGCTGAACCGCGACGGCGCGCTGGAACAGGTTGAACCAGGACAGTCTCTGCTCTGCCAGCCAGCCGAAACGCATCGGGGCTCACGCGCCGCCCACGTTGCTGTCGATCCGGGCCGGCGCCCGGCCGCCGGCGTAGGGTCCCCTCAGCAGGTTGAGTTGTTGAGGGGTCCATGCGTGATGCATGTTGGCCCAGGGAGACTGTCGTTCCCACTGTGCGAACCCGGGAGCGTACTTGTAGAGCAACGCGCGCCGCTCGTGGGCTGCGATCCAGGGGATAGAGCCGTGAGTCACGGCCTCGCTGAAGATGACCGCGTCCCCGGCGCTTAGTGGAACGTGTACCACCGGCGGCGTAGCGTCCACGATTTCACGAATCTCCGAAGGCATCGGAAAGTTTGATTTGTGGCTTCCGGGGATGACGCAGAAGCCACCGTCGTCGGGACCGACATCGGTAAGTGCGAACGAGACGACCACGAGCCCGTTGAAGATCTGGCCGTCACGCACCAGGTAGTACTGCGACGGGTCGAACGGCGTACCGCCGTTGTGCAAGTGGTGCGGGCTCGTTGCCCCCGCGCCGGTGCGCATGAAGATGGCGTAGCTGTGGTCGAGCCGTAGTCCAGGCCCCAGCATTGCTTCCAGGCAGGGCAGTACCGTTGGGTGGTCGACGAGGTTGCGAAACTCCTGCCCCCAATCGGTCAGTAGACCGTTGACGATGTCTACGGGCCCAGCGGCTTCGTCCTCGTTTGGCGTTTCCAACGCGGGGAAACCGGTGTGTACGTAGCTCGTGCGCTCGAGCAACTGCGGGACCCCCGCAGCGTCCACCGCACCGTTGAGTGCGGCGAGTTCCTCGCTGCTGAGCACGTTACGCAAGACGAGGTACCCGTTCAGGTCGAATAGGTAGCGCTGTGTCTCGTTCAACGAACTGGTTCCTTCGGGAGTGAGTCGGCGGTTAGGGTAGGTGGGCGGACGATCGGGCCCAGCGGGGCTTTGGGCGGCCGGCTGAAGATGAGATCGTGTGCGGCCGTCACCTCGACGGTGCTCACGCGGCAGTCGCTCAACGGGTTGTCTCGCGTGTAGAGGTAGAGAACCTCGGGAATCATTAGGTGCCGTCCGCCTGCCAGTTCCAGGCCTGGAATCATGATGGCCGTGTCGTAGCAGGCCATGAACCAGTCACCGTTGTCGAAGGTGAAGTCGTCAGGTCCGAGGCGATCGAACAGGCTGAATCGCATGGTGCGCAGGTGGTTGAACCAAATCGCGTCGGGATCGGCACGTCCGGAAAAGGCACGGTATGAGTTGGCTTCGACCACCGGGTCGGGGAAGTTCATCGCTGGAGTGACGTCGTCGTCGCGAGGGTCGCAACGGTAGCTGCCATAGGTCATCAGCGGCTGGTACGTGTCGTAGTACCAGCGCAGCCGGGTAAGCACGTTCGGATCGATGAGCCGGTCGTCGGCGTCGACGAATAGAACCACGTCCTCGGGCGCGGGATCGAGTGCCCGCGCCGCGTGGTACAGGTTGTAGAGTGCCCCGCACCGTTGGTCGTTGATGATCGACTGCCATCCCCGTTCGCTGCAGAACTCGGCGATGAATTCGGGTTGGCGCGGATCGTCGGACGCGTCGTCGACCACGCACACGTCGAAGCCGTCATCGTGCTGGGCGGCCACCGATCGGAGGCTCCGTTCCAAGAAGGGGAAACAGTTCCAGCCGGGCATGAGAATCTTGAACCTCACGGATCCGCCCTCGCAAGTTCGCGCGCCTCTGCGTACACCTCGGCCACCTGACGTTCCATGTGATCGATGGAAAAGGGGGAGAGCGCCTGTGCCGCACCGGCCATACCGATTCGTTGGGCGGCCTTCGGATCGTCGAGTAGGTACCGGACGGCGTCGGCCAGTGGGTGCGGGGACCCCGGCTCGACGAGCATCCCGGTAACCGAGTCGGTGATGAGATCGGGAAGACCACCGACCCGAGTGGCGACAACCGGTACGCCGCTCAACATCGCCTCGACGGCGACTCTGGGAGTTCCTTCGCTGTCCGATGGGCACACCAGCACGTCCACGCCGCGCAACAGTTGGCCGACGTCGCGGCGCAGGCCAGCGAAGCGCACGCGATCCGCAACGCCGAGTCGCTCCGCAAGGCGGCGAGTGACCGATTCCAACGGGCCGGTGCCGATGATCACGAAGAGACAGTCCGGATACCGTTCGCGCACCAGCGCAGCCATCTGCACGAAAAGATCTGGGCGTTTCTCGGGTGAGAGGCGACCGATGAACGCGACCCGCTGAGCTGCCTCCATGCCTACGGCGGCGGTGAGGAGGTCGCGGGAAGCGGACGGCGCCGGGCGTACGCCATTCGGGATGAAGCGGGCCGGCGGATAGCGGCCGTGGGCGAGGCGATCCGCCTCGGCCGAACTTGTTGTGATGACCAGGTCAGCGGCAGGCAGGCAGCGTTCGTTGAGATAGGTCAGCGTGCGAAACGCCACGCCGGTGCGGATGAAGCCGTGGATGCTCATGACCAGCGCCGGCCGGCAGTCGCGTCCCTTCCAGCTCCACCGGCGCAGCGCAGCGGCGATCATGTCGGCTCGGTATCCGTGGGAGTGGAGGACGTCCGGCTGCCGATCGACGATGGCACGGGCCGTCACGCGGTACCACGCCCGCATGTGATCGCCGTTGACCTCGATCGCGTCGATGCCGCGCTGGCGCAGCATGGCGGTGTATTCGGGGTTCCCGAAACTCACGACCGCCACGGAGGATCTGCGGCTGCGCTGCGCCTCGGCGAGGTCAGCAACGTGTAGGTCGGCCCCGCCGACCTCTCCGGCCGGTCGCGGCCGAATCATGTGTATCACCGAGTGCGCGGCCATCATGCGCGCCGCCTCCAGTACCGCTCCGCGAGTTCACCGGCGCCCACACTCTTCCCGTAGGAACTGAGGACTTCGTGCCGCAACGCCGGATCGGGCCACAGAACGTGGCGTTGGGAGATGTAGCAGTCGGCGGCCGCCAGCTTGGCCTGCCACTCCGCAGGGCTGACGACGAGTACTGCCGGGTCGGACGGGCCCAGCGTGGATTCCCAGTCCCGGCAGTGGTCGTACAGGGTGTAAGGGATGTCCTCGTACCAGAGCAAGGGCTTCGTGAGCCGCTGCACCGCAGTGGCGACAACCTGGTGATCGATATGGTCTCCGACTCCGAGCGGAGCGATCAGGAGATCTGCAGCGACCACTACATCCGTGCTCATCAGACGGTCAGTTACCGCGTCGACGACGCTCGGCTCGGCGTCGGGACCCGAATGGAAAATGGCCTGGCCCTGGGCGTACTGGTGCCGGCCACCCACGTCGCGCCGATATAGCGCCTCTGGCAGGCCCAACCGGCGGGACACGGTGCCGAGCCGTTCCATCGCCGAGTCGTCCTCGACTTCCCGGTGCGCCATGGCGTCGTCGCTGTGCCCGCACCGGGCGTGGAACTCCCGTGCCGCATCCGATGGTTCGCCATCTGGCAGCCCGTTGAAGACGGTGACTACGCTGGTGGTCACGCCGGTGCGCGCCGCGCGTGCCAGGAGTCCTCCGCAGGACAGCACGGCATCGTCCAGATGCGGCGAGAGCACCACAAGTCGCCGGACGTCGGCGAGCAGATCCCGCCTTTGGCCGAGGAGGTTACGCCCCGTTATGGATTCCGGTACCAGCTCGTCCGTGGTCGTCAGCGGGGCGGTTAGGCTGTCGTCGACTGGATGCCAGCGGTGTTGTGAGGACTGAGGAGAAGGTTGCGACCTGGAGTCACGGTTACCGTCGCGAGTCTGAACATGCATGGCGGCTTCGACGGTGCGGGCAGACGATTCGACCTCGGCGAGGCCTACCGCTCGCTGAAGGCCGACGTTGTCGTCCTGCAGGAGACGTGGCGACCGAACGGCAATGACCCGGTCCGTGCGGTCGCAGCGGACCTCGGTTTGGCAGCGGTGCAGCACGATTCGCTCGAGGCCACCAGCCTTTACCACCTTGGCATTCCGGGACCTGATCCGCATGTGAGCGGTATCTGGGGCCTCGCCGTGCTCACCTCCCTTGCTATCGAGGACGAGGAGGCCGTAGAACTCGGGCTGGCCCGGGGCGACATGGTGCGACGTGCGGCGCAGGTCGTCACCGTAACCACGCCTTCGGGCGGTGCGCTGCGAATCGTCAACACCCACCTGACCCATAGGCACTTCGCCAGTCCGGGGCAGCTGCGTCGTCTGGCGCGTCGCCTCCCTGCGTCGCGGTGTCCCACCCTGATCGCCGGGGACCTCAATACACCCTGGCCGTTGACCTCCGTCGCTGCCGGCTATCGGCGGGCCGTACGTGGCGCGACGTGGCCCGCTCACCGGCCGGTCCTCCAACCGGACCATATGCTCATCGACCGCCGGCTGCGTGCCGTCGATGGTGCGGTCGCCGACCCCGTCGGATCCGATCACCTCCCGATCCGTGCCCGGCTCGGTGTCGCGCCCGGCTGACGCGTCCGACAGGTCGCTCACGTGCCGTCGACGGCGGAACGACATGCGGGTAAGCCCAACGCCGGCGGGGAGGACGGCATCGACTAGCTGGGCGGCCCAACCGATCGCCGCTTCGGCGCGGTGCCGCTTCCGCGCCACATGTGCGCCCTCGCTGTGCCCTCGTCCCACCGCGACCCGCACGAGAGCCGCTGCCACTTCCTGCGCGGCGAGCGGCAGGCGCTCGTGCAACACCGGCTCGAATCCGGCCGCTGCCATCTGCTCCACGTACCAACCGATGGTCCGCAGCCAATGAGACCTGCGGTCGCGGATAGCTATCCAGGCGGTGTCCTCGAAGAGGTGGACCTCCGAGGCAGCCACTCGGGCCAGCTCGGCGATAAGGGCTCTCACATAGGCGGGAGGGTTGTGCTGCAATACGGTCGCGGTCATCACCGACTCGAAGCTGCGGTCGGCGAACGGCAGCCGGCGGCCGTCGATCAGCGTCAGCGGAGTGACGGGCAGCGACCGTCGGGCATGCAAGAGCATGCTCGGCGACACGTCGGCGCCGGCGACAGACTTGCCACGGCTGGCCAGCCACAGCAGGTTGCCCCCGGGTCCGCAGCCGACCTCCAGCACCTGATGCACATTCGCGGTGGCCGGCGCCAGCAACCGATCGAGAAACAGCGCACGCTTGCGCAGGTAGAACGAGGTGTCGTCGCCGGCGACGAAGGTCGCGTTGCCGTCCCGTGCAGTTATCCGCTGGGCCACGTCTTCCCAGTAGCTGGCAGCGTGGTATTTGGATCTGTCCGGTCGACGCATCTACCGGCCCCCTAGCGTAGAGCGCCCGTTGACGACATAGTCGAGCCGCGCTCCAGCAGCGATCTTGTAAGCCTCATCGCCCCGGCCGGTGCGCAGCCGTGAGGTCTCCGCACCCAACTGGAGCAACGTATGTTCCAGAAGTACCCGGCCTGGGCTGAGCTGGGCGAAGTCGGGATCATAGTTGATCATGTACATCAGGGGATCCCTCGATGGACCGATGTGCAGGCTCTCCGCGATTCGATGGCCGTCGACCTCCACGGCGAGAAGCCTTGCTCTGTCCCGACCGGCGAGTCCACCGGCCGCGGACCCGAGAAACGCCGGAAAGCTCGCGAGGCGTTCAACCCGGGGGAGGTCGCCAATCCGCTCGCGCCGCGACCAGCTCGCCAGCCTGCGCGACACGAAGCCACTGACCTCATCCGAGGTCAGCCGGCCACCATCCACCGTAATAAAGATGGTCTCTCCTCTCCGGCTCAGTTGCCGAAGCCGACGCCGATGCCCCGTGACATTCACGCGCGCCGCGTCCGTATAGATGACCGGAGCTGGCTCCCGGTCCAGCGCCCAACTGTCGGGCCGATCGGCCAGCTCGCGAGTAAGCGGCCCGGCCGCTGCAAGCGCGCCGAGGTCGATCATGTGTCCACGCTCGGCGAGTCGCTCCAAAGCATCAACCAGGTATGGAACGAGCCGATCCGCGTCAGCGGCGCCGGACGCGACAACGTCGTGCTCATCGCCCAAGGGCGCCCCGGCGAGCGTGAAGCCATCACCCTGTGCTGCGGATGTCGCCGTCAATGCAAGCGCGCACCATCCCGACTCATCCTCGACCGCCGCCACGATGGGCTCACCCAACTCCGGGAGATGTTGCCAGGCGCTGATGACCCACTCTGGCGTCACAAACTCCGTCGGCGAGTACCCGTTCCATCTTCCTTGGACCAGCGTGATTGCATCCTCGCCCCGTTCCAGCCGGGCCGACTTCGCCTGGACATTCATTGTTCGAAAACCGACTGGCTGCGATACGCCCACTCCAGGGAGTCGCGAACGGAGTCGGCGATCGAGAGGGCTGGGCGCCAACCGAGTAACTGCCGGGCTCGTTCGTACCGGCTGTAGAAGCCTGGCAGGTCTCCGGGACGTCGGTTAGCCTCGACCACGTGTAGGTGGCAGCGGGCTACCTCGTTGAAGACGTCGACCAGCTCACGAACGGTGGTTCCCTTGCCGGTGCCCAGGTTGACCACGAGCCGGTGATTACCGTTCGTGAACAGATGGGGAAAGCGTCGCACGGCGTTAACATGCGCCTGCGCTAGATCCCAGACATGGACGTAGTCGCGGATCGCCGTGCCATCTCGAGTAGGATAGTCCGTGCCGGTGATCCTGAACGGTGTGCCGTCCGAGCTTGCGCTGATCATCGCACCCAAGACGCTATTTGTGCGGCCTCCTGGAAGACCGGTGCGCATCTTCGGGTCGGCACCGATCGGGTTGAAATACCGTAGCGACAACACCCGTAACGGTGTCACAGCTGCTATATCGTCCATGACCTTCTCCATCATGGACTTCGAGCACGCGTACGGGCTGCGCGGGTCAATAGGCGAGTTTTCGTCGACGGTGAAGGAGCCGCCGACCCCGTACACGCAGGCCGACGAGCTGAATATTAGTCGGTGGCACCCATTGCGCAGCAAATGTCCGGTGAACTCGATACCCTTGCCGACATTCTCCTGGTAATACCGTAATGGTTGTGCCACCGAATCCGGCACCACGCTCAGCGCCGCACAGTGGATCACCGTCTCGATGTCTGAGTGATCGCGGAAAATGCGGTCGACCACATGACCGTCAGTGACGTCACCTTCGTAGAATGCACGGTCGGTCGCGAACTCGACGCAACCGGTCGCCAGATTGTCCAATATCACGGGAATGACGCCGCGATCCAAGCAGGCCGATGCAATGGTGCTGCCGATGAAGCCAGCTCCCCCCGTGATGAGTACCTTTACCGGACGCATGCAGGAACCTCCTGAGCCGATCCACACATCTTGGGCATTGCTCTCCACGAGGTGTCCGCGCCCCGCTACGGCCCAGCCGTACGGCGCCGGTTCTATGGTGTGGCCTGGGTTACCGTCGCCAACATGTCTTCGGCCTGCCGTTCGCCTGCCCTGCGCGTCGCCGACGTGGCGATGAGCGTCCATGCGTGATCGGACTCGGCTTGTCGCTCGCGATGTCCGTGTCTGGTTTGCCGGATTCGGCCTTGATCGTGGTCGAGGCGTCAGCGCCGTCGTCATTGGCCGTGCCAGGGCGTAGTGCGGTCGCCCTGTTGAAGCAGACGGAGTCGGTGTGTCAGCTCGGCCCTCAACCGGTCGTTGGCCGGGGCAAGGCGAACGAGGGCAGTCAGCGTGCTCAGTTCGCGGATGTCATAGAGGAGGTCATAGCCGGGCCAGTGCCGCAGGTCATGACCGTAGGCGCGGGCGAAGACATCGACCGTGGAGGGGTCGACTCCGAAGCGGGGCTCGGCGTAGGTCGGGATGAGGTCTATCTCCCGTGGGCCTATGCACACCGAGTCCCAGTCTCCTAACACGACTGGATGGCCGTGGTCGGTGGTGTTCCACAGCAGGTTGCCTGTGTACATGTCGGCGTGGATGAGGCCCGGTCCGAGCGGAAAGTCCAGGTTCTCGAAGGCTGCCCTGAGCTTGTCAATGCGGTCGATGAGCCAGGCGTGTTGTTCTTCCGTCAGGGCGAGCCGTGCGGCCCGGTCGTGGACCGTGGCGGCCAGTGTCCGCAGCGGCTGGTACCCCGAGAGGGCCATGGGAGGCATGGGCAGCTCGTGCAGTGTCGCGGCAAGGCGGCCCAGGACCCCGGTGTCCGGCCAGTCGGTACCGGCGGGCTGGGGGTAGTAGTGCCAGAAGGTCGCGACGACGTGTCGCCCGGTGGTGTGGGAAATCAGCGGTTGCTCCGCGCCGCTCGGCAGATCCGCAGGAGCTGTGGCGGGAAAGTCCTGCTCGCCGAGCCAGCGCGTGACCGCGATGGCCGTTGTCGCTTTGGTCACCGCGTGTGGACCGTAACCGATGCGGGCGACGACGGGTACCTGGTCGAGGAGGTAGACCGCGTTGGCGAAGTGGCGCAGTAGGCGGGCGCCGGTAGGGTAGCCAGCCTGGCGACATGCCTCCTCAACGAGCCCCGTCAAGTTGGCAGGTGGGCGGCTCGCGGAGGTGGTGCTCGCTGTCACGGGCCGATCTCGCTTGCGGTGCGGCGCCGGCATGTGATCACGAAATCGTCGATCATTTCCCGCATCCGACCCGCGAGCGGCGCGCCGTGGTAACGCGGTTGACGCAGCTCGCGCCGCAGATCCGCCAAAGGTTGGGCGAGCGCGGGGATCTGCATCGATGGTGGCAATGCGAGGACGACGCCCAGCGCCTCAACCGAGCCGTCGAGATCGCCTTTGCGCTGGGCAACGCGGGATGTGGCAACGTCGACCCACGAGAGCGCCTCGTCGCCGTAGGAGCGCTGGTCGGCCGGCCCGCTCGCGTAGGCGTCGATCGCGGCAAGCGCCGCCCGCCGCGCGGCGATGGGGTCACCGATGCGCAGGAATGCGGAGCCGCCGTAGAAGTGTTGCTTGGCTGGTGTGAAGGTCAAGATCCCGCCGATCTCGTCGAACTCGTCCCGCTCACCAGCGTAGTCAGCCTCAGCCAGGTCGCGGGCATATGGCCGAGCCTGGCGTGTGCGCGTGCCTCGATGCTTGCCAGGCGTACGAGGACCGTGCCTGGTATCCGTGCTGTCCTAGCGTGGGTCATCGCCTCGGCTGTCAGGCGCAGCGCCTCCTCGGGCTGTCCGTACCACTCGCTGGTCAGGGCGCGGTTGCCGAGCAGCCACGCCGTCAGCGTCGGGTTGGCGGCCTTCTCCGCACACGCCAGAGCGGCATGGGCTTGTGCCATCGCATCGCGCGGGAAGCCGAGATCGCCCGAGGCATAAGCCAGCATTGCGCACGTGGTACCGGCAAGGAAGTACGCGTCCTGTAGCCGAGCCGGGTCGGGCCGCAAGGTGATCGTCGCGAAGAGATCATCGCGTAGATCGACGAGATCGCGGAAGACCGGTACCAGGGGTGTGTTGACGTAGTCCTGGGCGAGCGCCACCATGCGTGCCCGTAGCGACGTGATGGACAGGTCCCCGATGCGGACCGAGTCCGCCCAAAGGGCGAACCTGGACGAGCCCTGCGCCGCCGTAGCGACCATGCCTTGTATCGAGGCAGCGTCCTCGGATCGGATGCTGTCGTCAAGATGGTCGTCTTCATCTTCATCGACGGCTAACAGCCTGTCCATATGGTGGCCGAACTCCGCCTCAACAACCCGGCAGGTGCTCGGGCGGGGTTCCGTGCCAACGTCACCGCCCAGCCATCGGTCGAGTTGCCGCAGACTCAATGTGAAGTCCCGGACGCCTATATTCTGGGCCCGCCGGTACAGCACCTCCAGGGTCTGTTCACGCGTGAGTCGGCGCTCTCTCATCAGGCGTTGCAAGAGCGTAACCCGTTGACGGGCGACCACGGCACGGCCTCCAGTCAGAAACCTGAGGTGGTTGGCAGTGGACATACGGTAGCCGCTGTCGTCGGACGCGATCAACACGGATGTCGATGTCACGATATTCGGCGGACGCGCCATCCGGCCCCAGAAGCTGCCCGTCCCTCGTACGTACCTGTCCGGCCCTCCCCAAGCGGCAGTCGCACGGCAGTTGAACGTCGGTGCCATGCCGTTCCGACGGCGCTCATCGTCGTCCGAACATCGCGACTCCCCGCGACCGGTGGTGCGAGCTACCCGCCCGCCTCGGTGCCACCCACCGCTTGCGGAGGAGTCAGACGAATGACGATGCCCGCACAACCCCATTCCACAGATGGGTCGATGTACGAGCACATCGGCGGCGCCGTCGTGGTGAGCGCGGTGGTCGACCGGCTGTACACGTTGATCGACGAGGATGTGCTGCTTCGGCGGTACTTCGCCCGGGTCGACATGACCCGGCAGAAACGGCACATGGTGGCGTTGCTGTCGCAGGTACTCGGCGGGCCGAGGCAGTACAAGGGGCGGGATCTGGCCGAGGCGCACCGGTCGCTGGGTATCTCGGGTGAGCACTACGAGCAGGTCGGCAACTACCTGCTGGCGGCGCTGCTGATCGTTCAGGCCCCACACGACGTGATCGACGCGGTGACCGAGGTGCTGGCCGGTCAGCGGGATCAGATCGTCGGGGCCTCCGGCCCGTCGCACACGGGGGACGGCGGGTCGGGTACGGCCGCGGTGGTGTGGCCGCCCGAGGTTGGCTGATGGATGCGGCGCGGCTAAAGGCGAGTTGGGCACGGGTCGCCGGGCACGGCGACGCGGTACCGGCGCATTTCTACGCCGTCCTGTTCTCCGCCGACCCTGGGCTGCGGATGATGTTCCCGGCGTCGATGGCCAGCCAACGCGACCGGCTGGTCTCGGCGCTGGGCCGGATCGTGTCCAACGTCGACCAACTCGACGCGGTGGTGCCGTTCGTGCAGGGGTTGGGCCGCGACCATCGCAAGTTCGACGTGCGCCCAGAGCACTACGGGCCGGTCGGGGAGGCGCTGCTGGCCACCCTTGCCTGCTTCCTTGGTGAGGCGTGGACACGGGAGTTGGCCGCCGACTGGACCGACGCGTACGGCGTGATCGCGCGGGTGATGGTCGAGGCCGCCGAGCAGGCCGCCAGGTCGAGCCCGCCGTGGTGGGCGGCGACGGTGGTGGGCCACGAGCGACGCGGCCTGGACGTGGCCGTGCTGCACGTCCAGCCGGAGCGGCCGTACCCGTACCGGCCGGGTCAGTCCTGCGCGGTGGAGATCCCGGCCCGGCCGCGGCTGTGGCGCTACTACTCGCCGGCCAACTATCCGCGCCGGGACGGGCTGATCGAGCTGCACGTCAAGGCGGTCCCCGGTGGGCAGGTGTCCACCGGGATCGTGCACGGCTTGCAGGCTGGCGACGGGCTACGGCTGGCCGCCCCGATCGGGCATCGCCTGATCCTGGATCCGGACTCGGCACGGGATCTGTTGCTGCTGGCCGGGGGCACCGGCCTGGCGCCGCTCAAGGCACTGGTCGAGCAGCTCGCGTTCGAGGGTGGCCAGCGGCGGATGGCGCTGTTCGTCGGCGCCCGTACCAGCGTCGACCTGTACGACCTGCCCGCGCTGGACGCCATGTGCTGCGACCTGCCGTGGCTGACCGTGGTGCCCGCGCTGTCGCACGACCCCTGGCATCCCGCCGAGCGGGGCGCGGTGGTCGATGTGGCACTGCGGCTGGGCCGCTGGGACGACCGCGACATCTACGTGTGCGGGTCGGCGGCAATGGTGGCCGCCTCCCGCGACCGGCTGGTGCAGGTCGGTGTCTCGATCGAACGGATCCGCTGCGAGGACTACACCGACGACCCCTACCGACCCGTGGAAACGCTTGTCGCGGAGCCGGTGGCCTACCCGAACGAGGTGCCTGTCCAGTGAGTCAGCAGCCCGACGCCCGCGAGCATAGGCCCACCTCGTGGCGGCCGATGTCGGCCGAGCAGATCCGCCACCGCGCCTTCCGGGAGACCGGTATCGGCCGGCGCGGCTACCGCCCGGACGAGGTCGACCTGTTCCTCGGCCGTCTCGCCACCGAGGTGGAACGCTGGAACGCCGCCCACGCCGACGCCCACGCCGAGATCAACCGGCTCAAGGACTACTTCCGGGAGCATCCGGTTGACGCCGAGTCGATCCGGGCCCGTGCGCTGTCCGGCGAGGCGATACACCTGCTGGCCCGGGCCCAGCAGCAGGCAGACCAGCTCATCGCCGACGCCCAGGCCCACGCCCGCGCCATGCAGACCGACGCCCGCGCCCACGCCGAGGCGATCGTGGCCGAGGCCCGCCGCCACGTCGACCAAGCCGCACACGCCTACCGCGCCCGCGCGGGTGGCGACTACTCCGCCGATCGGGAACAGGTCGAGCGGCTGGCCGCGCTCGGCCGCAGCATCCTCGGCGCGCTCAACGGCGCCACCACCCAGATGGACGGCGCCAGCGCACAGATGCGGGCGGTTACCGAGGCGTTCGCCGCCGAGCTGACCAAGCTCATCGGCGAACCCGAGGCATATGTCGGCCGCGCGGCGCTTCCGCTTCCCAGCCGGGAACAGCGGCGATGACCCCGCTGACGGTGACTCGACCCGCCACGTCCGGGGCGGCAGCGGAGCCAGAGCGGGTCACTCCGCGCATTGACAGCACCGCCCGCTGCCATTGCGGCACCGATATGATCTTCGACGAGGTGTACGGCTGGCTGCACGCCACCACCAGCCAGCCCACCCCCCGCGCCCTGGCGGTTCACGTGCCCGGCCCGGCCCCCGCCGCAGGTTTGCCACGGTCGTCATGAGCGGCCCGCGGTGGCGGGTCTCCGCCGATCCCGAGGACATCAAGCGGCCGAACGCGGCCCGTATCTACGACTACCTACTCGGTGGGGGCCACAACTTCGCCGCCGACCGGCGGGCCGCCGATGATCTGCTGCGGGTGGCGCCCGACATCGTGACCGCCGTGCGGGCCAACCGCGTATTCCTCGCCAGCACGGTGCGGTATGCCCTCGCCGCCGGCATCCGGCAGGTCCTCGACCTCGGGTGCGGCCTGCCCACCGCGGGGAGCGCCCACAGAATCGCCCATGCCGTCGATCCGACCGTTCGGGTGGTCTATGTCGACTCGGACCCGGTCGTCACCGCCGCCGGGCGCCTGCTGGCCAGAAACGAGCATGTCGGCGTGGTCCACGCCGACCTTCGCTCCGTGGACACGGTGCTGGCGCACCCCGAAACCCGCCGGCTCGTCGACTTCGGCCAGCCACTCGCCGTGCTCGCACTGTGCGTGCTGCATTTCATCCCGGGCGACCTGAGCACCATCGCGGACACGCTGCGGGAGCGGATCAGCCCTGGCAGCCTGCTGGCGATCTCGCACGCGACCATGCCGCCCGGCGAGGACTGCGCGACGAAGGCGGACGCCGTCCTGGGACTGTACGCGCAGACGCCGACCCCCCTGCACTTTCGCCCCCGCGACCAGATCGCACGGCTGTTGACCGGGCTCGACCTCGTCCCGCCGGGCGTGGTGCCGGTCAATGCCTGGGACCCCGACGGTCACCGCGGCGCGGGCGCACCGGTCACTGGGCTCCTCGCCGCGGTGGCCCGCAAGCCGGACCCACTCCCGATCTGGATGGCTGATGTGCGCGGGGCGTCGCGATGCTGACGCTGATCCCGGGACTGCGCGACAGCCTCACGTATCAGACGGCCGCCGAGCTGTACCAGCGGCACCGCGACGGCGGCGCCGGCACGTGCCGTACGTGCGGCGACTCAACCCCGTGTCCGTCGCAACGCCACGCGACATTCGTGATCATCGCGGCTGGGGAAGATCTCCGCTCCTACGACACCCGACAGGTGCCCGCCGCCCCGGGTGACTTCCCGGGACGCAGGCAGATGCCAACCGCCCATCGATCAGAAACAGGCGTCCCGGCCGCGCCCAGCTATACCGGCTATCGGCTCGGCGGTCGCGGTCGCGGTCGCGGTCGCCCCGCCAGCCCAGACGGCTATTTCTACGACCGGGACAGCTCATGACACAAACCGTGATGCCAGCTCCCTGGGCCAACAGATGGTACCGCCCTGGTGAAGATCCCAACGGGACACCGATGCCGGCACCGCAGGGTGACCGACGTCTGATCGACACGGACTGGCCCTGCTGGCGCCGCCTGCCGGCCGCGGACGGCCTCGTCGCCCTGCTGCCGGATCACCGCGCCCCCACGGCCTGGGCCGACGTCGTCCTCGCCCACGACGCCAACGGGTTCGTCGTGTGGGCGGCGACCGGCACCAACACCGCCCCGAGCCTCGCTCTCCTCAACGCCCGGGCTGGCGTGCAGGCGGCGGCTCTCGCGCCCGCGGGAGACGACCCGCGCGACGTCCACGCGGCGCTGCGGCTCGCATGTCGGCTCGCCATCGAGCCGATCAAGCACCGAAGTTCCTTACGTGAGCCCGACCAGCCCGTCCGCGTACCCGTGACCAGTGCTGGCATGCCGGACACCAATGGCGAGCTGATGCGGGTTGCTCACCTGGTCACGCTGCGCACCGTGTCGGGTGTCGCGACTGACACGGCGATGTGGGAGCTGCTGACCGCCGACACTGTCGCCTCAGGGCCGGGCGTACCACGGTCGGCGCTGGACCTCATCGAGGCGCACCTGCCGGCCCTGCTCGCCCTGCGCACGGCGACCCGGAGCGGACGCCTTCCGGCGGGCCTGCCCCCACAGTTGGCCGCCCTCCTCAACGGGCTGACCGAGCCGCTGTCGACCGAGGTGGTCTGGCGGCACCTGGACCCGCTTGTCGACCACCTCACCGAACGCCCCGCGTCGCTGTGAACCTGCCCGACCGCCCCGGCCTGCCCGCCGGCCGACAACCCAATCTGGGAGACGAACCGACCATGCCCTACACGGCCGAGGCGTACTACCGCGCCGACCAGCCCGACCAACCGGTCATCATCACCAGCACCGCCGACATGGACGCGATGATCGACGACCTGCTCACCCAACCACCCGGCCACACCTTCGCCACCGTCTACATCCGGGAGCGCCCGTTCAGCCCGGCCGGCTTCCCCGATCACGAACTCGGCATCGGTGTCGACGCCCGTACCGGCACCGGCGTGCTCATCCACAGCGGCCCCAACGGTCGCGGCGCTCGCGGCAGCTACGTCAGCCACAACCTGGCTGGGCGTCGAGCCGATCGCCACGCGTACCACCATTTCCACCTCGAACAGGTGGTACCGGCCCGGTCCGATGTGCCGCTCGACGACCTTCGCCGTGCCGCCCGCGAGTTCCTCGCCACCGGTGGCAGCCGTCCCGACACCGTCCAGTGGCAGCAGTACGTCGACCGACGCGGGCCGACGACTGGTCGATAACCTGACATGGCTTTGCCCTCCTCACCGCGACTCGTACCCCACGCCCGCCGCAAGGCCCCATCGCCGTAGCCGCTGGTGCTGGGGTTCAGCCGGGGTACGCCACTGTCTGGGCCGCGACCGTGCGGCGAGGTAGCTGGCTGCGAACCGGAGACAACAAGCCGGTGGCCTGGAGTTGACGTTCCTGGTCAGGCTTCGGATCTGAGACCGGACGATTCCTCGCTAGTTGGGTTTCCCCTCGTAACGTGGAGACATCGCCTTAAAGGGAGATGGCGATGGCAGAGACGCGCAGGAAGTTCGAGCAGGACTTCAGGGAGGGCGCGGTCCGGCTGGTCCGGGAGACGGGTAAGCCGATCGCGCAGGTGGCCCGAGACCTTGGTATCCACGACGCGACCTTGGGGAACTGGGTCAACGCCGAGCGGCGCCGCCGTGGTGAGGGCAACGGTGGGCTGGGTGAGGACGAGCGGGCCGAGCTGGTCCGGCTGCGCCGGGAGAACGCCGAGCTGCGGATGCGGTGTGACGTCCTCAAGCGCAGCATGGCCCTCTGGGTTCAGGACGCGGTGGGGGGCCGGTAGCCGTGGCCGCCTTCATCGCCGACCAGAGGGCGTGCTACGGCGTCCCGTACGCGGTGGCGTGCCGGGCGCTTCGGGTGTCGCAGTCCTGGTTCTACAAGTGGCGCCACGGGGATACCTCGCTGCGGCGGGCCCGCCGGCAGGCGTTGACGACGCTGGTGGTGGCCCTATTTCGCCGGTATCGGGGCACGTACGGCTCCCCGCGCATCACCGACGAGCTACGCGCGGCGGGCTGGAAGGTCAGCGTGAACACCATCGCGGCGGTCATGGCCGAGCAGCACCTGGTCGCCCGGCCCAAGCGCCGACGGCGGGGGCTGACCCACGCCGACAAGTCCGCGCGTAAGGCGCCGGACCTGCTGCGCCGCGACTTCGCCCCGCCGGCGCAGCCGAACCTCGCCTGGGTCGGCGACCTGACCGAGATCCCCAACGACGAAGGGCCGTTCTACCTGGCCTCGATCCTGGATCTGCACTCACGCCGGGCACTCGGGTACGCCATGGACGCCCACCACGACGCGCCGCTGGCCACGGCCGCCCTGCAGGTCGCCATCGCGGTGCGCGGCGGCGACGTCACCGGGGTGATCTTCCATTCGGATCAAGGCGGGGAGTACACGGGAGAGCTGTTCGCCGCCGCCTGCGCCCGGGCCGGGGTACGCCAGTCGATGGGGCGCACCGGTTCGGCCCTCGACAACGCCGTCGCCGAGTCGTTCAACTCCACGCTGGAGTTCGAGTTGTTGGCGCATCACCACTTCCGCACCCGCGCCCAGGCCCGCGCCGCCGTGGCAGCCTGGCTGGAGGAGTACAACACCATCCGGCGTCATTCCACCGCGGGCAGGCTACCCCCGGCCGTCTACGAGGCCCGCGCCCGGCGGGAAGCGGCATGAACACCTACAAGGAAGCGGCTTCGCCGCTGCTGACCACCCAGACCATCCCGTCGGGGTCGGGGGTGTGCCGCTCACCGCTTAGCCAAGATCAAGAGAGCCGAAATTACATGATCGAAGTCTCCACGGTTTCAGGGGATTGACAAGTACGGGTGGTCATCGGCCTGAAGGACGGGAAGGCTGCCGGTGAGAATGCGCGCGTACTGGGCGAGCAGCTCGGTGAGGCGCTCCGTCCGGCCCCATAGGCACTCGATGTCCTCCGCTTGCTCGGCGGACGCCGCCTCGTCTGCCGAGTCGCCGCTTTCAATCTCTCGGACCCGCAGAAGCGCAGTGACCGCGTCCTCGACGGCGCCGGCGGCCTCGCGTACGGCGGTGACGGTCTGTGCCGGTGCGCCGTAGCCGGCCAGCAGCTCAGCCAACTCGTCGGCGGCGGGCAGCGCGGGCACCCGAGCCTCGGTCCACGCCTCGCCCCACAGCCGGCACCGGCGTGCCTCCGGGGTCCCGTCCTGCTTGGCCACGACCTGGCCGTCGTCGCCGCGGCCGAACCGCAAGCCGGCGCGGGCGGCATAGTCGGCCGCCAGTTCGGCCATGTCGTCGTCGGCCTGCCTGGGGCCCAGTGGGGTGGCAGCCATCATGGCCGCCATCCGAGCCAGTTCGCGGGTGGCCTCGGGGACTTCAGGGAGGTGTTGGAGATCTTCCTTCTGGAACAAGGTCGTCGGGTCAGCGGCTGCCGCGCGGGCTGGATGAACCGTTCGGCCGGTCACGGCGGCGAGGACGGCGAGGGCCGCCAGGTCGGCCCACCAGGCGGCGAATTCCCGGGCCGCTTCTCGGTACTCCCGGGCGGCACGAACGGCCAGAGTGTCGCGCAGCGTCGCGATCGCGCGCTGTGGATCCGGCCGGCACATCGGCACGCCGTTGGCGACGCGCTGCTCAAGCAGGGCCTCGCTGGCCGCCGACAGTTCTTCCATCCGCGCGTCGGCGGCCTCGGCTTGGGCGATGACCTCCTCGGTGACGGCGGCAAGCTCGGCCAGCGTTTCTTTGATCGCATGCCGGCTCATGCCACCTTCATTCGCTTGCGGCGAAGCGGCCTTGTCCGGTTGAGCTGGTCGGCCCACGTCAACCTCCAAATGTCGACGACAGAGCACAGTACTCCCGCTATCGGCCCGGCCTGGGTTAGCGTCCGGGCGTGGCAAATGCCACGCTGTCTGTGTGCGGGGCGAACAACCCAGACCGGCGGCGGTGCCGGAGGACAACGCGGGTGACGGGCGCGGCATGGCGCCGGCCGCCGGTGCGGTGGCGGCCGTGCGGATGCGGTTGGCGGACCGGATCGCGACGGCGTTGTCGGACCGGCTGGCGTTTCCGGGTTGGCTGGACGCTCTGGTGGTGAATACCCGGATCTCGCACGCGCCGCGGCTGCGGCGGGTGGTGGAGGAGGCTGCCGAGGTGGCCGAGTCCGCGCCGGAGCAGGCGTTGAGTCACCGGCAGACGGCGGGGACCGGGCTGGTGGTGCGGCTGCACGGGGACACCTGGAGTCTGGTGTTTCGTATCTGCGGGGACGAGGACATCCCGGTGCTGGTGCTGGACGACGGCATGCCCGGCTCGGCGTGGCGGATCGACGCCGACGAGGACTGGACGGTGGAGTTGGACGCGATGGTCAACGCGGTGCTCGACGAGATCGAGCGGCGGGTGGATCAGCGGCTTGCTGAGCAGCCCTAACGCGGTGGCTCGGCGCCGGCCGAGTGGCGGTCCGGGCGGTGGCGCTCGTTCGGTGTCCGCTCGTTGGGTGCCCGGGGAGTGGGCGTCTGGACGCTCGTACGCCCCGGTTCATCGGTTGCGGCGGCGGTCGGGCCGGTGTCGGCGCCGTTGGGTGGCTGGCCGGTGAGCAGTTGGATGATCTTCGCCTCGGCGCGGATGCGGCGCATGGTGGCCGCGGTCTCGCTGATGCGCAGCCGGTCGGCGGCTTGTTTGAGGGTCAGCGGGCCAAGCCGGGTGTAGGCGACCAGCCGGGCGTCGTCGCGGTTGAGGTGTCCCTGGGCGTTGAGGCGGGCCAGCAGGACAAGCGGGTGACCGGGCTCGATGTCGGCCGGGCCGGGCTCCGGGTCGGGCTGGCCGGTCAGGTCGTCCGGGTCGACCGGCCGCTCCGCTGGCCGGGTCTGACGGATGTAGCGCTGGACGGCGGTGTTGATCAGCCGCCCGCAGACGTTGCGCCGCCCGAGGTTGATCTGCTTGAGGTAGGCCAGGACGTGGCAGATGATCTCGGCATCGACGTCGGCGGTGCGGCGGATCTCCTTGCTGCGGATGTGGCGCTTGATGCCGGGTAGGGCGGTGGCGAGGGCGACGAGTTGCCAGTCGGCCGCGGTGGGCTCGGTCGCATTGCCGCGCCGGGCGTCCGCGTGGCGGGCCTGCGCTACGAGGTAGCGCCAGCCGTGGTCCTTGTCGTCATACGCGGTGGCCTTATCGGTGAGCACCCGGCGTGCCTCGTCCGGGGCTACCGGTTCGGCGGGCAGCCCGCAACCGATCGCGGCGCCATCGACTTTCAGGTACGGGTAGTTGTCGGGCAGCCGCAGGAACGCGGTCTCGATCCGCCCGAGCAGGCTGGAGTCCTGCCGCGGCTCGCGTTTCTTCCTGCCCGGCTTCGGCCGGGGCAGCGGCTCGGGCGGTAGCGGCACAAGGTGTCCTTCCGGCGGGCGCCCGGCCGGTCACGTCCCCCGTGTCCGTCTTCCGTGACCCGCCAAGAGGGCACCTGATCGCCGGAAGCCGCCTTCCCCAGCATGCGCCCACCCAACCATCACCCGCAGATGTGATCTGCGTCACGTAGCTGTGAGGTTGATCGGGAGTGGCTGTCTTCACGTAGGTGACGGACACCGTCTCGATCGCGTCCTGTTGCGCCAGGCACAACGCCGGGCGGTCGTGATTGGCCCGGCCGTCGACCGGCAACCGGTCCGCAATCCGCATGACCGTCCCAAGCCTGGGGCGGTTATCGCCTGCCCGGAGAGGCGTCTCGCCCGATCCGGGCTCGTTCCCGTTCCGCCCGCCGCAACTCGTGCGGCGGCAACCCTGGAGGTTCAGTCCACCATGTCCACCCCACCCGTCCCATCGCACACGGCGCCGCCCGCAGAGCTGTTCAGCGGGATGGCGGAGGAGATGCGCGCGGCGCTTAGAGTGCCACCGGGTAGGCGCACGCCGCGTACCTGGATGACCGAGGGCATCCGGCTCACTCCCGCCGACTGCTGGCTGCTGGTCATGCTCAGCGAACACACCGCGTTGACCGCCTTCCAACTCCAGCAGCTCGGCTACGCCAGCAACCTCACGGCCGCGGTACGCCGGCTGCGACTGCTGGCCGACCGGCAGGTCCTCTACCAGTTCACCGTCCCCGTCCGCTGCGCCTGGCCCGGCGGCACGACGGGCTTCGCCCTCGGCCCGACCGGCGCCGAGCTGATCGCCTGGGCCACCGGCGAGCGCATACCCGACCGCGCCGAGGTGACCGAGGCCAACCAGCGGCTGGCCGCCTCACCACAGACCCGCCGCCGGGTCACCGCGAACGGATTCTTCACCACCCTCGCCATCCACGTGCGCACCGAAGCCGACACCGACCTGCCGGTGTGGTGGTCCCCGCGCACCTGCCGGCCGCTCACCGGCCACCCCGGCTGCCGGTACGGCCAGTACGAGCACTCCGGCCGGCGGATCGGCTTCTGGTACCACCCAGACAACCCCGACCACACCCCGGCCCAGGCGGTCGCCACGCTAGACCCGTCTTTCGCACATGGGTTTGAGCAACGTGCGTGACGGACGCGTGATCATCTAGTTTTCCGCGTATGGGTATCTCGAAGCAGCCTCGACGTGTGCCGATGCGACCCCGCGCGCAGATCGCGGTCGTGG
>WNGB01003842.1_pt1 | contig 37118 bp, 33 predicted proteins | sample 5400681 | NCBI WGS metagenome assembly WNGB01 (sample SAMN13153367, study PRJNA577476) | soil metagenome | isolation source: 115 cm soil or saprolite under grassland replicate 2 | place: USA:California | collected 2016-06-15 | reverse complement strand
CAACAACACACCGGCCAGCACATTCTCTCGCAGGCTTTCGTAACTCTTTTTAACGCACCGACGCGAAGCTTTCGTGTGCTGCACGACTTTTGCGAGATTGATGTTGAATTGACAAACCCAACAAATGAAGTAATCGAACGGGCGGTTGAGCTGGCGAACAACGTCATTTGGGAAGACCGCGAAATCACTATCAGGAATGTGACGGCGGAAGAAGCGGCTCAGCTGCCTCTACGAAAGGATTCTTCCCGGGATGGCGAACTGAGGTTGATTGAAATTGAAGGTTTCGATCTGACTCCCTGCGGCGGCACCCATGCTTATCGAACCGGCGAAGTGGGAATGATTGCGGTACGGACGTGGGAACGCGCCAAAGGGCTAGCGCGAATAGAGTTTGCTGCCGGCATCCGCGCGCTCGCCGACTACCGGCGCGCAAACAAAACAGCGCGCGCTGTTGCCTCCCTCTTCAGCGCCGGTCGTGACGACGCGGCGAAGCTCACCGCCCGCATGCTCGAAGAAAACAAGGACCTTAACCGGCGCCTTCGGGCCCTGGAAGAAATAGCCGCTCGCGTCGAGGCCCAGGAACTGCTGGCTACTGCTTTACCGAACCCGGCGGGTGATCGGGTTGTCACGCACGTTTTTGATAATCGCGATGGCGAAGCTTTGAAGCATTTGGCGCAGGCATTGATCATTTACCCAAACACGATTGCTCTGCTCGGTTCTCGCGATAGGGGTGCCGCGCGAATTGTTTTTGCGCGCTCAGCCGATGCGCCCGGGGACATGAACGCGCTGATGCGTGAAGCCTGCGCAATACTCGATGGTCGCGGTGGCGGCAAGGCTGACCTGGCACAGGGTGGCGGGAAGAATGTTGAAAAGCTTGAAGATGCGCTTGCTGCGGCGAAGAAGAAGATCGATGACGCCTGAACGTAGCGATCAATTGGTTTTGCCAACTTGAGACTGCTCCATTCCCGTTCGAGACTGCTCCATTCCTGTTCGAGACTGCTCCATTCCCGTTCGAGAATTAGAATTCCTAGAATAATCAGCATCATATTTGACACTGACCGGTCTCGATTCCTAATATGTCGTGCTAGTGGGGCAGTAGCTCAGTTGGCAGAGCGCCGCGTTCGCAATGCGGAGGCCAGGAGTTCGACCCTCCTCTGCTCCACCATTAACCTCTCACCTCTCAACAAATTACAGTCACAACTGCGACAGACCTGATTTTCCCAAGTGGCCAACATGTGGCCAGAAAAAACAGCACTGTATGGTAGGGAACCGGAAAGAAAGGTAAGGAATGAATAGTTATCCGTAATCCACCCACCGAGCGTTGGTCCGATGATTGGCGCGACTACGATCCCCATGCCGTAAACGGCCATTGCTGAGCCACGCTTCTCAACGGGAAAACTTTCCAGCAAAACTGCTTGCGCAATTGGCTGCAAGGCGCCACCGCCCGCGCCTTGCAACACGCGCGCGAAAAGCAACATGCCCAGGCTCGCCGCCGCTCCGCAAAGCGCCGATGATAATGTGAAAATCGCGATGCAACCGATCAGGAATCGCCTGCGACCGAAGTAGCGACCGAGCCAGTTAGCGGCGGGAAGGATGATGGCATTGGAGACCAGATAGCTGGTCAGCACCCAGGTTGACTCATCCGTCGTAGCCGAAAGACTTCCAGCAATGTGCGGCAGCGAAACGTTGGCAACGGAAGTGTCGAGGACTTCCATGAACGTGGCTAGCATCACCGAGGCCGCGATAAGCCAGGGATTGAAGCTCGGCTTCCAGTCGCGTCCACTTGAGGACTCAGGCTTGAGACTCACTTTACGGATTCTGCTTTCGTCATTTCCCATTGTTCAGTCGTGCCTTCGGCCTCCTCTCATTCACACCGTGGCTTTAGCCCGGTGTCCTCGCAATGCCGAGCGGGCGCCAAAACCGTTTAAGCGGTTTCTGACTGATGAGGGTCCAATGTTCACCGGGCTAAAGCCACGGTGTGAATGAGACGCTCATCTCACAGCCACCTCGGGAACAACCGACATTCCCGGCGCCAGCAGGTGCTTCGGATCCGGCGGCTCATCGAAAACAATTTTGACTGGCACGCGTTGTACGACTTTGATGTAATTCCCCGTGGCGTTCTCTGGCGGGATCAAGCTGAACCGTGCGCCGGTACCTGCCTGGATGCTGTCGACGTGTCCTTTGAAAACCTTGTCCGGGTAGGCGTCAACGCTAATGTCCACCGGCTGCCCGGCCACCATTCTGCCAATTTGGCTCTCTTTGAAATTCGCGGTGACCCAAACGTCTCCGGGCACGATCGTCATGAGCGGCTGACCAATCTGAACCAGGGCGCCTTCTTCCACAGACTTGCGAGTCACACGTCCAGTTTCGGTCGCATAGATCTTCGTATAGGAGAGATCAAGTTCTGCCTGTTCGACCGCGGCCCGCAACTGGTCAGTAGTTGCGCCTGCTGTTTCGCATTGGGCCTGACTAACGGCCACTTGCTGAGGCGCAGTATTAGCCTGAGCGAGACGACCGAGGGCTTCACTTACACCCGCCTGCGCGCCACCTATCTGTTTCTGTGCCTCTAGCGCAGTCTCGACCGCCGCCCCCTGAGCTGAACGAGATTCGTTCACCTGGGCCGTGGCAGCTACTACTCGTTGCCGCGCGGAATCGAGTTGGGCGCCCGCCGTGCGTGCCGTAGCGGCGGCCTGGTCCAATTGCTGTTTCGAAACCTCATCCTTTGCAAAAAGCGCCTGGTAACGCTCAACATCAGCATTCGAACGAACGGCCTCGGCTTCCGCAGCCAGTACCTGTGCGCGCGCCTGCTCGAGGTTTGCTTGCGCAGTGGAAATGGCCGACTCCGCCTGACTGGCTTTGCTCCGTAAGCTGGCCGCACCGGCACGCGACGACTCAACATTCGAGCGCGCCTGCCGTACCGTCGCCGTTGCCTGCTGAATGCTTGCTGCGCCTGTCGCACGAGTAAGCGATACGTTCGTCCGGGCTTCGTTCTGCTTTGCCAGTTCAGCGTCTAGTGCGGCCTTAGCTTGCTGCAATCGGTTCTGGTAATCGCGCGCGTCGAGTTCGACGATCAGGTCCCCGGCCTTTACTTGCTGGTTGTCAGTAACGTAGACCTTGGCAACGTAGCCGGAGGCCTTAGGACTGATCTGAATAATATGACCATCAACAAATGCGTCGTCAGTGGACTCATGTGCACGTGCGTAGAGCCAGTAGCGCAAGCCGGTGATTGCGCCGATAATCAGGACAAGGGCTGCCACCACGAGAACTGCCCGGCGTTTGTAGAGAGGTCTCCTGGCTGTCTCGCCCTCACCATCATCAGGGCCTTCAACCACCGGTGATCCGGTTCCGGCCGCATCTTCAGGCATCTTTGTCTGGGCCAACTCTTCATCAATTGCGGTACTGGTTAACCCGGGATGCTCAACTGGTGCTTCGGCAGGCGATCGCCTGGAGGCGTTCGCTTCCTCTTGCTCCTGTTTTACCTCCTCTTCGTCGATTACTTCCGGCATATTGTTTTTCGATTCATGAATTCCAAGCCCAGGACTCTGAGGGCGATGCCCACAACATTTCACCAGCGAAAGGCTTCCGCGCGTCCAAGTGCAGTAGCCAGGTTCAATCTTGCAGCGTTGTGCTGCGCCAATGCCGTCACTTGGCCATCACGCGCGTTTGCGAGCGCAGTCTGCGCTGAAACCACTTCCAGATTGTCTCCCACGCCGGCTTTGAAACGGTCGCGAGCCATCTCAACCTCGCGCTCAGCAAGCGTCACGCTCTCATCGGCGGCGCGCACCTGCGCTGCTGCTGTTCTTAAGGTCGCCAGAGCCAACCGCACGTCCTCTTCAACCTGACCGCGGATACTGGCAAGTTCGAGCTCAGTTTGTCGTTGGCGGCTTGCGGCTGCGGTCAATCTTCCCCGCGTCAACCCACCGTTGAAGATCGGCACGTTGACCTGGATGGCGGCGCGCCGCGTCGGGAGGTCTGAGTTAGCGGGCGTGACCCCGCTGACTCCATAGTCGCCCACGAACTCAACCGACGGCAGATACTCTGCGCGCACGGCTTGACGTTCGAGTTGACTCACTCTGTTCTGCTCTTTGGCAACCTGCACTTCGCGCCGATTCTCACCAGCTTGCGCGACCGCTGTTTCGACCGCCGACAGTGGCTCTTCTGTGAATCGCAACTGATCCGTCAACGTAAGCGGACTTCCGAGCGGCAGGCCGACTACTCGTTGTAAGTTCAGCCGCGCTTGTTCAGAAGTAGTTTGCGCCTGGGCCAACCCGACTTGTTGTTCCGCCAGACGGGTTTGAGAACGCGTGACATCAACTCCCGTTGCAACACCTGCATTCCGTTGGTCCTGAGCGAGCTTGAACAACGCTTGCGCCAACTCAACATTGGCTTGTGCGGCAACGACCGCTGCGTCAGCGCGAAGCGCTTCGAGATAGATAAGACCCACTCCGCTGGCGACCTGTTCGCGAGCCAAACCCTCCTGCAATTCCGCAACGCGAACACCAGCGCGTCCAGCCTGGTAGTTTCGAATTGCGCTGAGGTCAAAGATTGTCTGCACGAACAAAACGCGCGCGTCGAAATTCCTGAATGGACCAACGAAAGTTGAATTGAAGCCCGGAACAATTCCGGGCGTAAATCCAAGCGCGGCCAGGTTCTCGGTCAAGCTGGCCTGATAGGCAACGCCGGAAATGTTGGGCAGAAGCGCGGCAAAGAGATTGCTGCTTGACCCCGCGCGCCTCGTTGCGGCGCTCGCGTGCCAGGAGAGTTGCCAGATTATTCTGAATTGCCAGTTGGATTGCCTGCTCGAAGCTGAGCGTAGCCGGCCCTCCCGGCGTCACCCTTGCCGCTCCGGGGATCTGTTGCGCAACTCCAACTTGTACGCTGGTTCCATTTTGCTGGGCTATGACCGGAGCAACTTGCAATAACCCGGAGATGGAAATCAGTACTATCCAGATCAGTTTCACACCAGACCTCACACAACTCCTCACAACTCACACCCGCCATTTTCGCCATCCCACTCACCACGTATTGTCTTCAATTGTCTGAAATTGCGCGGATTTGCGCGAAATGCGTAAGAAAGAGGGTCTAGCCCCAACCTGAGCGCCGACGGCGCCGAGACCTTCTCAATTCAAGGTTGAGTGGCAATGAATCTGGCGGGCGCGCTGGTTAGTCGCGATAGTCAAGCCCGTGTAGACCGCACCCGCGCTCGATCGATCAACCGCGATAGTGGACATCGACGAAAGTTCTTTACTGGTTGGGGTGGGGCATCCTGCCATCGTCGTGACGGCAGGATGTCACGTTGTTATAAGCAATCTATAAGCACCGTCAGTGGGACTGAGAATCACATGGACCATCGTCGACTTAAGCGATATATTCAACGCAAGGCATCAGTCCAGCTTGCCATGATCTTTCGAGTCCCCCTGTCCATGCTCCGAGCCGGACAGACTAAACGCGAACACTTTGTTGTTTGCGGTTCCCTGGATTTCCCGGTAACCGGATCCCCAATAGAGAGTGCCATCCACGATTGATGGCCCATCGAGTACTGTGCCTCCACTCTGGAAGCTCCAGAGGACGTTTCCAGTGCTCGCCTCCAGCGCGTACATCTGTCCTGCATTAGAGCCCGCATACATGACCCCGTTTGCAACACTTACGGAGCCCCTGTCGATGGCGCCTGGAGTGGGATCTGCTGTCTGCCAAAGGATCTTCCCAGTGGCGACATCAAGTGCGCTCCAGGCTCCCCACGTAATCTGCTGTCCCGAGGGAACCAAGGTGTAGGGAAGATGGTTGCTATTCGCGACTTCGACATAAATGCGCTGACCATCAGTCGCGGTGCCCCACTCAATGCCTCCGAGAGAAGCGCCTGGACCAACTGGTGTGCTCCAAACGATGCTGCCGTCATCGGCATTAAGTGCCCAAAAGATGCCACTTTTCTGGCCAAAGCCGACGATATTACCGAGCAGATTCGGTCCAGACCCGCCAAGGTCGAAATCTGGGCTGTTGGGTACGGGACAGTTCGGGTTTGTTCCCGAAGAAGTCAGACATGCCACTGTCCAAGTGTCAAAGCCTTGTAGCCTGTTGGCCCACTTGATCTGCCCCGTCTTTAAATCCAATGCAAGGGCAGTGTCGAAGAAATCATCAGCAGCGGTGCAGTCCGCAAGGGGAGTTGCGTCCTGGCAGGCTACCACGTCTGGGGGTACGGTGTAGTTGTTGCCGGTGCCTATGAAGAGCGTGCCGCGTTTTGGATCAATCGCAGGTGGTTGCCACACCGCGCCGCCGCTGTATTGGTCGGTCTGCCCACCGTTGTCCGGCATGTCGAAGGTCTTCCAAAGCATCGCACCGGTCTTGGCATCGAGCGCTACGACACTGCCCCGAAAGCTGCAGCACGGATATGCCGGATTCGTTGCCAGAGTTTCTTCGTTCGAAGAGACCCCAATGTAAACAACGTGGTCGAAGACAACCGGAGATCCGGTAATGATTGCTGCGGGATGACTCTCCACCTGAGTAATCCACCGGAGGGCTCCTGTTTGCCGATCCACTGCGATCACGTTCGCGCCGTTGTGCACCTGCTTGGAACTGAGAATGTCCCCAATAATTAACTGGTCCCCATCCACGGCAGGACTAACACGAGAGATAGCTCCGGCGACGCCGTCGTAATCGGAGATCTTGCGAGACCAGATGAGATCGCCACTTTGCTTTTTAACCGCGAAGAGATTGCCGCCCCAATCGGGGAAATAAACTGCGTCACCAGACACGGTAGGAGTGGCAGAAACATCACCACCCGTTGTGAACACCCATTTTGGGCTCAGATTGTTGACGTTGGCAGGGCTGATTAAATGCTCTGCCGGTTGGCTCCATGTGTTGTCTAGATTTTGTCCGGCTATTCGCCACTGGCCAGATCGGGACCCAGGTGAGAGGCTTTGCGCGCTCAGCCCCAGGACTAACAAAAGAACACCGATCAATGCCACCGTTGGCAACAACACGTTACGATTCTTTATGTGCATCTGCCTTGTTCCCCTTTCAAACCATCCTGCTTACTTTGTGCGAGATGCTAAGCCCGCCCCTAATCAGCTTTATTTCAGCTTTTTGCTCATTTCGACTACGATTTGGTTAAAGCGAAAGTGAACACGGAGATGTGGTGCGTCGGAACTGCCTGAAGAACAATCGCAGGATGCGAGAATTCGACAAATTGAGCAAAGGATAGAAAGAAGCTTCACATCGCTGGACGATGCGATCGGGATCATCTACGAGAATGTCGCGGTCAGGTCGTTCGACGAACCCCTACACCGGGCTTGTTGGTCCGTTTCCTCGCTTAGGTCCATCTCTCGCCCCCTCAGAAAAGACTTTCACATTAACTCATTACCGAACGGCTTTCTTTCGGAATCCTGATCGATGTTTCCTTTGCTACGTATTAGATCAGTGTGAGGTTTATTTCGATTGATCCCGCCACGAACAACACAGATTCAACCGATCTAAGCAAAATCTTGAAAGAACCTGGCACCGATCAATGATTAAACTTCCCAACGTTGAGATACAGACAAATCTATTCTGAATCGACATGAATACCATTAAAGTTACCATTCGACGTAAGGTTGTCTTTCTGGCCATAGTTGGGCTCATGTGCGCCGGGAGTTCTTGCCGGTCGCGTACAAGTGAAGTGCCAACCAATCCTGCCGAAACAGCAGCCGAATATGTTTCCCAGGCAGATCAGTTCTACGCGCAACGAGAAGATCTCATGCAAGTAAGGCGAGGCAGAATTTCGCTTTATCAAGCTGTTACCGCAGACCCGGGTAACTACGACGGGTCATGGCGACTCGCGAAGTTCAATTATTATCTGGCAACCCATACGGATAACAGAGATGAGCGCGAGAAGGCACTTCGCGAAGGTATTGAAGCGGGAAAGACTGCGGTCCAATTGCAAGGCGGGAAACCGGATGGTCACTTTTGGCTGGGCGCTAATTATGGCGCTGCGGCCCAAACATCGCTGACCGAGGGGCTCGCGGATGCTGATGACACAAAGAATGAAATGGAGGCTGTGCTGCGATTAGATGAGGGGTATCAAGATGGAAGCGCATATATGGTGCTCGGTTTAGTCTATCTCGATGAACCGAGGTTTGTAGGCGGCAATCCGCAAAAGGCAATTGAACTCATGGAAAAGGGTCTGCGCTTCGGCGAGGCAAACGCATTTCTTCACTTACATTTGGCTGAAGCTTATCTTAAGGTGGGACGCACGGCAGATGCGCGTCGTGAACTCAAAGCAGTCATTTCATTGCCGCGCGATCAAAATTATCTGCCTGAACACAAAGAGGCCGCAGGTGAGGCCCACAAGCTGTTAGAGAAAACCGAACAGTCAGTGGCACGTGCTTAATGGAAAAAGAAAGCGGGAAGGCTTCAATACCTCGCAGCGCGACCCTGTTGGATCTCACGTTCGATCAATGATTCCAGAACGACCTCCAACACAATTCGTCCCTTCTGCGTGCCGGCTCGTCCACTCTCGAAGTCCGATCCAGCCTTCGTTAAAACCGTCGAGCATCTGAATGCGTGGAATAGGGTTTTTCATGCCCTGCGACTTGAAGAGGCGCTCCCAGGAATCTCTCGGCACGGCTTCCGTCCGCACTGGACGACCCAGAAGCTTTGCAAAACCGGCGGCGATTTCGTTGGGCGTCACTCGCTGCGGCCCCTCGAGTTCGACAACGCGACGACCGCTCCACGTTTCCTGAAGCAGCTCCGCTGCCACCCTACCAACGTCCGCCGTGGCTACCATCGGCACGGGCTTGTCGAGCGGTTGCAGGAAGCTGGGAATTAACCCGTGCTCCCGCGCCGGCGCCACGTCCCAGCTGGAATTCTCCATGAACCAAGCGGGACGGAGAAACGTCATTGGCGTCGGCAATTCTCCGATTTCGCGCTCGATAATCGTGTGCTGGGTTAGCAGGTTCAACCGGTTTGCCTGTGCCCCAATCGTGGATAAGTAAACGACGTGGGCCGGATGCGCTGCCGCCAGTGCGGCCCGCAGGCTGACGGCGACTGCCCGCGCCTCAAAGAATTGAGGCGACGGGTCGAAGTTCGGTGGTACTAGAACGAAGACGCCTTGAGCTCCCCGGAACGCGACCGCCAGGGACGTGGTGTCCTGAATATCCGCGAGCACGACTTCACAGCCACGGTCGGCCCATGCCTGACCTTTGTCCGCGTCCCGCACGATGGCACGGACCGGCTGCGACGCGGCCAGAAGGGTACGTCCGACCGCGCCTCCGACCTGACCAGTGATTCCCATGATTGCATACATGCCTGGGATTCCTTTGTTGGTCCAATGCTCGCGCTCGCTGACTGCCTGGTTCGGGCAAAGCGCTCAGTGGCCCTAACAACGACTTATGCCTTCGATCCAATGGACCTGCTGCGCCCGCCCAGTCCGGCCTCACGAGTCGGCGAACCCGTTTGAGGCGGCGAAACCAGAATTGGCAACACGGCTGAAACCGCCATGACTACAGCGATCACATGAAGCGCGCCGTGATAAGAGCCGGTCGTCTGTCGCATGTAGGCGATTAGCAGCGGACCCACTGCGCTGGCGGTCCCCCAGGCTGTCAGCATGAGACCGTAGATTGGCCCAACATTCTTCGATCCGAAATAATCCGCCGCAAACGCCGGCATGGTGCCGAAGCCACCTCCATAACACATGAGCACGACGAAGGTGATAATCGTCATCAGCGAGACGACGGCGACGCTGGGAAGAACCCAGAAAAGTAAGACTTGCAGGACGAACATCACAAAGAATGTTGCGCGCCTCGTTAACAAGTCCGAAACCCAGGCCCAGAAGACTCGCCCGAATGCGTTACCAATGCTCGCTATTCCCACCATGCTTGCTGCCACGACTGCGCTCACGCCGACAAGCTCCTGAAAGATAGGCGCTTCCTGCGAGATGATTGAAATGCCCGCGAACGTATTCAGAAACAGAAGCAGCCAGAGCGCATACCACTGCCAGGTCTTGAGTGCTTGGCCCAGCGTGTAGTCGCCTCCGGCTCGTTGCGAAGTTTGCGAAGCTGTTGGCGTCCAGCTCTCTGGTCGCCAACCTTCGGGCGGATTTCGCATAAACAAGCCGGCCGTCACCGTCACGATAAGATAAGCGATGCCCAAATAGGCAAAGGTAGTCAGCACCCCAACGCTTTGAATGAGTCTGGTAGCTACCGGGGCAGTGATCAGAGCGCCTGCCCCAAATCCGCCTACGGCTATGCCCGTGATCAGTCCTCGACGATCCGGAAACCATTTAACAAGGACCGCCACCGGCACAATGTAACCAAAGCCAAGACCGATTCCGCCAATCAATCCATAACTTAGGTATAACCACCAAAGTTTGTTAGCTGAGAAACTTGCAAGAAATACCCCCAGGCCGTAAAGCACGCCTCCGACCAGCGCGACGACGCGCGGTCCTTTGCGATTTAGCCAGAGGCCGCCAAAGAACGCTGCGATGCCCAGCACGAAAATGCTGATCGTAAATGTCAAAGTCACTTCCGAGACGCTCCAGCCGAATTGTTTCACAAGCGGCGTGCGGAACACACTCCAGGCGTACACGGCGCCCAACGCAACTTGCATGAATACTCCGGCGACAGCGATGGTCCAGCGATTAGTCGCTTTCATGAGTTCCCCCCTTGATAAAAATAGTTGAGCAGCAGGACTGTTTCTTGTTTTCTCCTTTGCGGTCTACTTGAATACTCTCCCAACCTTCTTGGCGGCTTTTGCCGTAGCTTTTCCTGTTACCCTGGCTCCCTTCGCGGTGGCTCTGCTCGCGTCCCTGGCGCCGTCAGCGGTTGCCTTCGCCACATCTTCGGACCCTTTAGCTATCCCCTCTCCCGCCTTCTCGCCGCCATCGCCAACCTTCTTGCCTGTATCTTTCGTAACCTTTTTTGCATCCATGGTGACCTTCTTGACATTGTTCCTCTTGACCTCCGTTCTCTTCTTGTTCTTGTTTGTCCTTCTGGTTTGAGTGTTTGATTGCCCGCCCCCATGGCCAGGCGCAGTCGCTGCTTGTGCTTCAACCGACGCCCCTGCGGTCACAAGCAGCATACCGATCAGGAAAGACGCGAATAACATTTTGTTTCTCATTTGAGTTCTCCTCTTCAGTTGTTTCTAGCGGACAGGTTCTTCCCGAACGCCATCAGCAAATCGTTAAAGGCAGCCAATCCGCGACGAAAATCCTTGTTCCAGAATGTACTCACTAGTTTGAGAAGCCCCGGTGGCTTGGACTCTTCGACGTTGGCCTGAACCAATGCCTTGGGGATGGCCTTGGTAAGATCGCCAAGCAACGCAGGCTCGATGTCTGCGAGCGCCCTGACTAACAGGAGAAAGTTGCGCGACGCGCGAATAGCCTCGGGCCCACTTCCCGCCGCGACGACCTGCTCCAGAATTTTTTCGCCGCCACCAAGAGTTCCACGCATCAGTTCGAGCACGCCTTGATCGTGCAAACCCTGCAAGACCTCGTACGCAGCTAAGATCGCCTCGGCGTGTTCCGAAGGCGCTTGCTGAAGGCGTACATTGAGCTCACGTTGCGGATCGCGTGGCGCCAGATGCAAAGGAATTGGTTGAGCCATTCTTCCCTCCTCTACGAACTCGCCTGCCTCGGCTGTATCTGGACAAGTTGAGGTCCGGGAGTGCGATAGTCTGCCCGCTGCCATTTGCGCTCGACCTCAACTCCGCGTTGCGGGGTCGGATGACCAAAACGCGAGTTGGTCCGCGGCAGCGGGCTGGAACCGATCTCCGGCAACACAGTCATAAGCACGGAGATCTCCTTGAAAGCCGGTGTATGTGTAACAGGATCGGTGTGGCTACTAGTCAACCGATTGATCGGACTCTCGACTGAGTTCATCGGCATGTAGAGTTGTTTGCCGTGGACACGGTCCGTCACCAGGGCGCGCACGCGAACTCGGCCGTAACGCGAGGTGAGGTGCACCCATGTTCCAGTTTGAATGCCGCGCTCTGCTGCAAGTTCCGGTGAGACTTCAACAAAGGTATCCGGCGTCTTCTCACGAATTCCTTCGGTTCGATAAGTCAGGTTGCCTTCGTGAAAATGTTCAAGCAGGCGTCCATTGTTCAGATGGAGATCAAACTCAGCATTGGGTTGCTCGGCAGCGTCCAGCCACTGCAATGGAAACAATCTTGCCTTACCATCCGGAAAGAAGAATTCCTTCGTGTAGAGCAGAGGTTGATCGCTGCCGTCAGCGGCAACAGGCCATTGCAAGGAGCTGTACCCCTCGAGGCGATTGTAGGTCACACCCGCGAACATGGGCGTAAGCGAGGCGATTTCATCCATGACTTCTGAGGGGTGCTGGTACTGCCACTGCGCGCCAAGATGATTGGCGACGTCCTGGATGATGCGCCAATCGGGCCGGCATCCTTCCAACGGCACGAATACTTCATAAAGCCTCTGGATCCTGCGCTCGGTACTGGTAAATGTACCTTCCTTTTCCAAACTCGTGGCTGCCGGCAAAACAACGTCGGCATACTGGCAAGTAACACCAAAAAATATTTCCTGCACGACGAAGAACTCGAGCTTGGAAAACGCATCGCTAACGTAGTTTGCGTTGGAATCGACGATGCTCATCTCTTCGCCAATGAGGTACAACGCCTTGAGCTTGCCCTCTTCAATCGCGTCTACCATCTGGTGGTTGTCCAGTCCTTTGCTGGAGGGTAGAGTGACATTCCAGCCAGCTTCAAAACGAGCCCGCACTTCCTTGTCGTCAACCGACTGGTAGCCCGGAAGATTATTTGGCATCGATCCGTAGTCGCTTGCGCCTTGCACGTTGTTATGGCCGCGCAAGGGATAGGCGCCGGTCCCCGGGCGCATGTAGTTTCCGCTGGCTAAAAGCAGATTTGAAATAGCGGTTGATGTGTCGGAACCCTGAGTGTGTTGCGTGACACCCATCGCCCACAAAATGCAGACACGTTCTGCCTCGGCGATCATTTGGGCCACCTTCTTCAACGTTTCTACCGGCAGGCCGCAGCGTTCAGACGCAAACTCCAACGTGAACGGTTCCAGGCTCTTGCGATACTCTTCAAATCCATTCACCCAGGTGTTGATGAAGTCAGTTTTCGCCAACCCGTTATCGATCAAATAGCGCGTGACCGCCGAGAGCCAGATGAGATCGGTGCCCGGTTGCACGTGTAGAAAGATGTCGGCGCGGCGCGCCATTTCATGTTCGCGCAAGTCCGAGACGATTAACTTTTGACCGTGCAGTTTGTGTGCTCGCTTTACACGCGTCGCGAGCACGGGATGGCTCTCCGCAGTGTTACTGCCGACAATGAGCACCAAATCCGCCTGCGCTATGTCTGTGATAGAGCCGGAGTCTCCGCCATAACCAACGGTACGAAACAGACCGACTGTTGCCGGTGCCTGGCAGTAGCGCGAGCAGTTGTCGATATTGTTTGTTCCGACTACGGCCCGGGCCAGTTTCTGCATCAGATAGCTTTCTTCATTGGTACACTTCGAAGACGAGATGAGCCCGATCGCGTCTGGTCCATTCCTGGCTTTGATCTCGGTCAAGCGCCGAGCTATCAGGCTGAGCGCTTCGTCCCAACTGGCTTCGCGAAATTTGTCGCCCTCTCGAATGAGCGGCTTCGTTAACCGGTCAGCGCTGTTGACATGGTCCCAGGCGAATTTTCCTTTGACACAGGTGGAGATACCGTTTGCCGGACCTTCCAGCGGCTCGACTTTAAGAATGTGTCGATCCTTCGTCCAGACATCGAAGCTGCACCCAACTCCACAGTAAGTGCACACTGTCTTGGTGCGGCGAATGCGCGACTCGCGCATCGCCTCCTCTGCTTCTGATACCCGCATGATTGTGCCGTACCCGGTATCGGGCTCAATGCCTTTAACCAGATCGATCATCCCAGCCAACGCCGGTTTCGGCAGGCCGGTGAAAAACCCGGCGTGACCGAGCATCGACTTCTCCATCAATGCATTGCAGGGGCAGACTGTTACGCAGTGACCACACGAGACGCAGCTCGACTCGCCAATAGTGGAGCCGCCGTCCCACAACACTCGGGGATGAGGGTCCTCCCAATTAATCGAAAGTGTTTCGTTCACCTCGAGGTTCTGGCAGGCTTCGACGCAGCGGCCGCAGAGAATGCATTGATCCGGATCGTAGCGATAGAAGGGGTTAGTATTGTCGACTTCGTAAGGCTTGGTGCGAAACGGAATGTTCTGATGCTCGACGCCAATGAGCTTAGTGGTGTTATGGACCGTGCAGTTACCGTTGCTGTTATCGCAAACCGTGCAGTAGAGAAGATGATTACTGAGAATGCGATCAAAGGCTTGACGTTGCGCGTCACTCGCAGCTGCGGAATTCGTAACGACGCTCATTCCTGCTGAAATGTTGGTAGCGCAAGCTCTGATAAGTTTGCCGTCGACTTCGACCATGCAGGTATCGCACGTCTGGATTGGACCAAGCTGCGGGTGATAGCACACTTGCGGCACCTTGCTGGTGCTGCGGTTGATCACGTCGATGAGACGCTCACCGTCCTGGACTTGCTGGACCAGACCATCAACAGTTATCGCGAGCATCCCTATTGTCCCTCCCGCCACATGTCCTAAGGAACTTCTTCAAAGAAGGACCAGCGCACATGTCGACATTGAAGTGACAGTTTATGGGAAGCTTTTTCTCGGCTCTTTTCCAGCTTTGCTCAGAATAACTAAAGTTTGCGGCTGCTGTGCTTTTGTCACCCAGCGGTGAAGGCCATTCAACTCAGCAGCAACCATTCAAGTCAGTGAGGCTCACAGGTTGGGAAGGTGGGCTTGAGTGATATCTTGTGAGAGACCACCCTAATCCAATGAAAGGGGCGCGGGATGACCCTCAAGCAATCATCTCGCGCACCTTAATCGCTAAAGCATGAACCTGAAAGTTCAGTACCGGCTCAACGTTTGCGGAAAGACTACCACAACGTCTGGAGTGCTATTCACACCGCCGTTTAGAACGTCCTTTGCCTTAATACCGTAGAAGGCTTCGTTGAGATCATTATCAGGGGTGATGGTAGTACCCTTAAGGGCAGCACCGATAAATGCTCCCTTGCTGCGTGAATAAGTCAGGATTTCAGCATGGAGTTGAGCATCGGTAGCTGCGCTCGCTTCACGCCCAACTGGTCCGGCCGCCACGCCTGCTTCGCCTCCCAATTCGAACTTATCCCCCAGCAGCTTGTTCAATCCCTTTTCATTCATGATCAGCAGCACGTAGTCTGTCTTATCAGCGCCAATCTGGGCTCCGAAGCTGCCACCTGCGAGATTGAAGAAAGCCGGAGCACTCCAACCCGCATCGGTGCGCCGGCTGATCACGCCTTTCCCCTCGCGACCACCCACGATGAATCCGGCCTTCAAGACACCGGGAAATACAGCGATAGCCTGTGCCTTATCAACTAACTCCTTCGGAATCGCGTTATCCGATGCATCCATGATCTCGTTAAAGACTTTGGCAGCATCCTCAGAATGGCGTCTGGCGTCCTTTGTCCGTCCCCCTTTTTTATCCGCGAAAGTCGGCGCTGCTACCAAACACAGCGCCAGCATCAACCCTAGCGTGTAACCAACACGCGGTTTGAAAAAGTAGTTCATCTCTCCTCCTTGTCATCCAACTCCGCTTGTAAGAATTAGTACCGCCGGTAATAGCGATGATAACGCCTATGATTTCTGTGTCTTTGGATCAGGTATCCCGTACCTGCGCCGGCGCCGGCTCCAATCAAAGCGCCCTTCCGCCCGCCGATCAGTGCGCCTGCAAGTAGTCCCACCCCACCCCCGATCAGAGCTCCTTTAGCCCTGCTATGGTGAGGTCGGTAGTTTGAACGCCTCGAATAGCGCCCCTGAGCACCAACACTCAAACTTCCAAATGTCCCCAATACGAGAGCCACGCTAAGAAACGTGGCTAACATACGTTTGTTTCGAACCACTCCGATCATTTCCTTCCCCCCCTTTTTCTAAGTCGCCCCCGTGCGCTCCTGTATTTCGTTCATGCAAATACAAGTTGGGCTTTGCATGGAACCAATCACTTCTGGCCTTCAAGCTATTCAAGTCCTGGCCCAACAGCCAGTCGAACACTACGACAGCTTGAGCGCTCATCGTAAGCCTTGCCTTTTCCGGGTGCTGCCGTGTATTTGCGCTGAATTGCGACCTTTTGCGAAGAGGGTGTGGGGAGGACCACCTGAGGTCGCAATCAGCCTCAACGCCGAAGGCGCGGGACTTATGAACATCTCACTAGTCCGAAGTGAAACCCTGTGATCGCTATCCCAACTACAGCCCGAGCTCGCTTAGTCCCGGATGGGCCTCTGGACGCCGCCCAAGCGGCCAGTGATATTTGCGCTCTGATTCTTTGATGGGTAGATCATTGATGGACGCAAAACGTAAGCGCATTAGCCCGTTTTCGTCGAAATCCCAATTCTCATTGCCATAAGAGCGGAACCAATTTCCGGAGTCATCGTGCCATTCGTAAGCAAACCGCACGGCAATGCGATGGCCCTCAAAGGCCCAAAGCTCCTTAATCAGCCGATAGTCCAGTTCCCGTCTCCACTTGCGAGTGAGAAAGGCGACGATCTCGGGCCTGCCATTTGCGAACTCCGCTCGATTTCTCCAGCGCGAGTCTGGTGTATAAGCCAAAGCCACTTTTTCCGGATCACGAGAATTCCAGCCATCTTCCGCGAGGCGAACCTTTTGAGTAGCCGTCTCTCGAGTAAATGGAGGCAACGGCGGACGTGGCGCAGCAGTTTCTGCCTTCCGGGTCTCTGTATCGTTCATGGCAATCTCCTAATCCAGGTCCAGTGGCCTTCTGCTCACTCACTCGCGCACTTTCAGGATTCTTCTCTGAAATATTTCGTCAAAGATAGTCTTGGCCAGCTCCGAGTCGCTCGTCTGCAGCGCCGTGTACTCTGCGAGCGCCGCCTCCTTATTCCGCAAGCGAAGATACGCTCGGGCCAGATTCACATGAATCTCGCCAATGTTCGGATTCAGCGCTGCAGCATCCTTGAAAGCGGCCAGGCCCTCCTTGTTCTTGCCCACAGAAAGGTAAGCCACTCCCAGATTGTTTCGAGCAGTCGGATTCTGCGGGTTCAGTATAAGCGCCGAATCGTAGTTGCGAATCGCCTCTTTGTAGTTTCCGTTGGAGCTCAACGTATTGGCGAGCGCGAGGTAAGCGTCTTCAAAGTCTGGCTTCAATCGAATCGCTTCCTTCAGCAAACCAATTGCATCTTCAGTGCGCGACCGGTTTGCGTAAATCGCAGCCAGACCAAAGTAGGCACGATAATGGTTGCGATCAAGGGTAAGGCTACGCAAAAACTGATCGGCAGCATCATCTAATCGATCGACGCCATCGTAAGCAACTGCCAGCAGGTAGTGATTGATGGCATTCCCCGGTTCGAGCCGCGCCGCCTCTTGCAAAGGAAGGATAGCCTGCGCGGGTTTTCCCAACCTTAGATAACCAATTCCCAGAGACCTCTGAGTCGCGAATGAGGTTGCACCCAGCGACCGTGCGCGCTCGAAGGCTTTGACTGAATTCTCGTAATCGCCCATGCCAAGGCGGGCGTAGCCGAGCCAGGTGTGTACGACGCTTGAGTTCGGGGCGAGTTGGTCCGCGGCTTCGAGCGAAGCTAGTGCATCTTTGTAACGGCCCGCTTCTAAACTAGCGACACCGGCGCGTAAAAAGTTCTGTGCGGATTCAACAGCAGACGGCTTAACTTCTTTACTTGGGGAGGGGTTTATGTTCGCGGCTGGATTGGCCAGGCCGCCTGGGCCCGTCGAGTCTGTTTTCGGGGCCACGACACTTGCTACCTGCGATGTACGAGGATCTTTCTCTGCGACGGTCTGCGCAAAAACAGTAGCAGCGACGCTTGCGATCAAGAAAAGCACAAAACAGATTTGACTTCTGAACTTCATCTCTTCCCTCCTTGTTACGTGCGTTGATTAAAGCCCTGGTCAGTACGTTTCTTTCCGGGTGGAAACAGTCACTGAGACAGCTCAACCCATTTCAGATCTGTGCCAAACAATTCGGGGAACACTAAGACAACTTGAATGTTTGGATCCTAAGCTGTGCCCTTTCCGAGTGCTTTCCTGCATTTGCTCCAAGCTGCAATCTTTTGCGCAGAAGTTCTCGTGATGGACCAGGGGATGTCCAACAAACTTTAGGAAGCTCTGAACAATTCAACTTGGTTTTTATTCGCCCCTCCCCACGAGTGGGGAGGGCTGGGGGTGGGGTTGGCCGCGCCGACTACCTCTCCCCTAACTCTCTCCGCGAGCGGAGAGGGGGACAACGGAGTCGGCGATAAACTGAAGTTTGTCGGACAATGTTAGTGTTTATTATTGGTGCCGGCCCCAGCCGGCTTTCCGGTTGCCGGTGCAGCGTTCGGTTCTCGGTAGCGGCGGCTGATGAGACGCACGTAGCCCTGTGTCTCTTTGTAAGGTGGAACTGTTTGACCGTGCCTGAGGACTGCGCCTTCGCCGGCATTGTATCCTGCCAGCACCAGGTCAATACGCCCGTGGAACAGTTGCAGCAAATCCTTCAGGTAGCGAGTTCCGCCCATGATATTTTGCGCGGGATCATTGGCATTGATCACACCATAGCGCGCCGCCGTACCAGGCATAAGCTGCATTAATCCTTGCGCTCCTTTGACGCTCAACGCGGTGGAACTAAAACTCGACTCCTGCTGAATTACGCAATATATGAGAAAGGGGTCCACTCCGTAACGCGCGCCATTCTCGCGAATCAACGAATCAATTCTGGTGTTGCCAGTGGTCCATGCTTGTGAGATTCCGGAGCGGGCAGCCATTTCGGCGTTCCTCAGTTCATCCGGCTGCGGTTCTCGCCTGGCTTCGGCAATCGTTAGCTCTGCGGTCGCAATCTGTCTGCGCACCTCATCTACTTTGACTTGCGCTTCGGTAATGTCGCTGGTCGCCTTCAGGTATTCCTGGCGAGAAATCAAGCCATAGGCGTAAAGTCCCTTCCATTTCGCGGAACGCTCGGTTTGTTTCTCGACGTCATTCTCATATAAGGCAAGAAGTTTTTGCAGACTCGTCTTGTATTCTTCGCTTGCCTTGATGAACTCTTCTCTGAACTCCCGGATTGAATCCACTGGTTGCATGTGTTTGCTCTGCAATTGGACGTTTGGCGGCGCCAATTTTCTCTGCGCCTGAGTGGGCGTTAGACTTGTGAACAGAAGAATGACTGAGGCAACCACTCCTATACGATTTCCGCAGTTCATCCTCTCTTCCCTTAGATCAATCTTCTAATCAATGGAGTCACGTGACCGCAGGCAAAGCCTTCTTTCACTCTCTCCAGCATCTGGCATGTGGGCCGCGACGTACACCAAACCGGCAACAGTTGGATCCGTCCCCGCTTCAGTAATTACGGATTCCCCCATAACTGTGAGCTACGAGAATGCATGGTCCATCTTGTTGCGCAAGGACGCGCTTCGTAGCTGCGACATCTTCCTCGAACGACGTCAGCGGCTCTTGCACGATACTGACGTTATACCCATGTTTGACAAGAATGTCGTGGACGCCTTTCCAGCCCGAACCATCTGCCCAGGCACCGTGAACCAAAACAATATTCCGAACGCGACGCTCTTCGTTCGGCCCTGAGAAGGCGGAGCAGCAGAGTCCCAGCAATAATACGATGCAGAGGGTCTTTGACATTCCTCGTACATTAGGCACCGAAGACTCGGCATCCTTCTTTTCTCCTTTTGCTCTAATTATCAGTCCGTTGCGCTCTCTAGTAACTCCAAAACTGTAGAGTCGCCACGATTGCGAGTTTCGGATTGCAGATCTCGAATTGCAAACTTCTTCTGGTCTTCCAATCCGCATTCAGCAATCTGAAATCCGCAATCAGCAGGCTCAAGCAAAACCACGTCATTCAGAGCAACCGCGAGCAAGACCGATGAGTACACTCCTGTTATTTTTTTCCCCTGACGGAGAGCTGGGGACGAAACAGGTGAGCTAAGCAAAATAGTGAAGTCAACGATAAGAATCATAAAGCGTAAGCGGGACGAGGATGCAGACGACTTAGAGGCTTCGGCAGGCGAGATTTCAGTTGAGCGAAGCACGCGCGAAATGGTTAGTACCGTCAAAAGTTGGATAATCGAGCTACGAGAACGGAAGAGTGCTCAGGCCCATTCGTTTGCAAGTCTGACTGTGACGACCACCGCCCCGGCGCACCAAAAGACTTAGAAAGGCCGGCGTAAGCAGAAAGCAACATCGGACAGTTTGTCGCCACGTCGGGTAGGAGCTACGGTCGGCATTTTTACAGCTTCGAAACTTGAATGCGACTGAATTTTGGGAGGCGTAAGATGGTTAAAACTACCTTAGTACTGATCGCGTTAATAAGTGCCTTGAGCGCAGCTGCGGGAAACTCGGGACTGCCACATCTGGCGAAACCGGGACAAACAGGTACGATGGCTACTGCACAGAAGCCGGCCATCCCCGCCATCAAGGTGACAATTGCAACCGGTGGCGGTTTCTTAGGTCCGCAGACGAACCGTTTTGGAGTGGGCGATCAGATTCCCATCAGCATCACTATGACCAATACCTCTGGGGGACCGCTATACGCCTGCATCTCCTCAGACCTTTACCAAAATCTTCCAAAACTAACGAAGGGCGGTGCGGCGGTGCCATATATGAAATGGCAATCCTATGAGCGGTTGAATGCGCAGCGCAATCACACTTGCAAGGAAGAGAACCTAACCCTGCCGGAACCGGTACTTCTTAGGCCAAACGAACCAACGATGGCTGATTGGTTTGTGCTGGTCGATAGTCGCACTTCAACTGGAGCCGAGGCTTGGTACGACTCGTTGCCGCCCGGAAAATATGAACTGACGATTCAGAGACGCTTCGCCTGTTGCGATGGGCCAATGATTGACTCTAATAAAATCAGCTTTGAGGTAGTGCCATGAAGAATCGTAGAGGGGGTTTCGTCCCTCTGTGGCTTGGCCTGGTGTGTTTGCTTCTTGCTCCTCGAGCCTTGGCCCAAACGCCAACTGCAAAGCGCGATTCGGATCCGCTGCGCGAGTTCAACAGCTCTGTCAGGTCCCTTGTAAAGCAAGTAACGCCAAGTGTGGTCCAGATACTGGTGACGGGATACGGCCCGATGGAAAGCAGCCGCAGCGCCACCAGCATGGTAATTGGAAGGCAGCAGAGTCTCGGATCAGGCGTCATAATTGATCCGGATGGATACATTTTGACAAACGCTCACGTGATCCGTGGCGCTCATCGTGTCCAGGTGAACATTCCCGCGGCGACCAACGACGAAACACCCGACCAATCACTTGTCAGCGGAAGAGGCCGCACCGTGGACGCGACCATTGTGGGATCGGATTCCGAGATCGATCTCGCTTTGTTGAAAGTCGAAGCTAAGGGCTTACGAGCGATTCATCTGAGCGATTACAACAAGCTGCGGCAAGGCGACGTTGTCTTTGCCTTCGGCAGTCCTGAGGGCCTGCAAGACTCGGTAACAATGGGCGTCGTCAGTTCCGCGTCACGTCAGCCTGATCCGGACAGCCCGAGGGTCTTCGTCCAAAGCGACGCGTCCATCAATCCCGGTAGCAGCGGCGGTCCCTTAGTTAACGTAAATGGCGACCTTGTAGGGATCAATACATTCATCCCAACGGAGGGTGGCGGCAACGAAGGTTTGGGGTTCGCGATTCCCAGCGCAATTGTGGCCTTCGCCTATCCGCAACTCCGCAAGTACGGCCATGTGCATCGTGGCGAAACCGGTATTGCAGTTCAAACAATTACCCCAAGCCTGGCCGCCGCTCTAAAACTACCCATCGATGGAGGCGTGATCATATCGGATGTTGAACCAGGCAGCCCTGCTGACAGGGCAGGCCTAAAGGTTCAAGATATCATCACCAGCATTGACGGCAGATCCGCGGACAATTTACCCGCACTTGGCACGCGTTTCTTCATGCGCACCGGTGGCGAACGGATCAAGCTGGTAATACTTCGCGGATCCGAAAAACTATCGTTTGATGTTTTGGTGGTGGAAGCGCCTCACGATATTGACAGGCTGGCTGGTCTGGCTGACCCCGTCAAGAATCTGGTGTCTAAGCTGGGTATCGTTGCGGTTGAGATAGACTCCAGGATTGCTTCCAGCTTGTCAGGACTGCGGATAACGGGCGGCGTGATTGTGGCTGCCAAGTCTGCAGATCCCAGCGTGGACGTTTCTCTTGCGCCGGGGGACGTAATCCACGCGCTCAATGGCGCACCAGTCGAGACTCTAGAAGGTCTCCGCTCAGCTTTGGATCATCTGAACCCAACCAGTCCGGCAGTTCTGCAGATCGAGCGGCAGGGAAAGTTGATGTTCATCGCCTTCAAAATCGACGGCGATGATTGAGCCCATCCCGAATCACTGGTCATAGATCATTACGGATTCAACTTTGGAAATGCAGCTGTCGTTGTTGAGATTCTGTTGAATCAGCATGCTTACCGCGAAGCGGTTGCGACTCACAGCCCAGGGTTGCCGTTGCGGCTACTCTGGGTACAAAGTTACGAAAGGACCCAACCGCAACGCGGTTGCGTCTTGAGGCGCAACCCGTTCCGGGTTGACTCACCTTCAAAATTCGCCAGGGTTGAAGCAACCCTGGGCTATAAGACGTAACCGCTTCGCGGTATCAGACACTTGGAACCATTCACAACTCGGTTGCACTTCTAAACTGCTCCGGAATGACAAATGAAGAATGTCCAATGATATATGAGCAATGATTCCGCCCCCCCTAGTCATCCGCCTCTTCATCCAGTTCATTTTCTATCTCAGTTTCAGAGTCCTGGTCACCGTCATGCGAATCTGAATCCTCATCTTCCAATTCACCATTGGCGAAGCCGGCGAACCAGCCGCCCGAGGCTATCAATTCGGCAGGCTTACCGGCCTCGGTCACCTGACCTGATTGGAGGACGTAAATATAGTCGGCATCTTTCACCATTGAAAAGCGGTGCGAAATAACGATTGTTGTCCGGTCCTTCCGCAGCGTGGCGAGCGCGCCTTTCACCTCAAGTTCGGTGGCATAGTCCAGGTTCGCAGTCGCTTCATCAAGCACCATGATTCGCGGATTCGCCGCCAGCACGCGAGCAAGCTGGAGCCTCTGTCGTTCTCCCACCGAGAGTCCCATTCCCCCTTCGCCGACTTTGGCTTCCACCCCCTGGGGCAATCGATCCAGCGCGGGACCGAGGCCGGCCGCCAAGGCTGCATGGCGTTTAGTGTTCTTCTCGTGTCGTTGGAGCTTGTGGGCCGGTGGGACGTGAGGCTCTCTGGTTTGGAATCTAACCTGCTGAAAGTGAGTAATTGGTGATTCAGGCTCTTGTAGAACAAGGTCCTCTTCCTCCTGCTCGGTTTGTTCCTGGGCTTTGCCGACAAATAAACCGGCGACGTCGTTGACCGCAACTCTGTAGATCAACGGTTCAATCAAAGTGGCTGCCGTGCTTAACGCCGCCACCATGATAATAATCAGAATCCGCGCGCGAAAGGGACGGGCCAATCCGAACAGCGTCCGCCAGGGACTGATCTCCGCTCCGAACTCCTGGCTCTCACCATTCGCTTTCAACGTCGATTGGCGGGACATATAAAATGCCTCTTCACTAAAACCAAAACAACCTCCTTGTTCAGCGCGTCAGGCGACTACATCAATAGTCCAATGCCGGATCTATCTAACTTTCACGACGATCAACGTGATGTCATCATGCTGCGGGGCCAGGCCCTGCCACTCTAGTACCCTCACGATAACCACTTCGACGGACTTGCGCGCAGACAACTGCAAGCACTCAACCAAGATCGACCGCAGTCTTTCTTCACCGAATTCAATGCCGGCTGGATTGAGGGCTTCCGTCACGCCGTCGGTGTAAACGGCAAGAAGATCACCCCTGCGCAACTGAATGACTTCCTGCTCATAGGGTTCGTCAAGGAAGGTGCCGATGATCGGTCCTCCAGTGGTCAGCAGTCTGACTACTGGTCCATCTGATACGGATACGTCGAGGCCGGCACTCGTTCCCATTCTTCGCACCGGATGAAGCTCTGCGGCGGCTCTCTGCGAACCAGGGCCACCACGCACGAGCATTGGCGGATTGTGCCCGGCGTTCACGTAAGTTAAGTCACGCGTCGCTCCGTCAAACTCTGCAAAAAAGAAAGTCGCATAACCTCGGTCGTCCGTTGATCGTCGCAGCATGCTATTCATTGCAGAAGCAACATCTCCTAAAGACCTCTCCTGAGAAATAAGCTGGCAGCGCAACGAAGCTTGAACAGTAGACATCAACAGCGCCGCCGCGATTCCCTTGCCAGCCACGTCGGCGATTGCGATACCGGTGCGGCGTTTGTCCATTTCAAAATAGTCGTAGTAGTCACCTCCAACCCCAAGAGCTGGGAGGCAGGTGCCATAAATCTCGAGGGCCTCGGTTTCAAGTCCATCGGCAGGGAAAAGGTGGCGCTGCACTTCAGCTGCCATCTTGAGCTCGCGCGCACTGACTTCTTCCGCGGCCATGCGGTGGATCATTTTCCTGTTTTCAATGAAAGTAGCTATCTGGTTGCCAACCACAGCTAACAGACGCTTGTCTTCCGTTGCATATTGCAAATCGGAGAGTCGCCGGCCCAGCGAAATGAGCCCGTATAGACGACCATTTGAGGCGATCGGTATTAACAGCGAAGAGTTTATGCCCCGTAACACTCGTCTCTCATGATCAGAGAGGTCACGGCCCTCCGCGGGTGGGTGCTGGGGCCAGAGATCGGCTTCGGTAATTTCTACCGAATTCACCGGGTCCGATTTTGTTAACCGAGTGATGAGCTTTCCGTCATAGTACAGCACAAGACTGCCAAGACCAGGTTCCAATGCCGCGCCAGCCTTTGCCGCAACGGTCGAAACTGCCGCAACGTAAGCACCGGCATCCTGGTCGTCCAGGAAAATGGTTACATTTTCCGGGTGCAAGGCAGCGCTAATCTTGTCCGCTACTAGTTCGACGAGTTCATTGGTTTTCGAGAGAGTGGGAATCGCCTCGCCCAGTTCGGTCAAAACTTGTTCAGCATTGTATGCCTCGCGGAAGAAGCGTCGATCAATAGCGGTCATCACCCGCCGGTTTAGCGTCCTCAGCAACGCTATTGTTGCGATGGTGACGAAGATGGCGGCTACGATATCCGTTCGGTTGCCATACCCATCGATCGCCGCGATACGACTTCCTGTCAGCACAAGACTCAACATTGCAAGCACGACTACCACCTGTAAGAGGCGAAAGCCGTTTGAGACCAGCAAGTAGCGAACGCTGCGCCGGATCAAAAAACTGACGGGAATTTTCCGGGGTTGGATAGCCATACTCGGGTTAAAGTCTAGAAGCTGCCATTTCCAGGTCTTGCATCTAATTGCTACAAAGCGTGCTGGACCTGTTGCCTAAAGAGAATGCCGCGACCTACATCGCGGCATCCATTCAAGTAAGCGACCTTAACGGAACTAGCGGCGGAATCCATCGCTGTAACCACGCGAGAACCCTTCTCGGTAGTTATCTGCAAAATTGCCAAAGCCGGCGTCCTTGAAATAATGCGATCTCTCAGGATCGTAGCTTTGGCCCCGACGCTGATCATCAGAGCCCGTCTTTAATCCGTCCTGGTAACCTTCATTCTCCGCATCTGCACTGCTGCCAAAGACATACTGGCTGTAATTGCCGTATGGATACCCGTAGTGTCGGTACGGGTATCCGTAACCAAGCCTTGGGCTAATGATTACGCGATTGCCGCCACCATGGAACCGACCGCCACGGAATCCACCGCCGTGGAATCCACCGCCGTGAAAGCCACCGCCGTGGAAGCCACCGCCGTGAAAGCCTCTTTGCGCATCAACTGTAGTGCTGGACATCATTGCCGCGCCGCCTACTAATAATGCGCCAAGTAAGAATCCGCCAATTCTGCGTAGTAAGTTTTTTCTGTTCATGACTTGCCTCCTTCTTCGGAGTTGTAACCAACTCCTGATACTTATACGCGCGCGGCTTCAATTTCGATGCTAGTCAATACATGACGAAGAGTTAGGAGTTAATCCAATGCTCTTAAGTCAACTTCTAATCCCTTCCCCGAACGGCCTATAAATAACCAGCAAACAGCAGATACAGTCATCAGCGAGCGGCAGAAGTAGAAATAGGCCGTTCGGCTAGTTGCTGCTTACTGCTTGCTGTTTGCATAGCTTCAGGCGTTCTTCTTCTCCACCTTTTTCGCGTCTTTCAAGAACTGCTTAACCAAATCCTTCGCGGCCTGGTCGGCCTGTTTCTCAGACTGGCCAATGCCATTAACTGTATCCTTCACCACACCGCGCCACACGAGTTCATTAGTTTTCGGATCGATAATGTCGGCCATGACGCAGCCTTGAGTGTAAGTGGAAGTCCAAATATCCGGTCCATAACCCCAGCGCCAACGCCCGCGAAACGGAACACCGTAACCCCAGCCGAATCCCCGGCCGAAACCGAAGCCCGGACCAAAGCCTGCGCTCTGAACTTGGGTTTTCTCCGTTGTACGCGAGTAGAAAGCGACAATAAAGTCCGGATCTTGCGCAGCTTGCGTAAACCCATTTGCCTCGAGTTGTGCAGTCAGTGCGTTCTGGATTCGGCCGGCCACAATCGTATTCGTAATTAGTGGATCATTGCTGGCGCGGTCGGTCTTGAACGTAAAGCTGTGTAACCGGCTGAAGTCAAAATTCTTTTCGTAGTCCGACTTGACAGACATTCCGAAGGCGGCGGTGACTGCAACCAGGAACAGCGCACCGGCGACCGTAGCGCGAAATACTTTCATTTCAATTCTCCTTCTCGAAATCCAAATCATGCTTCTTACGTCTTTACCGATTGGTAATAACGAGCGAAGCAACCCGCGCCAATCTTAGTTGTGCGAGTGCCTCCGGTATTTCATCTGGTTGCGACCTTTTGCAAACTGTTGCTGACCAAACAAAATACGAATTGCATAAGCCCTCGCTCACGATCTGGCTTCTGCCGCAAGCGATGATGCAACCGCGTGATTTGAGTCTGATGTTTCCAGCCGCGCCAGCCTTTCCATCAACCTAATCACGGCCGAGAAGTCTTCCTCATTGCCCTGGCTAAATGCCGCAACATTCATTTGAAAGGCTGCCGCAGTTGTGGGCATCGGGATCCTGGCGGCGGCCGCCGTCTCGAGAACTAAGCCAAAATCCTTGTTCATGAGCCGAATCGGAAACTGAGCACTGTAGTCTCCACGATCCGCTCGCTGAAGCTTGCCGAGGTGCGCGGGTGCAACAACAGCCGTACGGGACAAAACTTCTAATAGCCGATGCCGATCGAGACCTTCTTTCTGTCCCAGCGCAACTGACTCAGCGATCGCCTGCATACCAACTCCCAGTAGGGTATTAGCGACGAGCTTCATCGCGGTCCCTGAGCCGCTGCTACCCAAATAAAAATTCTGGAAGGCGATTGAGCTAAATATTGGCTGGGCAGCTTGAAAGAGTTCTTCGTCTCCGCCACAGAAGAGTGTTAACGCTCCCTCCTCAGCAGCAGGTATGCTTCCCGAAACCGGCGAGTCCAAAAATTTCACTCCGGCCTCGCGACTCAGGTCGTACAGTTCGCGTGATGTCGCCGGCGACACCGTGCTCATCTCGATCACTGCCGAACCGCGAGGCGCATAGCTAAGAACACCTTCCGGATGGGTGTAAACACTCTTGACTGCATCGTCATTCGGAAGACTCGACAAGATGACGTCGACTTCCGATGCAAGTTCCGCGACACTCCCGGCGACCGTTGCGCCGCATTTAACTAACACCTCGGCCGCCTCAGGAGTGCGGTTGTAAGCCATGAGTTGGTAGCCGTGCTCGAGCAGCCGTCTGGCCATGCGGCTTCCCATGTTGCCGATGCCAATAAAGCCAAGCCGAGTATTTTCACTGGTAAGCGCGTTCATTTCCTTCTCATCTCCGGCATTTCAATTCTGAGCCGCTATTCGCCACTTCAGCATCACGACTTCACTTAATCCGGCCCATCGCCCTCAGTTCCGCCGCCGCGCAAACCATCCTTGCATTCGGTTGGTGACTGGCGGATGGTTACCCAGCCACTGCGACCGGTGCTTGTTGGCCCATTTCGTCATTTCGCCCGTGCTGCCAAGCGTCCGATAAATCATTTCGTTAGCCTTAACATCGTTGATTCTGCGCGCTTCCGCAGACTTATTCCCGTCGCTGCTCTTCACCTTAACCGTCTGTGCGATGGCTTTCTTGCGGAACCTTGCGCGATGTTCCTCTCTTTTGCTTCGCATTACCTCAGTCTGAGCCATCACTCCGATTGGTCGCGACATTGAACGTCGCAAGATTCAACCGAGGTAAGCAACATCTTGAAAGAACTCATCTCCTATCAGTCATGGAGATCCGAGCGCAATATGATTGCTGCGCAGGGAAGCATGGCTACAACATTCGCTTCATTGAATATATGGACGTGATGAGCGTGGATTTTCTGCTGACGGGAAGCTGGTCACTGCACAGAGGCTTGAGTTTATTCCAGCAGACTCCTGGGAAACTCAGAGCCTTCAGACCTCCATCCTGATCGCAACTTAGTGCACTTTAGCGCAACATTCAGAAAGAGTTTTCCCGCCTTCATCAATAAAGTTCTAACCGTGCACGTGCCCATCAGAGATGAACAGGTTCATCCGAGTGGTTGTGCAATCAAGGGGGGTTCGATTGGGAGGGTCTTTTACGGCCCTTCCAACCGAACGGTGGAGGGCACTTCCAGCTGTCCTTAGAGCCAACCGTTGCGGCGCACCCGCGCACTGATCTTAAGGGTCGAGGTAGACATGAGCTGCACCAAAGTTGCAATTGCAGGAGTCTCATCCGAGGTCGGAAAGACAACTCTGTTGTGCGACTTGTTGCGAGAGTTTCCTGGGTGGGAGGCGATCAAGGTGACGCGTGGTCACTATCGCTCGTGCGGTAAGGACCCTCACGCATGTTGTGTCAGTCATCTGCTGGGTGATGAGCCGCTGATCCGATCAGGCTTCCAAGAGACCTACGCCTCGGACAAAGACACCGGTCGATACTGGGACGCAGGCGCTGCCAACGTCCATTGGGTGATTGTCACCGGGAGTCAGGTCGAACGCGGAATACGGCTCGCGCTCGCACGCGTCAACGCGCCGGGCGTTCTGATCGAAGGGAACAGCTTTCTCCGATTCATCGACGTAGACTTCGCTGTAGTCGTGGCGAGCGACAACCCGGCAAGGTCCACCGCGAAGATAAAAGGCTCGACTCGATGGGCCTTTGAAAAGGCCTCGGCCCTTTACGTCTTTGCCCAAACCGACGGTGCGAACCGCTCGATGGAGACTATTAGTCGGCTCAACACTCGATTCACCCTTCTGGGCTTGAAACAAAAGACGCCAGCTTACGCGGCCAGCGATTTTCCGAAACTCGCGGCGCGCGTCAACCGCATTCATTCGGCTCGAACCGGCAAGAGCCAGAATCAAGGGAGTAAGAAGGAGCTAATATGACATCCCACTCAATTCGCAACTTTTGTCTCGTTAGTTACCTTGTAGTGCAAACTACACATGCGCAAACTCCAGTACGAGCGAATAGCTCCCCTACCTTACAAGAACAAGGTACGCAACACCCAAAGACGGATCGTCCTTCCGGCAACGGTGAAGGTTCTACTACCGAGAAAGCGTCGATACCAGATCCACTTCTGACGCTTCTGGTCAGCAAGGGCCTGCTCACAACGGAAGAAGCTCGGGCCATCCTCTCTGCAGGGAACCCTGAGAGCCAGCGTGATCGCCTTGCCACTCTATTAAAGGACAAAGGACTGATTTCTGCCGCGGAGTTTGATGAGTTGAGAGCGACGGCTCCAAATACCATCAACGCGGCCTCGGCAGAACCGGTGGGCGCAAGAGTGAGTTCCGCGCCTGGCTCGCCCGCTGCGCGCCAGAAACCGCCAGTGCCAACCGTCATCGCAGCCGTTGCGCCAATCCGTCTCCTGCCAATAGAGGCTCACAACGTGAAGGCTTGATCCCGGATTTGAAATTAGGGTCCGGCGCGAGAATCAAACCATACGGCTATTTCAAGACCAGCGTGATTCGCGATTCTTCATCACCAGGGGGCAATGATTTTCCGCTACCATTGCTGGCGGCCCATACGGGACCGAACGGCTCGCCGGAGTTTCATCTGAAAGCGCGAGCGTTGAGGCTTGGAGTCAACTTCGAGTGGCTCGACGCAGCTCCGAAGACTGTGATCACAGGTCGTCTTGAGTTGGATTTTGAAGGTGATTTCACCAGGGTCAACAATCGGAACGTCTCGTCCATTCGTTCGAGTCAACCATCGCTTCGTCTCGCCTGGGCCCCGCATCGATCGACGTTTCAACGACAAGGTCAGCGGCTTTGCCTTGTTCGGCCAGGACTGGGCGCCATTCGCTTCTTCGACTCTGCCAAACATGATCGAGAACACAAATTTTGGCGGCATCGGATATGGCGCCATTTATCAGCGTGTGCCTCAGGTGCGTGCCGGATTCACCTACAACCTCGGTGGTGCGCGCTCATGGAAAATACAGCCCGAGTTCGCAATCGTATTACCGGCGTTTGGCGACCTGCCGACGAACGTGGCTGATCAGGAGGGATTTGGCGAACGGCAGGGGGCTGATTCAGATCGGCCGGGGCTGCAAGGCCGGGTCGTGCTGCAGTGGCAATTGGACAAAGCCGAAGGCGTGGCGCCCGCCGAGTTCATCGCCAGTTTCGAACATGCTCGCCGGACCGCTATCGTGACCGCCGCAAGCGTTCCCGTTCAGTTCCACTCCGCCTTCCCGGCCGGCGCCGAGGTGAGCAGCAATAGCGACGCCTATAGCGCGGAGTTTCAACTGCCGACGCGGTTTGTAACTCTCACGGGAAAATATTACGCGGGCTCCGACCTGCGCTTCTTCCTCGGCGGCCAGCTCTTATCTAATTTCAACGACACTGCTGGGTTTACTTCAACGGCGAGCGTCCCGTCGATCGACGGGGCATCGACGGTAGTCTTTGGTCTCTTGAACGGCGTACCCGCGGTCGCACCACAACGCCCGGTTCGCGGGCAAGGTGGATTTGTGCAACTGGGGTTCCCGCTTTCGCGTCTCGCTGATGCCGATCCTAAAGGCCATAACGCCGGCTGGACCGCCTATCTTTATTATGGATTTGACGAGGCCCTGCAACGAGATGCCAGACGATTCTCTCCGGTTCGCGGCCGGAGCGATCTCTTTTCCGGAAACGTTCAATACAAGCTGAACCCGTGGGTGACGTTCGCTTTCGAGCAGGGATATTACCGAACCCGCGCAGCAAATCGGTCCGCCTTGGACTTCGGTGGGCTGCCGCTGTTTCGCGGCTTTCCCAGCTACACGAGCCACAATGTGCGGTCAGAATTCGCGACGATATTCACGTTCTAGACCTGGCCCACTTGGTAATGAGAATGAAGACGATCATTCTACTTATCGTGTGGAATATCTTTTATGACCATCGCGTGGTATGGCCATCTTAAGTACAGCGTACTACCATGACGGATTTAGTCCCCCAAATACTGTACACCGAGGATGACGCGGATACCCGAACTTGTGTCCTACGTTTTAACGACCAGTAATTGCAAGGTCACGTTGGCCGACAGCGATGCAAAGGCGTTGCTTCTGGCAGAAACGAATAAGTTTGACCTTTACGTGATCGATAACTGGTTGCACCAAGGCCCTGGAATTGAGCTGTGTAAGAAGTTGAGAGAGCTCGACCCAGGTACCCCAATTCTCTTCTATTCGGGTGCCGCCTTCGATAGGGACAAACAAGAGGCCTTTGCGTCGGGCGCTCAGGCGTACCTAACCAAACCGGTTGATAACGAATTGGTTAAAGAAGTCTTCCGTCTCATCTCGGAAGCAAGGAAGGGAAATCCACCGGAAAAGATGTCTGTGGATTTAGCGTAATTCGGCACCTGAAGAGCAAGGTGATTGTTGTCACGTTCGTGGCCATCGCATCCTCTCTTTCTTTCGAAGGTGAGTGTTTGATTTTGAGATGCCAAATTGGCATCTCAAAAACCGTCGGGGATCCATCCAATCCAAGTGGCCAATACGTGACCAAAAATAACTGCACGCTACGCGTATGCGATGGTAAGGAATGGGAAAGAACCGGAAAACCCTTCTTTTTCATTGGTGGCTGCAACTTTCGAAAAGGCAATAACTTACGTTTTTGCCGAGCGTCTAATTCGCAATGCGGAGGTCAGGGGTTCGAGCCCCCTCTGCTCCACCAAATAACACTTCCAGTTTTAAATACTTACAGCTTCAGCCCATCTCTCGCTCTTTTTCTTTTGTGCCATTAATACTTACAGCTTCAGCCCATCTCTCGCTCTTTTTCTTTTGTGCCATTGTAACGCGGCGAGGGATAAAGCTTGTATTCACAGGACTCACTTCTACATATAAGCTCATAGAAGCTCGAAGAAAATCGCGGTTGCGCCAAGTTGGCGACCAAAATGTGCCTTCCATCCAGAGTGACCACCATGTGATCGTTGTACATCTTTCCGATGCGTGTCTCACGAAAGAGTTTTGCCGTGACCGGTTACCGGCATTTGATGAGCTATCAGAAGGCGTTAACGAGATGTTTAGCGCTACTATCCACAGAATGCTTTTCATCGTCCGTCTCCTTCATTTGAGCTGGTCCACGGTTTCAAGTCACTATTCGAGCTTTTCTCCGCGCCTAATCACAGTGTGGATTGGTAGTGGTTCCACTGGTTCCTTAACTTCGCCATGAACTCGATGAAACGATGTTCTTGGCGAATATTGTTCAGATTAGGATCTTTTTCGAATACTGGATAACACGGAAAACCATCTTCCGCTGCCGTCTGAAGCCACTTCACCGCCTGCTCAGGGTTATTCATAAGAGCATAAGCCGCCCCGATGTTGTAGGCGGCGTGATGAAACTGCAAGGAGTCCCTGTCTTTTTCTGCCGCGACCTTGATCCTCTCTTCCGCCTTAGCTCTTTCGCCAGATGAGGCGAATATTATGGCTTGCATGCTGACGAGCGTGCCGGCTGGGTCTTTAGGATAGTCTCTTAAGTATTTATCAAGTGTGGACAGGGCCTCGTCCTTTTTCCCAAGCTGGGATAGAGCCCAGGCGGTTTGATAGCCATTCATATGCGGGTTGTAATCCGGAATGTTGCGGAAGGCGGTAAGAGCATCCTCATACTTGCCCTGGTAGAGAAATGTTTGTCCGAAGAAAGACAGCGCCCTGACATTATTAGGGTTGATAGCCACTGCTTTTTGAAACTCCTCGAGCGCTTTGTCAAACAGGCCGATGTGGATATAAACTTGCCCGATTTGGAAAAGCGCCTCGTCCGAATTCGGGTTTGTCGATAGCGCGTGTCTATACTCCCGGATCGCCTCCTCGTGTTGATAATGATTGGCATGCGTCCATAGCAGACGGCCGCGGACTATGTGAGCTTCTGCCAGTTCGGGGTTGAGTGAGAAGGCTTTCTCCATCGCCACAAAAGCTCTCTCTTGCCACTGCTTCTCTTCCGGCTTGAGGCTTACGGACACGTACTGGTAGGCGAGCGCAAGGTTGGCCCAGGCCTCAGCGAAGCTAGGGTCTATCGCAACAGCCCGCTCCAGCATCTCGATCGCCTTTTGCCAGTCGGCCTCGGAGCCGCGATTGATGTAAAAACTCCCGCGCAAGAAATAATCGTAAGCTTCCGGGCTGACCTGGCGGGCGCGGGCCAGGCGAACCTGCTCCTGTGGGGCCAGCTTAACCCTGATTTCACCTGCAATGGTTCGCGCCACTTCGCTCTGCAATGCCAGAACGTCACGCAGGGCGCGCTCGTAGCTCCCGGTCCACAGGTGCCTGTCCGTCGGCGCATGGATCAACTGGGCAGTGATCCGCACACGATCACCCGACCGCTGTACAGACCCTTCGATCACCGCGTCTACATTCAGCTCTCGTGCAATCTCCGGCAGCGGCCTGCGCGCCCCCTTGTACTGCATCACGGACGTCCGCGAGATCACCCGCAACGCCCCGATCTTCGCCAGGTCAGCGATCAGGGCCTCGGTCATGCCGTCGGCGAAATAATCCTGTGCTGGGTCGCCTGACAGGTTATCGAGCGGCAAGACTGCAAGCGACTTGATCTCGGGCGAGGCAGGGGGCGGGGCACCCCGAAACAAGGAGATGTAAAAGATCGCTGCAATAACCAGGACAATTGCTGCGCCCACCGCAGCCAGTATGTGCCACGATGCGAACGCCATTGGCCGCACCGGCTTCTTAATTACAGCAGCGGAAACAGCAGCAGTGTCCAGATCTCTCTGGACATTCTTGAGATCAGTTAGAAGCTCTTGCGCTGAGGGGTAACGCTCGTCCCGATTTTTGCATAAGCACTTGCGTACTATGCGTTCCAGTTCCACCGGCGATTCTGCCACATAGTCCGAGAGCGGCGGCGGCTCTTTTTGAACTATCGAGACGATGGTATCTGTGGCGGTCTCTCCTCCAAAAGGCGTTCGCCCTGCGATCATCTCGTAAATCACAACGCCGAGACTCCAGATGTCGGTTCGCGCGTCCACTGCTAGTCCGCGCGCCTGCTCAGGCGACATGTAGCGCGCCGTCCCCATGACTATCCCCGCAGCCGTATTTACCAGCGTCGGAGCTTCGGATTCGGTAATTCGATTCTCTGTCAGCTTAGCAAGGCCAAAGTCCAGAACCTTTACGTAGCCGTCGCGCCGAACCATTATGTTTTCCGGCTTAATGTCGCGATGCACGATCCCTGCTTGATGTGCTGTATACAGTGCAGATGCTATCTGTATTGCGACCTCGAGTGTCTCCTTGATACCCAAACGAGAACGCTTGCTACGATCCCGCAAGGTCTCGCCTTGAATGAACTCCGTGGCGATGAATTGAGTGTCGTTTACTTCTCCGATCTCATAGATAGTTAGGATATTCGGATGGTTCAGCGACGATGCTGCGCGCGCTTCCTGTTTGAAGCGACGCAGGCGATTCTGATCCTGTGTGTATTGAGGCGGCAGCAGCTTGAGCGCGACGTTACGACCGAGCCGCGTATCTTCGGCCAGATAGACTTCGCCCATCCCGCCTGTGCCGATTGAAGAAAGAACGCGATAGTGCCCCAGGGTTTGTCCAACCAAAGTCCTGTCCTGGTCGTGTGCAAGCATCGCCGATGCAACTTCCAGCATCGGCTTCTCAAAGAAGCTTTCCCCTCTTTCGTAGGAGACGAGCAGCGCCTTCACCTCCTCAAGCAGACCGTCATCCGCTCGGCACACTTCTTTAAGGAAGCGCGCGCGGTCGTTGGGCTCGCGCTCAAGCGCGGCGTACAGCAGCTCCTTAACTTCGGCCCAACGTTCCGCCTTCATAGACTGCCCTTGCTCATCTCCTGGTAGAGCCAGGCCTTTGCCGTGGCCCACTCGCGTTTGACTCTATCAACGGAGAGATGGAGAACCTCTGCGGTCTCTTTCACAGTTAACCCACCGAAGAATCGCAGCTCGACGACGCGACTCTGCTGCGGGTCGAGCGTGCCGAGGCTATTAAGTGCCTCGTCGAGCGCGACGAGATCGGAGGCACGTTCGTGAGCGAAAACTGCCGCCTCGTCCATAGGTATGTGAGGCAACTTGCCACCTCGTTTCGCGTAGCCTCGCTTACGCGCGTAGTCAATTAGAATACGTCGCATCAGTTGCGCAGCGATTGCGAAGAAGTGAGCCCGGTTCTTCCAGTGTGCGCGCTTTTGGTCAACCAGACGCAGGTAGGCTTCGTTCGCCAGCGCCGTAGTTTGAAGCGTGTGGCCCGGGCGTTCCCGTGCCATCTGGCGGTGAGCGAGGACGCGCAGCTCCTGGTATACGAGTGGCATCAGCCGCTCTAACGCAGCTTGATCTCCGTGACTCCAGTCTTCCAATAATTGAGTGACTTCTCTGGGCGAGGCATTCGTCATCCAGCGCTCTTTTCGTCCGTTGCTCGACTCATCCTGTCGAATCTTAACACCAACCTGAAAGCCACCACAGAAAACATCCGCCATTCTGCCTCGCGTTCTCGCGTATATGAATGAAGGCGCAATTAGGCGCCCCACCGATAAAGGAGGATAGGATGAACAGCCTTAAATACATCACAGTTACCGTTGGTATTCTACTGCTTACTGGTGTCTCCACCGCGTTTGCTCAAGGACCTCATTTTTCCGACTGGTCCGCCCCGACTAACGTTACCCCGATCAACACGCCAGCCACGGACGGCTGCCCATTCATTGCGAAGGATGAGCTCAGTCTATACTTCGCCTCAAACCGACCGGGTACCCAAGGTCTTCTGGACATTTACGTTTCAGAGCGCACCAAAAGAGACGATCCCTGGGGACCGCCCCGGGGCATCGGTATCACTATCAATAGCAGTGCGAACGACATTTGCCCGACGCTGACCATCGACAGCCATTTCCTGTTTTTTGTAAGTGAAAAGCCGGGAGGCTGTGGCGGACAGGACCTCTACGTCGCCCTGGAGGCACAGACATCTATCAGAGCGAGTTGCTCGAGGATGGTACCTTCAGCTCAGCCACACTCGTTCCCACGCTGAACACAGCAGCCAACGACCAGCGGCCGAACATTCGGCATGATGGCCTGGAAATCTTCTTTGACTCGAATCGCCCTGGCTCGGCGGGCTCTGACCTATGGTCCGCCACTCGCGCTAGCGCCTCTGCGGCCTGGACAACCCCCACGAATTTGGGCTTAGTCGTTAACAGTACATCGACCGAGGGGCGGCCGTCCATCTCGTTTGACGGTTCTACTCTGTATTTTATGTCGGATCGCACCGGAGGATCTGGCGGGCTCGATGTGTACGTCACCACACGTTCAAGGCTTCGTGGGCAAACGGAAGCGACGCAGATCTTCGTGCGCCAGCACTACTTTGACTTTCTTCGCCGAGAGCCGGACTTGCCAGGTTTGGAGTTCTGGATGGGCCAGATATTAAGATGCCAGGACACTGAATGCGTTGATCGGAATCGGGTTGACGTTTCCAGAGCGTTCTTTTACTCCAGTGAATTTATCAGTTCGGACCAGCGCTTCGCCGAAAATCTGAGGGGCACACTTGCTTACAACGAGGCGTTCGTCGAACAGTGCTACCGCATATATCTTCAGCGCGAACCGGACGCTGACGGGTTCAGATTCTGGGTCGACAAGCTGAACAGTCGGATACCTCGGGTGACCGACCACGA
>WNGB01005584.1_pt1 | contig 37146 bp, 30 predicted proteins | sample 5400681 | NCBI WGS metagenome assembly WNGB01 (sample SAMN13153367, study PRJNA577476) | soil metagenome | isolation source: 115 cm soil or saprolite under grassland replicate 2 | place: USA:California | collected 2016-06-15 | reverse complement strand
CGATGTCGGGGTGATCCTTGGCGAACTCCTCGCGCACATTGAGGATGCCCCAGGTATTCGCCTCGGGTTTGCGGTAGAACAGCCGCGCGCCGTCCTTGACTTCGTGCTGCGCCATCATCGGGTCGAGCCCGGCCCAGGCGTCGACGTCGCCGCGCAACAACGCAGTTCCCCCATCGGCGTGCTGCTGCACGAGCACGGGGGTGATGTCCTTGTCGGAGAGGCCGGCCGCGAGCAGCGCCCGCACCGCGAAGATGTGCGGATCGGTGCCGCGCACCATCGCGACTTTCTTGCCCTTGAGATCCTCGACCTTGTTGACTTTGCTGTCTTTGGTGGTGACCAGCGCGGTCCATTCGGGCCGCGAATAGACGTAGACCGATTTGATCGGATTGCCGTTGATCCGGGCGACGAGCGCGGCGGAGCCGGCGGTCGAACCGAAATTGATCGATCCGGCGTTGAGGAATTGCAGGGCATTACTCGAGCTGACGGTCTTCACCCAGACGACCTTGATGCCATCCTTGGCGAATTCCTTTTCGAGGAAGCCTTTGTCCTTGAGCAGCATCGACACCGGGTTGTAGGTCGCCCAGTCGACATAGATCTCCTTGGGATTGTCGGCGGCGCAGGGCCGCGCGGCGGGAAGGAGCGTGAGAGTAAGCGCGCCGGCGAGGAGCAAACGGCGGGAAAATAGGGTCATGACGACCTCCATGCGTTGAACCTCGGCCGCGATCGCGCGGAAGAGGCCGGTTGATGAAGGCGGGGGTTTGTTGCCCGCCGTCAGCCTGGCGAGGGGCGGGCCCCGCGCTTTAGCTGCATTTGTAAAGCGCCCGCAAGCTGCTTGCTCAAATCGGCGCTATATTTATTTCTTAGAAAGGGGGAGCGAGCGCGTCAATGAGAATTATTTATCGCATTTTTGGCGCATAATAGGATTTATTTTTGCCCCCTATCTTCGTGTCAGGATAGCGGGTCCTGGTCGTGTCCCGGGCGCAGCGCAGCGTGAAGCGAAGCGTCACGGTGCGCTGCAGACACCGATCTCGGGTTTACCCGAGATCGGCGCTTAGATGTGCGCAAGTCGGGTAAACCCGACTTGCGTGGACCGTTTCGGTCCGTGACGGTCCCGGATCAGCGGTGCACCGCTCCGCGCTGCACCGCGTCCGGGACACGCCTAACTTAACGGTGACACGCCGCTTGCGCTTCGCTATCCCGGTGAACCCATGCTGATCCTGGCCGAGTCTTCGCCCACAGCTGAAATCTTCGATGCCGCGACCATCGCGGCGGAACTCGAACGCCTCAGCGAAGTCCATGCCGGCAGCGAGCGGGAGCTGAGATTGGCGGTCTCCCGCCGCCTGCGGACCGAACTCGCGCACGGACGCGCGGCCATCGAGCGCTTGCTCATTGCCGACCGGCACGGGCGGCGTTGCGCCGAGCGGCTCTGCGCCATGCAGGACGAGATCGTGCGCGTGCTGTTCGAGTTCGCGATCAAGCACCTGTACCCGGCGCAGAACCCTTCCGAAGCCGAGCACATGGCAATCGTCGCCACCGGCGGCTACGGGCGCGGCGTGCTGGCCGCCGGCTCCGACATCGATCTGTTGTTCCTGCTTCCCTACAAGCAGACCGCCTGGGGAGAATCCGTCGCCGAGACGATCCTCTATTGCCTCTGGGACATGGGACTCAAAGTCGGCCACGCCACGCGCTCGGTCAACGAGTGCATCCGCGCGGCCAAGGACGACATGACCATCCGCACGGCGCTGCTCGAGGCACGCTACCTCTTCGGCGAGCGCAAGCTTTACGACGAACTGGTCGCGCGCTTCGACAAGGAGGTCGTGCAGGGCACGGCGGCGGAATTCGTCGCCGCCAAGCTTGCCGAGCGGGAGGAGCGGCACCGGCGCGCGGGGCAGTCCCGCTATCTGGTCGAGCCAAACGTCAAGGACGGCAAGGGCGGGCTGCGCGACCTGCACACGCTCTACTGGATCGCCAAGTACGTCTATCGCGTGCGCGAACGCGAGGAACTCATCGCGCTTGGCGTCTACGACCCCCGCGAATACCGCCGCTTCCGCCGCTGCGGCGATTTCCTCTGGGCCGTGCGCTGTCATATGCACTTCCTGACCGGTCGCGCGGAGGAGCGGCTGTCCTTCGACATCCAGCGCGAGATCGCGGTACGGCTCGGCTACACCGAGCATCCCGGTCTGCGCGACGTCGAGCGTTTCATGAAGCACTACTTCCTGATCGCCAAAGACGTCGGCGATCTCACCGCCATCCTCTGCGCCAAGCTCGAGAACAGCCAAGCGAAAGCCATGCCGGTGCTCAGCCGCATGATGGCGAGATTTCGCCCGCGCGCCCGACACGCGCTGAGCGAGACCGAGGATTTCGTCGTCGACTACAACCGCATCAATGTCGCCGACGAGAACGTGTTCAAACGCGACCCGGTCAATCTCATCCGCATCTTCCATCTCGCACAGAAATACAATCTGGCGTTCCATCCCGACGCCATGCACGTCGCCACGCGCTCGCTCAGGCTCGTCGACCAAGGATTGCGCGAGAACGAAGAGGCGAACCGGCTCTTTCTCGAGATCCTCACCTCGAAAAACGACGCCGAGACCGTGCTACGGCGGATGAACGAGGCCGGCGTCCTCGGCCAATTCGTGCCGGCCTTCGGCCGCATCGTCGCGATGATGCAGTTCAACATGTATCACCACTATACCGTGGACGAGCATCTCCTGCGCTGCATCGGCGCGCTTTCCGATATCGAGGCCGGGCGCGCCGACGACGCCAAATTCGCGACCGAGCTGATGCGCACCATCCAGCCGCGGCACCGGGATCTCCTCTACGTCGCGCTCTTCCTGCACGACATCGCGAAGGGCCGCGTCGAGGACCATTCCATCGTCGGGGCGCGGATCGCGCGCAACCTCTGCCCGCGGCTCGGCTTCTCGCCGGCGGAGACGGAAACCGTCGCATGGCTCATCGAGGTGCATCTGCTGATGTCGTCGGTCGCCCAGTCGCGCGATCTTTCCGACCGCATGACGATCGAGAACTTCAGCGCCGTGATGCAGTCAGTCGAGCGGCTCAAGCTGCTCACCATCCTCACCGTCGCCGACATCAAGGCGGTCGGTCCAGGCGTGTGGAACGGCTGGAAGGCGCAGCTCATTCGCACGCTCTACTACGAAACCGAACCGGTGCTCACCGGCGGATTTTCCGAGGTCAACCGGGCGCAGCGGGTGGCCGTGGCGCAGGCCGAGTTTCGCGCCGAGCTTGGCGACTGGACGGCGGCCGAGCTCGACGCCTACATCGCGCTGCATTACCCGGCCTATTGGCTCAAGGTCGATCTGCCGCACAAAATCGCGCATGCGCGATTTTTGCGTTCGGCCGCACAAGCCGGAAAGTCGCTCGCGACCTCGGTCTCGTTCCCGGCCGCGCGCGGGGTGACCGAGCTGACCGTGCTGGCCCCGGATCATCCTTGGCTGCTGTCGATCATCGCCGGCGCTTGCGCGGTCGCCGGCGCCAACATCGTGGATGCGCAGATCTTCACCACCACCGACGGCCGCGCGGTTGACACCATTTCGGTGTCGCGCGAGTTCGAGCATGACGCCGATGAAGCGCGGCGCGCTGCGCGCATCACCGAGTCGATTGAAAAGGCGTTGCGCGGCGACCTCAAGCTGCCGGAGGTGGTCGCCAAGCGGGAGACCGCGAAGGCACGCCTCAAGGCGTTCGCCGTGCCGCCCGAAGTGACCGTCAACAACGCCTGGTCGAACCGCTATACCATGGTCGAGGTCACCGGGCTCGATCGCCCCGGCCTGTTGTTCGAGCTGACCGCGACGTTATCGAAGCTCAACCTCAACATCGCCTCCGCCCATGTCGCGACCTTCGGCGAGCGCGTGGTGGACGTGTTCTACGTCACCGATCTGTTCGGGGCGAAGATCACCTCGCCGACGCGGCATGCGACCATCAAGCGCGCGCTCATCGCGCTGCTCTCGCCTGCACCTGCAGCGGCGGCGAAGCCCGCCACGAGCGCGGCAGCAGCGGGCTGAATCGCTCGCCGGGCCATGCACGATTCGCCTGCACCCATGCGCCGCGGTAACCGCCTCTTAAATCACGCCATTTAGCCTGCCGCAGGGTCGGACCCCGGGGAGGCCAGAATGGCGCTGCAACGGAGCAAGGCACGCCGCGCGCGTGCGCTCGATGCCGGCCCGGCGGCGCAAGCGACGGAGAGAAACCGCAAGCGCAAGCGCGGCGGCCGGTCGCCTCTGCGGCGGCTCATCTACTGGTCGCTGGTGCTCGGCCTCTGGGGGATTATCGCGGCGGTGGGCACCATTGCCTTCGTCGTCTCGACGCTGCCGCCGATTCAATCCCTGGAAGTTCCCAAGCGTCCGCCGACGATCGAAATCGTCGGCACCGACGGACGGCCACTCATCACGCGCGGCGAGATGAGCGGCACCGATGTGTCGATCAAGGACCTTCCCGTTTACTTGCCGAGAGCCTTCGTCGCCATCGAGGATCGCCGCTTCTTCAACCATTCCGGAGTCGATCCCATCGGGCTCCTCCGCGCCGTCGCCGCCAACGTGCTTCGCCGCGGCGTATCTCAGGGCGGCTCGACCATTACTCAGCAACTCGCGAAGAATTTGTTTCTCACCCAGGAACGCACGCTTTGGCGCAAGATGCAGGAGCTCGTCCTTGCGCTCTGGCTCGAGCGCAAGTTCAGCAAGACCGAAATTCTCGAGCTCTATCTCAATCGCGTCTATTTCGGCTCCGGTGCCTACGGCGTGGAGGCCGCAGCGCAGCGCTATTTCGGCAAACCCGCCCGGGAGGTGAAGATCGCCGAGGCGGCGATGCTCGCGGGTTTGGTGAAATCTCCCTCGCGCCTGGCGCCGAGCCGCAATCCCAACGGCGCCGAACGCCGCGCGCAGGCGGTGTTGGCGGCCATGACCGAACTCGGCTTCGTCACCGAGACCATGGCCAAGACTGCACTCGCGCAGCCCGCGCGCGCGGTGAAACCCGCGGGCGCCGGTTCGGTCAACTATGTGGCCGACTGGATCATGGACGTGCTCGACGATCTCGTCGGCCGCGTCGAGCAGGACCTCGTGGTGGAGACCTCGATCGATCCCGTCCTGCAGGCGGCCGCCGAGAAGGCGCTCATCGACGAACTCACCCTCAAAGGACAAAAATTCGAAGTCGCGCAGGGTGCCATCGTCGCGCTCACGCCCGATGGCGCGGTACGCGCGATGGTCGGCGGCAAGAACTATGCGGAAAGCCAATTCAACCGCGCGGTCGCCGCCAAGCGTCAGCCCGGCTCGGCGTTCAAGCCTTTCGTCTATCTGACGGCGCTCGAGCGCGGGCTCACCCCCGAAAGCGTGCGCGAGGACAAGCCGGTGGCGCTCAAGGGCTGGAAACCGGAGAACTACAGCCGCGACTACCACGGGCCCGTGACGCTGTCGCAGGCGCTCGCGCTCTCGCTCAATACCGTGTCGGTGCGGCTCACGCTGGAAGTCGGGCCAACCGCGGTGGCCAGGACCGCGTATCGGCTCGGCATTGCCTCGAAGCTCGACCCCAACCCGTCGCTCGCGCTCGGCACCTCCGAAGTGTCGCTGATCGAACTCACCTGCGCTTACGCACCCTTCGCCAATGGCGGCAGCGCGATTGCCCCGCACGTGGTCGAACGCGTGCGCACCCATGCTGGCAAGACGTTGTTCGCGCGCACACCACAGACTCTCGGGCGCATCGTCGAGCCGCGCTACGTGGGCATGATGAATGCAATGATGCGCGAGACCCTCATCTCCGGCACCGCGCAGAAAGCGCAGCTTCCGGGCTGGCCGGCCGCCGGCAAGACCGGCACGAGCCAGGATTTCCGCGACGCTTGGTTCATCGGCTATACCGGCCACCTCGTTGCCGGGGTGTGGGTCGGCAACGACGATTCCTCGCCGACCAAGAAGGCGACCGGAGGCAGCCTGCCGGTCGAGATCTGGTCACGCTTCATGCGAGCCGCCCATCAGGGCGTAGCGGTCGCAGTCTTGCCGGGACTGGCTGCCGCCCCGTCGTTCGCCTCGGCAGTGCCGAACGCCATCCTGCCGTCGCCGCCCAGCGAGGAGCAATCCGGCGGGCAAGGGCTCAGACCTCAGCCGATCGATCGCAACATCGACGGTTGGTTTCTCGACCGCCTGTTCGGACGACGCTGACGTTGCTTCCCTCGCCCCGCGAAGCGGGGAGAGGGTGGCCCGAGCGCAGCGAGGGCCGGGTGAGGGGCAACGAGGTGAACCTCTCAGGCCGGCGGGTGGTGCCTGCTCTTGCCCCGCACCCGCCTCGCCGCCATAGCGCGTCGAAGACGCGCGTGAACGCGCTTATGGCGGCTCGGCACCCTCTCCCCGCTACGCGGGGCGAGGGTTGACGGCACACGGCGAGGGTTCCGCTACACCACATCGAGACACGCAGCATCCATACGCCGGCGCGGGGACGACAGTTGCAGTTCGTGTGCTACCCTCGACCGATCTCGCGGAGGGCAGCATGCGATTGAAGGACAAGGTGGCGATCGTCACTGGCGCCGCGCGCGGCATCGGGCTTGCGATCGCCCGGCGCTACGTCGCGGAGGGGGCGCGCGTCACCATCGCCGATATCGATGCCGCCGCAGGCGAAGCCGCCGCTCGCGCGCTTGGCAACGCCCGCTTCCTCGCTACCGACGTCGGCGACGCGAAGAGCGCCGAGAACGTCGTCGCAGAGACGTGCCGCGCGTTCGGCGATCTCGACATTCTCGTCAACAACGCCGGTATCATCCACGGCGCCGATTTCCTCGAATTAGCGGAAGCCGATTTCGACCGCGTGCTGCGGGTCAATCTCAAGGGCGCCTTTCTCGTCGGTCAAGCCGCCGCGCGGCGAATGGTGACGCTGGTCAAGGCCGGCAAACCGCCGGGCGCCATCATCAATATCAGTTCGATCAACGCCGTCGTCGCGATCGCCAACCACACGCCTTATTGCGTGTCGAAGGGCGGCATCGATCAGCTGACCAAGGTGATGGCGCTGGCGCTCGCGCCCTACGGCATCCGCGTCAATGCCATCGGTCCGGGCTCGATCATGACCGACATCCTCAAGGCGGTGGCGACCGACAAGGAGGCCAAGCGCCGGATATTGGCGCGCACGCCGCTCGGAAGGATCGGCGAGCCCGACGAGATCGCCTCCATCGCCATCTTCCTCGCTTCACAGGAAGCAAGCTATATGACCGGGGAAACCATCTATGCCGACGGCGGCCGGCTTGCGCTCAATTATACCGTGCCGGTTGAGGAGAACGCGCTGGAGTGAGGCCTCGTGTCCCGGATGCGGTGCAGCGCGAGCGCCAGCGAAGCGGTGCACCGCTGATCCGGGACCGCCACGGACCGTAACGATTCCGGGTCTGCAGCGCACCACTCGCTACGCTCGCGCTGCGCCGCGCCCGGGACACGAGGTTGAGAAAGCAGACGTCAATGGCCGCCAAGCGCCCGCCGGCTTTGGATCGCATCGACGTCAAGATTCTCGCGGCGCTGCAGCGCGACGGACGCTCGACCATCCAGAAACTGGCGCAGACGGTCGGGCTGTCGGCGCGCGCGTGTCTCGAACGGGTGCGGCGCCTGGAAGCCGCGGGCGTCATCGGCGGCTATCAGGCCGTGATCGAGCTCGGCCGGCTGTCGCGCCCGGTCAACGTCTTCGCCGAAATCGTTCTGGAGCGCCAAGCCAATCGGGGGCGCTTCGAGAAGCGGCTTGCGGCGATCGACGAGGTCGTCGAGTGCTGGGAGGTCAGCGGCACCGTCGATTATGTGGCGCGTTTCGTGTGCCCGGATCTCGCGGCCTACGAGGAACTCACCACCGCGTTGATCGACGATGAAACTCTTGGCGTCGCGCGCATCGTCAGCCACGTAGCGTTGCGCCCGGTGCGTCGCTTTAGCGGCTACCCCGCATCGCTCCTCGGACAACAGCTAATCAAAGCTAAGTAGCATCTGCGTTAGACCGTGTCCCGGATGCGGTGCAGCGCGTAGCGGTGCACCGCTGATCCGGGACCGCCACGGACCGGAACGGTCCACGCAAGTCGGGTTTACCCGACTTGCGCACATCTAAGCGCCGATCTCGGGTAAACCCGAGATCGGTCTCTGCAGCGCAGCGTCACGCTTCGCTTCACGCTGCGCTGCGCCCGGGACACGAGAGCAGGCTGCGCTGCGCGGGACACCGCCGTTTCCGCCGCGCCGAGCCGCGCTGGCCGCCGAATCGGCGGCGGGGTGCCTTCACTTCCGCCACACGAGCCGCAGCCGCGACATAAATGCAATGCGCAGTGCGGGCGGTGATTCGCCCGCAGCGATGCGGAGTCGTGCCATGAACGCGATCGATCTCGAGACTCGATACAGCGCGCATAACTACGCGCCGCTTCCCGTTGTGCTCACTCGCGGCCAAGGCGCGCATCTGTGGGACACGGCCGGACGGCGCTACGTCGATATGATGAGCGCCTATTCGGCGGCGAGTCATGGCCACGGTCATCCGCGCATCCTCGCCGCGCTGACGGCGCAGGCAAAGCGCCTCGCCGTACCCTCGCGCGCCTATTACAACGACCGTCTCGGCCCGTTCCTCGCCGAGCTGTGCCGGCTCACCGACCTCGACGCCGCGCTGCCGATGAACACCGGCGCCGAAGCGGTCGAGACCGCGATCAAGGCGGCGCGCCGCTGGGGCTATCGCGTCAAGGGCGTCGAGCCCGGCCGCGCGGAAATCATCGTCGCCGACGGGAATTTCCACGGGCGCACCACGACCGTCATCTCGTTTTCGACCGAGCCCGATTATCGTGACGGCTTTGGACCGTTCACGCCCGGCTTCCGTCCGGTGCCGTTCGGCGATATCGCCGCGGTCGAGCGCGCCATCACCCCCCAGACCGCTGCCGTCCTGCTCGAGCCGATCCAAGGCGAGGCCGGCGTCATCGTGCCGCCAGCGGGCTTCATCGCCCGCCTGCGCCGCATCTGCGATGCGCACGGCGTGCTGCTCATTCTCGACGAGGTGCAGTCCGGCCTCGGCCGCACCGGCGCCTGGTTCGCGTTCCAGCACGAAAGCATCCGCCCGGACGGCGTGATCCTGGGCAAGGCGCTGGGCGGCGGCGTGCTGCCGGTTTCCGCCTTCGTCGCGCGCCGCGAGGTCATGGACGTATTCACGCCGGGCTCCCACGGCTCGACCTTCGGCGGCAATGCGCTTGCGGCGGCCGTGGGGCTCGAGGCGCTTCAAGTGATCCGCGAGGAGGGACTGGTGGAGAGGAGCCGCGTGCTCGGCGCCCACATGCTCGAGCGGCTGCGCGCGATCGAGAGCGCGGCGCTCAAAGCCGTCCGCGGCCGCGGCCTGTGGGCCGGCGCGGAGATCGATCCCAACATCGCGAGCGCGCGCGAGGTCTGCGAGCGCCTGCTGGGCAAAGGCGTGCTGTCGAAGGAGACGCACCACACCGTCGTGCGGCTCGCGCCACCGCTCGTCATCGCGCGTGACGATCTCGACTGGGCGATCGACCGCTTCGAGGGAGTCCTGCACGAGCTCGACGGCACGCGCCGCCGGCGCGCGCGTGCGGCGTAACCGGCCCAGGGGAAGACGGGAGACGCAAATGACGCTACTTAACGGCTCGACCGCGCGGTTTCTGATGTGCCGGCCGGAGCACTTCGCGGTCGACTACACCATCAATCCGTGGATGGACCCGAAGCGCTGGGCTCGCGATGCCGACGCGCACGCCGCGGCGGAACGCGAATGGCAGGCGTTTTATCGCAAACTGCTCGAGCTGGGCGCAGCGGTCGAGTTGGTGCCGCCCGCCCCCGGCCTGCCCGATCTCGTCTTCACCGCGAATGCGGCGGTGGTGCTCGACGGCAAGGCGCTGCTGGCGCGCTTCCGCCATCCGGAGCGGCAGCGGGAGGAAGGACATTTCGAAACGGCGTTCCGATCGCTGCTGGCGCGCGGACTGATCGATTCCGTGCGCAAGCTCCCCAAGGACCTCGCGCTCGAGGGCGCCGGCGACTGCGTTTGGGACGCACGGCGCAAACTGTTCTGGATGGGTTATGGTCCTCGCTCGGATGCGAGCGCGGCGCATGCGGTCGAGGAGATGTTCGGGCAGGACGTCGTCGCGCTCGAACTCGCGGACCCGCGCTTCTATCACATGGACACCGCGCTTGCGCCGCTGCCCGGCGGCGAAGTCATGTATCTGCCGGGCGCCTTCACTGCGGCCGGAAAGGCTGCGATTCGCGAGTGGGTCGCGGCGGACGAGCGCATCGAGATCACCATCGAGGACGGCTGCCGCCTTGCCGCCAATGCCGTCGCGCTCGGTAACACGCTGATCATGTCTGGCTGCGGCCGGCGCCTGCGCGCGCAACTCGAAACGCGCGGCTACGCCGTCGTGACGACGCCACTATCCTCTTTTCTGCGCAGCGGCGGCTCCGCCTTCTGCCTTACGCTGCGCCTCGACCGCCAGTCGGTCCCGTTCTCGGCCGTTGCACCTGAGGCCGCAGTGGCCTGACCGGCAATTCGCGCGCAAATGTCCCCTGACAAGCGCGGCGAATTTGCTCTAAGCTTCCTCTCAACTTACGGCCTGAAGCCAAACGGGCCGCCAGCGGCAATCAAGGGCGGCGGTCGCACACCTCGGTTCCCAGCAGGAATCCTCTCCGGAGACGAATAAGGCGTTCGGCGCTCGGCGTTGCTCAACCCGAGCGCGCTTCTTTGACTCAAATCAATACATCGTCACGTCCTTCCAAGTAGGGTTCACCAGGATTTTCCGAGCGGGGCCGAAGTCACACAGATGTTCAATCCACCCGCTAGCTTACCGACTTTAGTTGCGTGAATCAGAGACGCGCCATGCCTGATAACGACCTGCAGAAGCTTTCCCCCGCTTATCGCCTGCCGGCATCGGACCCGGATTTCATCCTGAGCGATTCCATGCAGGGGGTTCGCTTTCTCCTGGAATTTGCCAAGGCCGACGAGCGGCTGCGGCTATGGGGCATCCGTACGACCATCGTGGTCTTGGGCAGCGCCCGCATCCGGGAGGCAAACGGCGACGCCCGTGGCGCGCCGGCGGCGGGTATGGCGCGCTGGTATGACGAATCGCGCCGCTTCGGCCGGATCGCGTCCGAGCGCGGAGGCGCGCTTGCTCCGATCGACGGCCAGCGCGACAACGTCATTGCGACGGGCGGCGGTCCCGGCATCATGGAGGCGGCGAACCGCGGCGCATCGGACGTCGGCGCGCCGTCCATCGGATTCAATATCCAGCTGCCGCGCGAGCAGGAGCCGAATCCCTATTCGACGCCCGAGCTGACCTTCCAATTCCACTCCTTCGCCATGCGCAAGATGCATCTGGCGATGCGCGCGGCAGGGGTGGTGGCCTTCCCCGGAGGTTTTGGCACGCTCGCCGAATTGTTCGAGGTCCTCACGCTGGTGCAGACGCGCAAGGGCCGGTCGATTCCCCTCGTTTGCGTCGATCGCAGCTATTGGACCCGAGTCATCAATTTCGACGTGCTCCTCAACGCCGGGGTGATCTCGCCCGCGGATTTTCAGCTGCTGCGGTTCGCCAAGGACGCGGAAAGCGCCTGGGAGGAACTGGCCGCCGCCAGCATCCGCGCTGCGACTGCCAGTCCCGCGACGCGCGCTCCCGATCATAGGATGTGAGCAGCGCCCCTCATGGGTGCGTCGAGCGGCGTCCCGCGCGCTGCGCAAGCGCGCGCGTCGCCGGGCTGTCCTGGTACCACCTACGCCGGCGCACCACGCCAGTTCTATATTTGTTCGTCTTGAAATTGCTCAGCTTTCAACCAATTCCGATCCGACGCTGCAAGCTGCACGAGCGTGCGAGGGGGAGTTCTTGGAAAGAGCCTCGCTAAGCCTCGCACATGGAGCGCGTGCTAGCTCGCAGTCGTTGTCCGATGTCCTAGGGGAATTGCCATGACCGTCGTCGATGAGACCCGCCACGAAAGCCGAGCTTTCGATGCCGATGTTGCCAGGCTGCTGCACCTGATCGTGCACTCCGTCTATTCCGACAAAGACGTCTTCCTGCGCGAACTGATTTCGAACGCAGCCGACGCCTGCGAAAAGCTTCGCTATGAAGCCATCGCGCATCCCGAGCTGCTGGGAGACGACCCGGCCCTGCGCATCACGCTGCTGATCGACGCCGAGAACAAATGCCTCACGGTGGAAGACAACGGCATCGGCATGAGCCGCGAGGAGATGGTGCAGGGGCTCGGAACCATTGCCCATTCCGGAACCAAGGCGTTCATGGATCGCTTCGAAGCTGCGCAGGGCGCCGAAGGCGCAACCTTGATCGGCCAGTTCGGGGTGGGCTTCTATTCGGCGTTCATGGTGGCCGATCGTGTCGACGTGTTCTCCCGCCGCGCCGGCAGCGAGGAAGTCTGGCAATGGTCGTCCGACGGCAAGGGCACGTTTTCGGTATCGCCGGCGGCGGCCGACGGCGCTCCGCGCCGCGGCACCCGCGTCGTCGTCCAGCTGACCGAGGATGCCAAGTCTTACCTTGAACGCTTCAGGCTCGAGCGGATGGTAAGGGCACAGTCGGGGCACGTGCCGGTGCCCATCTCCATTGTCGACAAGCCGGGTGAAACCCCGTTGCAACTCGTCGACGGCGCGGCGCTTTGGGCCAAGCCCAAATCCGAGATTTCGAGTGCGGATTACACCGACTTCTACCGCAGCCTCGCCGGCCAGTTCGACGAGCCCGACCTGACGCTCCATTTCCGCGCCGAGGGCCGGCAGGAATACACCGTGCTTGCGTTCATTCCGGGGTCGCGACCGTTCGATCTCTTCGACCTCGATCGCAAGGACCGCATCAAGCTTTACGTCAAGCGGGTCTTCATCACGGACGAGGCAGAGATCTTGCCGCGCTATCTGCGTTTTGTTCGCGGGCTGGTCGACTCGGCCGACCTGCCGCTCAATCTGTCGCGCGAGATGATCCAGGAAAGCCCTATCCTGATCGCGATCAGGAAAGGCGTGACAAGCCGCACCTTCGGCGAGCTCGAGAAGCTCGCAGACAAAGAGGCGGCGGCCTATGCCAAGATCTGGGACAATTTCGGCGCCGTGCTGAAGGAAGGACTCTATAGCGATGTCGAGCGCCGCGACACGCTTCTCTCACTGTGCCGCTTCAAGACGACGGCCTCGGCCGGCGCATGGCGAAACCTCAAGGAATACATCGCTGCGCTCAAGGAGAATCAGACCGCGATCTACTATCTGACAGGTGACGACATCGCTCGCCTCGAAACCTCGCCGCATCTGGAAGGCTTCCGCGCCCGCGGCGTCGAGGTTCTTCTGCTGGCGGACCCGATCGACAGCTTCTGGGTCACTGCCGGCCCTTCTTTCGAAGGCAAGCCCTTCAAGTCGGTAACGCAAGGTGCGGCCGATCTGGCGCTGATCCCGCGCGTCGATGAGAAGGGTGAATCCTCATCCGAGACGGCCCAGGCCGTCACGAACTTCATCGCTTTCGTCAGGGACACGCTGGGCGAGGCTATCTCGGACGTGCGCGCGTCGGATCGATTGACCGATAGCGCAGTCTGTTTGATCGCGCCTGAAACCGGCCTCGACCGCCAATTGGAGAAGCTACTCGCCGGCACGGGACGGCTGAAGACCGCCGCGAAGCCGATCTTGGAGATCAACCCGCGCCACGACGTTATCCTGGCACTCGCGTCATTGGGCAATGACGATCTCGCCTTCAAGCAGGATGCCGCGCACCTGCTATTCGATGAGGCGCGCGTGCTCGACGGCGAGCGCCCCGCGGATGCACGGACGTTCTGCGAGCGGTTGGGTCGACTCCTGACCCGCAGCCTCGGCAAGCATCCCGCCTAGCGGCGCCACTGAGTTGGAATGACGAGCGGCGAGTTAAGGCTAGCGCGCGGTCGAAACTTCGCCCACCAACGCGGCCACGCGCTCGCCGAATGCTTTTGTCCCGAGTGGGCCGCCGAGGTCGCGGGTGCGCCATTGCGGATTGGCAATCGCGCGATCGAGGGCGTCCTCGATGGTGGCGGCGGCGCGGATCAACCGGTCGTCGCTCCTGCGCTCGCCGAGCCAAGCGAGCAGCATCGCGGCGGAGCCGATCAGGGAAGCGGGATTGGCGCGGCCCTGCCCCGCTATATCCGGCGCCGAGCCGTGCTGGGCCTGCGCGACGGCGTGGGCGTCGCCGGCATTGAGCGAAGCGGCAAGCCCCAAGCTGCCGCTGATCTCGGCGGCGAGATCGGAGAGGATGTCGCCGAACATATTGGTGGTGACGATCACGTCGAACGCGCTGGCGTCGCGCACCAGCAGCGCCGTCATCGCATCGATGATGCGCTCCTCGTATTCCACGCCGGGAAAGCGGGACGCCACCGCGCGCACGCAGTCGAGAAAGAGCCCGTCCGAGACGCGCAGCACGTTGGCCTTGTGCACCGCCGTCACCTTCTTGCGCCGACGCTCAGCGAGCGCGAAGGCAGTCTGTGCGATGCGCGTCGAGCCGTCCCGGGTGATCTTGCGTACGGACAGCGCGAGGTCGGCGGTGGGCATGAATTCGCCGGAGCCGAGAAACATGGAGCGGTCGGCATAGAAGCCTTCGGTGTTCTCGCGCGCGATGACGAGGTCGACCGGCGAGCCGCAACGCGGCGGTAAGCCGCCGCGGCTGCGCGCCGGACGGATATTGGCAAACAGGTCAAGACGCTTGCGCAACTCGCCCGATGGGTTGAGGCCGCCTTGGGCGACGGGGGGATAGTCGTTGTGCGACACCGGCCCGAGGATCACGCCATCCGCCGCTTTGGCCGCCTCGACCGCCGTCTCCGGCAAGGTCGTGCCGTGCGCGCGCAGGGCCGCAAGCCCGATGGACACCGGCGCGAACGAAAGGCCGAGCTTGAAGAGATCATCCGCCGCGCGAACAACCCTCATGGTCGCAGCCGTGATCTCCGGCCCGATGCCGTCCCCCTCCATCACCACGATGCGAACCGGCGCGGATGACAGGGCGCTCATGCCGGGGCTTCCCCCGTGTCCCGGATGCGGCGCAGCGCGAAGCGCCTCTTGCGCGTAGCGGTGCGCTGCTGATCCGGGACCGTCACAGTCCATGAAGGTCCACGCAAGTCGGGTTTACCCGACTTGCGCAGATTTGAGCGCCGATCTCGGGTAAACCCGAGATCGGTGTCTGCAGCGCACCACTTCCCCATAGCGCGTCGAAGGAGCGCGTGAACGCACTTATGGCTGCGTGCTGCGCTGCGCCCGGGACACAAGCTACGAGTTGTCGGGTCGGGTGTCACCGTGTCCCTCCGTTGGTGGCCGCGGAGCCTAGCAAGTCCATGACTGGTTGACGACGGATCGGGAGGATGAGCATCATGCGATTTCGTCCGTGCTCGCCAGCCCGGTTGGTCTTTCATGCAAGAACGTAGTCCCTCGCAAGCCTCGGTGCACGACACCGCGACGGCGCCGGGCGATCTGCTCAACCTGCATGAGATCGTCGCCAAGGCGCGGCAGAATCTCAACCAGAACGACTGGGACTACATCGTCGGAGGGGCCGAATCGGAGACGACGCTGCGGCGCAATCGCATGGCGCTCGACGCAATCGCGTTGCGGCCGCGGGTGCTGCGCGACGTCAGCAAGGTCGATACTTCAGTCACTCAGTTCGGACGCAAGCTTCGCCTGCCGGTGGTGCTCGCGCCGGTCGGCTCGCTGGAGAGTTTTCATGCCGCGGGCGCCGAATCGGTCGTGCGCGCTGTCGATAAGTTCGGGGCCGCGCATATGCTCAGCTCGGTCTGCGATCCCGGGCTGGAGCAGCTGGCGGCAGCGGCGCCCGACGCGCTGCGGCTCTACCAACTCTACGTCCGCGGCGATGAGGCCTGGGTCGACGATCATGTCGAGCGCGCCATTGCGTACGGCTACGCCGCGTTCTGCCTCACCGTCGACACGGCGCATTACAGCCGGCGCGAGCGCGACATCGCCAAGCGCTTCGTGACCGCCGGGCGGCGGCGGGTGCAAGGCCGCGCGTTTCAAGCCGCGCTCGATTGGCGCACCGTCAAGCGCATCAAATCGCGGTTCAACATTCCGCTCGCGATCAAGGGCATCGCCACCGCCGAGGACGCCGCGATCGCGCTCGACCACGGCGTCGAGTGGATTTACGTCTCCAACCATGGCGGCCGCCAGCTCGATCACGGCCGCGGCTCCATGGATGTGCTGCCGGAGGTCGTGGACGCCGTTGCCGGCCGCGCCAAAATCATCATCGACGGTTCGTTCTGCCGCGGGACCGACATCGTCAAGGCGATCGCCGCGGGCGCCCACCTGGTCGGCATCGGCCGCATGCAATGCTTTGCGCTCGCCGCCGGCGGGGAAGCCGGCGTGGTGCGGCTGTTGGAATTGTTGGAGGACGAAGTGCAGCGCTGTCTCGGCCTGCTCGGGGTCAGCAGTTTCGCCGAACTCAATCGCTCCTATCTGCACGCGGCGGCGCCGGCGAACGTGGCGCACGTGTTGAGCGCATTTCCGCTGCTCAAGATCGAGGACTACCGGTACTGACGGCTTAAGGGCGTCGCACCATCAATTCGACGGCGAATTTGGCGCGACTTTGCCGAATTCCGGCGGGGCGTGGCCGTTCCAACGCAAGCCCACGAAACCGCCATCCGCGTCGTAGAGATAGTCGAAGCCGTTGAGGAAGCTCACGCTGGTGTTGATGAAGGGCGGACGGCTGCGTTCAACGAGATTGAGCTTTTTCGGAGCGAGCGGATTGAGGTCGTCGCCCACCGCGAAGCTGTAGAGCGCCTGCAGCGAATCTTCAGCGGGGATCGAGATCGTGAGCTTCGTACCCGGCACCAGTGTTGGCCCCACGTCATTGACGGTGCGGATGTCGGCCGGAGCCTGAGTCTCGGGCACCGTGAGGTACATGGCGGTCACGCCGGTATCCATCAGGAGGCTGCCGCAAGCGGCAGGCTTTGCGCCATTGACCGAGATACAAGCGGGCGTCGCTGCCCAGCCTCGCCCGTCGGGCGCAGGGGCTAGCTTCACGTACGAGAAATCTCCCTGCGTATTGCCTGCGGCCAACCCGACGTGCACCCCACGTCGTGTGACGATATAGCCGCGCCGCATGCGCTCTCCGTCGGGGACATTGGCGATGTTCAAGAACGGATTCTTTGCGGGCCCGCTTTGCGCCGCCTGCTCGCCGCGCCGGCCGAATCCTATGCCCAGCATCGAAACCCCCCGCGGCGCTCCGTTCGGCGTGCACCGTCGCGCGCGCTGCGTGCACGCGATGCGGGTGACGGCCAGGACCGCAATAGGCGCGGTGGTGATCCGCGTTCCGTCACCGCCCGTGATGGTCATCGGCGTGACGACCCATTGACCAATCATGATGCGGCCGGAGCTGGAATAGGTGAGCTCGCCCGCTCCGAGCGATTGCAGGCTGGCGAGGTTCGGGATCTTGTCCGCCGAGACGACGACGCCGGTCGAACCGGTGTCCATGACAGCGCCGTAGCTACGTCCCCCAAACGAGATGCGCAGGCGGGGCAAGGCGGTGATGTCCCCGCCTGGGCCGGACGCGTTCAGGTAAGGCAGGTAAACTCCTTGGTTATAATCCTCATATCTGCCGGGCGAACCAGCCAAGGCGGGCACGGTGGCGAGCAGCACGATCATCGCGGCTCGGATAGCGAGCGGAATTCCCAAAGGAGATCTCAATGCCAATACGGCGGATAGCCTGAATGGCGGTCTTCGGCCTCGAGCAGGCGCAGCATCGCCGGCCATTCCAGCACGCCGTAGGGGCGGCGCGTGCCGGGCTGATACAGATGCGCGGTATGCGCGAGCACGTTTTCGCCGGGCATGACCAGCTCGGTGCGCGCCGCCATGGCATCGACCTGCGAGCGGCACGATAACTCCAGCTGATACATAGTGTTGAACGCCTGCTGAATGGTCGCCCCGCAGGTGAGCAGGCCGTGGTTGCGCATGATGAGCGCATCGTGGGGACCGAGATCCTCGACGATGCGCTCGCGCTCGTCGAGCTCCACCGCCGGCCCCTCATAGTCGTGGTAACCGATATGGCCGACGAAGCGGATCGCCGTCTGCGACAGCGGCAAGAGCCCGCATTTCATCGCCGACACCGCGATGCCGGCACGCGTATGGGTGTGCAGCACGCAGGCGACGTCCGGCCGCGCCTTGTGGATTGCACCGTGGATGACGTAACCCGATTTGTTGATGCCGTAATCGGTATCCGGCTTCCACATGATCTCGCCCTCGACGTCGATCTTCACCAGACTCGAGGCCGTGATCTCCTTGTACAGCATGCCGTAAAGATTGATCAGCAGGTGGTCCTTGCTGCCGGGGATGCGCGCGGTGATGTGGTTGTAGATGAGGTCGGTCATCCCATACTTGTCGACCAGGCGGTAGCAGGCGGCGAGATCAACGCGCGCTTGCCACTCCTCGGGCGAGACCTCTGCGCGGATCGACTTGAAGTCGGTCGTGCAATTCATGGATAGTTCCCGCTTTCCGCTGTCGGAGCTGCGCAGCATAGCGCCGGCTCAAGGCCAAGAGAAGCAAGGGAGGAGCCCCGTGCCGATCGGCGATATCCTGCGCAACAACGTCAAGATCTCGAACACTCGAGCTTCTCGATCGACACCTGCGGCCAGATCTGCATGGCCGCGCTCGAAGCCGGGATCGCGCCGTTCGTGCGGGTTCCTGCCAACACACCGGAGTACATCTCGCGGGTGCTCGCCGGCGGGGCGCTCGGCGTGATCGCCCCGCACATCCGCTCGGCGGACGAGGCCAAGGCCGTCGTGCGGGCTGCCAAATTTCCTCCACTCGGCGAGCGATCGAACGCCGGCGGGCTCCCGCACCTGCATTTCCGCGCATTTCCGGTGGCGGAGGCCTATGCCGCGCTCAACGATGCCACCATGGTCATCGTGCAGTTCGAGAGTGCCGCGGCGCTCGCGCAGGCCGAGGAGATCGTGGCGGTGGACGGCGTCGACATGGTGCTGGTCGGCCTCAACGATCTGCTGGCGGATTGGGGGATTCCCGGCGAATACGACCATCCGCGGGTGCGCGAGGCCTATGCCAAGACCATCGCTGCCTGTCGCCAGCGCGGCAAGCACTGCGGCGTCGGCGGGCTCGCCAGCCGTCCCGATCTGGCGGCCGAGTTCGTGAAAATGGGCGCGCGCTACGTGTCGACCGGCACCGACCTCGCTTTTCTCCTGAGCGCCTGCACGGCCCGCGCAAGGCAGGTCAAGGAGATCAAGCTCTGATCTGACCCGCGGTGCGAGAAAGCCGCTGTCGCCTACGGTTCCATTCTCGCGGCGCGGTCGGCACGCACGATGCACGAGGCGATCTGGTCGCATGCAAGATGCCGCTGGAAGCGGGTATCGTGGCGGTGCCAAGGCCTGCTTCGGTGAACGGATGACGGGCAGACGCTGAGCTGGGAAGGACGCAAACGATGTCGAGATTCCATACAACATTGCTCGCGGCCGCCGGAATGTTGCTGGCGCTCACGACAGCAGCCGCCGCTCAAGAGTACCCGAGCAAACCGGTCCGGCTCATCATTCCGTTTCCGCCGGGCGGCAGCAACGACGTGGTCGGGCGCCTGATCGCTACTCATCTCGGCGAGCGGCTCGGCAAGCAGGTCGTGGTCGACAATCGCGGCGCCGGCGCCGGCGGCGTCGTCGGATCCGAAGTTGCCGCCAACGCTCCGCGTGACGGCTACACGCTGCTGATCATTTCGCTCGCGCACGCGGTCAATCCGTGGCTCTACAAATTGCCTTACGATCCGATCAAATCGTTCGCGCCGGTCGCCATTCTGGCCTCCGGGCCGAATGTCCTGGTGGTCAATCCGGAACTGCCGGTGCATTCGGTGAAGGAATTGCTCGCGGCCGCCAGGGAGAAGCCGGGACAGTTGCAATACGCTTCGGCAGGCACCGGCAGCTTCCAGCACCTCGGCGGCGAGTTGTTCAAGCTGATGGCCGGCGTCAATCTCCTGCACGTGCCGTTCAAGGGCGGTGGACCGGCGATGATCGACGTGGTCGGCGGCCACACCAAGGTGATGTTCAGCTCGCTGGTGCAGACCACACCGCATATCCGCTCGGGCAAGCTGCGCGCGCTGGGAACCGGCGGATCGGCGCGCAACCCGGTTCTGCCCGAGGTGCCCACGATCGCGGAAGCCGGCGTTCCCGGCTATGAAGCGGTCAACTGGTGGGGCGTCGTCGCACCGGCCGGTACACCGGCGGCTATCATCGACAAGCTGCACCAGGAAATCACGGCGGTGCAAAACTCCGACGAGGTGAAGAAGCAATTCGCCAGCGAAGGCGCGCAGGCCGTACAGATGAGTTCGGCCGAGTTCGCGGCCTTCATCGACAAGGAAATGAAAAAATGGGAGCGGGTGGTCAAAGAGGGCGGCATCAAGGCGGAGTAGCAGATTGAGTGGGGGGCAAGGCCGCGCCGGCCCGGCAACGGGACAGCTAGGCGGTTCGGTCCGCCGGCCCCGGATTTGTCGATGACGCTTGGGCTTAGCAAAGACGTCTGGGCCGGCGCGATGCTCATCGCCATCGGCACGGCCGCGATGCTGATTGCGCGCAACTACCCGTTCGGCACCGCGCTGCGCATGGGCCCGGGCTATTTCCCGATCATCCTTGGCGGCCTGCTGACGCTGTTCGGCGTCTTCATCCTCGCGTGCGGCCTGCGCAGCCGCGAACGAATCGCGGGCTCGTTCTCGCTGCGCGCCCTCATCATTCTGCCGATCTCGCTTGTCCTGTTCGGCGTGCTTTTGGAGCACGGCGGATTCGTGCCGGCCATGATCGTGCTGATCTTCGGCTCGGCAACCGCCGCCGCCGAATTCAAATTCATGGAGGCTTTGTTGTTTTCGCTCGCGCTGACCGCGCTGTCGGTCGTGATCTTCGTTTGGGGGCTCGGCTTGCCCTACCCGCTGATCGCGGATTTCCACTGAAGGCATCATGGATCTCTTCGACAATCTGATCTTCGGTTTCGGCGTCGCGCTTTCGCTGCAGAACCTCCTCTACTGCCTCATCGGCGTGACGGTGGGCACATTGATCGGGGTGCTGCCGGGCATCGGCCCGCTCGGCACGATCGCAATTCTCATGCCGATCACCTATGGCGTATCTCCGGTGGGCGCGCTCATCATGCTGGCGGGAATTTATTACGGCGCCCAATACGGCGGCTCGACCACCGCCATCCTGGTGAACTTGCCAGGCGAAACCTCGGCGGTGGTCACATGCATCGACGGGTACCAGATGGCGCGGCAGGGCCGCGCCGGACCCGCCCTCGCCATCGCTGCCGTCGGCTCTTTCTTTGCCGGCACCGTGGGAACCCTGTTGATTGCGCTGTTCGGTCCGCCGCTCGCCGAGATCGCGCTGAAGTTCGGGTCGCCGGAATATTTTTCCCTGATGCTCATGGGCCTTGTCGCCGCCGCGGTCCTTGCTCAGGGCGACATGGTGAAATCGCTGGCGATGGTCGTGACGGGTCTCCTGCTCGGGCTTGTCGGCAGCGACGTCAATACCGGCGTGCAGCGGTTCAGCTTCGGTTTCGCCGAGCTCTCCGACGGCATCGGATTCGTCGTGGTCGCGGTCGGTGTGTTCGCGATCGGAGAGATCATTGCCAATCTCGGCGACAAGGCGGAGCGGCGCGGGATCGCCGCAAGGGTTACGGATCTATTCCCTTCCAAGCAGGACCTGAAGCGCTGCATCGGGCCGATCCTGCGCGGCACCGGGATCGGTGCGTTCTTCGGCGTGCTGCCCGGCACCGGCCCGGCGATCGCCTCGTTCGCGTCGTACATGCTCGAGAAGAAGCTTGCCGCCGACCCCTCGCGCTTCGGCCAGGGCGCGATCGAGGGCGTGGCCGCCCCCGAATCCGCCAACAACGCCGATGCGCAGTGCAAGTTCATCCCCATGCTCACGCTAGGCTTACCGGCGAGCGGCGTGATGGCGCTGATGCTCGGCGCCCTCACCATCCAAGGCATACAGCCGGGCCCCGAAGTCATGACCCAGCGCCCGGACCTGTTCTGGGGCTTGATCGCCAGCATGTGGATCGGGAACCTGATGCTGGTCGTGCTCAACCTGCCGATGATTGCGCTCTGGGTGAAGCTCCTGCAGGTCCCGTATCGGCTGCTGTTTCCCGCCATCATGGCGTTCTCTGCCATCGGCATTTACAGCGTGAACAACTCGTCCTTCGAGATCTACTTGACCGCACTGTTCGGCATTTTCGGCTTCGTCTGCATGAAGCTCGGATTTCCGCCGGCACCCTTGTTGCTGGGATATGTGCTTGGTCCCATGATGGAGGAGAACTTACGCCGCTCGATGCTGATGTCGGGCGGCGACGCCACGGTCTTCGTGACGCGCCCGATCAGCCTCGCCTTCATCAGCGCGACCGTGCTGATCCTCGTCATTATGGTGCTCCCTGCCGTGCGGCAGCGGCGACTTGAGATTGCCGACTAACGCCAGGGCGGCACGACCCGATCCGCGCCGTCACCGCGCAGCTTGGCCCCGCAGCGGCCCGAGAATTTTCAGAGATCGCCTAACCCGTTCCGGGCGCAAAGACCGTAGCGATGCAAGTCGGTACCGTGCACGTCGAGCCAAACCTTGGCGCGCTCGAGCTCTGGATACAGACGCTTCACCAGCCGCCAGAATCGCGGCGAATGATTGAGCTCCACGAGATGGCAGACCTCGTGCGCAGCAAGGTAGTCGAGCACGAATGAGGGCGCGAGAATGAGCCGCCAGGAAAACGACAATGCGCCCGTATTCGAGCACGAACCCCAACGGCTCGACTGGTCGCGCACGCAAATGCGCTTGATGCGAACCCCGAGCTTGTCGGCGCAACGCCGGCTCGCGGCCTCGAGGTCGCGCTGCGCCTCGCGCCTGAGGAAGTCGCTGATGCGGCGGTCGACGTGCGGCGGTTCGCCCGCGACGCAGAGCAGCCGGCTGCCGTTTTCGTCGGTCTCGGTCCACACGGTGCCGCGCACGCCGCGGCGGTTGACGATGCGATGCGGCTCACCGCGCAGCGGCACGTCCACGCCATGCGCGAAAGGCGCGACCTCCGGCAGCCGCTTGAGCCGCGCGGCAATCCAGCCGCCGTGCTTCTGCGCGAATTCTTTTGCTTCCTTGATGCTGCCGCGCGGGGGCATGGTGAGAACCACTTCGCGCGCGGGGGCATCGATGCGCAGCGTGTAGCGGCGCGCTTGGCGATGACGGCGCAGGCGCACGAGGTAGATCGCTTGGTCGAAAACGACTTGGACGACCGAGGGCTCGCTTGGCCGGCGATAGAGCAACGCGCGAAGCGACATGGATCCACCCTGCAGCAACCCCGGGCGAAATACTGCCACAGTCGCAAGAAGCCTCAGCACGAGGGGCGACAAATAAAGACCCTTCCCCAAGATCCGGGGCTGGTTCGATGTATCCACCACAACATCTTGGGCCATTCAAGATTTGAATTCCTTTTCAGATTTTCCGCGACGTCCGGTTCGGCAGGCCCCCGCACGGCCGTGCCGTTTCCCGCCCGCGGCAGCGAGCGAGATCACATGGAGCATCAAGGGCTTAGGAGCGGCGGGCCGGAAACCGCGCGTGACGAATCACGCAAAAAGCTTGGCGGAACGGGCCTTCGTGCAACATTGCGGCAGAGCGGCGGGCGCCCCTTAGAAGCTCGCCTACTCGTTGGCCGCGCTCGCCATCGCGGGTGGAGTGGTGCTCGTGCGCAACGCTGCCGTGCCGACTTTGCTCGGCGAGCGGCAAGCTGCGCCGCGCGCGATCGTCGCGTTGTTCGACAGCACGAAGTCCGCAACGCGCGGCACGATCTCGGCGCGAAAACGCGAGCCGTTGAAGACGCCATAGTGGCCCACCGCGGGCTGCAGCCAGTGCGCCTTGCGCTCCGGCGGAATGTTGACGCACAGGCGATGCGCCGCCTCGGTCTGACCGACGCCGGAAATATCGTCGTTCTCGCCTTCCACCGTGAGCAAGGCGACGCGGCGAATTTTCGCCGGATCGACGCGAACGCCGCGATGGGTCATCTCGCCCTTGGGCAAGGCGTGGCGCACGAACACGGTCTCGACCGTCTGTAGATAGAACTCGGCGGCCAGATCCATGACCGCGAGATATTCATCGTAGAACTCGCGATGCTTCTGCGCGGAGTCGCCGTCGCCCTCCACGAGATGGAGGAACAGGTTGCGGTGCGCCTCGATGTGCCGATCGAGATTCATGCTGACGAAGCCGTGCAGCTGCAGAAACCCCGGATAAACGTCGCGCATGAATCCCGGATTTGGAAACGGCACTTTGGTAATCACATTGCGGCGGAACCAGTCGTGGCCGCGCCTTTCGGCATGGATATTCACTTGAGTCGGGTTTACCCGCGTATCGATCGGGCCGCCCATCAGCACCATGGAATTCGGCACATAGGGATCGTTCTCGGCCTCCATGAGCGCGACCGCCGCGAGAACCGGCACCGAGGGCTGGCACACCGCGAGGATGTGCACGTCGCCGCCGAGCAGATGCAACATCGAGATCAGGTAGTCGACGTAGTCGTCGAGATCGAAGCGGCCCTCCGACACCGGGACCATCCGCGCGTCCACCCACTCCGTGAGATAGACATCGTGGTTCGGCAAAAAGCCCTCGACGGTGCCGCGCAGCAGCGTCGGATAATGCCCCGACATCGGCGCGACGATGAGCAGACGCGGCTGCGGGCGGCGCGGCGCGCGCTCGAAGGCGCGCTCGAAGTGCAGGAGCCGGCAGAACGGACGCTGCCAAAGTGTAGAGATACGCACCGGGACGCGCTCGCCGCCGACGACGGTCGACGCGATATTCCATTCCGGCTTGCCGTAACGCCGGGTCGAGCGCTCGAAGAGTTCGAGGCTCGCGGCCATCGTCTTGCCGAACGCGGTATAGGATAGGGGGTTGGCGGGGTTGCGATAGAACAGGCGTGCGGCGTCGGCGAAGGCACGCGAGGGATTGAGCGCGGCCTGGCTCATTTCATAGAGCCAATAGGCCGGTGCCGCATACATCGGGCCGGTATCGCTCGCTGCGACCGGCGTGCCGCCGAATTCGCCAATCGCCATTTTCCCAGCCCTCAGCGGCTTTTGCCGCACTGCAGCATACTGTCGCGAGTCTGACATATAGTCAATGTCTCCGGCGGATTATCCACGCACCACCGCAAAATAGATAAGCATTCGAGGCCGCTGTCGGTTTCGCGCCGCAGCAAGGCAGGCATGATCAAACCACCGGGAACCCGGCCGCTACTCGCCGGTCTGCAGTAGCGAGCCTACCCGGCGCGCGCTCTTAAGCAGTTGCAGGAAAGCGAACACGCCGGCGGCGAAATAGAGCGCGTTGAGCGCGAACGCCTCGACCATCAGATCGACACGCACCACGTGCTCCATAAGCAGCGCCCGCATGCCTTCGAACACGTAAGTGGGCGGGAGCATCCAGGCAATCACTTGCAGCCAATCCGGCAGCACGCTGACAGGGTAATACACGCACGCGAGCGGCATGAGCACGAACATGAGCGTCCAGGCGAGCGATTCCGCACCCATGCCGTTGCGCAACAGCACGCCCGCGACAACGATGCCCACGGCCCAGCTCGTCAGGATCAGATTCACGAAGAACGCCGCGAGCGCCAGACCGAGGCTGTAAACGTTGAACCCGAAGAAGGCCATCGCCAGGAACGTCACCGGCAGCATGCCGATGGCAAGCCGGATAAGGCTCATGGTCATCAACGCGCAAACGAATTCGATCGGGCGCAGCGGGCTGATCATCAGATTGGTCAAGTTGCGCGACCACATCTCCTCCAGGAACGAGACTGAGAAGCCGAGCTGGCCGCGAAACAGCACGTCCCACATCAGCACGGCGGCGATGAAAACGCCGCTGGCGCGGGCGAAGAACCCCGAATTCTGGGCAATGTAGAGCTGCAGGAATCCCCACACGAAAAGCTGCACCGCCGGCCAATAGATCAGCTCGAGAAGCCTGGTCCAGGACGAACGCAACAGATAAAGATAACGCAGCACCATCGCCCCGACGCGATGCGGCGCCACGATGATGGCGCTGGTCGAAGATGTGCTCATTGTGCGGCCTCGCGGGTTTCGCCGCGCCCGCGCGCGACATCGAGAAACACCTCCTCCAGCGTCCGGCGGCCATAGCGGACCAGCAGCCGCTGCGGCGTGTCGTCGTCCTCGATGCGCCCGCGCTTCATGATGATGACACGCTCGCACAGGCGCTCGACCTCGGCCATGTTGTGGGAGGCGAGCAAGACGGTTGCGCTGCGCTCTTTGCGAAATCGCTCGAGGTGGCCACGCACCCAGTCCGCGGTATCGGGGTCGAGCGAGGCGGTGGGCTCGTCGAGAAGAAGAACCCGAGGCGAATTGATCAGCGCCTTGGCGAGCGCGACACGGGTTTTCTGCCCGGCCGAGAGCTTGCCGGTCGGCCGGTCGAGAAACTCCGTCAGGTCGAGCTCGCGCGCCAGCGAGGCGATGCGGTCGTTGAGGTCCTCCACTGCATAGAGCAGCCCGAAAACCTTGAGGTTCTGCCGCACCGTCAGACGATGCGGCATGTCCACATACGGGCTCTCGAAATTCATCTCGTGCAGCACCTGGTAGCGCTGACGCGGCATCTCGGCGCCCAGCACCCTGACCGTGCCGGAGGTCGGCATGACCAGGCCCATGATCATGGCGATGGTGGTGGTCTTGCCGGCGCCGTTGCCGCCGAGCAGCCCGGTGATGGAACCGCGTTCGAGAGCAAACGAAATGCCGTCGACTGCGGTCGTGGTCTTGTACAGCTTCACCAGCTGGTCGACGGCAATGACAGGCTCGGCGGTCTTGGACATGTCGGATGTCGCGCTGCGCGAACCGACATGTGGCGCGGAGCCGCGCACGAGGCAAGAGGTATCGGCAGCCGAGCCGGTTGCGGCGATCGAGCGCTGCCGGCGCCGGTTGAGCAGGCGCGGCGAAGGCGTACATTGTTGCCATGACCGATCAACCTGCGGAGGAAGCCCATCGGACGGGGCGCAGCGTGCGTCTCGACACGCTGGTGCGGCTGCGCTGGCTTGCGGTGATCGGCCAGACCACCGCCGTGCTGGTGGTCTATTTCGGGCTCGATTACGAGCTACCGATCTGGGCCTGCCTCGCGGTCATCGCGCTCGCCGCCTGGCTCAACGTCGCGCTGCGCATTCGCTTCCCGATGACGCAGCGGCTGGAGCCCGACCGGGCCGCGTGGCTCCTTGCCTTCGACATCGCCGAGCTGGCGGTGCTGTTGTTCTTCACCGGCGGGCTCGAGAATCCGTTCGCGTTCCTTTTTCTCGGCCCGGTTCTGATCTCGGCGACCGCGTTGCCCGCGCGTATGACGCTGATGCTGGGCGGCTTCGCCATTGCCTGCGCCACCGTGCTCGTGTTCGTGCACGACCCGCTGCCGTGGGACAGCGAGCCGCCGCTCGAATTGCCGGCGGTCTATGTGATGGGGGTCTGGCTCTCTCTCTTGCTCGCGATCGCGTTCATCGGCCTGCACGCCTGGCAAATCACCGAGGAATCGCGCCAGCTCGCGGACGCGCTGGCGGCGACCGAACTGGTGCTGGCGCGCGAGCAGCACCTTTCGCAGCTCGACGGGCTCGCCGCGGCCGCCGCGCATGAACTCGGTACGCCGCTCGCCACCATCACGCTCATCGCCAAGGAGCTGCAGCTGGCGATCAAGCCGGATTCCGAGCATGCCGACGACGTGCACCTCTTGAACGAGCAGGCCAAGCGCTGCCGCGCCATTCTGGCGAAGCTCACCGAACTCTCGAGCGGCGCGCCTTTCGATCGCATGAAGCTGTCCACGCTGATCGAGGAAGTGGTCGCACCGCATCGCAACTTCGGCGTTGCAATCAACGTCGCGCTGTCAGCAGGCGAAGCGGCCGAACCGGTCGGCGGCCGCAATCCCGCGATCCTTTACGGCCTCGGAAACCTGCTGGAAAACGCCGTCGATTTCGCCCACGAGCGGGTCGAGGTCGCCGCCTCCTGGAACGGTCAGGACGTCGCGGTCACGATCACCGACGATGGCCCGGGCTTTGCGCCGGAGGTCATGGACCGGATTGGGGAGCCCTATGTCACCAACCGACGCCGGCAAAACGTTGACGGCGAGGCGAGCGGGCTCGGACTGGGCTTCTTCATTGCCAAGACCTTGCTGGAGCGCTCCGGGGCAACACTCGACTTCGAGAACCGCGCGTTCCCGGATCGGGGCGCGATCGTCCGCGTACGCTGGGGCCGTAACGAGTTCGAACGCGCGACCGTGTTCGCCTCGTGAGCGCTAGGGCCGACCGCTAAGCCATTGGCGGTCCCGCTTTTTGGCCGAGCCCGCCCGAGCTGGCCGTTTCATTATCGATTATTCACTTGAGGTTGTGGGGTATCCACCTAGATTATGTCCGCACTTTCCGGGTGAATCGTCGCCGCGTGGCTCGGACCGGCGCACCGGACCATCTGTGGAGGCCCGAATGGCGATGGCCGATTTGGTCGCGGCGATGCCGGTCGATCGCTCGCTGCTGATCGTCGAGGACGATAAATCGTTCCTGCAGCGGCTCGCCCGCGCCATGGAAAGCCGCGGCTTTACCGTGACCACCGCCGAATCGGTGGCCGACGGGCTCACCCAACTCGAAACGATATCGCCGGCCTTCGCCGTCGTGGACATGCGGCTCGAAGACGGCAACGGACTTGACGTGATCTCCGCGCTCAAGCGCCGTCGTCCCGACGCCCGCGCCATCATCCTGACCGGCTACGGCAACATCGCCACCGCCGTGAACGCGGTGAAGCTCGGCGCGGTCGATTATCTCTCCAAGCCGGTGGACGCCGACGACGTGGTTGCGGCGCTGCTCGCGCTCGACGGGCGAAAAGCCGAGCCGCCGGAAAATCCGATGTCGGCCGATCGCGTGCGCTGGGAGCACATCCAGCGCATTTACGAGCTGTGCGGCCGCAACGTGTCGGAAACCGCACGCCGCCTCAACATGCACCGCCGCACGTTGCAGCGCATTCTGGCCAAGCGTGCGCCGAAGTAACCGCCAATCGCAAGCCCCGTCTAAGTTTCCACGCCGTAAGGCCCTTCCGGGTCGGAGAGCGCCGCAAGGCGCATCGCCGCCGCACGCGCGAAGGCGAGCGTCATGCTCTTGCGGGTCGCGGCATGCAGCCGGTGCTCGGGCGCCTCGCACACGATCGATGCACCGAAGGCATCGGCAACGATGAGACCCACGTCCGGCGGAAAAATCTCGCACGGCACATCGAGCGTGGTGGCGAAAAACAGCCGATCGCAATGCAGCCGGTATTCGATCCATTTCTGGTCGGCGCGAAAGTCCGCAATGGACGATTTGATCTCGACGATCCACACTTCGCCGCCGGTGTCGAGCGCCACCAGATCGGCGCGCCGGCCCGACGCCAGCGGCAATTCGCTCATGACCGAGAATCCCAGCGAATGCAGAAGCCGGGTCGTGCCGCGCGCAACAGCGAGCGCGGTCGGCGATTGCCGACCATCGACGGGCAGAGCGGCGGCGAGCGAACTGATGCTCATCGAATGAAGTAGTTCCGGCAGGGGTACGCTTGTGCTTGCAGGACGGACCCGAACGCCACGCACGACGCTGCACTCCCAGCCCATGACATTCGGCGCGCTGGCGCCAACTCTATTTGCCGCGTCCCAATTCCATCAACATCCGCGTGAGCAGGTAAAGCCGGGGCACCATGCTCTCCACCTCGGCATACTCGTCGAGCGAATGGGCATTTCCCCCGACAAGGCCAAGGCCGTCGAGCGTCGGCTTGAACACGCCCGCGGAAAAGCTCGAGTCGGCGGCGCCGCCGCTTCCTTCGAGCGTGAGCGTCTTGCCCAGTTCGGCATAGATCGACTGGGCGACGGCGGCGAGCTCTTGCGTCTGCGCAGTCTGAGGCATGATCGGGAACAACCGGGTCAGGGTGGTTGTGACTTCGGTGTCAGCAATGAGCTTGTTCTGCGATGTGGTTGCCAGCTCCCTTTCCACCCGGTCGAATTCTTCCGAGCTCAGCGCCCGCACGTCGCCCTCCGCGAGCGCGTAGTCCGGGATCACGTTCTTGCGGTCGCCCGCCTTGAACACCGTGAAATTGACGGTCGTGCCCTTCTCGCGATTGCCGAGCTGGCTGAGCTGGAGAACTTGGTGAGCAAGCTCCATCGCCGCGTTGCGGCCGCTGTCGGGAGCGACGCCCGCATGCGCGGCCCGGCCCTTGACTTCCACCTTGATTGCACCGGAGCCTTTGCGCCAGATCACCAAACCGTCGTTGGGCCGGCCGGATTCAAGGTTGAGGGACGCATCGTGTTCCTTTGCCAGCTTCTCGATCAGCAGCCGCGTGCCGAGCGAGCCGGTCTCCTCGTTTGTGTTCAAGAGCAGCGTGATCCGCCCGTAGTTCTTGAAACCGAGGTCCTGCAGGATCTTCAGGACATAGACCGCCGCGATGATACCGCCCTTGTTGTCCGAGACTCCCGGCCCATGGGCTCGGCCATCCTTGATGCGGAACGGCCGCGCCGCAGCGGTCCCTTTCGCGAACACGGTGTCCATGTGGGCCATGAGGAAAATTCGTCCATGGCCGGTGCCGGCGAATGTGGCGACGACGTTGTCGCCAACCGCCGGCTTGGCTGGAACGGTTTCGATCTGAGCGCCGAGTTTTTGCAGCTCCGCAGTGACGATTGCGCTCACCGCCTTGAGGCCGTCCTCGTCCCCGGTGCCGGAATCGATGTTGACGAGCCGCTCCCATAGCTTGAGCGCCTCGTCCTTGTAGTGCGCCTCTCCAGGAGCCCACAACGAGAGCGTCATCACGTCCTCCCGCACGCGCGAGGGCCGCGCCAAGCGCTTGACGATCGCTAGCCTACCGATTTACGGCGCACGCCGAAAGCGCGCCCGCAGCGTCGGCCAGTGCCCGAATTCCGGTCATCCCGCGGCAGAGCGTGCCTGCACGCGTTCGGCGAAGGCGGCGGCGAGCGTATCGCGCCGCGGCGCGAGGATGCCGCGCTCGGTGATGAGACCGGTGACCAGGCGCGCCGGGGTCACGTCGAAGCCGTAATTTGCCACCGCCGAGGCTTCTGGCACGAGACGCACGGTCTCGATGCGGCCGTCGGCGGTGCGGCCGCTCACCGTTGCGACCTCGTCCGCCGCACGCTGTTCGATCGGGATCTCTGCAATCCCGTCCGACAGCGAAAAATCGATGGTCGGCGAAGGCAAGCCGACGTAGAACGGCACGCCATTGTCCTTCGCGGCGAGTGCCTTGAGATAAGTGCCGATCTTGTTGCAGACGTCGCCGTTGGCCGTGACTCGATCCGCCCCCACGATCACCATGTCGACCATGCCGTGCTGCATCAGGTGACCGCCGGTGTTATCCGCAATCACCGTGTGCGGCACGCCGTGCTGGCCGAGCTCCCAGGCGGTGAGCGCAGCGCCCTGATTGCGCGGACGCGTCTCATCGACCCAGACGTGGATCGCTACGCCTTCATCGTGCGCCACATAGATCGGCGCCAACGCGGTTCCGAAATCGACGGTCGCGAGCCAGCCCGCGTTGCAGTGGGTCAGCACCTGCGCCGGTCCCCTCTTATTGGCGGCGATCGCGGCAAGCAGCTTTGCGCCATGACCGCCGATCGTCTGATTGATGGCGACGTCCTCCTCGCAGATCTCGGCCGCACGGCGGTAGGCCGTTGCGATGCGCTCTTCGCGCGGGCGGTTGCGCACGGCGCCCACCATCTCGTCGAGCGCCCATTTGAGGTTGACGGCGGTCGGACGCGTGGCGGCGAGCATCGCACAGGCACGCTCGAGTGCTTCATCGGAGGCGTCCGCGCGCAGCGCCAGCGCGACCCCATAGGCCGCAGTGGCTCCGATCAGCGGCGCGCCGCGGACCTGCATCGTCGCAATCGCGCGCGCGACCTCCTCGAGGGTCGTGAGGCGGACGGTCGTGAAGCGGTGCGGCAGCGCCGTCTGATCGATGATGCCGATCGACCAGCCGTCCGCCTCGAGCCAGATGGTGCGGGTATGTTTGCCGTCCACTTTCATGGCGCCAGACATAGCTGCGATTCATCGAAAGGCAAGGCGCCTCTCCCCGCAGGTGGAAAGAGGTGATAGAGAGGCGCGGGGGGAGAACGCATGCCGATCGACTACGAGGCGGAATACAACAACCGCGCCCGCGTCCCCGAACATCCGGAAATCTTCGCGCACTGGGCGCGCGAGGCCGAGGACTACCGGGCGGAAGCGATGAAAGAACGGCGCGCCGAGCTCGGACTGAGTTACGGGTCGTCGCTACGCCAGTTCATCGACCTGTTTTCGGCTCGCCGCGCGGTTACGGCGCCGCTCGCGCTGTTCATCCATGGCGGCTACTGGCGCTCGCTCGATCCGTCGCTGTTCAGCCATATGGCGCGCGGGCTCAATGCGCATGACGTGACGGTCGCGGTCGTCGGCTACGATCTCTGTCCGGAGGTGACCATCGCCGAAATCATCGAGCAGATCCGGCACGCATGCCTGTTCCTGTGGCTACGCACGGGTCAGCGGATGATGATCTACGGCCACTCCGCGGGCGGACATCTCGCCGCGACGATGCTGGCGACCGAATGGCATGCGCTTTATCCCAAGGCGCCGCCGGATCTCGTACCGGCGGCCTACTCTATCTCCGGGCTGTTCGATCTCACCCCGCTGGTCGGCATTTCCATGGCGCAGGATCTGCGCCTCGACGAGGCGCAGGCCCGCAGCGTTTCGCCCCTGTTCTGGCCAGCCCCGAAGGGACGCCCGTTCGATGCGGTCGTGGGCGCGCTCGAATCGAGCGAGTTCTTGCGCCAGAGCCGCACCATCGCCGACAGCTGGGGCAAGGCCGGTGCGCAAACCCGTTACGAGGCCATCCCGGGGACGAATCATTTCACGGTGATCGACGCGCTGGCGGATCCGCAAAGCGCGATGGTCGGGCGCCTCGCCGAGCTCGCCCGGAGGTAAGCCCTCGGGTTGCCCGGTTCATGGCCGCGACCGCTCGCGCGCGCGAGCCGCTCGCGCCCCTTCGACGAAATCCGAGTTCGCGATCAGAAGAACGCCTGGATGCCGGTTTGAGCACGGCCGAGGATGAGCGCGTGGATGTCGTGGGTGCCTTCGTAGGTATTGACGGTCTCGAGATTGCACAGCACGCGCATCACATGGAATTCGTCGGAAATGCCGTTGCCGCCGTGTATATCGCGCGCCAAGCGCGCGATATCGAGCGCCTTGCCGCAGTTGTTGCGCTTGAGCAACGACACCGCCGGCGGCGCGGCGCGGCCCTGTTCCATGAGCCGCCCGAGCCGCAGCGCCGCGTGCAGGCCGAGCGTGATCTCGGTCTGCATGTCGGCGAGTTTCTTCTGGATGAGCTGGTTGGCGGCAAGCGGGCGACCGAACTGCTTGCGGTCGAGCGCGTATTGGCGCGCCCGATGCCAGCAGAACTCCGCCGCGCCGATTGCGCCCCATGCAATGCCGGCGCGCGCCACGTTGAGGCAGCCGAAGGGACCGCCCAGGCCCTTCGCCTTCGGCAACATGTTCTCCTCCGGCACGAAGACGTCCTCGAGCACGATCTCGCCGGTGGTCGAGGCGCGCAGTGAAAGCTTGCCTTCGATCTTCGGCGTAGACAGGCCCTTGCTGCCGCGCTCGACCAGAAAGCCGCGGATGACGCCGTCGAGCTTGGCCCAGACGAGCGCAACGTCCGCAATCGGCGAGTTGGTGATCCACATCTTGGTGCCGGTAAGCCGAAAGCCGCCGGGCGCCTTTTCCGCGCGGGTTGCCATCGAACCGGGGTCAGAGCCGTGATCGGGTTCGGTGAGGCCGAAGCAGCCGACGATCTCGCCGGAAGCGAGTTTCGGCAAATACCGTTTGCGCTGCGCTTCGCTGCCATAGGCGAAGATCGGGTGCATGACGAGCGAGGACTGCACAGACATGGCCGAGCGGTAGGCGGAATCGACGCGCTCGATCTCGCGCGCGATCAGCCCATAGGCCACATAGCCGAGCCCGGCGCCGCCGTACTCTTCAGGGATCGTCGGTCCGAGCAGCCCGAGTGCGCCCATCTCCGAGATGATGCCGCGGTCGAACCGTTCCTCGCGGTTGTCCATGAGCACGCGCGGGAAGAGCTTGTCCTGTGCATAGCCGCGCGCGGTGTCGCGCACCATGCGCTCCTCCTCGGTGAGCTCGCTTTCGAGGTCGAGCGGGTCCTCCCAGTTGAACGCGGCATCCTCGGGCTGTGGCGCAGAGTGATGCCTGCGCGTCTCGGCGGTCTGCGTCATCGGATGCTCCCGGACTTCGGCTTGGGATTGGGCTCACACGTTATTCTCCAGCGAAGCGGCGTCCATCCCGGATCATGTCCGGGGCAGGCTTCGCCGGAAAACACGGTGGCCGCCTTTCATGCCCACGTTCATCCGATGGATTCAAGGGGCTTGCCGCCCCGCCCCGCGCGCTCCCGCATTGCCGCGCCGGGAGCCTTCGGCTAATGACTTGCTTAGCGCGCCCGTAGCTCAGCTGGATAGAGCGCTGCCCTCCGAAGGCAGAGGTCACAAGTTCGAATCTTGTCGGGCGCGCCACAAAATCAGTTACTTAGTATAGATAGCGGCGAGGTTGTGCTGACTTAGCTACCACATAGCTACCCAGTGGCTGAGAGAGGCACATCGTCTCGGCGTACGCCTCGTCACCGAGGCCGTGCTGAATCAGCGGAAGCCGGGCTGGCGTAGTCGGGATCTATCAAAGGCACGATTGGGCAGAGGAGAAACGCTCCGCGCTCGACGCATGGTCTGCGCACCCTCTCGCCGCGTCGGAAAGCAGGCTGCCTGCAGGAAAGGTGTTGCCATTCAGCCGAGCGGGCTCAGCCGAGATGTAGCCGAGGCGGGATTGTCCGCACAGCGCACCAGCGGCCACGGGGCGGGCAACAGCGGGTGCCGCACCTCCTACAGCAGTGCGCGGGCGCGCTCGATTTCGGCGGTGCGGCGCTGCCGCAGCTTGCCGTCAAGCCAGGAGCGGACGTGATCGTCGAGCGCCTGCTCGATGACGGCAGCCGGGAGAATGTCGGTCTCCCAGCAGCGCTCGCCATACTGCTCGATAAAGCGCTTAGCACGACTGTCGCTGGGCTTGACCGCGATGCCTTCACGTAAGCGCGCGCTGTCGAGGTCGTCGACCTGCTCGCGCGTCAGCCCGATCCGGACGAACTCGGAAACCCGCACGCCGAAGTTCGCCAACGCCTCCTCCCATGCCCGCTGCAGGTCGCGCCCGCTCGGATCGTGATCGCTGATGAAGTAGACGATGGCCCACTGCCCGGTGCGGGCGTAGCGACGGTTCAGCATCTCGGCCACGTCGTGCTGCAGCTTGAGCGAAGCGCCGTCACGGGCAAGCGCAGCTCAAGCGCGGAGGCGACGTAGCCGCGCGCCAAATCGAACGTGACGCTCACCTCAAGTCTGCTGTTGCTCACTGCCGTTCCTCTTGCCACGATGCCGCCGGACCCTTTCATCATCAGCGAAGCGGCCAAGGGCACCTACATCAAGGAGCGCGACCGCCGCGTCCTTGAGGACAACCGGCGGCAGATCGCCGAGGCCGAGCAGCGCCAGCGCGAGCGCGAAGAGCGCGAGCGGACCGAGATCGAGGCCGCCAAGGAGCGCGACCGGCAGGCCTATCGCGAGCGCGGGTGGCCGAGCGGATAACTCGCTGGGCTGATGTCCGCTGTGTCCCCGAAAGCGGCCGTAGAGCGGACATCGGTGGATGCCGCAGAGTGACCCATCTGCGACATATGACGGATTCAAATCCTGCAGCGCAGCAGCCTCGTGCGGCAGTCTGAGGTGTGCTATCCTTTCGGTCGCTAGCACGACGCTACTTCGTGGTCGGCGACGAGATGATCATCGTCGATAGCAATAATCGAATTGTTGCGGTCATCGCGCTTTAGATCGCAACAACTTGCATGTGAGACCGGGCGGTCTGGCGACCGATCCCTACCTCTGGCTGGCGCAGGCAACCAAAGCCGCGCTTCGGCAAGCAGGGCTTTGCTACGTCGCTAGGCGACTAGGGCAGCAGACGCTACGACGTCGCCGCCGACACCAATCGCGGAGACCACTTTCTCTTGGGATAGTGGCCCGGGCGGCGGCCTGGTTCGATGAGAAGTGCGTCCGTCCTCGCCGGCGCCGCTTTGCTCTGGATTCCTCGCCAGGAACCGTATCCTCAAACTGCTCTGGAAGACCGGGAGGATGATGGCTGAGGCCAAGGAGTTTGTTTCGAAGAGCCGGCTCGATGCCCTGACCGACGGCGTCTTCGCCTTCGCGATGACGCTGCTCGTCGTCAAATTCGATCTGCCGGAAGACTTCCATCCCAAGTCCGCCGCGGAGCTGATTTCCGGTCTTCTCGGCCTCGGCGGCACATTCATCGCCTACGTCGTCACCTTCCTGGTGCTCGCAACCTTCTGGCTCGGGCGCGCGCGCACCAAGGAGGAGCCGGAAGGGGCGAGCGGCGCTTACGCTTGGTCGGTGCTCTTCCACCTGTTCTTCGTCACCCTCCTGCCCTTCTCGATGATTGTTGTTGGCCGCTATGATCTCGCGCCGGCGATATGCGTCTATGGAGCCAACATGCTCCTCCTAGCCTTGACGGCAATCGGCATCACACTCGTGATCGAGCGCGATATCCGGCGCCGGCTGGTCCCAAGCGGCCGTCCTGAATACGGCGTGCTGATCGCTTCGGCTATTCTCTCGATGGCAATCGGCTTCTACAGCCCAGATAGCGCGATGTACGCCTATTTCCTCAATCTTGCCTCGCCGCTGGTCCGGAGGTGGACGGAGCGCGTTTGAGCCACGTTCCTGACCAAGCCAGACACCGACGCGATCGATTTCCTGATCACGTGAGCGCAGTACGCTGAACCAACTACGCTCCCGGCACGTCCACACATGGCACGAACCTGCCGCTCCGGAATGTTTAGCCGGAGTCTGACCCTAACCGGACTCTTTCAGGGTCTGCCGCTGTTGCCCGCTGACTTGGTCCTGCTTCCGAAACCCTCCCTCCCGGTAGTAGAGGTACAGCAGCACTAACAGCCAGACCGCTATGAAACCGTCTGAGAAGATCGTCAGGAAATTGTAAGGAGCATAGTCTCCTTCGCGCAATGTCTGGTCCAGGTGGCCGTATGAGGCCCCAAGCATGAAGACCGACCAGCCGAGCCCCGTTGCAAGCCAAAACGAACCACCGATCCAAAGACACAGGAAGCCCAGGAGGCCCCATGCCCCATCGTGAATTCCGACCTCGAACTGGAACGGACTTCCCGGCGGC
>WNGB01001725.1_pt1 | contig 37199 bp, 60 predicted proteins | sample 5400681 | NCBI WGS metagenome assembly WNGB01 (sample SAMN13153367, study PRJNA577476) | soil metagenome | isolation source: 115 cm soil or saprolite under grassland replicate 2 | place: USA:California | collected 2016-06-15 | reverse complement strand
CGCCGACCAGGTCGGCGAGCGCTCCGGGGACAACCCGCGGCCGTTGCGGGAGGTGCTGCGCCACCGCGGCGACGGGGCGTTGCGGCACTACCGGGTGCCGCCGCTCGGGCGGGTACGGGAGTGGTTCGAGCTGATCCCCAACCCGCTCGAGGAGGAACCCTGACATGGCCAAGATGCAGCTGGACAGCCCGCTTGACCCCGGTCCGTTCCGTGACTACCTGCGGGCGTTGCAGATGCTGCTCGCCAAAGCCCCGCCAAGCTGGCCGACCGATTGCGCGGTCGAGTCGCTGCGCACACACCCCAGCACTACCGCCGACCTAGAGCGCGAGACCCGTTTCCTGCGGGCGCGGCTCGCCGAGGCCGAACGGGCCGCGGCGCGGCGTGGCAAACGATGATCACCTGCCGCGTTGCGGCCACTCCCCCGCCGCGCACCGTGACCACCATCCCCTGCGGGCCTGGGCCGCTTCCGCGTTTGCGGTTACGACCCTCTCCCCCATCACACTCCCCCGAACATGCGTTCCGGCGAACATGTGTTCAGTCGCCAGCGATGAGCTGGATCGCGTACCGCTTGCTGATCCCCGTCGCGCGCACCACCTCCTGCCACGTCGCATCCGGGTGCGCGTCCAGGTACTCCTGGCCGCGTCGCCGCTTGTCGCCGTAGGTGCTCTTGGCCAGTGCCTGCACGCGGGCTGGTGCACGTGGGCCGCTGAAGGTTTGCCGGTCGGTGCGCACGATCTCCCCCTCAACCGTGTCGCGTCGACGTGTGACGCGGTTGAGTTCCGGTGGGGGAGCGACGTGCGCGATGTCGCTACCCGAAACGGTGGCGAGCATCTTGAGCAGATACGCAAGCCCCAGCGTCACAAGGATGCTCAGCGCGGGGACGGCCAAGGCGATCAGCCGAAGCCCATTCACGTCGGGAACGCGGGTCGCGTTGAAGTACAGCGAACACGCCGCCGCGACCATCACGAGGAGGAAAGGGATCGCGCGGGGATACTGCACAGTCCGCCCCTGCTCCTCCACACGCACCATCGACGCGGCGAGCAGCAGCACCTCGAACAGCACAAGCCCCATGTCGACAGCGATGGGGAACAGCCACGCATGCCCCGCCCCGAACTTCAGCTCGGGATTGGAGGCGGCTTCGCGAAGCGCGAAGAAGCTGAGCGTGAACGCCGCAGTCGCAACGCCCACGCCGAGCACCAACGCAACACCGAGGGTGGTGCGCAGGTTGGATGGAAGGTTCGACCACATGAACGGGCTACCTCCTGTGCGGTCGGGTGGTGGTGGGTGGGGTGGTGGTGGGCGGTGCAGTCATCTTCTGCCACCACTCCCGCACCGGCCCCAACACCTGTTCGAGCGACAACGGCGCGGTCGTGGTGGTGGCCGCATGCCGCCCGACGCGGGTCGTGGTCGTGGTCGGCTGGCCAGTGGTGGGGGAGTGCGGGACCAGCAGCAGCACCGCGACGATCGCGCCGGCCACCACCCACCCCCACTTGATACGGCCACCACCGCCGCGAGGGCTGGGCGGTGCAGCGGGCCGCTTGCCACGGCCGCCGTAGACGGCCAGCAGCACGCCACCCACCAGCAGGACGAGCATGAGCGTTGGTGACATGGTCACCTCCGGGTGTAGGAACTGGCGAAGTCGAGGACCTGCCGGACGTACCAGCAGGCATGGTTGTAGGCGTGGATGGCGCGGTGCTGACTGGCGGTGCCGCGCATCTGCGGGCAGGGGTCGTGGCCGCCGCCCCGGCCGATCCCGTTGGCGCACAGCAGCCGCGCGGCCGCGGGGATCGCATCGGCGGGGTCGTAGCGGTCCCCGCCCCGTCCGTACCGGGACCAGGTGCCGGACAGGAACTGCATCGGCCCGCCGGCGCCGGCGGAGTTCTCCCCGGAGCGCACCCCCGGCAGAGGGGAGCGGCCATGGTCGGATTCGACCTTCCCGACCCCTGCGAGCACTGTCCAGGACAGCCCGCGGCAGGTGCTGGCGGCGCTCCGATACAGGGCCAGGTAGTCGGCGGGGATGTTCGCCCTCGAACTGGCCGCCGGCACCGGTGGCGGGTGGCGGTGACGATGGGCACCGGCGCCGCCGCCGGCCACCAGCAGGATGAGGAACACCAGCGCCCAGGGGCCTTCCCCCGAGGAGACGGTGCCCTGGGCGCCGCCCATCATGGCGTGCGACGATCAGACGGCATGGGAGAGCAACCTCCGATGCGAAATGCGCCGGGCGGGGATGAGAGCCCCGCCCGGCGTGCCCTGGCTTCCATATGCGGTTGTGAATGCCCGGCCCCTCCCGGCCGTCTAGGCCCCACTGGATGCCTAGAGTACGGCGCACCCCCGGTCGGCGTCTAGTAGGGGCTGGACGAATCGGGTACGCTGACCCCATGAGCACCCATCAGCAGGCTGCGGCGCAGATCGCCGAGGCGCTCCAGCACCTCCAGGACACCTTCCGGGTGGTCGAGGAGACCGCCGATCCGCAGCAGGCGTTCGAGCTGGCCACCAAGCTGGTGGACGACCTCGGCAACCTCTACGAGCAGGCCGCCGACCTGCGCGCCCGCCAGGTCGGCCGGATCTGGCGGGCGGAGGAACTCTCGCTCGCCGACCTCGCCGAGCGGATCAGCGTCTCCAAGGCCCGCGCCGGGCAGTTCGTGACCCGGGCCGCACGGCTCGGAGCGACCATGAAGGAGGGGGAGCGACCATGACCGAAGAGCAGCTCTACATCCATCTCATGGCGAAGGCGCTCATGGGGGAGACGGCCGAGCATCTCCGCCGAGCGCATGCCATAGAGCCGGCAGACGACAAGAGCGAGAACACCGCCAGACACATGGAAGTCCATGGACTGTCTCGCAACGCGCGCTGGTCGGCCGCGAGCAGCCAGTTCGTCCCACCCGTCGCATCAGCGGGACGAAACCGATGACCGAGTCGTTCGAGGACGCGCCGCTACGGCATGTCACCAGCGAGGTATGGGCCGTCGCCGCCGACGACGCCGGGATCTGGCTGCTTGGCCGCTGGCCGTCCGAGCCGATCCGCCAGGACTCCGACGAACACACCGTCGCCGAGCTCGAACTGATCACCCACGGTGCGTTCGCCGAGACCAAGCTCATGCACTCCACCTCGTGGCGGTCGGACGGCCCGGCGATGGTGTGCACTTACCTGGCGGTCGTTGACTGCCCGGGGCCGGTACGGGAACACTGGCCGGAGGCGCTGCCCGTCTCGCTGGCGCTGGCGGAGCTGGTCGGCCGGCCGCGGACCCACGGGCCGATGGAGCCGCCGGTGCCAAGCCACTGGCACGTCCTGCTCCACGGCATCCGCCATCTGCGGTTCCTGCTCACCACCGATGCCACCGTCGCCGCGGCGCTCACTGAGAAGTGGGGCGTGCACCTGGCGAACTTCGAGCCGGCGATCGCGCGCATGTACGACCAGGCCCACGAGAGCGCGTAGCCGTGCCTGACGTGGACCCTCTGGGTAGCGACCCGGACCTGTCGACCCCGGAAGCGCGCGAGCACTACCGGCTCGCCCTCCAGGTCGCCCAGGCCGCCTGGGACCACGACCTCATCGGCTGCCCCGACGACGCCACCCACACCGAGGTCCACCAGGCGCTCGTCGCGCTCCGCCGCCATGAGATGCGGGTCGGACCGAAGGTGCTGGTGCACCCGATGACCCGGGGCGGTCGCGAGTAGGGGACCGCGCGTAATGTCGCAGGTTAACATAATGTTTATTATGGGGGAGTTGCGAGAGCGCTCAGCATTCGTCCAAGAACACAAAGAGGCCCCACCCGGTGAAAGGTGGGGCCTCTCGGTTGTCCCCTGGCGGGCGGGCGTCTACCCGCCAGACGCGGCGGCCGTCTTGTTCGAAGGTGCGGCCCACACGGCGGCTGTCTGCACGATCACGCCGACCGCCAGCAGCCATGGTGGCGCGTCGGTCGGCAGCAGCGCCCCCGCGGTGGCCAGGCCGGCAACGAACGCGGCGAGGGCCTTCCGGTACCGGCTCATGGTCACTCTCCTTGGTCGATGTAGCCGCGGGCGATGAGCCAGGCGTTCAGCTCCTGACCGCCCGGTGCGGTGATGATGCCGACGTAGCGGATGAAGGTCCGCTGCTCCCGGATCTCCTTCACCGCGCCGGCAACCTGGAACGTGGAGACCATCACGTAGCCGTCGGGCGTGTCGGTGGCCAGCCACGCCTCCAGGTCCTGCTTGGCCTGCGGCCCAGTGGGCTCGTCGAGCTCGGGTGCGCGGACGCCCTTCAGGCGAATCCACGGGTAGTGGTGCGTCGAGAACCCGAGGTCGACGTCGAGCCGCAACGTGTCACCGTCATGCACCTCGACCACGCGGGCGGCCGGGTAGTGACGGGCCTGGATGGTCATGCCTGCACCCACCTTCCATCTCGGATGAAGCCGTGGTCGCCGCAGTGGCACAGCAGTGATGGGTTGAGGGTGAGCGGCTCCCACGACTGGACCGTCCAGCGCGGCCGATCTGGCAGCACCCGCCGCGCGGTCTCGCTGTCGAAGAAGATCGCGCCCTCGCAGCTCGAGCCGTCCGGCTTGTGGTGGGCGACGATCGCGCCGATCCGCTCGACGTCCGGCAGGTCCGCATACTGCGGGTTGAGCCCCCGGTCCGGCGCCCAGGTGGTGTAGCGCAGGGTGTGGTTGTGGCCGAGGTCGAGCGGTTCACTCACGCCGCCAGACGTTGCGACAGCGCGTCCAGGACCGCGTCGGCGCTGAGTCCCTCGACGCCGAGGTTGCGGAGCGCCTCCAGGATCTGGTTGGTCGCGGTCTCTGCCTGCTCGGGGGTCTGCGGCGCTGGGAGCGCGGCGACCGCGCCGAGCACGGCGGAGCGGACGTCGGCGATGTTGCCGGCGAGGGTGCCCTGGCCTTGCCGGACGATGTTGGCGAGCGCCTGCACGGTGGCCAGGATCGCCTCGATGGTGGTCTCGAAGCTGGTCTGGCCGGAGGCGACCGCGCCGTTGATCTGCCGGGCGGCCCGCAGGATCTCCGACTGCTCGGCGTCAGTGAGTGTCATGAACATCTCCTTTTGGGTGTCCCACAGCGGGGTCGAGTCGGCGACGAGGTTGGGGTCGTAGGCGCCCCCGAACGGGCCGGAGCCCGACCATTGGGTGGCGGCGCTGCCGGGGTACAGGTGCGGGGTGCCGGTCCACTCCGCGACCCAGTAGCCACCGGACGGGCGGGGGTTCTGGACGACCGTGCGGCGGGTGCCGTAGAGCAGGGTCAGGTAGCCGGCCTGCTGGATGATCCAGTCGAAGACGCGCAGGTAGTCCGGGTCGATGCGGGTCTCGTAGTCCAGCGCGACACACACCCCTGGTGGGACGCCGTGCGCGCGGAGCCACCGCACCGCCTGGGCGGCGTCGGTGTTGGGGTCGCCGCCTGTTGAGCGGGTGAAGATCGGCAGCCGCCACCTGGCCGGCTGCCGGGCCCACTCCTGGTCGGTCCACACGTGCGGGGTGTTCCCGCCGATGTACCCGGCCACGGCCTCCCACGGCGGCGGGCTGGCGGGTGGGAACGCGGCGTCCCACATGCGGCGCATAAGTCCTCGCTTCCTGTTAGCTGTGCGGCAAGCACTGCGGGCGCAGCGTACTCGACGGGTGGACCGTCGAGTTGGGCGTCCTGCACCGGGTCGTGGTGGTGGCCTGGACTGGCGGACCCGTGGTCGTCGGTGGCAGCTCGGTGGTGGTGGGCGCCGGAAGGATGATGACCGCTCCGGCCAAGCCGGGTGGCCCCTGCGAGCCAGGTGGTCCAGGAATGCCGGGTGGTCCGGGCCGGCTCGAGCTGGTCGGCCCCTTGGTCGAGCCGGGGCCCGTGCTGCCCGGCGTCGTGGGCGGCTGGATGCTGACCGGCGGCAGCGTCGTCGGACTGGGCTCGTCAAGGTGGGCGGTCGTGATCGCAGTCGACACCGCGAACGATCCCGCCAGCAGCGTCGCCCCCACCCACCACAGCCGTGCTGTGGACCGCGCATGCCGAGCCCGCACGATCCCGATCCGGCGGCTGGCGCTCATACCGGCCGCCATCTCCCGTCAACGATGAAGCCGTGCGCTCCGCAGCGGGTGCAGACGACCGAGGGGATCAGGGTGAGTGGCACATGGGAGATGACCTGCCAGCCGGGGATGACGCTCCCGTCGGCCTGGGTGCGCCACGCCTCGGGGCTGTCGGCGAACGGCAGGCTGCATCCGCATAGGGAACTGTCAGGGGCTTGGTGCATGTCGACCACGCCGACTGGCCACTCGGATAGGCTGGTCCGGTAGAAGCGGGCTTGATGGCCGCTGCCGAGATCGTGGGTGCTGTTGCGGGCCGACTCCATCTCGGTCTCAAGATCGCTCATGATCCTGGGCGTGCCTGCTGACTGGCCGCCAACACCACATAGCCATCATGGATGGTCGTGACCATGGTCCGGATCTCCTTGGCGAGTTCCTGCACGTCGGTCCGGGAGGTGACCAGATCCCGAAGGACCGTGAGCTCCTGGCTCATCTTCGTGTTCTCGCCCTCCAGCCGGGCGTTGGAGGCGGTCAGGTCGGCGACCTCCCCGCGGAGCAGTTCCAGGTTCTGGCGGATAGATGAGGCCCGGGTGACCGCTGCGGCGGCGGCGAGGACACCGACAATGCCGAGCCCGCCGAGCAGGATGGTGACCGCGTCAGCCAGTCCCAGATGCATGGTCGTCTCCAGCGTGTGGCCCTGCGCCAGCCGCAGCAGTAGGGAGCGGAGCGGCGCGGTCATGAGAACGACGCGATCCGGTAGCAGGACAGCCAGGCGGTGTGGTTGGTCGCCGCCCCGATCGTGTGGAAGACCGACGCCGTGAACGAGTCGGCGGCATTCAGCGGGATTGTCACCGCGGCCAGGTACCGCGAGTCGTTGTTGTTGGTCATGATGACGGTGCGCAGGTCGGTTGGCATGCCGGTGATCGTGGACGTCATGTTGAAGTCGACGTAGCAGCGGGTTTGCAGGTTCGCCGCCGCCTGCGCGAAGAAGGTGATCGCGTACAACCCGCCGAGCCCGGTGGGGATCGTGATGGTGGTAGCGGTCACGGTGATGAACCCGTCGGTGTCCTGGTCCTCGGTGTCCCACGAGATCGCGGTCTCGGTGATGTTGTTGATGGACTGGTTGGCGACCCGGCGGAGCCGGCAGCCGACGTCCCCGCCGATGTCGCTGGCCCGGATCAGTTCTCCTGCAAGCGGCACCTGGTCACCTCACGTAGACGCGGGGATGGTCGAGCGCGACCTCCGCGCCCGCTGATTGGGCCTTGACGACCCCGTTGACGCTGCGGGTCACCGTGAACGTCTGTGGGCTGGTGGCCCCCGTGACTGCGGTCACGGTCATGACCTCGCCACCCACCCGGATGTCGAAGTCCCCGTCGGCGTGCGACCACAGCCGCCCCAAGGGGGTTGCCACCGACAGGGATGTCGCCGAGCTGGTGACCCCGGAATTCAGCGTGCTCCCGTCGCTCGAGTACCGGGACACCCCGTCGTTGTAGCGTGCCGTCTGCCCCCATGGGGATTCGGGGGAGCAGTTCACGCCGATCCGATGCGTGAAGGCGTTCATCGTTTCGACGAATCCCTGGGCGAGCTGAGTGATGTCGTCGGGTGGCAGCCACGCTGGCGGGTTGTCGACCGTCAGCCGATCGCCGACGTCCAGGTCCTGAGCGGCCAAGCTGAGGGAGGAGGAGGCGACGAACGGCGCCCGGGCCAGATCAACCGACAGGACCGGGTAGCGGGCCTCGTCGACTGTCCCGAGGTGGAGCAGCCACCCTGCGGCGTCGCCGACCTGCGAATCGGCCTGCAGGTTCAGGGTGACCTGCTCGTCGTAGCGGCCAACCCCAGCCGGCGGTGCCGCCACCGACAGCACTCCGGTGTCTTGGGTCGCCCGGAACGATGACCCGCCCGCCCGGGTGGCGGTGATGTCGTTGCGGACCTGCTGGTCGTCGTCGACCGGTTCGATCCCTGACAGGTGCGCCGCGGCGTAGTCCAGCTGAAGGGCGGCGGCCTGGTTGTACAGGTCCTCACGGGTGCGGTAGGAGAGCCCGAGCAGGTCGCGTGGCTCGAACAGGATCCCACCGTCCGCGTCGGCGGCGTCCTGCAGGAGGGTGACGAGCTCGGCGGGGAGCTGCGCACCCATGGGGGCGGAGGCGTCGAGGTTGCCGACCGCTCGGAAGCCGACGCCCTCCTCGGCGCAGAGCCGTTGGACCCGCCGGCCGGCGGTCTCCCCGGTGTAGGCGTTCAGCTCTTGGAACAGGTCGAAGAGGCTGCGGACCTGGTCGTGGACGGAGATGTGGCCGATTGCCAGGTCGCCGATGTCCTTGCCGGGGTTGATGACGACCCTCGTGCACCGTGAGACGGTGTTGGCGTTCAGGGTGCCGCTGGTGACGTTCCCGGCGGCGGCGCCGACCTCCAGGATCGCGAAGTCCCAGTCGATGTTGGCGCCGTTCTGCTGGAGCTCGAGGTCGACGCGGAGCAGCTTGCCGTCGAGGTTGAAGTTGGCGACACCCGAGTCCAGGATCACGGTGCCTGCGGCGTCGAGCGCCTTGATCCGGATGTCCCCACCCAGGGCCTCGTAGACCACATCCCACCTGACGGCGGTGCCGGTGGTGTAGATGCTGCAGATCCCCTGCCCTGCGGTCGCCGAGCCACCCTGGGTTGGGACCCGCATCAGGAACCAGACCTGCACCTTCCCAGTGCCCGTGTAGGTCGGCACGGTCCCCTTCCACTCGGCGCCGGTCGCCAGTGGCAGCGGGTCGGAGCATTTGAACTCGGTGAACTGCGCGAACGCCCTCGTTCCGACGACCGTCATCGCCGGCCCGCCGATCCCCGAGGCGATCTGGGTGGCGTCGACGTCGTCCTCACATGGCCAGTACGCCTTGGGGGTGAACGTCGCCGAGGTGTAGCCCCGGTACATGGTGGACTTCAGCGCTGAGGCGCCCTGCATGAGCCGCCGCAGCACCCCGGACGCTTCGAGCGGGACGTACACGTCGGTGCCAGAGAGATCCCAGCGTTGCGGCCACTCCGAGATCTCCCCCTGGAAGCGGACGCCCGGGTCGACGATCGAGGCGGCCCCAACCAGCGTCCACGTGAGGCCCTGCCCATCAACGAACGACGGGGCGCCGGCCTCCTCATCGTCGACGTTGACGTCGGCGCGGAGCGTCCCAGCGATGCCTTGGAACAGCTTGAACGCGTAGACCCGGCCGACCAGGCCGATGCCGGCGTTCGCGCGGCCGAACTGGACCGGTGCGGTCGAGTCGAAGATGCTGGTTGTGCCGGCGGTGGTGACGGTGGTCCCAAGCTGCGTCCACGACCCCGCGATGGTGTCGGAGGTGTAGAACTTCACGTCGTTGCCGGCGGCGCCATTGTCGACGTCGAGGGTGACCCGCAACGCGAGCCGCCCACCCGCCGCCGGTGGGGTGATCGCCACGGTGGACGTCTTGGTGATCAGCGTGGAACCGTTCGCCGACCAGGAGAACGACAGCGTCCCGTCTGGTTTCTTCGCGAAGGACCAAGAGAATTGCCCACTGGCGCCGAGCTTGTTGCACAGTCCCGACTGGACAGCGCCCCAGTCGTCGGCGGCCACGTCGATGCGGATGTCGATGTCGCCGGTGATGCTGAGGTTGGCGGAGTCGGGTGTCTCCGCGCCATCCAGCTCAACCGGCATGAGCAGGTACCCGGGGGAGGATGGTGACAGCCGCACCCGCATTCTCGTGTTCCGGCCGATCAGCCCGTAGTAGGCGCCGAGCGGGTTGCGGGGCGATAGGTTCCCGTTGCGGTTGTTGGCGGTGAGCTTGCACGTCGATGGGTCGACCTTGGTGCCTTCGCTGCTCCGCCCCCGAGTGACCATGAGGTCATCGCGGCCGTAGACGAGGCTGGTCACGTCGGTCCAGGTCCCGTTGATGAGCAGCTCGACGGTCAGGCCGAGTGGGGTGGCGGGAAAGGTCATGCGCCCGTCCCGAGTACGACCTGGACGTTGCCGCCCTTGGCGCGGACGGACTTGCGGAGCAGCTCCACCAGCAGGTCGTCCAGGCGGCTCCCGCCCGAGCTGATCTCAAGCTGCACCACCCCGCCGGCGATGGCGCCGCCGCCGGCGGCTCCGAGCGTCTGCTCGCCGCGGCGGATGCGTTCGCTCGGGCCTGGAGGGACGACGATCTCCCCCTTGTGGAGCAGCGCCGGGCCGGTCTGGGGGACGAACATCGTGCCGTGCTGGTAGGCGCCGCCACGGACCAGCCGTGCGGTCACCGACAGGCCAGGAGTCGCGCGGAGCTCCGCTTGGATCTGCCGGAGCCTCGCCGTCACCTCATCGTGGAGCTGCAACTTGATGATGCGGCCATGGAGGCTGTCGATCGAGCCCTGGGCCCGCTTGATGTCGCCACGGATACGGCTGAGCTGCGCCTCGACGCCATCACGCATGCCCCGCATATTTCTGATCATCGAGTCGGCAGCGTTACGCACGGTTGGATCGAAGAATGCAATCGCCTTCACCGCGGTCGCAGCCGCAATCCCGAGGTTAAGAATCCATTTCGCGGTGTTACCAGCGACCAGCGCGAGGTGCAGCCAGGCGATCTGTGCCTTGAGAACCGCGATGAGTGCGTGGTCCAAAGCGATCTCGACATTGTGCAGCGACGTGCTCATGTCGTCGATCGTGGACTTCGCGTCGTCACCGGCCGGGGTGAATTGGTTCGCGATGATGCCGGCAATTGTTCTGATCGCGGCGCTGTTGTGGTCCCACTCCTTTTTGAGCCGCTTCAGCGCTGGCAGGCCCGTGTCGGTCACCCAGTTGCTCAGCGCCTGCACCTTGGGGAGCACGAAGGAGCCGATGGCGTCTTCGACCTTGCGGAGCGCGACCACCACCCCGTCCCAAGGCTTGGCGCTGGCCTTGGCGGCACCCCCGAATTCCTTTTCCAGTTCATGGAGGATGATCTTTTGCGCTTCCATTCGGTGACCGGATTCGACCAGCTTTTTGATCTGGTCCTTCTGCTGGTCGGTGAAGGTCACGCCGACCTTGGTGAGCGCGGTCACGCCTTTGATCGGGTCGTTCAAGGCCTTGCCAAGCTGGATGGCACCTTTGGCCATATTCTCGTTGGTGACGTTCCCCTGGTTCATCTTGGCGACCATGTCGGTCAAGATGCTGGTGCTCTGGTTGAAAATGTCGTTGTTCTTACCGACCTCGTTGCGGACGTTGGTGAAGGTGAGGAGCATGTTGGCGCCGGATTGGATGGCGTCGCCGTCCTTGGTGGTCTTCATTTCGATGGCGTCGGCGAGATCACCCACCTGCTGTGCGGTGACCTTCGCGGCGCCACCGGTGCTCTTGATGGTGCTCACAGTGTCGCGCGCGATCGCCTCGTGGTCGGCCCAGCCCTTGGTTGCCCTGACCACCTCGGCGGTGACCGCGGCGAACCCGACCACGCCGGCGGCGGCGATGGTCGAGACAGCGGACCGGAAGAACCCGCCGAAGGCTTTGAAGCCGACCGACGCGCGATGCGTCGACCGTTCGAGATGCTCGACTTCACCGCGTGCCTTGCGAAGTCCTGGGGCGGACTTGTCCTTGGATGTGACGACGATCTCGACCTCGTTCATTGCTCCTCACCTCCTCTCCCCATCGCTTCGATCTGCTGGAGCTGAAGCAGCTCCACATCCTCGTCGAGGAGCTGGCTTGGCAGGCAACCGAACCGTTCACACGAGCTGAGCAGCCATTTCGCGTAGGCCAGTTCCTCGGGCTCGGTTACCTCGTTTCCATCGGGATCGATGGCTCCAGGGACCGACCGCCATTGGATGATCCGGCTGCTAAAAAATCGGGGACGCTGGTCAGCGCCTGGATCCAAGCCCGCAGGATCTTCATCGTGAAGTCGATGTCCTGGCTCTTCACGCCCTCGAATGTTGCTGGGACGGGGACGCCCTCCGGCTCCTCCAGATTCCATGAGATCAGCGCCTGCGAGAAGCCCTGGAAGAGCCGGTCAACCTTGTGGGCATCCTCCGGAGAGAGATTCCTGGTCTCGATGTCGGTGAGCTTGACCATCTCCAGGAACGCACCCAGCGGCATGGACTTCGCCCTGACTTCGAGGCCCTCCATGTCCTCGTCCTCGAACCTCAGTTTGAAGATCCGCCGCTCCCGGACGTAGCCCATCTCAGTATCCCGGTGTGATGGTCGGGAAGATCACGAACCAGAAAATGAGCGCGCCCAGGACGGCAAGCACCCCCAGGCAGATGACGATCGCGATCCATGCGCGCCGAGTTGGATATCGTCGCATCGGTCGTGATTGCCCCCGCCAGCGGTCGACCCCTTCCCGATAGTGCCGCACGTCGCTTCCCTCCTCAGGCCCAGGTCGGCACGACGCCGCCTGCCAGGACACCTGGCGCCTTCCAGGTCAGCTCGCCCTTCTCACCACGGTTCAGCGCGTAGTCGGTGAACAACGTCTCGTTCGCCAGGGTCTTCCCACCGATGCCCAGCGACACGGTCCTCGCCACGCTGGTGCTCGGGACGGTCTTGAACACGTCGTGGGAGGCGGAGGCGTCGGGGTTGAACACGCCACTCAGGTTGATGGAGAAGTCCGCCAGGAGCAGCAGCCGCTCCATCGCGCTCTTGTCGACCCCGGTGACCTCCTGCACGTCCCGCGGGGTAGCAAAATCGAACGAAGTGATATCATTTCTGATATCTTTGACCGCGCCTGCGGAGTCATCTACCGAAAGCGTGGTCCATGCGAGGCCAGTTTGTTTGGGAATTTAGACCACTTCCTTTCTGCTATAGGGCCGCCAATTCCTATTGGCAAATCCGTGGCTACGCCGGTTGGTCGCCTGCTCGGCCTTCGTCGCCCAGCGGCAGTTGCCCGGCTCGTAGCTCCCGTCGTTGTCGACCCGGTCCAGGGTCCGGCCGTTCGGCCGTTCGCCCATGTCGGCGAGGAAGTTCGTGAAGTCGAGCCAGCGCTCGCAGACGGTGATGCCTCGGCCGCCGTAGTTGGGGTAGGCGGGGTTGTTCGGGTTCAGGCACCGCTGCTTCATGGCAGCCCATGAATCATGGGTTGGTGAGCCCGTCATGCCATGCTTGAAATGCGGCGCCTGCTCGCCGCTCGGGACGCCCCGAGCTTTCGCCTTGGCGCCGATCTTCGCCTTGGTCTCGTCCGAGTGGCGGTATGTGCCGACTCCGCGGCCGTGCCCCATCATCCACGCTCCTGTCGGTCCCTGACCTTGTCGAGGGAGGACTGCATGTCTTCCACCCAATCGGCTGGCCGCTGGTGGGCTCGGGGCGGGCCGTAGCCGCGCCAGTCGCCCATGCGGACCAGGAAGAGTGGGTCGCGCTCGAGCGGGACCTTGTGGGCGGCGAAGCAGCGCTGCCCCGCCTCGAATGTGAACGTGGTCACCCCGCCGTCCCATGTCGCGGTGAAGCGGCGGCCGCTGGACGTGCGGATGTAGTGGGCCTGCCGGCGGCCCAGCTCGGTGGTCTCGTCGACCACGGTCCGCCAGCCATGCTGGAAGTGGGGACAGTCGACCTCTTCGCATGTCGCGTCGCGCCAGTGGGTGGCAAGGGGCGCGACGGCTGAGTAGGTCTTCATGGCCCCGACGGGGAGCTGCGGCTGGATCCGGAACGGCTCCATCAGAACACCACCGCCACTTCGTTGCGGACGAACAGCACCGCGAACACCGCGTTGGAGAATGTGCCCGAGGTGATCGCGCGGACGTAGCGTCGGACCGTGGCGCCGCCGGCGCCGGCGAGCCGCTGGCTGCCAATCCCGGTTGCCGCGGCGAACGCCCCACCGGCGAGGTTGACGTAGGAGATGTCGTCGGCGGAGTCCTGGAGGGTCACCGTGACCGATGTGCCCGCGAACGCGAACACGTGCAGGTATGCCTGCCAGCCGAATGAGGTCGAGACGGTGACCAGGTCGACGCCGGTGCCGTTGGTAGGTGCGCTGTCGGTGCGCTTGCCGGCGGTGAGCATTCGGCCCCACTCCAGCCCGAACCCGTTGGATTGCGCGGCCACCTTGAACGTCAGGGAGCCGTCTTCGTTGCGGGTGGGGTCGTAGCCGATTTGCTTGCCGACCATGCTCGCTCCCCCGTTGCCGAGCGTGGTGCCGCGGAAGTAGGAGACGATCTGGTCGGCGGTCGGCAGCGCTGAGAGGACCGGGTGGGCCTGGGCCGGGTCGGGGTTGAAGAACGCGGTGAACTCCAGCGCTCCGTCCCGCGTGCCGCCGAGCCGCTCGTAGCCGCTCTTGTCAATGCCGGTTATCTCGAGTGGCTTCGGCCCGCCGCTGACGCTGCCGATCGAGCCGATGTCGCCGGACAGGTCATATCCACCGACGTACAGGTTGTCGCCCAGTCCGCTCTGCTTCGGCATGCTCTTCTCCTACGGGGCCTGCACCCAGAGGTCGTTCACGATCAGGGGGAGCGAAATGACCATGACCCGGTATAGCTTGCTGTCCTGCTCCAGATAGCCCGCATCGGCGCTGAGCGGGTCACCGTCGGCGCCGAGCAGGTCGACGTTGCGGATGAGCCCGCCGAGGGTGAAGTCGCCGGAGTAGGCGCTCATGAGCGCGTCGACGGCGTCCAGGAGCCGCGTGTCGATCTTGTCTTGCGGGTCGGCGAGCATGTTGGTGTACACGCGGACACTGAGCTGCAGCCGGGCGGTGGTGCTGTTGAGCCCCGACCCGCCGGCGATGGGGCGGAGGTTCTGCGCCCACATGGCCACCGACAGGCCGTTGCCGGGCGCCGATTTGGGCTCGTGGGTGAGGATCCGTTCGAAGCGGCCAAGGCCCTTGGCGTGGGAGATGGCCGCGTCCAGGATGGCGGCGGTGCCCAAGCTCACGGGCCACCACCGGCGTTCAGCTTGGCGACCGCTTCGGTGAGCAGGTCCTGGATGAGCGTCATGTAGTTGCGGCGCAGCCACGTGCGGGTCAGCCTGAACATCCGGTAGCCCTTGAACCTGGTGGAGGCGTTCCGCGTCGAGACGCCTTCCAGCCACGGCCCGTAGAGGATCTGCGGGTAGTCGGCCTGGATCGTGCGGCCCTTCTTGAAGTCCTTGGTGTGCACCGCGCCCGCGAAGCTCCCGCTGGGGTGCTTGGCCCGGCGGCCGACCCGCTCGCGGATCTGGTCCTCGCCGGCCTTGGCGACCAGCTGCTTGGCGTCCTCGAAGAATCCGCGGATGATCGGCCCATCGCGGCCCTCCAGGAACACGCCACGCTCGTCCAAGCTCAGCTCGGCCTTGATGCGCGTGACCATCAGACAGCCCTGGATCTGGCCTGCCGGCCATATGCGGTGATGGTGTCGCGGCGCAGGTCGAACAGGCTCCGCCCGGTCCCCTCCCGGGCGTTCTCACCCTCCCCGATGATCCGCGCGTACCCCGAGGTTTCCTGCTGGAGCTGGTTGATCGCCTCCGCGATGTTGAGGTCGCGGACCAGGTCGGGCACCAGGTGCCGGTAGATTGTGGCGCCGCTTGAGTGGGCGGCCAGGGTGGTGCCGAGCTGCCCCCGGTCCAGTTCGACGCCGGTGAGGGTGTACACGTCGGCGCCGCTTGAGTGGGAGGCCAGGACGGTGCCGTCCCATGCGCGCTGCACGATCAGGTTGTTGCCGGCGATGTCGACGATCAGCATCCGCTCGCTGTCGACCAGGAGAACCTCTTCGACGGCGAACGCGGTCCCATCAGCCACTGGGACCGTTACGTCGCCCGCGGAGGCGCCGAGCGCGCCGGCGGTGTTCTGGGTGGAGTCGACCATCGTCTTGGCGGTGACGATGACCCGCTCGCTGTCGATGCGGAGGATGTCGCCCACGCCGATCCGGGCGGTCGTCCAGGTCGCCGACGCGGTCGCCGAGGGGGTGGCGGCCAGGCTGGCGGTGAGCGTCCCGACCTGCTCCTCGTCGGCGGAGTGGCCGAAGGTGCCGGTGATGGCGATGGCGCGCTGATGGGTGGCACCGGTGCGGAAGGCGCTGGCGGTGGCGAGGTTGATTTCGACGCGGGTGAACGGTGGGCCGCTGTTGACCGGCTCCAGGAAGTAGTCGCTGGGCGGGATGGTGATGCCGCCGGCGACCAGGGTGGTGACGCTGACCAGCTCGTCGGCGTCCAGCCACAGCCGCCATGGGCGTGCGGACTGCCAGTTCGGCCAGTTGAAGTAGCGGGTGCCGGTCCAGGGGTAGAAGCGGCGGTGGGTGAGCCCTTCGATGGCTCGGGCTCCCGACCCGATCGCGCGGTCGACCTGGGTGTTGTTGCGGGCGGTCTCCGCGGCGTCCAGGGCGGCCTTCACCTGCTCACGCGTGGCGTAGAACACCGTGGCCATCAGCGTGGCCTCCTTCGTGTCACTGCTGCCGCAGGCCCCTGAGCATTTCCGGTGAGAGAGGCACCTGTTGGATGCCGTTCTGCCCGAGTACCTGGACATGCACCGGCGCGCCGAGCCGCCACAACGCGATCAGGTCGCCGCGGACCCACACAGGGTCGTCGCGTTTCGGGTCGTCGCGGATGGCCAGCGCGCGGACGCCACCGTCGGGGGCCTCGTCGACCTCGGCCAGCTCGCCGGTGACCGTCTGGTTCTGAATTGTGGTCAGCGTGATCTGGTCGCCGACCTTCGCCCGCAGCCGCGGGTAGCCCATCGTTTCCATGTCCCTCGCACTCGCTTTCTGGCGCAGCCACCCTCAGGTGACGGGACGCGGGTATTCGATTATCCGATGCTGCCTTGAAGGAGTATAGAGCGCTTCGATATGTGGCCGGGCATCGTCGGCGGTGGCCCGTCCGCCTCCCCTGGCACCGCATCGGCGTCGTAGGTGACGGCCCCGCCGTGCTGGTCGTAGAGCTGGCTGAACACGTTGGCCACCAGGTTCGAACTGGTCGCCGCCACGGTGCCGGTGATGCGTTGCTGGCCGCTGGTTGTGCCGAGCCCACGATGGGTCCCGCTGGTTCCTCCGACGTGGCGGGTCTGGCCGCTGGCCGCCCCGATGGCGCCCTTGCGGGCCGTGGTCGTGCCGGCGGTCCGCTGCTGCCCGACGGTGCCGGCGGATGGTGGCGGTGGGGTCGTGGTGGCGAGCCCGGCGGTGCGCTGCTCCCCCGCGACTGCGCCCGCCGCCTGCTTGCGGTCGCCGATGATCCCGGCGGTCCGTTGCCCATCGGTTGCCCCGCCGAGGGCCTGCTTGCGGACAGCGGCCAGCCCAGCGGTCCGCGCCGCCCCCACGGCAGCCCCTGCGGCGCCCTTGGCGCCGGTGGTGCTGCCGGATACGCGGGAGGCGCCCTGGGCGGCCCCGGTGGCCTGCTTCGCGCTGCTGCTTGTTCCCGTGATTCGCTGCTCGCCGGTTGCCGCACCCGCATGGGACTCGCCGCCGACAGTCAGGATCTCGGTCGAGCGGAGCAGCTGCCAGAACCGCGCGACCCGCGACGGGCCACGGCCGGGATGCAGCGCGGTCCCGACGCTGCCGAACCGGGCCGCCGGGACCGGCAGGCCGGCAGGGCGGAGCGCGATGATGTGGCCGTGGCCGACCGCCGAGTTCGTGATCGTGACGGTCTCACTGATCGGCGCCATAACAACGAGCGGCCGATATTGGAAGTGGCACCACTGGTTGACGACCGCTGCGATGCTCGACTGGTTGATCGCCCCGGTCGGCAGCCACCCGGCCGCGGTGCTGATCGTCTGGAAGATCCCGGAGGCGACCTTCCCACCCCAGCAGGTCACCAGCAGCGCGCCATCCTCACCGGGGGTGATCGTCGCCGAGGTGTAGGTCCCGCCTGATGCCTGCGCGACCTGCCGGTAGTCGCTGTCGAACGGGCCGAACGGGTGTGCCGGGTCGACGTTGCGGAACGCGGTCGAGCGGGTCGCCCACGACCGGGAGGTACCAAGTGTGAACGATGGGGCCGCGTCGCCGGCGACGAAGAACCGCCAGAACACCGGCAGCTTCGATGAGCCGTCATCGACGTTGGAGAGCAGGTTCCACCCGGTGGGGGTGGTGATCGTCGTCCCCGGCGGCCCACCTGACCCGTGGGACACCTCGATGAGGACCAAGTCGAGGTCGACGAGCCCGGTGGGGAGCGCGCTGGCGACGGCGGTGCCCTGCGCGGCCGCCTCGGTGTGCCCATCCACACCGACCGGGGTGACGACTGATCCGAACGGGAGGACGGTGGATCGGGGGGAGGTGAACCGACCGAGGCTGGGCGGGCCGCTACCGGGATGGGTGAGGGTCGGCACGGGCCCCGCCTACCTCCCGGCTAGTTCAGCGATTCCAACACGTAGTTGTGAACTTGGATCGAGTTGGCCGCGTTGGACACTGACCAGGTCGCGAACACGTCGGTGATCATCGCCACGGTCGAATCGAACCCAGTGCCGACCGCGGGGGTGTTGTCGGGCAGCATCACCGTTTTCGCGTTCGCGGCGTCGGCGGTGCCGACCGCCGCTGAGACGAACCGGCCGATCCCCATCAGGTTCGCGCTGGTCCCTGACCCGATCGCGCGGCAGGTCAGCAACGCGGTCAGCTCGAACGTCTTGTTGGTCACGCTGACGACCATGACGATGGCGCCGCCGTTGAAGACGACGATGTTGGAGGTCGGCCCCATCCGCACGTCGAGGGTCAACGTGCCCGACGTGAACGTGGAGACACGCCCCTGTGCGGTGACCCGCAGCGTCTTCCCGATGTCCATGAAGTTCGCTGGCAGAGTGAACCGGGCCGCAGCCGGGATGATCGATGTTGGGGTCGTCGAGGTGTTCAGCGCGGTCCCATCGACCTCCGCGGCGACCAGCGACTCCTGCCAGCTCTGCCGGCTCGACCCCTTGATGCTGTAGATCGGCTGTCCACGCCGGTCGTAGCCGATCAGCTTCTGGGTTCGGTACCGCAACCGCCCATCGCCGAGCTCGTCGTCGGCGACCGCCGACACGAGCAGCCCTGGGCGCAGCTCCTGGGCGGTGAGCGGCCGATGCAACTGCACGGCGCCTCGAGGGTCCATTGCCTGTCCTTTCCGCCCTAGCCGGGCAGGCTGACCGGGAACGTGGTGACCTGGTAGGTGCCCTGGCCGGCGAACACCTCGGGGGTGAACTTCTGCACGTCACCGTCGCCAATCGCGGTGATGTCGACCGCGGAGCCGCCAAGGGTGGCCGACACCTCGAACACGTCGGTGGTCAGGCCCGTGGCGATGACGAAGTACTCGGTGTCCTCCGCCAGCCCGGTCGGCAGCCCCGCGCCGATCGTCGGCCAGAACACCACCGACTGGCCCGCCGACAGGCCATGGCCTGGCGACTGGATCGTGTTGCCGGCCAGGTCCCCGGCGATGACCGAGAACGCCCGCCGGGCGTTCGAGCCGGCCGGCAGCCAGATCCGCGACGTTCCCGCTGCGGACGCGCTCCACAGCTGCACCGCACGCACTGTTGTGCCGGCGGGCACGTCGAACGTCACCGCGGCGGCGATGTCCTTGACCCCGGCCGCGGCCGCGTTCCAGGTGATCGCCTTGCGCGCGTAGGCGGGCGACCCGCCGGCCACCTCCGCACCGGCCGCTCCCAGGGCGGTGTGCAGCCCCAGGAACAGCGCGGTGCCGGGCGCGCCGGCCACGGCGGAGTCGAGCATGGCGTTCTTGGTGACGTCGGTGATGATGTTCGACACGGCCGCTCCTTACCCGCAGCCCCTACGCGTCAGAGTCGTCCGTCTCGGGGCCACTGGTAGCCGCATCCGAACGGGCAGAAGAGGACCCCGCCTGGCCCTTCGAGGAGTGGCTCCCCGTCGTTCGGGCAGGCCTGCGGCGGCCGCTCGAGCTCGGCTCGCCGCTCATCGGCGGCTTCCCGCTGGATGTTGAGGAGCTGCTCCCAGGAGATGGCTGCTCACCTCCCTCGGCCGCGGCCGGGGTCTCGGCGGTGGCCGAGGCGGCGTCGGCGTTGCTTGGGCCGCCGTGCACGGTGATCTTCGGCATTCGCTCTGCGTCCTCCTCATGGTCGGTCGAGGTGCACTGCGGGCAGTACGGCAGCCCCACCGCGAACCGGGTGCCGCACCGCCGGCAACGCCACAGCGCCATCAGCCGTTAGGTGTTGAGGTCGGCGAGGTTGGCCGGGGCCCGCTGGACGTTCAGGTCCCGGACGATCGGGATGACGGTCACCAGCCGGGCGACGGTGCCCGGGTCGCTTGAGTTCAGCAGCACCCATTCGAACCCGTCGGACAGCGACTCCCCCGAGACCGGGATGACCAGCATCACCTGCTGGGTCGAGAACGTCGCGCCGGCGACGGTGATCGTGGCGGCCTTGGTCTGGTTGACCCTGGTCCAGGTCTCGTCGTTGTCGAGGGTCGCCTCGGCCTTGCGGTAGTAGTGGTCGATGGTGGCGAGGTTCTGCGCGGTGCCGCCGGTGGCGGCGTTGGCCTCCTGGAGGGTGAAGGTGACGTCCTCGACGCCGGACGCGGCCGCGCTGAGCAGCACGAGGAAGTCGAGCCCGCCCGCGTTCTTGAGGTGGGTCCGCAGGCCGGTCTGCGCGCCGGCCGAGGCGTCAACGGGGACGATGGTGGTGCCGACGTCGAACAGCCGGCCGAGTCCCTCACGGCTCATGGTTCTCCTCTCCGCCCAGGGTGTGAATGCTGGGCTGGTCCGGCCTACTCCGCCCGCGGACGGCCGGTGCGGCCTCGGGGAGCCTGGCCCCGGTTGGGACTAGGCGGACAGCAGGGTGACGTAGGCGGACAGGGTCGCGGATGCGTTCTTGGGGGTGATCGCCGAGTTGAGCCAGGGCCGGCCGTCGACCCGCTCGATGATCCGGTAGGCGGTCTGGTCGTTCTGGAACTTGAAGTGCGGGCTGGACATGGCGCTCATGACCTGCCGGTCGCCGATCAGGTAGAAGCCGAAGTCCACGAAGCTCAGCGCACCAGTCACCCCCAGCTTGGGGACCTTCTCGGTGAAGTAGACCGGCCGGCCGAAGATCGTCATCGGCGGCGAGTCGATCACCTGGCCATTGCTCAGCCACACCGCGTTGGGGGCGGCGCCGCCGGGCACGACCATCGCGGCCAGCTGGGGGAAGGTGTCGATCGAGGCGATCCACACGGCACGGCCCAGCGAGGCGGGCAGCATCCGCGAGTACATCGCCACGACATCTTCGAACTTGACCAGGTTCGCGGCGTTCTCGGTGACGGTGACGACCGCGGAGCCGTTGCGGAACCCGAGTGGCATCCCCACGCCAGAGCCGTTGATGAACGCGTCGTCCTCGTAGAAGCCGAGCGCCTCGGGGAAGATCTCGTCGATGAACGCCTGGAAGCTGATGATCGAGTCGCTGATGAGCTCGTTGGGGACCTCGGTGTAGGCGGTCAGCTTCTTGGCGTCCAGCACGATCCGGCCGAAGCTGGCCTGCGAGGCGGTGAGCGCCGCGCCTTCCTCGGTCCAGTAGCCGACGATCCCGCCGTACACGCTGGACGCGTGGCTGGTGTCGTCGATGGCGGGGAACGGCACCCGCAGCGTCTCCATCGGGATGATCCGGGCGCGGGGCCGCACGATCGAGGTTTCCAGCGACACGCGCAGCAGCTCGCTGCGGAGCTGCTCTGGGACCAGGAACCCGCCCTCTGAGGGGACGGTCGTGGAGAAGGCGTTGCGGACCCGGCCGAGCTTGGCCTGCGCGCTGGCGTCGCGGCTGCGGTTGTGCCAGATCAGCGAGAAGTACTCGGCGCTGCCCGAGAACTCCTTGTCGATCGCCGCACCCATCGCCCTGGGGTTGAACAGCCCGCCGCGGGCATCGGCGCGGCGCACCAGGTCGGTGGGGTTGACGTTGAGGTTGACGGGGACGACCCCTTCGCCCTCGCGCTGCTCGCGGAGCCAGTCGGCCAGGACCCGCTGGGTCTCCTCGCGGACCTGGGTGGCGATCTCCTGGTCCCGGTCGTGGACGGCCTTGGCGTAGTTCCGCACAAAGGTTGCGAACCCGTCCTTCTGGGAGAACAGCGCCCGCATCTTCTTCGCGTCGTGCATGAACTCCTCGAGCTCGGCCGGCGTGCTCGGGATGGTGAGCTCCTCGACCTCGGGCGCGGTGGTGGTCACGGCCGCACTCCTTCCTGGATCGCGCTGATCATCTCGTCGACGGTGATGGCCGTGCGTGGCGGTTCGGGCCGCGGCGGCAGGGCCGGGGGGGCGGGGGCGTCCTCGTAGACGCCGATGATCATGGCGCCGATGACCTGGGGGTCGTAGCCGCCCATCTCATCCAGCGCGTCCTCGAGCGCGTCCCCGGTGCCGGCGAACGCCTCGTCGGGCAGGCCGGCGAGCACCTCAGCCAACGCTTGCGGGGAATCGCCTGAAGCCGCGCTGTCGGAGGCTGGCGCGTCGTCCTGATGCGCGTGCAGGTGCCGCTCGATCGCGGGATGCTCCCCCTCGGGGATATCGGACTGCGGAAGGCGCTGCAACGCGGCGCGGACCCCACCCAGGTGCGCCGCGCCGGGCGTACCGTCGGCGCTCACCTCGTGATGGAGCAGCTTGCAGGCGTCCTTGACGATCTCCCCGTCCTCGACTCGGGCGCTGTCGTAGTAGCCGTATGCCTTCTTGGCGGTCGCCACGCTCATCGGCGAGTCCAGCCGCCGCTCCTGCGCGCCCGCGTCCCAGCTGCCCGGGTCGGTGGTGTCGGTGTGATGGGTCGGGCAGGCTGTATCGACCGCCACCGCGGCGACGTGCTGCTCGCCGCGGCGTGGCGGGCGGCGGCTGGCCCGGCGGATCTCCGGCGCCGGCGCGCGCTGGCGGCCCTGGTAGGTGAACACCGACAGATCCCAGCGATCCTCGGGCGCCGACCCGTCCGGCGGCTCGCCACGCTTGGGGGTCGTGCGAGCCTCATCCGCCAGCCCAGCGGCGACCGCCTCGATGGCGCCATACCAGGTTTCGGCGGCCATGTGGCCCAGCCACTCCTCCACATCGCCGACCCCGGAGCGTGCCGCGTAGATCGCCGCAATGTTGGACGAGACCCTGCGGAGCATGTCCCGCATCTGCTCCATGTCGTCATCGTTGCCGATGCACAGCCCGAACGCCTTGTGGATCATCATCTGGGCGTTGGCGGCCATGACCACCCGGTCGCCGGCCTGCGCGATGAACGACGCCGCCGAGGCGGCCAACCCATCGACGGACACCTCGACCCGCGCCTGGTGGTCCAGCAAGGCGTTGTAGATCGCGATGCCGTCGAACACGTCGCCGCCGGGCGAGTTGATGTGCAGGTCGATTCGTGAGGCGGTGATCTGGCGGAGCTCGTCGACGAATCGTTGGGCGGTGGTCCCCCACCAGCCGATCTCGTCGTAGATGTACACCTCGGCCACGTCGCCGTCGGTCTGGTTGACGATCCGGTACCAGTCGCCGGGGCCCTTGGCGGCCGGGCGGGCGGCCCGAAGGCGCGGTTTGCTCATGCATCACCCCTCGAAGGCACCATCAAGATACTTTATCGCCTGGGCTTGCGTGAACGAGGAATGCTGATGGCAGGTGAGGGGATGCTTCAGTCGGCGGACAAGCTGCTCGCCCCGGCCGTGGCGGAGACGATAGCGGCGCTGCCGCTGACATCAGAGGACGCCGCCGCGGTGCGGCTGGCCGAGCGGTACGCCCAGGACATCGACGAGGCCACCCTTGTGCACGCCACGCTGACCAAGGTCCTGCGCGAGGTGGCCGAACTCGACGTCGACCTCTACGACCGGCTCCTGCCGCTCGCGGTCAGGATCGAGAGGACAGCCGTGCTCGCATCAATCGGCCCCAAGCTGCTGGCCGCACTCGAGCAGCTCGGCGCCACGGTACCCGTCCGGGCCAAGCTCAAGAGCGGGAGCATGTCGCATGGCGAGAGTCGCCTCCAGGCGCTCCGCGAGGCTCGTCGGCCGTAGCCAGCCCCGGCTATTCACCCCGCCGCTGCGGCCCCTCAGCCGCCGCACCTCCCGCGGCTACGAGGTCATCGCCTTCGCCGAGATGATCGGCGAGCCACTCCAACCCTGGCAGGCCTGGCTCTGCAAGCACGCACTGGAGCTGCAGCCGGACGGCACCTACCGGTTTCGTGTCGTCCTGGTGCTGGTCGCCCGCCAGAACGGCAAGTCCAGCGTGAAGCGCACCGTCTCGCTGTGGCGGCTGTACATGGACGGTGCCCGCACCATCCTCGGCCTGGCGCAGGACGTCGCGCTGGCGCGCGAGCAATGGACCCTCTGCCAGGAAGCCATCCACGACAACCCGGACCTGGAGGCCGAGTGGGGTGGCGTCCGCAACGTCAATGGCGATGAGAAATTCTGGCTGGCCTCCGGCGGCCGCTACCTGATCCGCGCGATGAACCGCAAGGCCGGCCGCGGCTACTCCATCGACGAGGCCAACATCGACGAGCTGCGCGAGCAGCACGACTGGAAAGCCTGGTCGGCGGTCAGCAAGACCCTCATGGCCCGCGACAACGCGCAGCTGTGGGCCATGAGCAACGCCGGCGACGACGAGAGCGTGGTCCTCAACCAGCTCCGCGACGCCGCGCTGGCCGGCCGCGACCCATCCATCGGCATCTTCGAATGGTCCGCCCCCGAGGGCTGCGAACTCGACGACCGACGCGCATGGGCGCAGGCCAACCCCGGCCTCGGCCACGTCATCAGCGAGCAGGCGATCCGCTCAGCGCTCGGCACCGACCCACCCGAGGTGTTCCGCACCGAAGTCCTCTGCCAGAAAGTCGACCACCTCGACAGCGCCATCGACATCGGCGCCTGGAAGTCCTGCGTCGACCCGCAGGGGTCGCTGCGGCCCCAAAAGGACCGGCTGGCCGCATGCGTCGACGTCGCCCCCGACTCGGCCCACGTCACCCTCGCCGCCGCGGCGCTCACCGACGACGGGCGCGTCCGAGTGCAGATCATCGCGGCGTGGCGCTCGACCGACGAGGCACGCTTCGCGATTTCAGGCGTCCTGGACCAGCTCCAACCGGTCCAGCTTGCCTGGTACCCCAGCGGCCCCGCCGCCGCTCTCGCACCCCTTCTCAGGGCAAGAACAGGCAGCCTGGAACTCACCGGCGGGAAGGTCAGCGAGGCCTGCCAGGGCTTGGCCGACCTGACGCTGGCCCGCCGGGTCGTCCACCCCGGCGACGCGCTCCTGGACGCCCACATCGCCGGCGCCAGCAAACTCCACCAGGGGGACGGGTGGCGGTTCGTCCGCCGCGGCGCCGGCCACGTCGACGCCGCCTACGCCGCCGCCGGCGCCGCCTACATCGCCCAGACCATGCCGCAGCCATCCCGTTCCGGGCTGCGAGTCCTGCGATACTGATCCAGGAAGGGGGTGCTCATGAGCACGATGGAAGTCCTTGCCGCCAGCTGGACCGCGGCCCGCGCCGCCGCCCGCCAGGCCCGCGCCGCACGGCCAGCGCGCACCCACAGCGGCCGGCTCGCCAGCGCCATCGCCGAGCATGGCCTGGCACTGGCCGGCCTGGCGTGCTTCACCACCGCCGCCGCCATGGTCGCCATCCCCCTCGGCCTAGCCGTCGCCGGCGTCGGCTGCTTCATCCTCGAACTGCGAGCGAGCGACTGATGCGGTCCACGCTGAAGCTCCTCCGCAACCAAGCGCCAATCCCCATGGCCGCCCGCAGCACCCTGCAGCTGCCGCTGTTCCACCCCAACACCGCCCAGACGCAACTGCGCGCCTACGGCAGCGTGGGCACGCTGTTCTCCATCGTCCACCGCATCTCCGAGTCCACCTCACAGGTCGACTGGCAGCTATACCGCAAGACCAGCGACGGGCGGGTCCGCTACGAAGGCGAGGAAACTCGCACCCAAGTCACCCGCCACGCCCTCCTCGACCTGTGGCGCCGGCCAAACCCGTGGGAGACCCGCCAGAGCTTCGTCGAGGTCACCCAGAAGCACCTGGACCTCACCGGCGAAGGCTGGTGGGTCGTGGAAACCGACCCCCGGTTCCCCACCTTGCCGCTGAACCTGTGGAGCGTGCGACCCGACCGGATGGCACCCGTCCCCCACCCCACCAGGTTCATCAGCGGCTACGTCTACACCGGCCCCGACGGCGAACAGGTCCCCCTCCAGGTCCCCCAGGTCATCCAGATCAAGTACCCCAACCCGCTGGACCCCTACCGGGGCCTTGGCCCGGTGCAGGCCATCCTCGTCGACCTCGACGCCGCCCGCTACTCCGCCGAATGGAACCGCAACTTCTTCCTCAACTCCGCGGAGCCCGGCGGCATCATCGAGGTCCCCGAGAAGCTCTCCGACGACGAGTTCAACGAGATGACCGACCGGTGGCGCGAGCAGCATCAGGGCGTCGCCGCGGCCCACCGCGTCGCCGTCCTCGAGAAGGCCACCTGGAAGGACCGGGCGATCAGCCAGCGGGACATGCAGTTCGCCGAGCTCCGCAAGGTGTCCCGCGAGATCATCCGGGAGGCGTTCGGGATCCACGGCCACGTCCTCGGCCTCTCCGACGACGTCAACAAGGCCAACGCGGAGGCCGGCGCCGCCAGCTTCGGCAAATGGCTGGTCCGCCCGCGGCTGTGCCGCATCAAGGAGGCCGTCAACAGCCGGCTACTCCCCATGTACGGCCAGACCACCCAGGGCCTGGAGCTCGACCACGGCAACCCCGAACCACCCGACCGCGAATCCGACGACCGCGAGCGCACCAGCAAGGCCGCCGCGTTCAAGACCCTCGTGGACGCCGGCGTCGACCCCGCCGAGGCCGCGACCGTCGTCGGGCTCCCCGCCATGCGGATGCGCTCCAGCGCCCCAACGCCCCCACCGGCCCCCCAGCCCCAGCCGCAGCCGACCCCGGCCGCGTGAGATTGCGCTGGTACCGATCCTGGCCCGACGTGGTCCCCGCCGGCCGCGCCCACGTTCACGACCAGCTGCCGCGCCTGCTCATGCGCGACCACGACTACGCCAATGCGCAGCTCCCCGGCGACCAGCCCGGCTGGTGCATGCTCGAATGGGACGTGGCGCTGGCCTCCGAAGCACGCGAGCGGTTCGCCGAACTCGCGCTCCAGGCCCCCGACCGAGTGCTGGTCGCGCCCTACAGCATCTACCCGATCGGCGGGCCGCCGGCCGGCGTGCACCGAATCGCTGGACGCCCTATCCCTCATGGCGCGCCCGAGGCGGAAACCTTCGGGCTCGGCTGCATCTACCTGCCCCAGGCCATCCTGCGTCACTGGCACGCCACCGGCGGCGGCCGGCTGGACGACCGCACCTTCTCACGCTGGCACCACCGCATCTACGGGCCAGCCGCCGTCACCTGGCAGGTATCCCCCCAGCATCTCCACGGCGATTGACCGTTTTGAGATCGGCTGCAAATTCGGTCATACGGTCGAAGCGCTCTGACCTGCGGTGATGCAACGCCCGAACACCCGTACGAGCCTCTGACCTGCGGCGATGCGGGGAGGGAAAAACAGCCTCCGCGCCCTGTCCGCCCCTCCGGAAGCCGAGGTAACTTTCCGCGGCTCAACCGAAGCTGTGCCGTTCGCCCTCGCGCCACAGCGCGCCGTTGTGGCGCGGCAGAGCGATGACGAGCCTAACCAGATGGTCGACAGCCTTGGCTATTGCTTCATCGCTGTCGGTGTCGATGCGGATCACGTCCCAGCCCCACGCCTGAAGCTGCCGATCCCGCTCGCGGTCACGGCGGCGGACCTTGCTGGTCGTGTGCACCCAGCCGTCACCCTCCACGTCAAGGCGGTACAGCGGATGGGCGAAGTCCAGTCGGTATGGCCCGAGCTTGAACTGGATGACCCATGGCGACGGGTCGAGTCCAGCATGGGACAGGGCGATAGCCAAGCGCGCCTCGCCCGCTACGGCAACATCCCAGCCGAGGTCACGGGCCGCATTGATCGAGAGCTGGTCAAGCATGGCTACCAGCCTCCCCATGGCTTGGGTTCGGGGTCGTGTCGGGTCGGGTCACCGACCTTCCCGTTGCAGCTGGAGCATGCGGCGACCAGGTGGGCGGGATCATCCCCCATCTTCTTGCCCTTGGTGTGATGGGCGGTGGTGGCGCGGCCGGTGCAGCCGGGGAGCTGGAGCTGGCAGCGGTAGCGGTCGCGCTCGAGCACCGCGCGTCGGGTCCTGCGCCACGCCCGGGTGCTGCCTGACTCCCAGCCCTTGCTCATTTCTGATTGAGCAGCGCGGTGAGGATGGTATCGACCCGGCCGCGTTCGACCTCTAGCGCCTGCTCGAGCGCGTCGACTCGGCCGGCCTGCTGCTTGGCGGTGGGCGCGCCGGGCGCGGCGGGGAGGACGACGTCGGCCAGGATCCAGGCGGGCAGGACTAGTAGCGGTGGGTCGTCATGGCGCTGCGCCGGGTCATGGTCGGCCCAGCCGATGGTGCCGTCGGTGTCGCGGAAGGCGACCTGCATGCCGAGGCTTGAGCCGGATCCGCCGCGGACCAGATACAAGCTCCACGAGTCCATTATCGGCTCGTACTGCCAGATTGCGCGGGTGTCCATCATCGGTGTCCCCGGCGCCACTGTGAGAACTGCCTGGCAGCCGCCAGCAGGGCGCGCTCGGGCTTGGGCTTGCGGATCCGCACGATCGCCGAGAGTGAAGGGCCGCCGTGGAGCTGGTTGGCGTTTGGCATCGGTGGTTCCTGGCCGGGTGGGAGCAGCCGGTCGATCAGGTTGGTGTCGTGTGTCTGGCCGCAGGTGCATGGCTGGTGTGCGGCGGTGAGGTGGTGTTGGGTGGGCATGGCGGGCCTCCTGGAGGCGGTGGGTGGTGGATGGTCATGGGTTGGCGGGTGGCCTGCCGCGCCTTCACGGGGGTGGTGGTACTACGTACCACCCCCGTGGGCGGCGGCCGTGGTTACCGTGAGTAATGCCGTGAGTTCTTGTTGGGCCTCTGACCTGCGGCGATTGTTGTGGCCGTGTGGTCGCGTGAATGGCCGTTTGTCCGATTTTCGAAGGACCGTGAGTTGCGTGAGATGCCGCGTGAGATACCGGTGTGCGCCTGATGGTGGTGTCGCTCATGACGCCTCAAGATTGACGATGGGGTGGTAGGTCGCTGGGTTGGCGGCGCCGCCGGGGCGGCCGCGGGTGCCGGGCTGGAGTTTGGCGAGGCCGCGGGTGACGAGGCTGTCGAGGCGCCGCCGGGCTTTCTCGATCTCCTTGGGTTCGGGTGAGCGGCCTTCGACGTCGAAGAGGAGCCGGGCGGCGTCGGCGGCGGTCAGGCCGGGCTGGGTGCGTAGCAGGGTGAGCAGGTCGACGCTTTGCTGGATGCTGATTGACCCGGTCGGCGCGTCGTGGAGCAGCTTCATCGGCCCGATTTCTTCGGCTGGCTGCTTTAGGTGGTTCAATTCAACGATCGGGTCGCCCGCCTCACCCCACAATAGGAGTACGGAGCCAGCTCCGGCGGTCAGCCAGTTTGACCCGTAGACGTCGTCGAGCTTGCGTGGTCTTTTGTTGTCCGCTGCGGCCTTGCGCTGGTGGTGCAATTCCAGTAGGTCGATGCCTTCAGTGAGGGCGATCTGGCGGGCTTGGTTGTACCTGGCACCCACCTCGTCCTTGACCAGGTCGAGAGCGGCGTCCTTGAGGGAGTCGATGACGACGGTGTCGGCGCCGGCGTTGCGAGCCAGGCTAAGTAGCGCGCGGGGTTCCTTGGCGAGGTCGACGGGAGGTGGTCCTCGCCAGATGGCCAACCGCTCGTTCAGGATGGTGCTGTTGTCTTCGGTGACCATGCGGCGCATGGAGCGGGCGATCTGGTTGGGCCGGTCGCAGGCCAGATACAGCACGCGGTTTGAGGTGGGGGCCACGGGCATGCCGAGCAGCTGGGCGGGGCCGATGCCGATGCGTGCCAAGACCAGCCGCTGGGCGAGGGTGGATTTGCCGACGCCCTGCGGGCCAGCGAGGACGAGGCTCTCACCGGCGGCCCACGCGACCTCTTGGCCGTCACCCCACACGGCGGGAAGGTCGATGAGGGGATCGAAGACGAACATGGCAGCCTCCTGGAGGCGACGGTCGCCTGCGAGGGCGTGGGGCCTGGCGGTGCCGAGTTGGCCCAGCAGCTCCAGGGCGATCTGGTGGGCCTTGTCGGGGTCCAGGCCCTGTTCGTGGCCGAGCTGGGTGATCCTGTGGCCGGCGTCGATGAGCCGGCGGGCGGCCGCGGCCTGGGCGACGAGCTCGACGTAGTGGGCGTGCTGGGCGACGGTGGGGACGGCCTGGACGAGGGTGTGGATGAACGGGTGGCCGCCGACGTCTTCGAGATCACCGGCGGCCAGCAGGTGGGCGGCCAGGGTGATGGGGTCGACGGGGCGTCCGGCGGCTTCGAGAGTGGCGATCGCATCGAAGATGGTGCGGTGGGCTGGCCGGTAGAAGTCGGTGGTGTCCAGGGTGACCAGGGCGTGTTCGAATGCGCCGGTGTCGAGGAGCATGGCGCCGAGCACCGCCTCTTCGGCTTCGAGGTGGTGCGGGGGTGGGCGCTGGTGGTCATCGGGTGGCACTGACACCTCGGGGACCGGTCAGAGGGGTGGGTGGGGGCGGGTGCTTGGCGCGGAGGCGAATCAGGCGTGGGTGTGACCACTCTCGATCGAGCGTCCATCCGGCCTGCTTGAAGCAGTAGCCTGGGTTTGGGGAGGCGATCTTGGTCGTGTCGATCCAGGTGAGCCAGCCGTCTGCTGGGGGGTTGTCCCAGCGTCCGGCGGTGAGTTGCATGGCGGCGCTGATGAGGTCGGAGGACAGGCCGGCGCCCTCGTTGCGGAAGATGGAGCAGCGCCAGGCATCCAGGCCGTCGAGGGCAAGATCGGGGCGGGGCCAGTGGGTGAGCCATACGGCGCGCTCGCAGGGCGTGACGAGGACCAGGACTCGTCCTGGGGGTCCGATCCAAGGGGCCCCTCGGGTCTTGCGGCTGTAGTGCCGGTCGGCGAGCGCCCGGGCCGCAGGGTCGGAGCGGCCGCGGATTTGCCAGGTGTTGACCTGGAGGCCGGGTAGGGTGAGGGCGCTCATGGCACGGCCTTGAGGGTGTGATAGTCGCGCATGGTGGTGAGGACCTCGTGGGCGGTGACCTTGCGGTGCTCGCTGCCGGCCCATTCGAGGCGGGCGTGTTGGGGGCAGGTGGTCCAGCCCAAATTGCAGTCGAGGCAGCGCCCGTCCGCTTGGAGCTGGTGGGTCCACCAGCCGCAGCCGGGACACTGCAGGAGGGCGGTCACCCTGCCGTCCCCTCTTCGAAGGAGAGCTGCCGGATTCGGTTCCGCGCGGCGGGAGACAGCCACAGAACTTCTGGGACGTTGGCTGACGACTCGACGGTCGCCATGCACCGCACCTGGTGCCAGTCCGCGTACAGCTCGTCGTACAGCGCGCTCGGGTATCCGGAGAGCGCGACCATGCCGGCCACCCGGTGGAGCTGGGCGGCCAATGCCCGATGGTCGTCGTCGCTCAGCTCGTGGACATAGCGTGTCCAGGCGTGGCTTCGGGTCGAGCCCACATACGGCGGATCCACGTAGAACAGGGTGGCGGGGGTGTCGTAACGGGCGATGACGGCGGGGGCGTCGTCGTGCTCGATCTGGACATGCTTGAGCCGGGCGGCCACGGCGGGCAGCTGCTTGGCGGTGAACTCGTCGGCGACCGGGCCGCCGGTGCGGTTGTCGTTGCGCTCGTAGCGCCACCCGGACCGGTGGCGCCCGCTGCCGGCGCCGGCGCGGCCCTGGTGGGTGAGCACGTAGAACCGCCTTGCGTCCTCGAGCGGATCATCGGCCTGCTGGTGGGCCAGCTCGTACTCCTCGCGGGCGTAGGGGGTCAGTTCGATGGCGCGCACCAGGTCCTGCTCCCGCTCCCGGAGGGTCCGGAAGAAGCTGACGAGGCGTGAGTTCAGGTCGTTCCAGGTCTCGATCTTGGACGGGGGCTTGCGGAGCAGGACGCTTGCAGCGCCGCCGTACGGTTCGCAGTAGGCGACGTGGGGCGGGAAGTGCCCGATGATCCAGGGTGCCAGTCGCCATTTTCCGCCGTACCAGCGCAGCGCGGACCTGGTGACCGGCACGAGCTCGGTCATCCTGCACTGCCCTCCTGGAGCGCGGCCTCCATGCGCGGCCCGCAGGTTGTGCACCGCGGTGTGGGGAGCGGCTCGGTGAGGGTGTGGCGGATCGGCTCCCGCCAGCCCCGGCCGCACTCGGTCTGCTCCGCGCCGACGCGTTCGAGGTGCCAGAGGGGGTGGGCGGGGCTGAGGCGGACCAGCCGGAAGGTCGCCCGTTGCTGGCGGTTCTCGCCGGGCAGCCAGCCGCAGGGCAGTCGCCGGTCGTTGTCCTGGTAGCGCGGGCAGGCCGGCTCATGCTCGGCCGGGTCGTTCACGATGTGGGTACAGGTGCAGGCTGGTCGTGGGACGAAGTGGCCATGCTCGACCATGAGCCGGTGATGTTCCTCGGCGCTGTAGGTGGGGGTGCCACCGCCAGCCTGGCGCCACAGCTCGTAGGGGCCCGGGCGGTCGCTCATGCAGCATCACCCTGGGGCAGGCCGGCGGCTTGGGCGAGCGGGTCGCTGGTGGTTCGGATCTGGGCGACATGCTCCGGCCAGGTGTGCTTCAGCCTGCGGCGGCACAGCGGGCAGGCGTCCAGGTCGACGCCGGCGACGGTGGGGGTAGTGGGGCCGCCCCAGGTCGGCTTGGTCTCGGTGTCGCTCACCGCTGCACCCGACCCTTGACCGTGATGACGTGCGTGCCGGTGGTCGGGAAGACCTGGAACGAGGCTTCGGCCGGGTCGGTGACGAGCAGCAGGTAGTCCCCGTCGGGGACCTGCTTGGTCTGGGTGTCGCCGGTCTGCTCGTCGACGATGGTCACCTTGAGGCTCATCAGATCGGCGCCTCGTCCAGGTCCTGCTGGTCAGAGTCCTCGTCCTCATCCTCATCGTGGTCGGGGGTGCCGAGGGCGAGCTGGCTCGAACCGACGCCGAGCATGCGGCGGGCGCTCCACGTCTCCACAGGGAGGGGCGGCTGGTCCAGCCGGGCGGCCGCGCGGGCGGTCTCCTCGTCGACGTGCTCGATCGAGTAGACCGCGGCCGGGTTGTAGTCGATCGTCCGTGCCTGCTTGCCGTCCTGCACGGGGATGTGGAGGCGCAGGAAGTCCTGCCCGGCGATCTTGACCTCGCGCACACGGCCGGCGGCGGTCTGGCGGCCGAACAGGCCAAGGACACACCACGTGTCGATCGGCTCGGGTGTGGTGGTGTCAGCGGTTGGTGTGGTCACGGCGTTGCAGCTCCTTGGGGGTGACGGATGGTTCGAGCCGGTCATGTTCGGCCTTGGTGTGTAGCAGGCTCTTGGCGCACAGCGGGCACACGGGCATCTGCCGGTAGCCGCCGGGGTGCAGGCAGTCGCGCACCGAGCGGGTCCAGCCGTCCCAGTTGCCACGCATCTCGGGCAGCGCGCGTTGGCGGAGTTCGCCCTGAGCGCAGGCCTTGGCGCCGGGACGCTTGGGGTGTTGGTGGCCGCAGCGCCACACCTCACGGCCCCTGGTGCTGCCCTCGCGGAGCAGGCCGTGGAAGACCTCGTGGACCTGGAGGCCGTCCCGGTGCAGTGCCGAGCTGGTGGCCACGTGCAGGACGGGGGCGGTCACCGCGACCACCACACATGCAGGGGAAGCGTGGGGACCAGGCAGAGGTAGAGGTCGTACTCCCAGCGCAGGTACATGGCTGTCGCGTCCTGGCCGGCATAGGCGGGCGAGCGGTTCCAGTAGGCGCCGACCCACAGATCACGGGGTTCGAACTCCACGCGGGCCCTCACCGGCGCCTGCCCTTCCATTCGGCCGCCGCTGGACATGTCGCATGGTGGTCGACGTAGGTCCTGACGACGCGGGCGATGAGTGCGGCGTCCGGGTGTTGCGCGCCGACGACGATCCCGTCGTTTGGCTCCAGCGTGGTGATCGCCGAGCCGAGCACGATGCGCTTCTCGGGCTTGGCATCCAGGATCATCGGTTTCCCCGACTTGGCCGACGGAACGAACAGCACGGAGGCGCCGCAAGAACGGCAGTGGTCGCTCACGATTCACGCTCCCCCTCGGGGCGACCGAGCCACCAGACGCGGCCGTCACGGACCCCGCGGTTGTACTCGCGCAGATGGTCGGCGCAGTAGGCGTACCAGGCGGCCACCGAGCGGCCCTCGTGGTGGCTGTACCAGCTGCGACGCATGTCGGCGACCGGTGGCTGGTGGCAGCGCTTGCGACGGCACCGCGGGTACTGCGACGGCACGCGATACCAGTCCTCGGGCTCCATGTACGGCTGGCTCAGCGGTGTGCTCACCGGGCATCACCGTCCTCGCGAACGCGGCGACGGGCCGCCCAGCCGGCGCACACCTCGGCAGGGGTGCCATCAGTCCGATACGGCACGCCATCGACGATGGGTGGCCGGTAGTTGGCCGGATCACCGGGGATCTCCGCGCCCGCAGGATGCCGCCACGCGCACGGCCGCCGCATTCCCTGGTGGCAGTAGAACGGCCGGCCAGTGGCGACCAGGCGATCCAGGTCCGCCTCGCTGCCCGCATAGCCCGGCCCACCCTGCCGCTCGGGCGAGTCGGCGCGGAACGCGCAGTCCTCGCACGGTGCCGCGCGCGTGATGGGGACGGCCTGGGTGGGCGGCTGCTGGTCGAGGTCGTAGACCGGCTGCCAGCAGGTGCATCGCTCCGGTCCGAACATGGCCGCGCCCATGCAGCACATGCCCTCGCCGGCGTCGGGCAGGTCGACGGCAGACTGGCTAAGCCCGCAGAGGTTCATCCCGGCCTCCGGCTGGTGAGGGTGTGCTGGATGGCGGGCCAGTCGCTGGGCTTCCACAGGTAGACTTCGGCGCCGGCGCGGCGCAGGTCGGCGAGGATGCGCTGCTGGGTGGGCCGCAGCCGGCCACGCTCGCGTTTCAGCTCGGCCCAGACGATCCGCTCGCGGAGCATGATCAGGTCGGGCAGGCCGGCGGTGTTCTTGTCACCGACCAGCCGCCGCTCTCCCGCCTGGGTGACGACTTCGCGGCGGGCGTCGTCGATGTGCAGGACGGTCCAGCCGAGCGTGCGGGCGAGGTCGACGATGCTTGCTTGCAGGTCGGCCTCGCTCATCGCCCGGTCCAGAACCTGCCGGGCGCTCATGGCGCACCGTCCGATGTGCGCCACCAGACCTGCCGCCAGCCGGGCAGCTTGACCCGCTCAACCCGTCCCGCTTTCTCCAGACAATTCAGCCGCTTCCAGGTCACAGCGTCCGGCGGCCACGCCATCGGGCCGGCCAGCTCGGCGACCTGCCGGGTCGACAAGGGGAATCCCTGGGCGTCGCGAAGCACCGCCAGCAGCTGGTCGTCCAGCGCCAGTTCGGTCAGCCGGCCCATGGGCCACCCCCCGTCGTCATGGTGGTGGTGTGGGGCACGGCGTCCCTGGGGCCCGACCCGGCGGCCAGCAGCGTCAGGCCCAAGCCGAGAGCGACCAGCAGCAGGATGGTGACGGTCAGGCGGAATGGACGGTTACGCATCGGCTTCACCTCGGGCGTGGTCGAGGGTAGGGCCGGCCGGGTTTGCATGCCTTGACGTGCCTCCACGTTCGGCAGCGGCCGGCCCACCCTTGATCTGGGTCACATCGCCCTCACCTCCCTGATCGGCTGGAATGGGGTCCGGGGCGGCCACGTCTCCCTCCCCGGACCGGGCCGCCCCGGACTGCTCGCGCGCGCGCAGGAGCTGGGCGCGCACCTCCTCGGTGACCTGCACCAGGTCCGGGCCGCGGGTCACTGGATGTTTCCCATCACGAAGTCATACGTAGCCTTTGCGAGGCGTGCGTCGCCGAGCGCGGTGTGACGGTCGAACTGATCCGGGTCGACACCGAGCTTCGAGAACAGCTTCCCCGAGTCCACGAGGTGGTAGTTCCAGGCGGGGCAGCAGCCGTGGGCGCGCAACAGCCGCGAGAGGAACGCCGCGTCGAAGGAGGGGACGGCGCCGACCAGGTGCGCACCGGCGGTCAGCTCCATCACCGACGCGGCAACGTCCCGAACGTCGGCCTGTTCGATCTTGCCGCTGATGTCGGGCGCCCACTGGAGCGCGCCCGACCAGGTGTGGTTCTGGGGCGGCCTGCGCTCGAAGAAGCGGCCCACGCGGAGCGCGTTCGGGTCGGCCCTGGTGAGGTTGACCGGCAGCCACCAGCGCCACTCTGGGTCCATGCGGCTGTCACCGTCGCGGACGATGAGGCCGATCTCGTAGACCTCGTGCCGGTCTGCCTCAAGGCCAGTACTCTCAATATCAACAAAACAGAGCCTGCTCACCGATTGCCTCCTTCAATTAGGAGGCGATGTTCAGCAGTTGCCGTGTGGGCAGCCTCCATCCGCCAATCCACAAAGCAAAGTCGTGTCATGCCGCCGCTCCCTGCCGGTTGTGGTCGATCAGCCATGCGCGGGCCAGCTCGAAGTCCTCACCCTGAAGGCCCTTGAGCGCCTTGGCGTCGGCCAGGCCGGTGAACCGCGCGAACGTCTCGTCGTCCTGGCCGGCCCTGCGGAGGCGGAGCCAGCAGTTGTTGAGGCTGCGGCCGAGTGCCGCGGCCAGCTCTTCCATGGTGGTGGCCTGATCTGCGGGATGGCCGTTGGTGGTGGCCCCGGCCGCCGCGCCCGGGGGGGCCTGGGCGGTGGCGGCCGGAGCCTCCTCCTCCGCCGGCGGCGCCGCAGGGGGGGCGGCCGGTTCGGCAGAGGAGTCCTTGGTCTTGCTGCTGGTCGAACGCGTACGCGACGTGCGCTGCCGGGTCGTTTGGGTGGTGTCCGAGCCGGCGGCACCGCCGGGAACCCCCTCGGAATCGGAGGTGCCTGCCGGCTCGGACGCAGAGTCCGGGGCGGGCCCGCCGCGACCCGCCCCGGACGTCTCGGACTGCCCATCCTTGGAGGGGATGGGGAGCCACTTGTCGAGCACGTACTGGTCGCCGGCGCGCAGCTCCAGGCCGAAGCCGAACCGCATCGCGCAGCGTTTCAACCCGTCGGAGGCGGCGGCTTTCGCGCGCTTGCCATCGTTGGACCAGTTGTGGGGGTCCTCGACGTCGCCGATCTCGGTGATCCGGGTGGTCTCGTCGTCGATGGTGGCCGTCAGCTGGCAGCGCGCGCCGACCACCACGCCTCGCAGCGGCGGGGTGCCGGCCTTGGCGCGGTCGCTCTGGCCCTGCGGGTTGGGTGGCACCTCGGCGACGTCGCCGCGGATCAGCTCGACGACCTCGAAGTCGAACGGGCCGAGCACGTACAGCAGGAACTGGTTGACGACCTCATGGGGGATGTAGGCCTCTTTGCGGCCGCGGCCGACGTCGACCTGCTCGACGTACTGGCCGGGGATGCGTTGCGCGAGCTTGGCGAGCTGGACACGATCGGCGGTGGTCATGATTGCCTCCCCTGCCTGTACTGGTCATAGATGCCGATGGCCTTCTTCAACCGCCACCAGTGCTCGCCGCGACGCAGGCGATGCGTG
>WNGB01001594.1_pt1 | contig 37215 bp, 28 predicted proteins | sample 5400681 | NCBI WGS metagenome assembly WNGB01 (sample SAMN13153367, study PRJNA577476) | soil metagenome | isolation source: 115 cm soil or saprolite under grassland replicate 2 | place: USA:California | collected 2016-06-15 | reverse complement strand
CAGCCAAACGCAAGAGACCTCTGAGCACGAGCGAAAAAGAACGAAAACTCCGAATTGCTTAACCTCAATGCGCAGGGTTACCTTTTCCGATGTCTCGACGATCCCCTCTCCGGTTACCTCTTGAGATGGCTTGACAGGGGATTCGGGGTTCGGGAACACTGCACCCGGCGGGCGCGCTTGCCCGGACCCCTTATGATTCAGGCGGATGCCGACTCTTCCGACCGCCCGTCTGCTCGACGGTGCTTCTCTCGCGCGGACGCTGCGCGAGAGGATACGCGAGCAGGCCCGGGAAGTCGGCCAGCGCGGATCCCTTCCTTCGTTGCGAGTCTTTCTCGTTGGTAAGGACCCCGCCTCGGTGACGTACGTCTCATCCAAGACTCGCGCGGCTCAGGAAGCCGGCTGTCGTGCCGAGACGATCCACCTGTCGGAGGATACGGCGCCCCGGCGCCTCCTTGAGGAAGTCGCGCGGGCCAACCGGGACGAGGCGGTGGACGGGATTCTCGTCCAGCTTCCGCTGCCTCCCGGGCACGACGCGAGAATGGTCTTCGATTCGATCGACCCCTCCAAGGACGTAGACGGCCTGCATCCTGAGAACGTGGGCCGACTGGTCCAGGGGCGCCCGCGTTTCGTGCCCTGCACGGCGGCCGGCATCCTCGCCCTGCTCGACGCCTACGATATCCCGATCGAGGGCGCCAACGCGGTCGTTCTGGGCCGCAGCGAGATCGTCGGCAAGCCCGCGGCGGCGCTGCTGACTTCGCGCAACGCGACGGTTACCGTCTGCCATTCGAAAACGAAAGACCTCTCCGACATCTGCCGCCGCGCGGACATCCTTATCGCCGCGATCGGAAAACCGGGATTCGTCACGCGCGACTTCGTCCGCGAGGGCGCGGCCGTCGTGGACGTCGGCATCAACCGGCTGGAAACGATCGAGCAGGCGCCGGCGCACCTGAAGCAGTCCCCGCGCATCGCCGACGCCATCGCCCGGAAGGGACGGGCGCTCATCGGAGACGTGGACTTCGAGGACGCCTGCCGCGTGGCCTCCTGGATAACGCCCGTCCCGGGAGGCGTCGGCCCGCTGACCATAGCGATGCTCCTTCAGAACACCGTCGACGCCGCGCGCCGGCGACAAGGAAATAGAATGGATCCTGCTCACGCTCGAGGAGACGTTCGCCTCGATCACCCGTGAGGCGCCGGGCCGATAGGCCGGCCGGAACACTCCGTCACCTCTTCGCTTCTCCTTCCGGCGGAGCGAAGGGCGGCGGCTCCTTCTCCATGAACCTCGCGAGCTCGCGGCGCGCGAGAGGCGCAAGGGAGTTGCCCGTCGCCGCGTAGGCTTGCGCGCGCCGCTCCAGAATCGGCCGGCGCCACGGGACGTTGGGCTCCATGTCCCCCACGGCGCGCGCGTATCGGGAGGCATCCAGACGCGAGGCGACCTCGAGCCGCATCAGTCGGCGCTCCTCGTCGAGCAGAAAGAGGGCGAAGGGCTGGGCCAGAGACTCCTCCAGCCGCGCGGCGAGACCGCCGTCGCGGGAGGCGATGTCGAGCACGACCGCGAAACTGTTCCGGACGAGAATCGCCAGCGGCCAGGGATCCTCGCGATACACGTGGAACGCGCGCTCCAGCGCCTGCGCGGCCTCCTCCAGCCGGCCCTGACGCCAGCGCAGTCTGGCCAGCAGCACGTCGGCTTCGACGGACCGCCGCCGACGGATGCGTTCGATGAAGCCGATCGCGGTCTCTTCTCCTCCCTGGGCCAGCGCCTCGGCCAGCACGATCTCTTCGATTGACCCGCGAGGCTCCCACGGCTGCGCGCGCCAGTTCGTGAGAACCGCCTCGGGACGAGCCTCGACGAAGCTCTTTTGAGCGAGCGCTTGCCGCAGCTCCTCCATCGTCATGCCCGCGGTGGCCGCCGGCGGCCTCCCCTGGGATGTCGCCGCCGCCACCCGCCACCGGTTGACCGCTGCCCAATCCACATCGCCCGACACGACCGGCCTGTCTTCCTGGGATGAGCGGGCGAGCTGGCGCATCTCCTCCACGTCGAAGAAAGTGTCGTGTCCGAGACTGCGGGCGAAGGCGAACTCGACGATGTTGGCGTCGTCGGTGTTGAGGGGAGTGCTGCCCGACGAGGTCAGCGTCCGGGTTAACGAAGACCTGGCGACATAATGAGAGAGGAACCCCTCCAGATCGCTCACACGCCAGGCGTCGCGCAGAGCGGAGACGTAAGGCTCCTGCCGCAGGCGTTCGCGAAGGCGGCTGCCCTCGTAGATGATCGGCTCCGTGGTCGCCGCGAGGACGAGGTCGCTCTGCTTCGTGTGCCAGGTCTCGACTTCCGGGAAGACCGATCCGAGCGTCGCGTACACGGTGCGCACCGTCCCGCTGTCCACTTCGTAGGCCTGCAGCCACTGGAGGAAGATCCCGCCCGGCGTCAGTCGGGAGCGCGCCGCGCGGTAGAAGTCCGCGGTGAACAGACTCGAGATGCCCGCCCGGTAAGGATTCGAGGGCTCGGAGAAGATGACATCGTAGGTCTCGCGTGAGGCGAGGAGCCACTCCCGCGCGTCGCCGATCCAGATGCGCACCCGGGGATTCCTGAGGACGTCGTGGTTGACTGGCGAGCAGTCGCCGGCCACTCGCAGGATCGCCGGCTCCAGCTCCACCACATCCACGCGTTCAATGGAGGGCACCGCGGCAAGCCAGCCGGCCGTGGATCCGGTGCCGAGTCCGATCACCAGTCCCCGGCGAGGGTTGGAGTGGAGGGCCGCTCCGATGAGCCCGCCCATGACTTGTGTCGCGGCGTCGCCGCGGGCGCTTCCATCCGTCTTGCCGGAGATCACGAAGGCGTATCCGTCGCTTGCCTTGACAAGCGCCACGCTCGATTCCACTCCGTCCTTCTCCCAGGCCACGATGCGCCGGCGGCCGCGCAGCCAGTCGCGCAGCGTATTGGGCGAGGGCTTTGCCAGGTCCACCCGGCCGGCGCCGACCGGGCTGTGCCGCCATGCGGCCGTGGGGCCGGGAGCGCTCAGCATCAGAAGGAGACACGCGGCGGCCGCACCGATGGGTACCCAGGTCCCGCCTCGATTGCCCCTCACCCCAGCCCTCTCCCGCCGGGAGAGGGAGAAGATGCCCCTCGCCCCGGCCCTCTCCCGCCGGGAGAGAGAAAGGAGGAGAGCGAGGAGAGCGAGCGCGCAGAGGAGTCCCGCAACGAAGACCCAGATCCCTGTCGCGGAGAGAAGAGGCAGCAGGCCGAACCCTCCGGCAAGCGACCCTGCGATGCCCCCGATCGTGTTCCAGGCGTACGCGATCCCGACGTCCGAGCCGACGCGCTCCCGCCCCTGCCCCAGCAGTGCGATCAACAACGGAAACTGCAGTCCCGCGACGAAGGCCGCGGGGAAGACCACGAGGCCCGCGACCAGCGACCACCCAGCGACGTAGCCGCCGAATCCGAAGGCCCCGATCGGTCGGAGCAGAACGGCCAGGAGTGCCAGCCGGTCCCCGAGGGCGTAGGACGCAATGAGGCACAACGCCTCGAGCGCGCAGGTCGCCGCGAAGCCCGCGAGGGTGGGCGCCCTTCCGCGCCCCGTGAGCCAGTAGACCGCCGAGCCCGTGCCGATACCCGCGAGCGCGACCGCGAGAATGAGCCCGAAGGTGTAAGTCGAGCCGCCGAGCAGCGGCGCGAGCATCCGGTACCAGACGAGCTCCATCAAGAAGAAAGCGAACCCCACGATTCCCGCCGACGCGAGCACAAAGCCGCGAGCGGCCGGTCTCTCATCCGCTGTTGAAGCGGCCTGGCCAGGCGCCTCTTCCCCGCGCCTGGGTTTCTGTTTTTGCTTCTCCCTTCTTTGCGGCTTTTCCGCGGATCGGGAATCCTGGACCGCGAGCCTCGAATCCTCGGGAGCTGTCACCTCGACCGGCACCGGAGGCGCCATCTTCGAAAGCCTCACGGCCGCCAGTCCCACGAGCGCGTTCACGACGCAGGCCAGCCAGAGCGTCATCCGGGTGCCGAAGGTTTCCAGCAGCAGGAACGTCGAGAGCACTGTTCCCGTGACGGCTCCGATCGTGTTGGAGCCGTAGAGCAGCGCCAGATACCGACGGCTCGAGTCCTCGTCGGTCTCGACGGCGCGCGTCGCCGCCGGCAGCGTCCCGCCCATGAGGACCGTCGGCAGGCAGAGCACGACCGCCGAGAAGAGGAGCCGCGCGAGCGTCCCCGCCGCGAGACCCAGGCGCAGCGTGCCCCCGAGCGCGATGTAGCCCTGCCGGACGAGGAAAACCCAAAGGGGCGTTACTGCCGCGGAGCCCGCCACCGCCAGCTCCAGCCGGCCATAGAAGGCGAGAGGGCGAGCAGATCGATCGGCCCGCCTTCCCAGCAGCACGCTCCCGGCGCCAAGCCCGCCCATGAAGATCGCCAGAACCGCGGCCGAAGCGGCCGTCGAGAATCCGAAGATCAGCCGCAGATCCCTCATCCATGCGACCTGATAGATCAGGGCCGTCATCCCGGACCCGAAGAGCAGCAGGGCGACCCGTAAGAGACGTCCTTTCATGGAGATGGCAAAGTACCATAGGGGAATCGGAGGATAGACGAAGAGAGGATTGCCGATGAAGCTGACGAGCCTTCGGCCCGATCCCTCCGTCTCCCGATCCTCAATCCTCCAATTGTCTTGACTGTACGAAGAACTTCGTACTAGTTTCTTCGTATGAAGACGACAGAACGGCGATGAGTATCCACAGGAAGCCGGCGATGCCCCGGCCAACGGACGGCGAGCTCGAAATCCTGCGCGTGCTCTGGGAGAGGGGGGCGTCCACGGTGCGCGAAGTCCATGACGTCGTGGAGGCCCGGCGTCCGGCGGGCTACACGACGGTGTTGAAGCTGCTCCAGATCATGACCGAGAAAGGGCTCGTCCGGCGAGACGAGACCGAGCGGGCGCACGTGTACGCGGCGCGCGTTCCACGGGAGGAAACAGAGAGGCAGCTCGTCGCCGACCTGCTCGACCGCGCCTTCGCCGGGTCCGCGTCGGCGCTCGTCATGCGCGCCCTTTCCTCGAAGAAGACCTCGCCGCAGGAGCTGGCGCGGATCCGGGAGCTCCTGGACGCGATGGAAGGAGGCAAGCGATGAAAGACCTGGCCCTTCTGCTCGGAGACCCGGCCTTCCGAAGACTCGGCTGGGCGCTGGCCTCCTTTCTCTGGCAGGGAGCGCTCGTCGCAGCGATCCTGTTCTGCGTCAATGCGCTGCTCTCCCGAAGGAATTCTCGAGCGCGCTACGCCGCCGGCTGCGCGGCTCTGGTGCTGATGCTGCTCCTGCCGGCAGTCTCGTATCTGGGCCACCGCGAAATTGCGGCCCCTCCCACCGGAGCTCCGGGGGCCTCACCGGCTCTCGCGGCGGAGGATTCCCCGAGTGGGTTCGCCACGAGGCGGGCCGGGGCGGGCGACGCCCACGAATCCGGCGGGATCGAGCGAACCCTCCGGGCGAGCGCCGCGTGGCTGGCGCCGTGGATCGTGCCCGCGTGGCTGTGTGGTGTACTGCTGCTTTCGGCGCGGTTCCTCGCCGGATGGAACGCCGCCCGGACACTCCCACTTCAGGGCGTCAGCCCGGCGCCCGCGGCTGTGCAGGCCGTTCTCGAGCGTCTGCGCGCCCGGCTCGGAATCGATTGCCGAGTCAATCTCCTGGAGTCGGTGAGCGTGAATGTTCCCACAGCGCTCGGTGTCGTGCGACCGGTGATTCTCCTTCCCGTCTGCGCCGTTACGGGCCTTTCGCCGGAGGCGATCGAAGCGGTGCTCGCTCACGAGCTCGCCCACATCCGCTGGCACGACTACCTCGTCAACCTGCTCCAGACGGCGGCTGAGACGTTGCTCTTCTACCACCCGGCGGTCTGGTGGGTCACGCGCCGCATCCGGATCGAAAGGGAGAACTGTTGCGACGACCTGGCTGTCGCCGCGACCGGGGACTCCCGCGGATACGTCCGCGCTCTGGTCGTGCTCGAAGAGATCCGGGCTCCGCGGCAGGCGATGCCTGGCCCGGCGGTGGCAGCCGACGGCGGCTCCCTCCGGCGGCGCATCGCGAGGCTGCTGCCGGCCTCCTCCTCCCCGTCACTCTCATTGGCGGAGGATGCTCCGCGGTGGCTCGCCGGCCTCCTCGCCCTCGCGATGATCGCGACGGTTGGGGCCGCGGCGCACACGTCCCTCTTCGAGGATCTGCCGCTCGACCCGGCCGTTCCGGCCGCCCCGGCGGTCTCGCCGGCGACCGGAGTCAGCGGCGTACCGGCTGTCGCGGGCGCGGCCGTCCGGACGCATCGGCCGCCAGAGCTGTCCGCCCGGGCGGTCCGCAGGGCGGCTCCGGTGTCCGCCGTCGCGGGGGGCGTCGCCGGAGGGATCCCGGGGGGCATTCCGGGAGGAGTCGCAGGGGGCATCGGCGGCGCTGTCTCCGGCGCGATCGCAGAAGGCGTTGAGGGAGACGGCGAGGATGAGGAGACCGCATCCGCGCAAACGGAAGGCAGCCTCGATCCCGAGGACCTCGCCAACCTGCGCCGGCACGGCGTCACGCCCGAGTTCCTCGGCGCGCTCGCCGGGCTCGGCTACAGGCAGGCCTCGGTCAGCGGCCTCGTCGCACTCAAGATCCACGGGGTGACTCCGGATTACATCTCGGAGATGACGGCCCTCGTCGGCAAGCAGTCGCTCGACGAGATCGTGTCGCTCCGTATCCACGGAGTCACGCCCGAGTTCCTGCGGCGTTTCCACGAGGCGGGATATCCGCGGATCTCGGCCGACGACGCCGTCTCGCTCCGGATTCACGGCATCGATCCCGAGGCGGCAGCAGAGTGGGCGACCGTGACCGGGCGCAGGCCCGGCCTCGACGAGATCGTGTCGGCGAGAACTCACGGCGCCACGCCGGAGTACGCGCGGGAGATGCGGTCGCTCGGGTTCGACGCGAACCTCGACACTCTCGTCGACCTTCGCATCCATGGAGTCACGCCCGACTTCGTCCGCAACTTGCGTTCGCTCGGCTACACCGGACTCGCCGCCGACGAAGCCGCTGCCGCATCCACGGCGTCACGCTCGACTTCGTCAAGGAAGTCCAGTCACTCGGATACGCCACTCCTTCGATCGACGAGCTGACCGCTCCGCGGATCCATGGTGCGACCCCCGATTTCATCCGCAAGTGCAACGCCTCCGCCGGCGAGCGGCTCTCGATCGACGAGCTCGTCTCCCGTCGGATTCATGGGAGGAATCCATGACGAACCATCTGGAACCCGCGCTGCATGCTCGCGTGATCGTCCCCGCAATCCTGCTGTCGCTTTTTCTCGGAGCGCCCAGACCGACGCTGGGACAGACCCTGGAGGGGCGATGGCTGCTCGATTTCGACAGGGACGACGGCCGCATCCAGCTCACGATCCGGCGCAGCTCCTCGCACGGAAACTGGAACAACTCGTCGTCCTACTCCCTGGCCGACTTCCGCGGCCTGTCCCGCCCGTCCGGAACAGCCCGGACGCCCGCGCATTTCGAAATGGCTCGGGACGCCGGGACGATCCGCTTCGACGGGGAGTTGGACGAGTCGGGCGGCTCCGGCCGCTTCCAGTTCGCCGCCAATCCCGAGTTCGACAGGTACTGGAGGGCGCTCGGTTACTCGGGCCTGGGGACCGACGAGTTCTACTCCTTCACCATGCACGACGTCAGCCGCAGGTTCCTCGACGACCTGCGCTCGCTCGGCTACGAGCGCCTTCCGGCCGAGCGCCTCATCGCGATGCGCATTCATGGAGCGAGCCCGGAGTTCATCCGGGAATTGAAGGCTCTGGGTTACGACCGGATTCCTGTGGAGCAGTTCGTCAACATGCGCATCCACGGCGCCGGCCCGGAGTTCATCCGGGAGTTGAAGGCGATCGGATACGAGCGGCTTCCCGTCGAAGGGCTCGTCAACATGCGTATCCACGGCGCCAACCCCGAGTTCGTCCGGGAGATGAAGGACCTGGGATACGAAAGGCTTCCCGTCGAGGAGCTCCTGAACATGCGCATCCATGGCGTCACGCCGGATTTCGTCCGCAAGCTCCAGGAGCTCGGCTACTGGCACGTGCCCGTCGAGGAGCTCGTCAACATGAAGATCCACGGGAGGACCTGACGATTCTGAAAAACGATGATTGACAGATTGGGCTTGGCTCAACCGATCGTCAATCACTCGATCTTCTGCCTGTTCGTTTCCGGACAGGGCCGTCCCACAAACGCTCATCGGCGGCCCCTGGCTCGACGTTCTTCCCTTTTCGTATCAGCGTGTTGGGAAGAATAGAGGGTGGCACGGTTCTCGCCCATACAAGCCACGAAACCATGGATATCCTCAGAGAGGACGTCGCCAAGAAAAAGCGACGACGACGCGTCATCATCGGGGGCGGCGGCGTAGCCGCAATCCTTCTCATCACGCTGGGACTCTCACGCTTGAAGCCCGCGGCGCCGACCGTGGACAAGAGCACCGTCTGGATCGACTCCGTCAAGCGCGGCCCGATGGAACGCCAGGTGCGCGGACCCGGGTCGCTCGTCCCCGAGACGGAGGGGATCCGCCAAATCTCGTCCTCGACGGATGCCCGGGTCGAGCGGCTGCTCGTCCAGGCGGGCGCCCCGGTTGTGCCCGACACGGTGCTGCTCGAGATGTCCAACCCCGAATTGGAAAGGGACTCGCTGGACGCGGACTGGCAGTTGAAGGCCGGGCAGGCCGATCTCGTCAATACGCGCGTGAAACTCCAGAAAGAGCTTCTGGACCAGGAGGCGGCCGCCGCGACCATCGAATCCGACTTTCACCAGGCGCAGCTCCAGGCGGAGACCAACGAGGGCCTCTTCAAGGAAGGCCTCGTCGCCGGCCTGACCCTCAAGCTGTCGCAGACGCGCGCCCGCGAGCTCGCCACCCGCAACGCAATCGAGAAGAAACGCCTGGCCGTCTACTCCCAATCGGAGAAGGCCCAGCTGGACGCCCAGGAGGCCCGCGTCGAGCAGCTGCGAGCGCTCGCGCGCCTCAAACGGTCGCAGCTGGAGGCCATGCGCGTGCGGGCAGGCATCCGCGGCGTGCTCCAGGAGATCCCCGTGCAGCCCGGACAGCGGGTGACCTCCGGGACGACTCTCGCGCGGGTCGTGCAGCCCGAGAAACTCAAGGCCCAGCTGAAGATCGCCGAGACGCAGGCCCGCGACGTCCAGATCGGCGAGCGGGCGTCCATCGACACGCGCAACGGCATCGTCGAGGGGCACGTTTCCCGGATCGACCCGTCGGTCCAGGGCGGGACTGTGACCGTGGACGTGGCCCTGGATGGAACGCTGCCCAGGGGCGCGCGTCCGGACCTCTCCGTGGACGGCACGATCGAGCTCGAACACCTGGCGGACGTCGTCTTCGTCGGACGCCCCGCGTTCGGGTCTGAGCAGGGCACGATCACCCTCTTCCGTCTGCGGGCCGGCAGCGATGAAGCCGTGCGCGTGAAGGTCCGCCTGGGCAAGAGCTCTGTCAATACCGTTCAGATCCTCGAAGGCGTGAGCCCCGGCGACAAGGTCGTCCTTTCCGACATGTCCGCGTGGGACGCGTTCGACCGCGTGAGGCTCAAGTGAAGCCAGAATTCCAACGAGAGGTGAAGCGATGAGCTCCAATGGGCGCAACGGGCATTCGGTCATCCGGCTCGACGGCGTGACCAAGGTCTTCTTCACCGACGAGGTCGAAACACACGCGCTTTCGGGCGTGCACCTGCAGATCCGGCAAGGCGAGTTCATCTCGATCGCCGGCCCCTCCGGCTGCGGGAAGTCGACGCTGCTCTCGATCCTGGGCCTGCTCGACACGCCCACGAGCGGCGCCTACCTCTTAAACGACAAGCCGGCAGAAAAGTTGAAGCTCGCCGAGAGGGCCCGAATCCGGAACCGCGAGATCGGCTTCATATTCCAGAGCTTCAACCTGATCGGAGACCTCTCCGTATACGAGAACGTCGAGCTGCCGCTGACCTACCGCGGAATGCCGGCGCAGGAGCGGAGAAAACGGGTGCACGAGGCGCTCGAGAAAGTCGGCATGGCCCACCGGACCAACCACTTCCCCTCGCAGCTCTCCGGCGGCCAGCAGCAGCGCGTCGCGGTGGCGCGCGCGATCGCGGGGCACCCGCTGATCCTCCTCGCGGACGAGCCGACGGGGAACCTCGACTCGGTCAACGGCGAGGCCGTCATGTCCCTCCTGAGAGAGCTCCACCGGGATGGCGCCACGATCTGCATGGTCACGCACGACCCCCGATTCGCGCGCTACGCCGCGCGCACTATCCATCTCTTCGACGGACGCGTCGTCGAGGACGAGAGCGGGCAGGAGCGGGCCGCCTCGGAACAGGAGCTGAAAGAAGCGGGACTGCTGTGACCCCGGAGGTCCTCGGGTGAGCCTGTCGGGAGTCCTCGGAAGCCGGGAGGAGGACCGCTGACCGCTCTCGCGGCGGACCTGCGCTACGCGCTGCGCATGATGCTCCGCAGCCCGGGATTCACCGGGGCGGTCGCCGTCACGCTCGCCCTCGGAATTGGCGCCAACACCGCGATCTTCTCGATCGTGGACACGCTGATCCTGAAGGCCCCGCCGGGCGTCGCGCGTCCGCAAGGCCTCGTCTGGATCTCCACCATCCGGCACGGACGGCTGCAGCCTTCGTCCTATCCGGACTACCTCGACTTCAGAGGCATGACGGACATCTTCTCCGGCGCTCTCGCGGTCCAGCGCGCGGCCGTCCACGTCTCGAGGGGCGGAGAGCCCGAGCGGGTTCAGGCACAGATCGTCAGCGAAAACGCCCTCGACGTCATCGAGGCCGCGCCGGCTCTGGGCCGCGGCTTCCTCGCCGGGGACCGGGACGAAGCCCGGCCGGTCGCGGTGCTGGGAGACCGATACTGGCGGCGCGTTTTCGAGGCGGACCCCCGCGCTGTCGGCTCGACGCTGATCGTCAACGGCCGCGCGTACACGGTCATCGGGGTGGCGCCGGCCCGGCTGACCGGACTGACTCCGGACCCGGAAGAGATCGCGGACCTCTTCCTGCCGTTGACCGGATACTTCGAGCATTCCGGCCGGCGCGCGCAACTGACCAACCGTGACTCCTCGTGGCTCTGGATCCAGGCCCGTCTGCGTCCCGGCGTCTCGGTGGCGCAGGCATCCGCCGCCGCCGCGACCGTCGCCCGCCGCGCCGCGCGGCTGCGCGCCCGCGACCGCCAGGACCTCTCCGCCACGGCGACACCGCTCATGGGTTGGGTCCCCCCCGGGCAGTTGCACCAGGTTCTCCCCTTCGCCCTATTCGGGTTGATCGCCACCGCGCTCGTCCTCCTGATCGCGTGCGCCAACGTGGCCAACCTCCTTCTGGCGCGAGCCGCCGGCCACCGATGCGAGATCGGGATCCGGCTCGCTCTGGGCGCTTCGCGGCCGCGCCTCGTCCGGCAACTCCTCACGGAGAGCGTGTTGCTCGCCCTGCTCGGATCGGCCGCGGGCCTCCTGCTCTCGTTGTGGTCGATCGATTTCCTGCTCGCCCGGTTCGGCGCGCCGGCGGCGCTCGCCCCGACGCTCGACGGCCGCGTCGGCGGATATGCGGTCGCGCTCGCCATCGCCACCGGAATCGTCTTCGGTCTGGCACCTGCCTGGAAGGCCTCGCGGCGCGAGCTCGTCCCTTCTCTGAAGGACGAGGGCCCGCGGGAGGGCCGCCACTCCGGCGCGGGTCTCCAGGGCGGGCTCGTGATAGCCCAGATCTCGATCTCCCTCGTGCTCCTCGCGGCGGCGGGCCTCTTCCTCCGCAGCCTGCAGAAAGCGGCCGCGGTGGACATCGGCCTCGACCGCGCAAGCGCGTCTCGTGTGTTGGCCGCGTCCTTCGACCTGGAGACCCAGGGCTACACGCCCGAGAAGTGCCAGGAGTTCTTCCGGGCCTTGCTCGCAAGGGTCCAGACGGATCCCGGCGTCCTCTCGGCCGCCCTCGCGGAGACACTTCCGTTGTCCGGCCGCGCGATCGGAGACGCGATCGCTCCCGAAGGAGCGCTGATCGATTCCAGCGAGACCGGAATCGTTTTCATCAACGCGGCTTCCCCCGGCTACTTCGAGACCCTCGGGCCCTCGCTCCTTGCCGGCCGTGACTTCGCGGCCCGGGACCGCGAGGGAGCGCCGCTGGTCGCGATCGTCAACGAGACGCTCGCCCGCGGCTTCTGGTCCGGGCAGGATCCCATCGGGAAACGCCTGCAGGCGGGCGAGCCGCCGAGCCTCTTCGAAGTCGTGGGGATGGCGAAGAACGGCAAGTACATCGGGATGACCGAGGCGCCGCGCTCGTTCGTCTATTTCCCGATCCTCCAGCGCGGCTCCCGGTTCGGGGAGACGATCCTGTTGGCGCGCTTCTCCGGAGGGCTGCCTTCGATCCAGACGTTGAAGGCCGACGTCCGGGCGATCGACCCCGGCCTCCCGCTCTTCCGGGCCCGCTCTCTCGAGCAGGCCCTCCAGGAGTAGATGGCCGACCGGCGCCACGGCACGCTCGTGGTGGGCATCTTCGGGGCCCTCGCGATCTGCCTCGCCGTCGTTGGGCTGTACGGCGTCCTTTCGCACACGGTCGCTCAGCGCCGGCGGGAGATCGGAATCCGCATGGCGCTCGGCGCCGCGCCCCGCGACGTGCTCGCGCTCTTTCTCCGGAAGGGAGGCCGCCTCGCGCTCTTCGGCATCACGATCGGAGTCGTCCTCTCCACCGCGGTCACGCGCCCTCTCTCGAGGATGCTCTTCGGCGTCACTCCGACCGATGCGGCGACCTTCGCATCGGTGTCGCTGCTCCTGGCCGCCGTCGCCCTCGCCGCGGCCTACATCCCCGCCCGCCGGGCAACGAGGGTGGACCCGATGGCGTCTCTTCGCAGCGAGTAACCCGTGAACGAGGAGGAGTCGCCGCCCATGTTCGCCAACGAGGCGCCCCGATGCCGGCCTTGATTCAGGACGTCAAGTACGCGCTGCGGACCCTGGGGAAGAGCCCGGGATTTACGGTCCTCGCGGTCTTGACGCTCGCGCTTGGAATCGGTTTCAACACGGCGGTCTTCTCGGTCGTGGACGCGGCGGTCTTGAGGCCGCTGGCCTACGCGCGGCCCCGGGAGCTCGTGCGGATCTGGGACAGCAACCCCGGCCGGGGGTTCGACCGGTTCAGCGCGTCTCCGCCCAACTTCGTGGACTGGCGGGCGCAGAACACGACGCTCGCGGCAATGGCCGCGTTCACCGGCAACGACATGACGCTGACGGCCGAGGGCGAGCCCTTGCACCTGCGCGGTTACGCCGTCTCCCCCGCTCTCTTCCCGATCCTGGGGGTCTCGCCGCTTTTCGGGCGCGTGTTCGACGCCGCGGACGAGAACCCCGGCCGCGAGCCCGCCGTGCTCCTCTCCTGGCAGTTCTGGCAGCGGCGTTTCGGCGGGGACCCCGGGGTCGTCGGCCGCACGCTCCCGCTCGACGGAAAGAGCTGGACCATCCGCGGCGTCATGCCGCGCGGCTTCCGCTACCCCTCGCGCAACGCCGACATCTGGATGCCGCTCGTCCTGGACGCGAAGACGCTCGAGAACCGGGGCGCCCACTGGCTCTCCGTCATCGCCCGGAGAAAGCCGGGTGTGGCGCTCGCCGCGGCGCAGGCTGACCTCTCCGCGATCGCCGCGCGGCTGGCTGCCGCCTACCCGGAGAAGAACGCGGGCTGGGGCGTCGTGCTCGTCCCCCTGCAGGAGGCGATCGCGGGCAGCGCCAGGAAACCCCTGCTGCTCCTCCTCGGAGCGGTGACGTTCGTGCTTCTCATCGCCTGCGTCAACGTGGCCAACCTGCTCTTTGCCCGCGGGACGGGAAGGCGACGGGAGATCACTATCCGGGGCGCCCTCGGCGCCGGCCGCGGGCGCCTTCTGCGGCAGATGCTGACGGAGACTCTCGCGCTGGCGCTCGCCGGGGGCGCGGCCGGGGCCCTGCTGGCCGTGTGGGGCGCCGAGGCGATCGTGGCGCTCGCCGGCGACACCCTCCCGCGCAACGCGGAGGTCGGAATCGACGCGCGGGTGCTTCTCTACACGCTCGCCGTTTCTCTGGCGGCCGCGCTCGTCGCGGGTCTCTGGCCAGCCCTGCGCGCGACGTCTCCCTCCGACAACGAAGCGCTGCGCGCCTCCGCCGGTTCCGCCGGTCAGGGACCGCACGCCGGGGCCGCGCGGCAGGCGATGCTCGTCGCCGAGATCGCGCTGACGCTGGTGCTCCTCGTCGGCGCCGCGCTCCTCCTGCGGAGCATGGCAGCCGTCCTCCGCGTGGAGCCGGGCATTCGTCCGCAGGGGGTCCTGACGGCGCAGCTCGAGCTGCCGAGCTCGCGCTACCTGGAGCGCGCGCAAATCGCGGCCTTCTACCGAGATCTGGCCGCGAGCCTCTCGTCGCTGCCGGGCGTCACCGCCGTCGGCACTTCGAACTTCCTTCCGTTGACCGGCCGGCAGTACACGCTTTCCGTCAAATTCCTGGATCACCCCGTGCCGGCCGGAGACGAGGCCTCGATCGCCTACCGTGTGGTCGGCGGCGACTTCTTCGGTGCGGCGGGAGTCCCGTTGAAGCGGGGTCGGCTCTTCACGCCGGAAGACCGGCCGAGCGCGCCGCTCGTGATGCTCGTCAACGAAGCCCTCGCGCGCCGCTATTTCCCGGGGGAGAACCCGATCGGCCGCGAGATCGTGATCGGAGATCGCGTCAAGACGCCCCGGCGCATCGTCGGGATCGTCGGCAACGTGCTCGAGGAAGGCCTCGCAGACCCGCCCCTGGCGGAGCTCTACGTCCCGGCCGAGCAGGTCCCCTGGGACGGGATGGCGGTCCTCGTCCGGACGAAGGGGGATCCGATCGCTCTGGCGCCGGCCGTGCGCTCGAGGATCCGCGCGCTCGATTCGAAGCTGCCGGTCGAAGACATCCAGACGCTCTCCGAGGTCGTCGCCCGCTCGCTCGGCCAGCGACGCTTCGCGATGCTGCTGCTGGGCACATTCGCCGCTCTCGCGCTTCTCCTCGCCGCGATCGGCATCTATGGGGTCGTCGCGTTTCTGGCCGGCCAGCGCGTGCGTGAGGTCGGTATCCGGATCGCGCTGGGCGCCCGGCGCTCCGACGTGCTCGTTCTCTTCCTCGGGGAGAGCGCGCGGTTTGCGGGGACGGGACTGATCGTCGGCCTCGTCCTCGCGGTTGCGGCCACCCGCCTGATGAAGACCATGCTCTTCGGCGTCGCGCCGACGGACCCCCTCTCCTTCGTTGCCGTGGCCCTCGTCCTCACGGCCGTGGCCCTCGCGGCCAGCTTCCTCCCGGCCCGCCGCGCGTCCCGCGTGAGTCCCATGGAGGCGCTCAGAAATGAGTGAGTTCGAGCCATGACCTCCTTCCTGCAGGACGTCCGCTACGGAGTGCGCGCCCTCGGGAGGAGTCCGGGCTTCACCGCGGTCGCCATCGCGACGCTGGCACTCGGGATCGGAGCGAACACAGCAATCTTCAGCGTGGTGCGCGGGGTTCTGCTGCGGCCCCTGCCCTACCCTGACCCGGGCGCGCTCGTCCTCGCACAGACTGTTCAGAAAGAGCCGCGCCAGCCCTGGGGCACGGCGCCACCCGATTTCTATTCGCTCCGGGAGCGCAACCGGGCCTTCGACGGCTTGGCGTCCTTCTACTTCCGGTCCGAGAACCTGACTGGCGAAAAGGAGCCGGAACGCGTCCCGGCGATGATCGTGTCGTCGAACTTTTTCGCGGTGCTGGGCCGGGGGCCGGCGCTGGGGCGGGGATTCACTAAGACCGACGAGCACTGGGGCTCGCACCTCGTCGTGATTCTGACCGACGGCCTGTGGCGGCGGCGCTTCGCCGGCGATCCTCACGTCATCGGGAGGACCATCCGGCTCAATTCCGTTGGATACCTCGTCGCCGGAGTCCTGCCTCCGGGTTTCTGGTTCGGGCGCAGCCGGTCTCAACTGTTCCTCCCCATGGCGTTTGCGCCGGGCGACAACCTGAATACGCACAACAACTACTTTCTGACGATGGTGGGCCGGTTGAAGACGGGGGTCACCCGTGAGCGGGCGCTCGCCGACTTGAATGCCATCATGGGAGAGATCGAGCGGGAGCATCCGGAGAACAAGGGTCTCGGTGCGGATGTCACGGCGCTGCAGGCAGCCCTCGTCCAGGACGTCCGGGCGCCGATTCTGGTCCTGATGGGCGCGGTTGGCTTCGTTCTGCTGATCGCCTGCGCGAACCTGGCCAACCTGCTCCTGGCGCGCGGCGTCGGACGACGGCGCGAGATCGCTATCCGCGCCGCCCTGGGCGCAAGCCACGAGAGACTGGTGCGTCAGTTCCTGACCGAAGGAGTTCTCCTGGCGAGTCTCGGCGGTTCGACGGGCTTGCTGCTCGCCTCCTGGAGCATGGGCGCGGTGCGCCTGCTCGGCCCGGGAGTCCTGCCGCGAGGGGACCAAATCCGTCTCGACCCCATGGTCCTGGCGTTTGCACTCGGCGTGACGGTATTCACCGGCCTCCTGTTCGAGTTGGCGCCGGCGCTCCATGGCGCGCGCGCGGATCTCAACGACGCCTTGAGCCAGCGGGCGGGTCCGACCGGCGGAGCTCGCGGACGCCGTTTCCTTCGCGGCGCGCTGGTGGTCGCCGAGATTGCGCTGTCGCTGGTGCTGCTCATCGGCGCGGGCCTAATGCTCAAGAGCGTCCACCGCCTCCTGCGGGTCGAGAGGGGATTTGATCCAAGCAACCTGCTCACCGCGGAGATCAGCCTGTCGCGCCTGAAGTACATCGACGAACGGCTCGCGAGGGAGTTCTCTCCCGAGGCGTACGCCCGAGCGACCCAGTTCTACGATTCGGTCATCCAGCGGCTTCGCACGTTGCCTGGCGTTCAGGCCGTCGGCGCCACGTCGGGTCTGCCACTCGGAGGTGAGAACTGGGGCAAGGTCGTCACGTTCTACGACCGGCCGCTGCCCTCCAATGCGCGAGATTTGCCCCCGATCCAGTACCGGGTCGTCGCGGGCGACTATTTCCAAGCGGCCGGCATCCGCCTTCTCCGCGGGCGAGCCTTCACCGAGCAGGACACGCTTCACGCGCCGCTGGTCGCGATCGTCAACCGGGAGCTAGTCCGGCGTTACTGGAACGCCCGGGATCCCATCGGAAAGGTCCTCTCCGTCAATCCGCCGCGGGATCTCGTGCCCACGGGGACACTCCCGCCCAACTACACTCCGGAGAAGTACACGATCGTCGGCGTGGCCGAGGATGCCCGCTACGGCGGCCTCGACACGGCGCCGTCGCCTCTCGTGTACGTCCCGTACGCCCAGGGCGCCGAAGGAGCGACGGACATGTTCCTCGTCGTGCGCACGCAGGGGGATCCGCTGGCTCTCGTCGCACCGATTCGCGCGCGGATCTCGGACGTGGACCGCGATCAGCCGATCGCCAACGTCGCGACGATGGGATCGCGCGTCGACGAATCCGTTTTCCGGCCGCTCTTGATCACTCTGGTGCTGGGGTCGTTCGCGGCACTCGCGACGCTGCTGGCGGCGATCGGCATCTACGGCGTGATGTGGAGCTCGGTCCAGCAGCGGACGACCGAGATCGGCATCCGCATGGCGCTCGGCGCCGATTCCGCGCGTGTGGTCGCCGGCGTGCTCGCGGATGGCCTTCGCCTGACCTTCGCCGGCATCGGAATCGGGCTCGCGGCCGCGCTCGCCGTGAGCCGGACGATTTCGAGCCTTCTCTTCGAAGTCCACCCGACCGATCTGGCGACCTATGCCTGTGTCGCGTTGGCTCTTGCGACTGCGGCGTTGGCCGCCTGCTACCTACCAGCGCGGCGCGCCGCGGGAGTCGATCCCATGCGGGCCCTGCGGAGCGAATGAGGTGAAACGATGATCGAGCTCGCGAACGTCGAAAAGTGCTTCGTGACGAAAGCGGGACAGACGTTCGTCCTGCGACGGATCAACCTGAAGATCGAACCGGGGGAGTTCGTCACGGTCATGGGGCCATCGGGCGCGGGCAAGTCCACGCTCCTCTCGATCCTGGGGATGCTCGATCACGCCTGGACCGGCGAGTACCGGCTGCTCGATCACGAAGTGCACAGGCTCAAACCGAGGGAGCGCATCGAGTTGAACAAGAAGTACGTGGGGTTCGTCTTCCAGCAGTACCACCTGCTCGACAACCTGACGGTCGCCGAGAACCTCGACATTCCGCTCTCCTACCGGAACGTAAAGGGCTCCGAGCGCGCGGCGGCCGTCGCCGACACGCTCGACCGGTTCCAGATCGTCGGCAAGAAGGACCTCTACCCGAGCCAGCTCTCCGGCGGACAGCAGCAGCTGGTTGGCGTGGCGCGAGCGCTCATCGCGAAGCCGAAGCTCCTGCTCGCCGACGAGCCGACCGGCAACCTCCACTCCGACCAGGGGCGCGAGATCATGCGCCTCTTCCAGCGACTGAACGAGGAGGGCACCACGATCATCCAGGTGACGCACTCGGAGGAGAACGCCAGCTACGGACAGCGGATCGTCCGCCTGTGCGACGGCTGGATCGCCGGCGAAGAGAAGGTGACCAGCCGAATTCGCGCCGAGGCCGGATCGGCCGCGCGATGACGCCATGACCAGGTTGCTTCGGGACTTGCGTTACGCGGGCCGCTGGCGCGAAATCCCGCGGTCAGCGCCCCCGCCTCGGCGCGCCAGCGTGGCGGGCGGCTCGAACCAACTCATCCGAGGCCCTTCGCAGTGAAGGACGACTCTGGAAGCGACGAAGCCGCCCCGGATTATCGGAGTTAGATTACGGCATGAAGTCCGCTCCGAGGGCCTCGCGGCGAAGAGCGAAAAGCGCGCCCGGTCCGTGAAGACGCCCGACTCCGCACCGCCCGACCGGGTCCTCGTCGCCGACGACCAGCGGGACGTGCTCGAGGCGCTACGCCTCTTACTCAAGGGCGAAGGTTTCGCGATCGAGACGGTCTCCTCGCCGGCGGGGGTCCTAGCGGCCCTCGAGGCGAGGGACTTCGACGTCGTGCTCATGGACTTGAACTACGCGCGCGACACGACGTCGGGGCAGGAGGGGCTCGACCTGCTCGCGCGGATCCGGGAACTCGACGCGACGCTGCCGGTGATCGTCATGACGGCCTGGGGAACGGTCGACCTGGCCGTCGAGGCGATGCGGCGCGGGGCGCGCGACTTCGTTCAGAAGCCGTGGGACAACACGCGCCTGCTAACGACGCTGCGCACTCAGATCGCCCTCGGACGCGCCCTGCGCCGCGGGCAGCGCCTCGAGGCGGAGAACCGGATCCTGCGCCAGGACGGAGAGCCGGAGATGATCGCGGAGTCCGCGGCCATGCGTCCCGTCCTCGAGATGATCGAGCGTGTGGGACCCTCCGACGCGAACGTGCTCATCATCGGGGACAACGGCACCGGAAAAGGCATGGTGGCCCGGGCCCTCCACTCCGCGTCGCGGCGCGCCTCGCGGCCGCTGGTGACGTTGAACGCCGGCGGGATTTCCGAGGGCATCTTTGAGAGCGAGCTCTTCGGGCACGTCAAGGGCGCGTTCACCGACGCTCGTGCGGACCGCGTGGGGCGGTTCGAGGTGGCCGACGGGGGCACGCTCTTCTTGGACGAGATCGCCAACGTGCCCGCGAGCCAGCAGGCCAAGCTCCTGCGGGTCCTCGAGACCGGGGAGTTCGAGAGGCTCGGCTCCTCGCGCACCCGCAAGGTGGACGTGCGGATGCTCTCGGCCACCAACGCCGACATCCGCGCGGAGGTCGCCGCAGGGCGTTTCCGACAGGACCTGCTCTTCCGCTTGAACACGATCGAGGTCCGGCTGCCGCCGCTCTCCGAGCGCGGCGAGGACATCCCGGCGCTCGCCCTGCATTTCCTGGCTCGCCACGCCCGCCGTTACCACAAGGACATCCGCCGTTTCGATGCGGCGGCGCTCCAGGCCATGCTCGACCATCCCTGGCCGGGCAATGTGCGCGAGCTCGATCATGCCGTCGAGCGCGCGACGCTCATGGCGCGCGGCGACTCGATCGGGGCGCGCGACCTGGGACTTCGTCCGCCTGGGGACGGGGCGCCGCAGCTCGACCAAATGAGCCTCGAGGAAGTCGAGAGGGTCCTCGTCCAGAAGGCGATGGCCCGCTACGCGGGCAACGTCAGCCACGCCGCGCGCGCCCTCGGCCTCTCGCGCAGCGCGCTCTACCGCCGCCTGGAAAAATTGTGAATGATGGGAAACTGAATGAGACGTCTCCGCCACGACCGGCGCATCCTCCTCTCCGCGGCGCTGGCGGCGCTTCCAGCGGTCGCGGTCGCCCTCATTCTCCTGTGGTTAGGGGACTTCGCGCCGAGGACCCGCTGGACGCTCACCGCCGTCATCGTCCTCTCGTGGATCGCGTTCGCTTCCTCTCTCTGGGAGCGCCTGGTCCGGCCCCTTCAGACGGTCTCCAACCTGCTCGCCGCGATGCGGGAAGGAGATTTCTCCATCCGCGCGCGCGGCGCCCGCGCCGGCGATCCCCTGGGCGAGGTGCTCTTCGAGGTCAACGCGCTGACGGAGACGCTGCAGCACCAGCGCCTGAAGGCGCTCGAGGCGACCGCGCTGCTTTCGAGGGTGATGGCCGAGATCGACGTCGCCGTCTTCGCGTTCGATCAGGCCGGGAAGCTGAAGCTGACCAACCGTGCCGGTGAGCGCCTCCTCGGCCAGCCGGAACAGCGGCTCATCGGCGCCGACGCCGCCGCGCTCGGACTCGACGCGTGCCTTCGCGAGGACGCCCCGGCGATCCTGGACGCGGCTTTCCCCGGTGGCTCCGGCCGGTGGGAGATCCGGACGAGCGCCTTCCGGCAGGGGGGACTTCCCCACAGTCTGCTGGTCTTGGCCGACGTCAGCCGCCCTCTGCGGGAAGAGGAGCGGCAGGCCTGGAGGCGCCTGATCCGCGTGCTGGGCCACGAGCTCAACAACTCGCTCGCGCCCATCCAGTCGCTCGCCGAGAGCCTGCGGGGCCTCCTCGCCCAGCCCGCGCCGCAATCGGACTGGCTCGACGACATGCGAAAGGGTCTGGCGGTGATCGCCTCGCGGTCGGAATCGCTCTCCCGGTTCACGAACACCTACGCGAGGCTCGCCCGGCTTCCGCAGCCCCGCTTCCAGAGGGTGGACGTCGCGCCTCTTCTCTGCCGGGTCGTAGGGCTGGAGACGCGACTCGTGGTGAGGCTCCAGGCCGGGGCGCCTCTGTCGGTCCGCGCCGACCAGGACCAGCTCGAGCAGGCCGTCATCAATCTCCTCCGCAATGCCGTGGACGCCGCCCTGGAGAGCGCCGGCGGCGTCGAAGTCGGATGGAGGCGTCTGGCATCCCCGGAGCCGCGCCTCGAGGTCTGGATCCGCGACGAAGGGCCGGGCCTCTCGAACACCGCGAATCTCTTCGTTCCCTTTTTCACGACAAAGCCCGAAGGCTCGGGCATCGGGCTGGTTCTCTCACGTCAGATCGCCGAGGCTCACGGCGGCTCGCTCACTCTCGAGAACCGCTCGGACCGTCCCGGCTGCGTCGCCCGCCTGACCCTTCCCCTCGCCAGGTCCTCATGAGAGACGCACCGGCCTCAAGGAGACCTCCCCGGCAACGCCGGGCTTGATCACACATTTCGCTGGCGTAGTTCTTGCTTTTTTTCTGGGTGTCTTGTTCTGGAGGCATCCATGAAGACTGTCGTCGGGATCTTCAGCTCTTCCGCCGCGGCGGACCGTGCCGTCAAGGATCTCGTCATTGCCGGCGTGCCGCCGGGAAATATCCGGAAACTGACGCCCGGCAGCTCCGAGCGGGAAATCCACTCGGGCATTCCGACGGCCGAAACAGAACAGCCGGGCATGGGAAGAGCGGTCGGCGCCGTCGTCGGCGGAGTCGTGGGACTGACGGCCGCCCTGGGCGTTTCGGCAGTCTTGCACGGAGGAATGGACGCGCTCGGCCAGACCGCATGGCTCGTCACGGGTCTTTGCGGAATTCTGGGGGGCGTGATCGGCGCCGTCGCGGGCGGCGCGTTGGAGGAGAGATTCTCTACGGGCCTGCCGAAGGATGAGATCTACTTCTATGAAGAGTCTCTTCGCCGAGGCCGTTCCGTCATCTTCGCCTTCGCCTCGGGCGGCAAGCAGAAGGAGATCGTTCGGCGCGTTCTCGATCACGCGGGAGCCAACAGCCTGGACGCCGGCGACGAGAGTTGGCGCGTGGGCCTCTCGCCCTCAAGCGTCCATAACCGCACGACGGGACGGCGCGCAAGCTAGGCGCTTCACTTTCCTCGCGCTTCCGGAGCCTGATCGTCTGGCGTAGTCCTTGCTCAAGACTCGGCGTGATCAGCGCCGATTCAGGGCCGCGGGCGGCGGCATCGGTGATCGGCTGGAGAAGAGCCGGAGGAATCCGGAAACGAAATGAACAGGAAAGAAAATGCCTGCTCGCTCGAAGGGAAGAGAATCGCGATCCTTGTCGCGAACGGCTTCGAGCAGGTGAAGATGACGGACCCGAGGCTGGCCCTCGAGAAGAAGCGGGCGCGAAGACCGACATCGTATCGCCGGAAGAAGAAACGGTGCGCGGCTGGCAGCACTCGGAGTGGGGAGACCAGTTCGACGTGGACGTTCCGTTGCCGGAGGCGGACCCCCGCCGGCTACGACGCGCTTCTCCTTCCGGGAGGCGTCATGAATCCGGACAAGCTCCGCATGAACGAGGCCGCGGTGCGATTCGTCAAGGCGTTCTTCGCCTCTGGAAAGCCTGTCGCGGCGATCTGCCACGGGCCCTGGACCCTGATCGAGGCGGGCACCGTCAAGGGGCGGCGGGTCACCTCCTGGCCGTCATCCGGACCGACCTGCAGAACGCCGGGGCCAACTGGATTGACCGGGAGGTCGTCGTGGACAACGGTCTCGTGACGAGCCGCAAGCCCGGCGACATCCCCGCCTTCAACAGGAAAATGATCCAGGAATTCGAGGAGGGCCGGCACGAAGAGCGTCCGGCCGTTTAGCCAACCCTGTTTCCAAGGAGGTTTCCATGGCACGCACGGTGACGGAGTTTCCGAGAGTCCTTTCCGCATCGACGCTGAAGAACGAGAAGGTCGTCAACGCCGCAGGCGAAAGTCTGGGGGAGATGGAAGACTACATGATCGATTTGAACAACGGCCGGATCGCCTACTGCGTCCTGTCGTTCGGCGGGTTCCTGGGCATGGGCGACAAGCTCTTCGCAGTTCCCTGGAACGCGTTGACGCTCGACACGGAGAACAAGTGCTTCATCCTGAATGTGGACAAGGAGCGCTTGAAGAACGCCCCGGGATTCGACAAGGACAACTGGCCCGACATGACGAGCGCCGAATTCGGGAATCGCGTCTACTCGTTCTACAAGGTCACGCCCTACTGGGAGTAGCACCATGAAAACGATGGTGAAGGTGACGCGGATCACGGCCGACGAAGTCAAGGCGAGGATGGACCGCGGAGAGAAGTTCACCTTCATCGACGCGCGGAACCCGGAGGCCTGGGCGGAGTCGGACGTCAAACTGCCGGGCGCCCTCCGAATCCCGGCCGACGACGTCGAGAAGTTCGTCGGAGACCTGCCGGACGATCGGACGATCATCACGTACTGCACCTGAAAGAACGAGGCTTCCAGCGCCCGTGTGGCGCAGACGCTTCTCGAGCACGGATACCGCAACTTGCATCCCCTCTACGGCGGTTTCGACGCCTGGGCAAAGGCAGGCTATCCGCTGGAGCCGAAGTAGGTGTTAGGTTGTAGGTGGTAGGTGGTGGGGGGAGGGCTCGAGTCCTCCTCCCTATCACCGAACACCTGACACCCATCACCTCTAATGGACCGATACGACGTCCTGATCATCGGCGGCGGACAGGCGGGCATTCCGCTGGCGCACGCGCTCGCGAAGGCCGGGAAAAAGGTCGGGCTGGCGGAACGCAAGGACCTGGGCGGTTCCTGCGTCAACTTCGGTTGCACCCCCACGAAGGCGGTGATCGCGTCCGCGCGCGCGGCTTTTCAAGCGCGGCGGGGGGCCGTATTCGGCCTTCGGATCCCGACGGTCGAAATCGATTTCCCCGCGGTTTTGGACCGCGCGCGAAGTCTCGTCATGGAAACCCGCGCGAGCCTGCGACGCGGCCTCGAGGACAAGGAGAACCCGAGGCTCCTGCGCGGCCATGCACGGCTCACCGGGCGCAAAGCGGGCGCTTTCCGCATCCGGGTCGGAAAGGAGGACGTCGTCGCGGCCCGGGTGGTCTTGAACACCGGCACGCGCGCCCTTCGCCCGCCCATCGCGGGACTCGAGAAGGTCCCGTACATCCATGCCGGCAACTGGCTCGACCACCACGAGGTGCCGCGCCATCTCGTCTTCGTCGGAGCCGGCTACATCGCGCTCGAGATGAGCCAGTTCTACCGACGCATGGGGAGCCTCGTCACGGTCATCGACAAGGCCACGCAGATCCTGAGGCGGGAGGACGAGGACGTCGTCTTCCCGCTCCAGCGCCTCCTCGAGTCCGAGGGAATCCAGTTTCGCCTGGGCACCCTCGTCCGGCGGGCCGCGCCCACGCGCGGCGGCGTCCTCCTGACGATCGAATCGCAGGCGGGCCCGGGCAAGATCCGCGGCTCAAATATTTTTCTCGCGGCCGGCCGGCAGCCCAATACCGATGACCTCGGCCTCGAGACCGTCGGCGTGAAAACGTCGAAGGAAGGTTTCATCGAGACGGATGAGCGCCTCTCGACGACTGCCGCGGGGGTCTTCGCGGCCGGCGATATCCGCGGCGGCCCCATGTTCACGCACACGTCCTGGGATGATTACCGCATTCTGGAATCGCAACTGGCGGGCGACGGATCGCGCACCACCCGCCGCGTCGTCCCCTATGCCGTGTACACGGACCCGGAGCTGGGGCGGGCCGGCATGAACGAGCGGGAAGCGACGGAGTCCGGCATCGGCTTCAAGGTCGGGCGTTTCGAGATGCGCAACAACGGCAAGGCCCGGGAGCTTTCGGAGACGGAAGGCCTGATCAAGGTCCTGGTGGACGCCGGGAGCGGGCAGATCCTGGGGGCGGCGGTGCTCGCCGCCGACGGGTCGGAGCTGGTGCACATATACGTGGACCTGATGAACGCGAAGGCGCCCTACACGGTCCTTCGCGATGCCGTTCACATCCACCCGACGCTCGCGGAAGCGGTCCAGAGCGCGGTCGCGAAGATCCCATGACGGGTTCGGGCTATACCGAGGAGGACCTGCACCTCCTCCAGAAGAACTCCTTCGGCTACTTCCTCCACGAGACCGACGCCTCGACCGGCCTCGTGCGCGACAGTACGCACACGGGCTCTCCCGCTTCGATCGCCGCGGTGGGACTTGCGCTCGCCTCCTACGTCGTCGGCGCCGAGCGCGGCTTCATGGAGCGCGCGGAAGCCGCGGCGCGGACGCTGACGACGCTGCGCTTCTTCTGGAACAGTCCCCACGGGGAGGAACGCGACGCGTCGGGTCACAAGGGCTTCTACTACCACTTCCTCCACATGAGCTCGGGGCGGCGCGCCTGGAGCTGCGAGCTCTCGACGGTGGATACGGCGTATCTCCTGGCCGGGGCGCTCGCGGCCGCAGGGTACTTCCGCGGAACGGACAAGGAGGAACGCGAGATCCGCGACATCGCCGACCGGCTCTACCGCCGCGTCGAGTGGCCATGGGCCACAAACGGCGGCCGCACGCTCACTCACGGCTGGAGACCGGAGCGCGGGTTTCTCCGCTACCGCTGGCGGGGGTACAGCGAAGCCCTGCTCCTCTACCTGCTCGCGCTGGGTTCTCCGACCCATCCTCTCCCGCCCGCCGGTTACGCGGCGTTCACCTCGACCTATCGTTGGCGCCGTCTCTTCGGCCAGGATTTCCTCTACGCGGGTCCGCTTTTCATCCACCAGCTCTCGCACGTCTGGGTGGATTTCCGCGGCATCCGCGACGGCTTCATGCGGGCAAAGAACTGCGACTACTTCGAGAATAGCCGCCGCGCGACTTACGCTCATCAGCAGTACGGGATCCACAATCCGAGGAAGTTCAAGGGCTACGGCGAGACCTGCTGGGGCATTACCGCGAGCGAAGGTCCTGGGCCGGCTGTGCTCGTCATCGACGGCGTCAAGCGCCGTTTTTACGACTACGTCGCTCGGTCGATCCCCCGGGGGCCCGATGACGGAACGCTCGCTCCGTGGGCGGTCGTGGCCTCGCTCCCCTTCGCGCCGGAGATCGTGCTTCCGACGATCCGCTTCATCGACGAGATGGGCGTCGGCCAGGCGAGCCCCTACGGCTTCGAGGCGACATTCAACCCGACCTTTCCGTCCGATTCCGGAAAACCCTGCGGCTGGGTCTCCCCGCGCAACTTCGGGTTGAACGACGGGCCGATCGTCCTGATGATCGAGAACTACCGCTCCGGTCTCCTCTGGCGCCTCATGCGCCGGTGCCCCTATCTCGTCGCCGGCCTTCGCCGCGCCGGTTTCCGCGGCGGCTGGCTCACGTCGGCGAGCTGACGCTCGCCTCCCGGGAGAGGGTCGGTGTGAGGGCCTGACTAACGCCCGTGGACTACACTCTCCGCCAATCTCAAGAAGGAGAACCCATGAAAAGGACCCTCCTCTGCCTGATGTTCTGCGCCGCCGCCACGGCGCTTTGCGCGGAGGAGGGCGTCATCGCCGTCAAGGCCGGGCGCCTGCTCGACGTCAAGACCGGCGCCTATGCCGCCAATCCGGTCGTCGTCGTCCGCGGCGACCGGATCGAGAGCGTGGGCACGAAGGTCCCGCCCGGAGCGACCATCGTGGATCTGGGCGACAGGACGCTTCTTCCCGGCCTGATCGACGCCCACACGCATATCCTCCTCCAGGGAGACGCCACGGCGCCCGAGTACCACGAGCAGATCCTTCAAGAGTACCCAGCTCACCGCGTCGCGCGCGCCGTGCGGGCGTTGAAGATCGCTCTCGAGCATGGCTTCACGGCGCTTCGAGATCTCGAGACGGAGGGCGCCTCGTACGGTGACGTCGCATTGCGAGACGCCGTCAACGAGGGAGTGATCCCCGGCCCGCGGATGAGGGTCGCCGGTCCCGCGCTCTCGACGACCGGAAGCTACCCCATCACGCATTTCCGGCCCGACTGGGTCTTCCCGGTCGGCGTCCAGGTCTGCGACGGAGCCGATCCGTGCCGCAAGGCGGTGCGAGACCAGCTCTCCTACGGCACCGACTGGGTGAAGATCTACGCCAACACCGGCGGGTTGCGTTTGACCGGGGACGGCTACGTGGACTCCCCGCCGAACTGGACGAGGGAGGAGATCGAGGCGGTCGTGTCGGAGGCCCACGCGCGCCGGATCAAGGTCTCGGCGCACGCCCGTTCCGACAGCGGCGTGAGGATCGCGATCGCCGCCGGCGTGGACTCGATCGAGCACGGCGACTCCATCCGCCCGGAGGCCGCGCAGGAGATGGCGCGCAAGGGGATCTTCCTCTCCCCGACGCTGACGGTCGCAGCCTACGTCGCGGGGCCGCGCGCGCAGGCCGGCTGCGCCATCTGCGGCGAGCTGCCGAAGATCCATGCGAAGTCATTCGCCAATTGCCGCAAGGCCGGGGTCAAGATCGCCTTCGGTACCGACGCCGGTGGCTTCCCCTGGACCGAGATTAACCAGGCCAAGGAGTTCGAGCACGAGGTGCGTCTCGGCATGACGCCGATCGAGGCGATCCGCAGCGCTACGACCGTCGCGGCCGAGCTTCTGGGCTGGCAGGGTAAGGCCGGCGTCATCGAGAAAGAAGCCTTCGCCGACCTGGCCGCCGTCCCAGGCGATCCGGTCAAAGATGTCTCGGTCCTCTCCAGGATCGACTGGGTCATGAAGGCCGGCCAGATCGTGAAGCCGCTGCCCCGGTAAACCGCTCCTCCCTCTCTCTTACACTCATCGCATGCTCCGCGTCGGCCTGACCGGTGGACTCGCCTCGGGAAAGTCCACCGTCGCGTCGTATCTGAAGGCGCTCGGCGCGATCGTCTTTGACGCGGACGGGATCGTGAGGGACCTCTACCGGCCGGGGGGCAAGGGAGCCGAGGCCGCGAAGGCGCTCTTCGGGAAGGCGGTGCTCGACGGCAGAGGCCATATCGACCGCATGCGGATCGCCGAGATCGTCTTCGGGCAACCGCAGCGGCGGCACGACCTGGAGGCGAAGATCCACCCGCTCGTGACGGAGGAGATCCAACGGCGATTCGCCGAGGCCGAAGCCGCCGGGGCTCGGGTCGCTGTGGCTGAGGCGTCGCAATTATTGGAAGCGGGGACGGCGACGGAGTCCGACCGCGTGCTGCTCATCGTGGCGCCGGAGGCCGAACGCGTCCGGCGCTGGGAATCGGCCGGAGGCGACGCGGCGGACGCGCGTCGCCGCATCGCCACGCAGATCTCTCCGGACGCCGCAGCCCGGCGCGCGACCGACGTTATCGTCAATGACGGTACCCTGGCGGACCTGCGAAAGAAGACGGAAGAGCTGTATGCCTCGTGGCTCAAAGAGGCAGAGGGGCGAGGAGAATTCTGAATTGTGAACTGTGAATTCATCCAAGGAGCCGATGCGACAATTGGGACCCTCGGATGCAGCTGAAGAACCGCACTTCTCCTCTCTGGGTTGAGGTTGTCTTGAGCGACTTCGACTCGTTCCTGCTGGACCACGCCAACTGCGAGCGCAAGGCCTCCGGAAGCGCGATGAATATGGTGTCGCACTATCCGGACCGTAAGGAGCTCGTGTCGGCGATGATCACCCTGGCCCGCGAAGAGCTGCGGCACTTTTCCCAGGTGTACCGGCACATGGCGGCGCGCGGACTGATGCTCGGGCCGGACCGGAAAGACCCCTACATCCGCCGCCTCTCGCAGGAATATCGCAAGGGATCGGAAGCGTACTTCCTCGACCGCCTCCTGGTCGCCGGGATCCTCGAAGCCCGCGGATGCGAACGGTTCGGTCTGATCGCCTCCGCCCTTCCTCACGGCCCACTCAAGATCTTCTACGGCGACATCACGCGTTCCGAGGCCCGCCACCAGAGCCTCTACGTGAGCCTCGCCCTCCTCTACTTCGATCCCCCGGCCGTCCAGACGCGTCTGGACGAGCTGCTGGAGGCGGAAGCTCGAATTGTCGCGGAGCTTCCCACCCGACCCGCCCTGCACTGATTGTGCAAGGAGAGAGGCGGGTTAAGCTGGGCCGGTGGCAGGAAGCGGAGCCGATCGGGCCGTCGGAAAGTATCTGAAGCAGTACGCGGAGCCGGAGGCCGCCCTGGCCGCGGCTCTGCCGGGAGAGTTCGGAAACGCTGTGGTCGTGCCGGCCTATGGCGAAGGGGACAGCCTGTTCAAGATGCTCGGCTCCGTGGCGGCAGGCGCCGGCACAGATGTGCTCGTCGTCCTGGTCTTGAACGCACGCGCCGACTCCTCCGAGGAGATTCACCGCGCCAACTCGGCCGCGCGGGAACGGCTCTCGCGGGAGCTGCCGTTCCCTCAAGAGGCCGCGCAAGACGGGTCGCTTCTCTCGTATCCGCTCGAGCACGGACGTCTCGTCCTCGTGGACCGGGCCCGCCCCGGCCGTTATCTGCCTGAAGGCCAGGGCGTCGGGCTCGCGCGCAAGATCGGGTTCGACGTCGCGCTCGCTCTCAAGGCGGCCGGGCGGATCGCCTCCGACTGGATCCACTCGACCGACGCCGACACGGTTCTCCCCCGCGACTACTTCGAACAGATCCAGAGTCTCGATCCCGAGGAAACGGCCGCGGCTGTCTACTCCTTCGAGCACCGCTTCGATCCGGACCCGGCTCTCGGAGAAGCGGCGCGCCTCTACGAAATCTCGCTGCGCTATTACGTGCTCGGACTCGCCTGGGCGGGTTCGCCGTATGCGTACCACAGCATGGGAAGCTGTCTCGCCATCTCCTGCGCCGCTTACGCGCGGGTGCGCGGATTCCCGAGGCGCAATGCTCTGGAAGACTTTCATGCATTGAACAAGCTCGCCAAGGTCGGAGCGATCGTCCGCCTGATCGGAGAGCCGCTCCTCCTGGAAGGCCGGGTCTCCGAGCGCGTGCCGGTGAGCACCGGAAAAGCTCTCGGCGATCTCGTCTCGCGCCGCGGCGCGCTCGCCGGGTTCCGCCTGTACCACCCGGCGGTTTTCGGCCATCTGGCGGCCTGGCTGCGCGTGCTCGCAGCGATCGCGCGGTCGGGAGGCGACGCGCGAGCGCCCCTGACCGAGTTGCCCGGCGACAGCCCGTTCTTCCGTGCCGACCTGTTGACAGGAACCCTCGAGACGATGGGGGCGTTCGGCGCGATTCGGGAAGCGATCGCCCGCTCCCACGACGAAAAAACGCTTCTCCGCCATCTTCACACCTGGTTCGATGCCCTTCGCACGGTCAGGCTCATCCACGCGCTTCGCGACGGCGGACTCCCTTCGACGGGCTATCACCAGGCTCTCACGGAAGCCCCGTTCACCGGCCTTGCGGAGTCGGTCGAGGAAGAGCCGGAGGAGCTTCGCAAGACACTCCTCGCCGAGGAAAAGAAACTGGCCGAGACTCCCGTGGGAGTCTCGGCCATCCTCGACATGCGCCACCGGGCTCAGGGCGCAAGGTCCACCGCTAAGACGACTCGGACACCCTCCTAGCGGGGTTCATTGGCAGAATCTCAGGACGACCCAGACAGCGAGCCACGCGAGCATCGAGCAGGCGAGAAGCCCGTTCATGAAGCCGAAGGTCAGGTTCGGAAAGAGAGCCGCGACGCCGGCGATGAGGCCACGCGGCCAATCCGCCGCCGGAAGGGCGTCGACAGAAGCACGACACGGTTGCGGCGCATTGTCCACCCTCGCGCTGACAGCCGTTGATCCCCTCGCTGTGACCGCCCGGCTGGGTTCCGCCGCGAGCCCCGCTTGGGGCGACGGGGCGCCGAAAGCCGGAGCGAACGCAGGCCGATCGACCGGCGAACGCCGTATCACGATCTCACGCCGCCGCGGCGGCACCGGCGAACCGCCACCGAGTGCACGGAAGATTGCCGTTTCGCGCCTTCTGATACTCGCGAGAGCCTCTGCACGCCGGATGGCCCGAGCGGGCGCATCGACATCGATCCAGTTTCCGCCGTCGAGGTCCATGGAGTTCGATTGGAGGATGGAGGTCATCACGGAACGGTCTCGAGTGGCGGGCGCGGGCGTGCCGCCAAAATCTGCGGCGCTGCGCACCCGGGAATCAGATGAGGCGAGTAAAGTGGGGACCGATGGGCTCTCGAAAAGTCGCTCCTTGCGAATCATTTGTACACTTCCTTGATTTCCTATTAGACACTCTCATCGCAGATATTTCTATTGGACATTAGTCGATCGCCTCGGCAGGAGTTGGCCAGCGCCGAAGCACGGAGCAAATGAATATGGGCGCCGCGAGGCGCCCATTGGTTTGACTCGATTCCTGGACGGTGTGAGTCCCGGCCTAATCCCGGGCCCGTTTCCGAACCTCCTAGCCCGGATTATTCATGAGCACCCGGCCGAAACCTGTGCATGTTGTTGAGAAGTCAAGCTCTGTTTAGCCTAGAACGAAGTCGTGCCGAGATACACCTTGTCCCCGCGAGAGATTTTTCGTCGGGACGAGGAAGGCCGACGACGGCGACCGTCCGCGGGGGTACGGGGGACCAGAAGGTCCCCCGCCTCATTCAGGCATCGCAGAGGAGGTCTGACGAAGTATCCGGCGGAAAAGATCCGCGGGGCGGTCGGAGTCGCTCATGGATAATGCGGGCTAGATCATTCCTTCTTCCCCTGGATCTGCACGACGACGGGCTGCTTGCCAACCAGGCGCTTCAACTCTTCGATCTCCCCTTCCATCTCACGGGCGCGGCCGGCCGGCACCAGCGTTTCTTCGAAGCCCGCGGCCATCTTTTCGGCCCGCTTGACCATCAGCGACCACTCGGGCAGATCCGCGGGTGAAATGCCCTTCTCCTGCGCCAGCTCGGCAACCGTCTTGTCGGTGATCTTCCTGATGAGATTCCGCCGAAAATCCGCTACCGATCCCCTGCTCCTTGCCGGCTCCTTTGAAAAATCCACGGCTTCACCTCTTCCTGTTGCGCTTATCGCGCAAATGGTCCCGGTAACGACGTTTGAGAATCAGTTCTCGCACGATAAGCCTTCCAAAGAGCTTTGTCTATTTGACATTAGTCCAATGTCTCAGGACGTCAGGCCCGGCCAGAAGTCATGGGAAGCCCGGGTTGCCCGGCACGGGACTCCTGGCGCACAGGAGGTCTCGCTCAAAAGGGATAACCGATCGAGACGAAGAATCTGCCTTTCTCACGCGTGGCGGCGGTGCAAGGCCGCCCCGATTTCTCGGGGCAATCGAGGATCGTGGTTGTAGTTTTGCCGTTGGTGTCCGTCACCGTCGAAGTGGCGTTGTAAGTGATGGTGCGGGGGGAGACGGGCCAGCCGTACTCGGCGCGCACGGGGCCGATCGGGGTCATGTAACGCAGACCAACGCCGAATCCCTGCCGGAGCCCGTCGTCGCCTTCCAGGGCGAAGTGGATCTGGGAGACGTCCCGCCAGACCTGGGATGCGTCGTAGAAGATCGTGGCGCCGAAGCCGTCGAGGATCGGGATGCGCACTTCCGCATTGACGGCGAGGAAGCCATTGCCGCCGACGACGCGCGGCCCGAAGTCGCAGTCCCAGGCCGCCAGGTCCGGAAAGACCTTCGCGCCTGTCGCGCAGGAGCCCGTTCCGGAGCCTTCGTGCGGCGTGGCCTGCGCGTTGTAGTCCACGGTGGCGCCGGAAATTCCGAGAAGGTCGGTGTCGAAGGCGCGATTGGTGGAGCGGCCGCCGGCGAAGAAGCGCTCGGCGATCGGAACCTGGATGTCGGAGGGGCCGTAGGGCCAGATCGCTCCGGTCCGCAGAGCGACGGCGAGGACCGAGTCTCCGATCTTCCAGAATCGGGCGGCTTGCCCGGACAGCTTGTGGTACCGCGCCTTGGCCGAGAGGATCGGGAACGCGTACTTGTAGCCGGCCGTCACGTAGTAGCCGTGGTGCGGATCGACGATGTCGTCGCGCCGGTCGTAGAACATGTTCGGGCCGATCGTGGATTCCTCGATGGGTCGGTCGAACCGCGGGAAGTTCTCCTTCTCGATGTTGGAGAGGTCCTGAGAGTTGACCGGAGTGATCCGCTGGTACTCGTAGCGCAGGGCCAGGCGCAGGAACTTGCCGAAGTACCGCGAGGACTCGACGACCGTGCCCAGCCGCCGGATGTCGATCTGCTGGATCGGCTCGCGCGTGTAGAACGTGACGACGGTCAAGGGAAGGTTGCGGTTGAAGAGGAACGGCTCGCGGAACGAGAGCTGAATGCGGCCGCGGCCGGAGAGCGGGGCGTACTGGGTCTCAAAGCCGGCCGACTCCATCCGCCCGAAGAGGTTGTTGTAGGAGATGCCCCCGATCGCGAAGGGGTCACTTCTGTTTTCCTGGGCGTCGGGCGCGAACTGGTAGCCGACACCGTAGAGAAGCGAGAGCGGGCGTCCCTCCTGCAAGTCGATCTCCACGTTGCGAGTCTCGTTCTTGGGGTCCGCCGGCTGAGGGCGAAGGTCCACGCGGCGAAAGACGCCCGTACGGGTCAGGTTGCGCTGAGTCTCCAGGATGTCCGCCTCCGAGAAGGGCGCTCCTTCCTTCCACGCCAGGAGCCTCGTCACGCGCGCGGTCTGCGTGCGGGTGTTGCCGCGCACGATCGTCTTGCCGAAGAAAGTACGAGTTCCCTCCTCGACCCGGTACGCGACTTCCGCCTTGGACCCGTCGGCGGAGACACGGACTTCGTCCTTGACCGAAGCCTCGCGCCAGCCGTGGTCGTGGTACCAGGTCTGCAGATTGAAGACGTCCTGGCGCACCTGGTTGGGGTTGTAGAAGGCGCCGGGCTTGACGAGGAGTTTCTTTTCGGCGGCGGCCTCGCCGGCGTGCTCGGCACCCGCGACCCGGACCTCCGCGACGACCACGCGCGGGCCCTCGAGGATCGGGATCGTCACCACGAGGCGGCCCGGTTTCGAGCCGTCGGTCACCCGCGGCTTGTCCACCTTCGCGTTGATCCAGCCGCGCGTCTGGTAATAGCCCAGAATCGAAGAGACGTCTTCGGTCAGCTCCTCGTCCACGAGATGGCCGGGCCGCAGGATCGGAAGCCCCTTTCTGCGCGTGACCATGAGCGCGAGGAGGTCCTTCTCCTTGACCGAGCGGTTCCCGGTCAGGGCGATCTTCTCGACCCGATACTTCGCTCCCTGGTCCACCGTCACCGTGACGACGAGCGCCTCGGGAGTCTTCGGTGTCATCGAATAGTCCACTTTGGCGCGGTAGTAGCCTTTGCTCTGCAGCTCTTTGCTCTTCTGCTCGACGTACTGGAGGACGAGGTCCTCGTCGAAGATCTGCCCCTCGAGCATGGCGTGCAACTGGCTGCGGACGGTCCGGGGCTTTATGCCCTTGGTCTCGAAGAGGACCTCGGGGCCGATGGCGATCCGATAGACCGGCATCACGCGGCCGTCATCGGTCGGCTGCGCCGCGATGGGCTCCACGTTGCCCTTCAAGCGCGACTGCTTGTGGAGGAACTCGGTCAGGCGCGCCGCATCCGCCTTGGCCTTGGACTCCCGGTAGCGGTCGCCGGGCTTCAAGCGCGTCTTCTGCTCGAGCATGGCTGCGGGATAAGGCGCGGTCTCTCCGTCGAAGAAGGGCGCGGCAGCCTTCGCGGGCTTCCCCGCTTCGATGCGGTAGAGGACCCGCGCGTCGAAGGTCGCCGGGTCGAAAGAGACTTCGGGCGTGACCTGCGCCTGGAGGTAACCCTCCTCCGTCAGCCGTCTCTTGATCGCCTCCGCGCCCTGCGCGATTGCCTCGGACTGGAAGGTGGAGCCTTCCGGGAAGCCGACGACCCGGCGCAGCTCCGCGCGTGGGACGGGGGCGCTGGAGAACTTCAGCGGCGAGACCCGGTAGGAGCGAAACAGCTCGATGGTGATCGCGACGCCGCCCGGCGCGTCCCGCGCTTCGATCCGGATGTCGGAGAACTGGCGCGTCGCGAAGAGGTTTCGGATCGTGGCGGAGGTCGCGTCCTCCGTCAGCGGCCGGCCCGCCTTCACCTCGATGAGCCGGGAGACCTCCTCCTGGTCTACCGGCCCGTCGGAGGTGTACGCCACGGAGACGACCGTCTTGCCGAAGGAGTCCCCCTCCGCCTGTGCACTGAGAAAATCCGGCGCGAGGGAGAGCAGCGTCGCGGCGAGGAACAACGAGCGGCCCGTTATTCTGAGGTCGCCGACGCGCCAGCGCCTCCGCCGAAGCTGCGGCGCTCGAGCGAAGGCGGAAAGCCGCTCTGGCGACGGCGCGCCCGGAGGGCCAAAGAAACCTGCCAAGGCCGGAGGAAGGTGAGACGGGAGCAGATCCTTCGCTGCGCTCAGAATGACAGGGAAAGAGAGCGAAGGGATGATGGAGACCCGGGGAAGGGCCCAGGATGAAGGGCTTCTCAAAATCTCTGCCGCCGGCGGACGTCGACCAGGTAGATCCCGTTCTCGTCGCGGCGTCCCTGGAGAACGATCGAGTCGCTGATCCACCACTCGAGCTGGAAGATCGGCTCCCTGCTCGAGTCGAAGGACTGCGAGTACGTGACGAGCAGGTTGGGCGTGATCTGTTTGCCGACGGTCGAGCGCACGTCAACGGGCCCGCTGCCCGTGAAGACGGGATCGATCTCGAAGCGGTCGAGCTTGAAGAGACGCTGCGTGGGCCGGGTGAGCACTCCTGTCGCGGCCCCGGCGACGATGCCCCCGGCCGCGGAAACGATGGAGCCGCCCGTGTCCGTCGTCGCGCGGGCGCCGGGTGCGGTGCCGGTCAGGAGCAGCCCGACGATCAGCTCGTCGGGCAGAGGCGGATCGGAAGACAGGCTCGTCTGAATGCGGGGCCACGTCCCGACGAGACTCACGCCGACGTCGTAGCCCTTGACCTCGGCGCGGACGCGAATGTCGATGATCGGCTCGAAACCCTCGGTGTTGGCGAAGGCGATCGTGCCGGACTCGATCTCGTAGCGCACGTCACGGAAGGTGATGCGTCCCCCCTCGTCCAGGAAGATCTGTCCGACCAGCGTCGGCGCCGCAAGAGTGCCGCGCGCCAGCAGGTCCACGGTCGCGGTCAGGCGGGCCACGTTGTTGCGGACTTCGAGCGCGGCGGCGGAAACGATGCGGATCTCCAGAGCCGTCCTCTCCTTCCAGGGCTCCTGCGCCAGGACGGCACCGGCGGGCCGGCCGCGGGAGAGCAGATCCGAGATCGTCAGCTCGATGTCCTTCGAGTAGGTGCCGCGCTGGAGGACGACCTCGCCGCGCACGATGTTGGAGCCCGACAGGCTCGTGGCCACCAGGTCCGCGTCCACGACGAGCCTCATGTCCTGCGGATAGCGCACCGCGACGCGGCGGGCCTGCACGGAGAGGCGGAAATCTCCGAGGGCCAGTCCTTTCATTCCGAAGTTCCCCGCGGCATAGACCTCTCCCCCGCCGGTTCGCCCGCGCGCCTCCACGTCCCCGCGCGCGCCGCGGAACGTGACGCTCCCGTCGACGTCGTCCAAGACCTGGCCGAGACCGGTCATTCGGTACTTTCCGTTCTCAACGCGCACCGACCCGGACAGGATCGGCGCGTCTAGGGTCCCCGCCGCGCGCACGTCGGCGAGGAGCCGGCCCGTCATTGCGAGGTCGGGGGAGAAGATGGAGAGGAGCGACGCGTCGACGTTCCCGGCGACGGCGAGCGCGAGGGCGACTGGCTTCTGGCCGAAACCGATCGAGCCGCCGATCTTCAGCTTCGTGCCTTCGCCGGAAGCCTCGAATTCGTCGAACGTCAGCTTCCCCTGGCCCAGAACGACGCGGACCTTGCCCTTGGTGGCGATGACGCCGGGCCGCCCGGGAAAATCGAGCTGCGCGCGGGTGACGGTCAGGGTCCCGGAGTAGAACTCTTCCGCCTTGCGCGGCAGCGTCAGATTTCCGGAGACGGCCAGCGAGCCTCCTCCGCCGGCAGGCAGCGCGAGGGGGGTCAGGAGCAGGAACGCCCCGAGATCGCGCGCGTCCAGAGACAGGTCAATCCGCGCGGGCTCTCCGAAGACGTCGCCGCCCGCCTTGAGGGTCCACCTCTCCGGGACACCCGCGGTGGCTTCGAGCACGCCCCGAGTCATCGTCGCCTCGATGCGGGGCTCGAGATTCTCCGGCACGGGGTGCCTGTAGAAAGCCGCCCCCGAAAGAGAGGCGGAAATCTTCAGGTCCGGACGGTCGAGCGAGCCGCCGCCGGAGAGCTGGAAGGAGAGTTTCCCCGTCACATCGTGAGAGAGAGACTGGAAGATATCCACCGCCTCCAGAGGAACGGC
>WNGB01002254.1_pt1 | contig 37217 bp, 31 predicted proteins | sample 5400681 | NCBI WGS metagenome assembly WNGB01 (sample SAMN13153367, study PRJNA577476) | soil metagenome | isolation source: 115 cm soil or saprolite under grassland replicate 2 | place: USA:California | collected 2016-06-15 | reverse complement strand
GACAACTGCCTTCAACGCGGCTCGGTCGGTGGCGCTCAGTTTGATCTGGGTTCTTTCGTGCATTCCCCAGACTCGCATGACCGAGTCTGCAGGGGAATCCGCAAGAGAATCGAAAAGTCAGATTTGGTCCACTAGATGGATGCGGTGGGCCTCGGAGACGAGGCGGAAGAGGCTACCGTCGCCGTCGAAGCTCCACGGCCTCCCCAGCTCGACCACCTCGATGCGCGCTTCGTCGTGACGGTAGAGGAGTTCGTTCGCGACCTTTCCATTTGGGGACTTGTACGTGAGTTCGAGCGCCTCCGAGCCGAACCATTGGACGCTGACGACGGTGACAAGCCCGTCAGGCAGAATGCCGCGCACGGCGGCGTTGGGCGTGAGCTGTTCGAGCTTGCTCATGATCTGTCAGCAATGACCGAATGCGGTTGCCTGTAGGGTTCCGCGGTCGGTGCGGCTGTCGGACTTTGGCACCTGGAGCGCTGTCAGGGCCAATCTATCACGTCTCAGCCGCCGTATCCTTGACCAGGATCCGCTCCTGGCCAACATTATGCGTCGGCCCTGATGCACCGACGGCGGCAGCACGCGGCCGCCTCCTTGCGGTGAACTACATCATGACCTGATGTATCGTCGCGCTCGCGAAGATGGGCGCAGAACGATTTCCTCCCGAATTAAGAGTTCCTCGATCTTTGCTGGCAATTGCGCAAGCGTGTTGAACGGAATTGGATCGTGATCAACGATGCCATGTACCGGGTTGGCCTTGACCCGAACTACGCCGGATGTCCAACCATGCTTCGGTACAACGTGACCTTCAGCTTCAGCAATGGCATCGGTCCAGAACCTGATCCTGATCTCGATCATCTTCTGGCCATGTGTAGCCTCGCGTGACTCAGGCGCGAGATTGGTAGTTGGAGTCGCATTCTCAGGCATCGTTTAGTTCCTTTTGGTCATTACAGTGCAAATGAAAGCCGACAGCGGGTCAACAAATCTCTCGTTCCAGTAGAAGTGCTCGGGTGTTCCTGGAGTCATCCTAAGGTCTGACTTCGTTCTCAGGTCCTGAAGGAAGTATGATAGGTCTCTCTTCCATTTTCTAATCTTCTTCAATCTCTCCTTCAGTCTTATCCTTTCGGCCTTTTCCATTGTTGGAGGTCCGTTGTTTGGCGGATTTCCGTTCCTTTGTCGCTTTGCCCCCGTCCGCGGATTTGTTCCTCGGCGCCAAAAATTTGTTCTTCGCTGCCATAGATGGCATTTGCCCCTCCCTCCCCAGCTCGACCACCTCAATCCGCCCCTCGTCGTGACGGTAGAGAAGTTCGTTTGCGACCTTTCCATTCGGGTCGCGGCACGCACCAGCGACCACGCCAGGATTGCGAGCTAGGACTGACCCGAGTGGGTGGGCAGTTCTGGAAAATGTAAGTTCCAAATTGGGGAGCACTCGGGCAGGCAATGATGGGCTGCGCGGCATCTCTGCCGAGCACCCCTCAACACTCACGGTTCATCTGTGCTTTTGGTAGTTGACGAGGCGCACATCGAGATCAAAGGGCGCAACGATGTCGAGTGCGTACCTGATCGCTTCCTGGATCCAGACTGGGTCATTGCCGAAGGCACCGCCGCCTAGGCGGGTGAGAAAGACCACGTTCGAGACCCCGCACCGCGCATTGAGGACGGCGGCGAGTAGCGTTGCTTCGTAGGCCCCCTGCAGGATCAAGCGCGCAAACGGCTCCCAGTCGGGCGACGGGACGCCGTAGGCAACCGGGAGCGCCGAGCAAAAGGCCTGCGAGACGTGCTGCCGCTTCAGTGCCTCGGTGACCTCGATCGCCTCGACATGTAAGCGGGTTTCCACTAGCGGGATGGGGTGCATTGTGCCGGTGACGCTGGCAAGTAGTAGCATTAAGACTTGGCGGGAGAGATCAATGGCGAAAGAGTGGATTGCGGTTCTTAGAGCAGCCGACGCTGCCGCACGCTGGCACGTTCACCAGCGTCGTAAGGGCGCGGCTGAGGAGCCTTACGTTAATCACCTGCTTGAGGTCGCGATGCTTGTGGCCGAAGCGACTGACGGTAAGGATCCCGAGCTTGTGGTTGCGGCGCTGCTCCACGACGCGATCGAGGATCAAGAAGTGCCACGCACCGTGATCGCCGAGACGTTCGGCGAAGATGTTGCCAAGATCGTCGAAGAGGTGACTGACGACAAGAACCTTGAAAAGCAGGAGCGGAAACGGCGCCAAGTTGTACACGCGCCAGAGAAGTCACCTCGGGCGAAGATTCTCAAGCTTGCAGACAAGACCAGCAATTTGCGGGCTATCGCAGCAAGCCCGCCTCCTGATTGGTCCGTCAAGCGCCGACTCGACTACGTTAAATGGGCGCGTGACGTTGCACAGGGGTTAACCGGGGTATCCGCGTGGCTGGAACGGGAATTCGATCAAGCTGCGAAAGAAGCTGAGCGGTCGACCGTGACGAAATTTGCGCAGCTAACTCATAATGACTGAGGCGATGGTGACGCCGGAGATTTCGGAATTCAGCTACGGGTTTGCCCTCACCAACGAACTGGTTGGTTGGACAGCGCTCCAGGCTGCTCCCATTTTTCCGAGTCTCATTGAAGAGGGCAAGGCGAGCGGTGGATATGACGTCAGACTCGATTTACCAGGAGCTCCTCTCTTCCTTCAGTTTAAGCGAGCGGATTGTATGATGCGCTTGGCAGCGAGGGAGATTAGTAAGCACGGCCTCGATCTAAAGGTACCCTTCTTCAGATTTGGAATTACAGAACGAAAGCGCTCCTTCCAGCACACGTCTCTTGTGGCTTTGGACGATGGCCAAAACCTCGTCTTCTATGCTGCGCCGCGGTTCCACACTCTTGCTCAAATAAACTCCGCCTGGACAGCGAAGACGGTTGTACAGCGATCAATCTTTGTGGCCCCACAGCAAATTGGGCTGATCGCGGATGACGATCGGCACGTTATTGCGTATGACGCACGCCGAACGTACTTCTGTTCAGAGCCACGGGAGCTGACGCCTCTGTCGATCGGCGATCTCCGCCAGAAAATCGAATCGAAATTAGATCATGCTGCTGAGCTCACTCTCCGCACTCAGCTCGAGGGATGGCGGGAAAATCTGCGTGACGCGGCCGCGCGAGCACATGAGATGCAGATGGAAGTCGAGGCAGCCATTCTTGCCGGTCGAGAGGACATTATAGGAGTAACCGCTCCTGAAATTAGAGCGTACCTGGAACCTGAGCAGTTAACCTTTGAGACTGAGGGTGTCCCGCTGTCTCCTATGGAGATACGCCCGAGTCGCGACCTCGGTCCAGAGGCCGCGTTGCTCAGGGATTTGAGCGATGAAGCGCGACGCCGCTTCAACGCTCAATTCTATGTCGTGCAGCGGCACCCTCCAATCCAACCGAAATGATCTAGGCGATCCCGCGCGGGGATGCGCACGATCTTCTGCGGGTCGGAAACCGCGGTGCCGATGCGCTGCGCCGTGCGGCCGTGCTGCGCGAGGATGGCAAGCGTGCGTTCGGCGGAGGCGGGATCGACCACGTAGCAGAAGCCGATGCCCACGTTGAAGACCTCGAACATCTCGGCATCGTCGACCTTGGCGTGGCGCTGGATGAGGGGAAAGATGGGATGCGGGTCAAAAAGCGCGTCGAGCTCGAAGCCGACCGGCGCGGCGACGCGGCAGAGGTTGAGCAGGCCGTCGCCGGTGATGTTGATCAGCGCTTTGACGCCGGGGACGGTGCGCAGGATCTCCAGCGCCTCGCGCACGTAGATGTCGGTCGGGCGCAACAGCTCTTCGCCGAGCGTGACGGAGAGCTCGTCGAATTTGTGGTCGATCGCAAGCCCATGGTCGGCGAAGAACGCCTTGCGCGCGAGCGAAAGCCCGTTGCTGTGGATGCCGCTGCTCTTCACCGCGATGACGACGTCGCCCTCGCGCACGGCGCGCCCGTCGATGACCTTGTCGAGGGGAACGCGGCCCACCGCCATCCCCACCAGGTCGAAGTGCTTGACCACGTCCTTGAGCTGCGCGGTCTCCCCGCCCGAGATCGAAATTCCCGCGAGCTCGGCGCCCTTGCACAGGCCGGCCGCCACGGCGTCGAGCATGGCGGCGTCGGTCTGCGCCACCGCGATGTAGTCGACGAGCGAGAGCGGCGTGGCGCCGACGCAGATCATGTCGTTGACGTTCATGGCGACGCAGTCGATGCCGATGGTGTCGTATTTGCCCATCATGTCGGCGATGATGGTCTTCGAGCCGACGCCGTCGGTGCAGAGCGCAAGGCCGATGCCGTCGAGCTCGATCACGTTGGCGAAGTAGCCGATCGGCAGCACGAGGCGGCCGAGCCCGGCCGCCGGCCAGGTCTTCTGCACCCGCGCGATGATGCGGGAAAGCCCCGCATCCGCCTCCGCCGTGTCGACACCGCTCTCGCGGTAGGTTTCGCTGCGCACGTGGGGTCTCGTCATGCCCGGACTTGACACCGCAAATCGGGTTTACCCGACTTGCGGCCCGTATTGACTTGTAGAACTCGGGCAAGCCCGAGTTCTACTGCATCCATCGGAAAAAAGCGCTTCATTTGAAGAGGATGGATTGCCGGGTCAAGCCCGGCAATGACGCGGCTGAGGATAACGGCTGGCGCGCCGATTGCGCCGCGGACTCGGTCTGCTCCCTCCCCCGTTTACAGCCGAACTCGGGTTTACCCGAGTTCGGGCACTCATTAGCTGGCCGAAGTCGGATAAATCCGACTTCGGCTGGAGGGGTGGGGAGGGGGTGCGCGGGCGCTCTATCTTTATTGCATGCCCCCTCCCTAGCCCTCCCCCGCAAGCGGGGGAGGGAACGCACCGAGTTCGGGGAGAGGGAATAGGCCGAACGCGCGGCGCGGGCGGCGAGTCATCCCCGCGTACGCTCCGCGCCAGGCATGAACTCGGCCCAGATCTGCGCGGTGTGCTCGCCGAGGGAGGGGACGGCGCCGTAGCGGCGCGGTGTCGCGTCCGAGCGCGCGGGTGGGGAGGGGTAGCTCACCGCGCCCGAGGGTGTGCCGACCTCGATGCGGGAGAGCTGCGGATGCACCGCGAGGTCGCCCGTGTCGTTGACGCGGGCAAAGGCGATGTCGTGCTCGGCAAGCTTTCGCGTCAGCGCCGCCTCGTCGGTGGCGCCGAACACCGCGCCGACGCGCGCGTCGGTCTCGGCGCGGCGCTTCACCCGCTCCACATTGGTGGCAAAGGCGGGATCGGCGGCGAGCGCCTTGTCGCCCAACACCTTCTCGGCCAGCACGCGCCACTCGCGGTCGCTCTGGATCGAGATCAAGATGTCGGCGCCGTCCTTGGTCTTGAACGCGCCGTAGGGCGCAATCGAGGTGTGCGCGAGCCCCATGCGCTGGGGCGGTGCGCCGCCCTCGTATTGGATCAACGGCACCGCCATCCAGTCGGCCATGGCGTCGAACATGGAGATGGAAATCGCGGCACCATCGCCGGTGCGCTCGCGCGCAAGCAGCGCCTCGAGGATCGCCTCGTAGGCGTTCATGCCGGCGGCGATGTCGCACACCGAGACGCCGACGCGCGCCGGCGCCTCGGGGCCGCCGGTGATGGAGGCGAGCCCCGACTCGGCCTGCACCAGCATGTCGTAGGCCTTGCGCGCGGCGTAGGGGCCGGCCTCGCCGTAGCCGGAGATCGAGCAGATCACCAGGCGCGGATGCGCGCGGCGCAATGCGTCGAGCGGGAAGCCGAGCTTGGCGATGGCGCCGGGCTTGAGGTTCTGCACGAATACGTCGGCCTTGGCGATGATCGCGGAGAGCAGCGCCTTGTCTTGCGTGCGTGCGAGATCGAGCACCAGCGATTGCTTGCCGCGATTGAGCCACACGAAATACGCGGACTGGCCGTGCTCTTCCTCTCCGCTTGCTCGGTGCGCTCCCTCCCCCGCTTGCGGGGGAGGGTTGGGGAGGGGGCGAGCTCGCACGCATGAGTCTTTTTGCGTGCCCCCTCCCTGTCCCTCCCCCGTAAACGGGGGAGGGGACGCAGGAGCCGCTTGTGTAGTGGCTATGGCGGCAAGGCTCGCCGCTGTTGCTCCGCGCGGCACGGCGAGCTTGTCGTAGTAGCGCGCAAAGTCGCCCTCCGGCCGTTCCACCTTGATGACGCGCGCGCCGGCATCGGCGAGGCGGCAGGTGCACATGGGTGCCGCCACCGCCTGCTCCAGCGACACCACCAGCAGGCCTGCGAGGGGAAGGGGCATTGTTGCGCGAAAGGTTGGGTGAGGTGAGCTTCGTGACGTTAGAGCATATCAGCGCCGCGAACTCGGTGTGCTCCCTCTCCCGCTTGCGGGGGAGGGTTGGGGAGGGGGTGAGCTTGCACGCATGAATCTTTTTGCATGCCCCCTCCCTGTCCCTCCAGCCGAAGTCGGATGTTTCCGACTTCGGCCGACTCATAAGGAGGCCGAACTCGGGTAGACCCGAGTTCGGCTGCAAGCGGGGGAGGGGAGGCAGGAGCCGATCGGTCGCCGTTTGCGGTACCGGCCACTTGAGCATAGCGAGTTTCGCCGCATTGGGCCGCGCTGCTATTCTGCCTGCAACGATCTCATCGGCTGTCCCGTTATCGCGCATGGCCCGCATTGCCATCATTGCGCTCGTGCTGCTCGTGGCGTTTCCGGCGCTCGCGCAGGAAGGTGGTACCAGCGCGCCAGCTGCGCCGGCCGACAGCAACGTGACGCCGCCTCCTGCTACGACCGACGCACCGCCCGCCGCTGCGCCTCCGCCTCCGGCGCGCGTCGGGGGCGCGGATCTGCGCGAGTCGGTGTGCCTGATGATCGAATCGGCGGCGCGGGCGCACAACCTCCCGCTCGAGTTCTTCGCGCGGGTGATCTGGCAGGAGAGCCGCTTCCAGCCCAACGTCGTGGGCCCGCGCACGCGCAGCGGCGACCGCGCGCAAGGCATCGCCCAGTTCATGCCGAGGACGGCGGCCGAGCGCGGCCTGCTCGATCCGTTCGATCCGGTGCAGGCGCTGCCGAAGTCGGCGGAATTTCTGCGCGAGCTTTACGACCAGTTCGGCAATCTCGGGCTCGCGGCGGCCGCCTACAATGCCGGGCCGGGACGGCTGCGCGAGTTTCTTTCCGCCCGCCGGCCGCTGCCGGCGGAGACGCGCAACTACGTGCTCGCCATCACCGGCATCTCCGTCGACGAATGGGCGGCGAGCGGCAAGCGCGAGCCGGCGCCGATCGCCAAGCCCGGCTGCGGCGAGCTGATGGCGCTTCTGCATCGCGCGCCCAATCCGTTCGTGCAGAAGCTCGAGGAGCGCGTGAACCTCACAGCGGTGGCGCCGTGGGGGGTGCAGCTGTCCGCCGGCTTCTCGCGCGACCAGGCGCTGTCGAGCTATGCGACGCTCGCCAAGCGCTACGGCGAGGTTCTCGCCGGGCGCGATCCGAGCTTGCTCAGCACGATTTTGCGCAGCCGCGGCACGCAGCCGTTCTACCAGGTGCGCGTCGGCGCCGACACGCGTTCGGCGGCGGAGAGCCTGTGCGGCAGCATCCGCCGCGCCGGCGGTGCCTGCTTCGTGCTGCGCAACCGCGCGAGCTAGAGCGCGCGGACGCGGGTGCGCGCTCTCGCCGCGTGCTCGGTGTGCTCCCTCCCCCGTTTACGGGGGAGGGGTGGGGAGGGGGTGGCATGCACGCTTGAATCTTGTCGCATGCCCCCTCCCTGTCCCTCCCCCGCAAGCGGGGGAGGGGACGCAGGAGCCGCTCAACCGTTACCGTGGCGATAGGCGATGCGACTCACTCCCCCTTATGGCCGTGCTCGCTCACCAACGCGGGGCTGCGCGCGAGCGCGAGCATGGTCTGGCGGCCGATGCGGGTCGCCGGCTCGCCGCCGCAGTTGGAGAGGATGACGATGCCGAGCCGCCGCTGCGGGATCATGCCGATATAGGTCGCGGTGTTGTTGAGGCCGCCGTTCTTGTCGACCATGACGAGATCGCCGTTGGTCACGCGCTGCCAGGCGAGCGCCTGGGTGAAGCGCGGGCCGACGGTAAACACCCCCTGCTGCGCCAACGCCATCGCCGCCTGCAGTGGTGCATTGTCCGGCAGCGCGCCGAGATTGGCGGACAGAAAGCGCGCCATGTCGCGCGCCGACGAATACATCTGCCCGGTGCCGGGCCAGTTGAACATGCCCTGCTGGTTGCCGGGCTCGCCCACGGGCTGCGCGTCGGAATTGTAGCCCTGCACGGCGCGGCGGCGCAGCTCCGGCGCGAGCTGCCCGCGCGCGTTGGCGCGCGGCACCGGCAGCGCGGTCGAGGTCATGCCGAGCGGGGCAAGGAGCCGCGCCTCCATCAGCTGCGCGATCGGCGTATTGAAGCGGCGCTGCAGCGCCAGCGAAAGCAGCACGAAGCCAGTGTTGGAGTAGATGTCCTGCTTACCGGGGGCATGCGCTTCGTCCGCCTGCCACGCATTGAGATAGCGGATGAAGTCGGCAAGCGCGTAGGGCCCGCGATGTGTCGGCTCGTCTTGCCGCGGTGTGCGAGGCAGGCCCGAGGTGTGGCTCGCGAGCTGGCCCAGCGTGACCTTGCGGATTTCGCCCTGCTGCAGCTCGGTGACGTATTTGGCGACGGGATCGTCGAGCGAGACTTCGCCCTGCTTCACCGCCTGCGCGAGCAAGGTGGCGATGAAGGCCTTGCCGACGGAGGCGAGATTGAACAGCGAGTCGGAGGTGATGGGCGTTTTGTGCGCGACGTCGGCCATGCCGTAGTTGAAGAACAAGGTACGGCCGTCGATGTGAAGCGCCACCGCCATGCCGCCGGCGGCAATGAGCATCGGCTGCACGTGGCGGCGCACCACCTGCTCGATCTCGGCATCGGACTCGGCGCGCGCCGCGTTGGTGGCGCTGAGTGTCGCGAAAGCGAGCGCTGCCGTCATGAATGCAGCCGTGCACCGCATCGCGACCCTCCCGTCATGCTCGGCGCTGCCGGCCGCACTTACTCGCGTGCCGCAATTCTACCGCGCCGCCGCCGCGCGCCGAATTAATTCGCGTCCATATTAATGCGCATCCATGGTGACTGTGGCCTCGAAGCGGTGATCCACTGCTCAAGCAGCGAACTCGGTTTGCTCCCTCTCCCGCTTGCGGGGGAGGGTTGGGGAGGGGGTGAGCTTGCGCGGATCTTGTTGCATGCCCCCTCCCTGTCCCTCCCCCGCAAGCGGGGGAGGGGACGCAGGAGCCGCGTGCGCCCAATCTGCGGCGACGGCCGCCCAAACGTTTCCACTACCCCGCTGGGCGGGCGATCGGGATGTCGGCGAAGATTTGGTACTGCTGCGCGCGCGGCTTGGCCGCGTCGGCGGGATCGACGAGTTGCAGCGAGCTTTTGCCCAAACACGCGCGCGGCAGGATCATCACGCGGATGAAGCGGCTGGGTCGATCGGCGGCCTGCGCGAACACGGGCTCGGGGCCGCTCTCGTACCACGCGCCGCCGGGGCCGTACGAGGTCGAGCGGCCGGCGGTGTCGATGCGGATGCCGCCTTCGAGCAGGCAGCGGATGCCCGGCCCTTGATGGGTGTGCCGGTAGGCGCAGCCGCCGGGCGGAAACGCGACGCTGTCGCCGCGCAGAAGCAATTCGCCCGCGGGCAAGGTGTCGAGCGCTACGGTAAGTTTTTCGCGCGAGATGACGCCGGCCGCGGGAGGCGCGCGCGGCGCCGCGAGCTCGTAGCGCCAGCAGGTCGCGCCGGCTGTGCCGGCGGTAATCGTCGCCGCGGCTTCGCCGTGCCAGGCCTCGCCGTCGCGCAACGTGCGATCCGCAATCGCGACGCCGCCGTGCACGAGGAAGATCATCCGTGCCGCCGCCGGCAGCGCCAGTGTTGCGCCGTTTGCCAGCACATCTTCGTACAGCGCGAGCACAGGCGGCATGGGCGAGTCTCCGGTGGAATGGAATCGCTGTGACTGTAGCAATGGGTAGCAAAGCGTTCAGCTACTGGATGTGATTCACCAGCCGTGCCGCGCACTCGCCCTGCTCCCTCCCCCGCTTGCGGGGGAGGGGTGGGGAGGGGGTGAGCGCGCACGCTTTATCTTTTTTGCGTGCCCCCTCCCTGTCCCTCCAGCCGAAGTCGGATGTTTCCGACTTCGGCCAATCAATAAAAGCGGCCGAACTCGGGTAAACCCGAGTTCGGGTGCAAGCGGGGGAGGGGACGCTGTGGCGCGAGTCATGGACCTGATCGTCAACGGCTCTGCGCGTATTCGACAACAGCGACGCCAGTGGGTACGGTCCAGCAAAAAACCGGGCGCCGCGCATTGACCGAGAAAGATTTCGCCGATCGCCGAGCCGCGCAGCCGTGGCTCAAGCTCGCCGCGCTGGTGCTGGTGATCGCGGCGCTCGGGCTGCCCGTCAACGATCTCTTCCGTTACGCGCTGCTCGTCGTCGCGACGGTCGCCGTGGTGGCGGGGACGGTGGCGGCGCGGCCTGCGCCGTGGCTCGGTGTGATCGCCGCGGTCGCGCTGTGCGTGCTCGGGCAGATTGTCTTTCCCGCGCCGCGCATCGACGAAGGCCACAACGTCTTTCTCATAGATCGAGCGGGTGGCGCGCTCGAGGCAGGCCTGCCGCGCGCGGCGTTCCGCAGCATGGCCGCGGAGTTCGACGCCAAATATCCGCCGGCGCGGCGCTGCGCGGCGACGCAGGACGGATGCTGGCGCGGCCAAGGCTTTCCTTCGCGAACCTTCGCCTTTTCCGCCGACGGCGTCTTCGAGCATCCCGCCTATTCGCGGCGCGTGACCGGCATCGACTTTTCCGACCCGGTGTGGCTGCGCCTCGGCTTCATCAACGAGCTCGCATACAACTGGAATTCAGAAGTCAGCGATCTCGCGCGCGCGAGCCGCGACCGCCGCTCGCTCGCGTTCCTGCGGCAATGGACGCTGACCATGCCGTGGTTCGTCATTTACCGCTTTCCCGCCGACTTCGTCGGCAGCGCGCTGTGCTGGCGCGGCGAGGTGCTGTGGGAAGGCGCGGACGAAACGTTCGCGCCGGTCACCCACGCCGACATGCAATGCCGCACGCTCACGGCGGAAGACATCGGGCGGCGCATGTTCGGCGTCGCCATCGCGCACGACCTGGCGATGCGGCTCGTCCCCACATGGCCGGTGCGGCTGCGCCAACTGCTCGAGCCGAGCCTGGCGCTGATCGCCAGCGCGGCGGTGCTGGCGCTGCTGGTGCGCGTGCCCGCGCGCCGCCTCGTGCTGCCGTTCGCGCTGATCGCGGCGACGCTGCTCGTCGCGCTCTTCAACGACGCGAGCTTCATCGGCGGCGTGCGGCCGTTCGACAGCGGCGACGACGGCCTCGTCTACGACGGCTACGCGCGCGACATCCTGCGCCGGCTCGTTGCGGGGGACCTCGCCGGCGCGCTCGAAGGCGGCGAGCGCGTGTTCTACTTCACGCCGGGCCTGCGCTACCTGCGCGCCGCCGAGCACGTTTTCTTCGGCGAGACCTATCTCGGCTATCTCTCGCTCATTCTGCTGCTGCCGTTTCTCGTCTTCGCGCTCACCCGCCGCTTCCTGCCGCTGACGTGGGCCATCGCGCTCACGCTGATCTTTGCCGCGATCCCTCTGGGCGTCGGCTTTGGCTCGAGCCTGCTGCAATACGTGAAATGGGCGGCGCGCGGCTTCGCCGATCCCGCCGCGTATGCGCTGTTTCTCGCTGCCTTCGTGCTGCTGCTTGCGCCGCGGACTCTCGCTCCCACCTCGTCATGGCCGGGCTCGTCCCGGCCATCCACGTTTTTTCCGCAGAGAGAGAAGGAAGACGTGGATGCCCGGCACAAGGCCGGGCATGACGAGCCAGAGCGCGATGGATTCGCGCGCGCGTTCAGCGCGGGGCTTCTGTTCGCGCTCGCGCTCACCGTGCGGCCGAACATCGCGCCGGCGGCGGGGATCTTGCTCGCTGGCGCCGGCCTCATGGCGCTGTGGCAACGGCAGTTTCGCCGCGTCGCCGGGCTCGTGCTGGGCTTTGCGGCGGTGCTGGGAATGGCGCTGCACAACTGGGTGTACGGCGGCGCGCTGGTGCTGTTCACCACGAGCGCCTCCCATCCGGTGCTGCTGACCATGCCGCCCTCCGCCTATCTCGCCGCGCTGGCGGAGCTCGCGCATCTCGATGTCGCCGGCGAGCACGTCACGCGCGCGCTGCGGCAGATCGGCGGCTGGCTCGCCGGGCCGTCCGAGTCCGTGCTGATGGCGCCGCTCAATGCCGCGGCGATCGTCATCTTGATTCGCGTTATGCTGTGGAAAGCCGCGGATCCGTGGCTGCGCCTGACCGCCGCCGCGACGCTGGTGCAGCACGGCGTCGCTCTCGTCTATGCGAGCTCCGGCCGCTACTACTATCTCACCTGGCTGCTCACGCTGCTGGTCGTCGCCGCCTGGATCCATGGCGAGGGGCTCGACCTGTTGCGGCGGCGCTTCCCCGATTTCACGCAGCGCATCGCTAAGCATCCCGCCTGCCTCGCGCTGGCGCGCGCCCTGCACCGCATGGCCGCGATGCTGGAGCGGTGATGTGCGGCAGAGTCCCTCCGTGTTCTGGCGACGTTAAATGAGTTAGCTCGAGCCACGAACTCGGTCTGCTCCCTCCCCCGCTTGCGGGGGAGGGGTGGGGAGGGGGTGAGCCTGAACGCCAGAATCTTCTTGCATGCCCCCTCCCTATCCCTCCCCCGCAAGCGGGGGAGGGGAGCGCACCGAGCGCGCGGCGCAATTGCTACGGCTTGCGGCCGATTTCGACGACCATGACGGCGGGCCGTTGCTCCATCTGCGGGCCGGCCGAGGCGGAGACGCCGGCGATGATGCCTTCCGCCATCAGCGCGGCGGCGAGCAATTGCGCGATCGGGGCGAACTCGTTGGCGCGGCTCGCGGCGACGAAGATGGTCACACCGGAATTGGGGACGAGCGGCACGCCGGCGGGCGGATCGCCCACGGCAAGGCCTATCGGCGGCACGCGCACCCAGCCCGCGGCGGTCAGCGCCTTGTCGAGCGTCTCCCAGAGCGGCCGCGCATCGTCGGAGCCCGGCGCGACCTGCCCGGCAAATTCCTGCCCGGCGAATTGTCTGAGCTTTGCCGCGACGCGCCGCTGCGCCTCCGTCGTCAACATGCGCGGCGTCTTTATTTTTGCCAACTCGAGCTCGGCCTCGTTGGCGCGCTCGCGCGCCTCCGACAGCAGCGCGGACTCGCCGAAGCGTGCAAACGCGAGGCCCGCCAGCAGCACGGCAACGAAGAGGAGCGCCAGTGCTTTCCGCAGGGGCCGCTTGCCATCCGCCAACAGCAGGACAGCGACGACGCCGATGACTCCCAGCGCCACCAGCGCGTAGCCGCCGTTGCGCCAAAACTCCGGGCTGGCCATTCCGAGCAGGAAGTCGCTCATGCGCGTGTCGTTTCAACGGACGGTGTCACATCGTTCCCTCCCCCGCTTGCAGCCGAACTCGGGTTTACCCGAGTTCGGCCGCTTTATTAACTAGCCGAAGTCGGAAACATCCGACTTCGGCTGGAGGGACAGGGAGGGGGCGTGCAACATGATAGAGGATTTTCAGCCACCCCCTCCCCACCCCTCCCCCGCAAGCGGGGGAGGGAGCAGACCGAGTTCGCCGCTTGAGCTGATTGCATAAACGTCAAGTCGGCAGCTACTTCCGTCCACCACGCGCGTTGCGCGGCAGCGCGAGGAAGCCGTTGAGCTCGGCGAGCAGCAGCGCGCCGATGTGGAGCTGGGAGAGAAACACGCCGCTGCGGATCATGCGCACGATCTCCGCCGGTGTCACGAGCTTGACCGTGATGCCCGGCTCCGGCTTGAAGCCGTTGGCGCGCTCGCCCGCCGCGACGAAGAAATTGTGGATGCGGTTGTTGAGCCGTCCGGTGCAGGCGGAGTTCTCGCCCAGCGCGTGCACCGCGCGCGCGGTGAAGCCGGTTTCCTCGAGAAGCTCGCGCCGGCAGCCGTCGGCCGGATCCTCGCCGGGATCGACCAGGCCCGCCGGCAGCTCCCAGGCATAGGCCTCGAGCGCGGGGCGGTACTGCCGCACGATCGGAATTTTCCCGCTGCGGGTGAGCGCGACGATCGAGATGTAATCGGGCTGCTCGACCGCATGATAGACCTGCGGCTTGGCCCCGCGCGAAAACTCCACCTCGCGCGCGATGATGCTCACCCACGGCGACACCGCCGTGGTGCGGCGCGAGCGTATGCGCGGCCATTTCATGGGCGCCATCTTAAAGCTCTTTCGGCCGAGCTTGAACTCAGACTTCGTAGCCCGGATGAGCGCCAGCGAAATCCGGGATTCCCGCATGTCGCCATAGCGCGTCGAAGGCGCGCGTAAACGCGCTTAAGGCTCATGCGGGCTACCCCTTCCCGCTTGCGCGGGAATGAACGGAAGAGGGCGTCTCTCTCATCGCCACGGTGCTCGGCGGGCGGCGCAGGAAGGTGGTGGCGAAGGCGTAAAAGTACCAGCGCAGATAAGCCGGCAACCACCGCAACACCTGGAAGCGGGTGCGGCCGTCCTGCCGCTCGATCCACGTCACCGGCACCTCCGCGATGTTCCAGCCCAAGCGATGCGCCTTCACCAACAGCTCGATGCTGTAGCAGAAACCTTCGCTCGACTCGATCGCAATCCGCTCGATGGCGCGGCGCGAGAACAGGCGAAAGCCGTTGCTGGCGTCGGTGGTGGGGAGCCGCGCCACGTGGCGCAAGGTGAAATTGGCGCTGCGCACCAGCACCGCCTTGAGCCAGGGGCAGCCGATCATCGCGCCGCCCGGCATGAAGCGGCTGGGACAGACGATGTCGCAGCCGCCGCGCGCCAGCTCGACCATGCGGTCGACCATGGGCGCGTTGCTGTGGTCGTCGGCGGGAAACATGAGAATGAACGGCGCGGTGCTTTTGGCAAAGCCGGTCATGATCGCGCCGTGCACGCCGCGCCCCGCGTTGCGCACCAGCTCGACGGGAAGGCCGGCGTAGGCCTGCGGATTGGCGCGCAGCGCCGGCAACGTGTCGTCCTCCTCGCGGTCGTAGCAGATGAGCACGTGCGCCGGCGTTTTCACCGCGCGCGCGAGTCCGGCAAGCACCGCCACGATCTGGCGGCCCTCGTTGTACACGGGAATGACGATGTCGAGCTGGGGAGTCATTTCAGGGGGGCGACGAACTCGGTCTGCTCCCTCCCCCGCTTGCGGGGGAGGGGTGGGGAGGGGGGTGTTTGCACACGCGCTATCTTTTTGCATGCCCCCTCCCTGTCCCTCCCCCGCAAGCGGGGGAGGGGAACACACCGAGTGCGCGGTACGATCGGCTGTCAAGCGCCAGCGAGAGTCGTCTAAGGCGCTCCTCAGCATGAGACCTACCCCTTCGCCCCGGCGGTGAGCACGAAGGGGCGCAGCCGCTCCATCGCGGGAAGGCCGAAGATGGCGCTGTCGATGAAGTTGTAGATCGGCAAGACGAGCTGCGCGCGCCGCGAGGCGACGTAGCGATAGGCCAGGCCGGCAAGATAATGCGAGGACACGGTAAAGCCCGCGCGCGCGAAGACGGCGCGCACCTCGCGCGCCAGCACCGGCCGCTCGTTCTCGGTCACGCCGACCGAGCTGTAGAACGGCGACGCGCGGTCGCGGTAGAGCCACATGAACGGATTCATCCGGTTGGGGTCGAAGGCGAGAAAGCGCCCGCCCGGGCGCAGCAGGCGGAAGGTTTCCGCGGCGCAAGGCGAAGGATCGGGGAAGTGGTGCACCACACCGCTCAGCAGCACGCCGTCGAAGCTTGCCGGGGGAAACGGCAGATGCTCGATGTCGCCGGCGACGAATTCGATGTGCGGATGCTTGCGGCGGCCGACTTCGAGCAATTTCGCGCTGATGTCGAGGCCGACGCAGTCGTAGCCGGCCTGCGCGAGCAGCGCGGTGAAGGTACCGGAGCCGCAGCCGAGATCAATGACGCGCGCGCCGCGCGGCAGGGCGGTGAGCTTCACGAAGGCGTTGACGATGCGCGCATTCCCCTCCGGCGTGAACACGTCGTAATCGTCCGCGGCGGCGTGGCCGTCGAAGAACTCAATTTCTTTCTGCTTGTCTTGTGTCGGGGCGGTCATGATTTCGTATGGCCCGAGACGTCGCGGGAATTCACCCGTCCGTCGGGTTGCGTAGGCAGCGTTTCCTCGTTCGAGCCATTGACCGCGAGTGTCTCACATGCCGGTGCGGCAAACTCGGTCTGCTCCCTCCCCCGCTTGCGGGGGAGGGTTGGGGAGGGGGCGTTGCACGGATCTCTCGCGTGTGCCCCCTCCCTGTCCCTCCCCCGCAGGCGGGGGAGGGACGCTGTGGCACCGTTCGTTTTAGCGGCACGATCGCATCGGAAGCCAGGTTAATCCACGCTGATGCCGGCGGCCTTGATCGGCGCGGCCCATTTCTCGATCTCGCGTTCGACGAATTTTTGCAGGTATTCCGGCGAGCGCCGCTCGGGCGGAACCAGCGTCACGCCGAGCTCCTGCATGCGCTCCGCCAGCGCCGGCGCGTCCATCATTTGCACCGTCGCCGCGTTGAGCTTCTTGACGATGTCGGCGGGCGTGCCCTTAGGCAGGAAAAAGCCGTTCCAGGTGATCGCTTCGAAATCGGTGAGGCCCTGCTCGTGCGCGGTCGGCAGGTTGGGCATGAGCGGGGTGCGCTCGCGCGCGAGCAGCGCGATGCCTTTGAGCGTATTGCTCTGAATCTGCGGCAGCGCGCCGGCGCTGTTGGAGCACATGTAATGCACCTGTCCGGCGATGAGATCCGCCATCACCGGCCCGCCGCCGCGGTAGGGAACATGGGTGATCTCGATGCCGGCCGCGCTATTGAGCAGCGCGCAGCCGAGATGCGTGGTCGAGCCAACGCCGGCCGAGCCGTATTGCAGCTTCGCCGCGTTCGCCTTCACATAGGCGATGAAGTCCTGCAGCGTATCGGGGGGAAAATCCTTGCGCGTGAGCAGCACCATCGGCTGCTCGGCGATGAGCGCCACTGGCGCGAAATCGGTGACGGCGTTGTATGGCAGCTTCTTGTACAGCGTCGAATTGTAGGCGTGCGTGCCGACGGTGCCGAACAGGATCGTGTAGCCGTCGGGCGCTGCCTTGGCGACGCGGTTGGCGCCGACGATGCCGGCCGCCGCGCCGATGTTCTCGACGATCACCTGCTGACCCAAAATCTGGGTGAGGTGCGGGGAGAACACGCGCGCCATGACGTCGAACGCGCCGCCGGCGGCGAACGGCACGACGATGGTCACCGGCCGCGTCGGCCAGTCCTGCGCCGGCGCCGGCGCGGCGGCCGCGAGCAGGGTCGCGATGGCGGCAATGATTCTGATCAGAGGCATGAATGCTCCTTCATTCGCATGTTCGTCAGCTCGCGCGGCGCACTCAGTCTGCACCCTCCCCCGCTTGCGGGGGAGGGGTGGGGAGGGGGTGAGGTTGCACGCATGAATCTTTTTGCATGCCCCCTCCCTGTCCCTCCCCCGCAAGCGGGGGAGGGGACCGCACCGAGTACGCGGCGCTAACGTACGCCTCACCAACGCGGTCACTTTCCGGAGGCAGCATAAGCGCCGCGGTCAGGCGTGCGTTGCGACGGCGACTTTGGCCGCGGTTGCCGGAAAATACGCGGCGAGCCAGCCACGCAACAGATCCCAGACGCGCCTATTGCCCTCGCCGAACATGAAGTGATCGGCGTCGCTGATGAGATACAGCTCGCTCGGCTGGCCGGCACGCTTGAACAGCTCGATCGACTGCTCGGTGGGGGTGACGGAATCGTTGGCGGCGTGCAGCAGCAGAAGCGGTCGCGGCGCGATGCGGCCGACCACGTCGTCGGCGCGAAAATCGAACATGCTCTGCGCGGTCTCCGCCGGAAAAGATTCGACGGACTTGCTGGCGAGGTTGCTGCGCAGATGCGGCGGGATCGGCACGATGTCGTAGCGCGGCACCATCAGCGATTTGCCGGTGCGGGCGTGGTGCTCGCGGCCCTCCTTGAGCATGGCGGTGAAGCGCGCCCAGGCCTGCGGGCTCTTGTGCTGGCCGCGAAACTTGCGCACGCCGTCGCCCCAGCCGCCGTTGGAGATGACGGCGGCGACGCGTTGATCGACGCCGCCGGTGTAGATCGCGACCGCCCCGCCGAAGCTCGATCCGATCAGGCCGATGCGTTGCGGATCGACCGCGCGATGCTGGGCGAGAAAGGTAAGCGCATTGCGCGTGTCCTCGACCTGCTCGAGACAGATCACGCGGCCGAATTCGCCCTCGCTCTCGCCGCAGCCGCGCATGTCGAAGCGCAGCACCACGTAGCCCAAGTCGCTCAGCACCTTGGTCGGCTGCATGGTATTCGACGAGGTTTTGTTGCTACCGAAGCCGTGCAGCACCAAAAATGCGCCGCGCCGCTCCGATGGCTTGAGCCCGCGCGGCACATGCACCACCCCGGAGAGCTTGAGCCCGGCGGAGGGGAAGGTGACGGCTTGTTCGGTCATCGGCATTGCCCTCCATCGCGCGTGTCCCGGGCGCAGCGCAGCACGAAGCGCAGCGAAGTGGTGCGATGCAGACACCGATCTCGGGTTCACCCGAGATCGGCGACCAAATGTGCGCAAGTCGGGCAAGCCCAACTTGCGTGGACCGTCACGGCCGTGGCGGTCCCGGATCAGCGGTGCACCGCTTCGCGCTGCACCGCATCCGGGACACCGGGAATTCTTTCAGACTCAAGCGTGCTGCCCCGGTGCTCTGAATATATTTTATCGAAGCGACCCGGCCCGCGTCACCCGCCTTTCGGCTTGCCCAGGCCGAACTCGCTCCAGCGGGCATAGGCCTTGTCGATGTCGGCCTTCTCCGGCCAGACCGTGGGCGGAAAGCGGGCGCCGCCGAGGTCCGGGTCGGGGTCGTAGTCGAGGTTCATGGTGGCGTCGATCAGCACCCGGTTCCACTTGCCGGTGCCGAACAGCGTGGGATTGCGGTCGCGCTTGCGCACCGAAGGGTCTATCCCCATGCCGAAGGTTGCGGGCATGATGACGACGTCGTTCTCGCCCGCATTCACCCGATGCGCGACCGCCCAGTCCACCGCCGCATAGTCGTGGATGTCGATGTCGTCGTCGACCACCGTGACGTGCTTGTAGCGCACGTGTGCGGCCGACGAACCCCAGACCGCGTTGGCGGCCTGCTTGGCCTGGTTGCGATAGCTCTGCTTCATCTGGATCAGAAGATTGATGCCGGCATGCACCGGCGGGCACCACACGTCGGTGATGCCCGGCACGCCGGCGCGATCGAGCACGTTCCAGGCGGTGGCCGCGCGCATGATCGATGAGCACACCGCGTTCTCGGAATAGCTGCCGGGCATCGAGCCTTCGATGGTGCCGCGCAGAATCGGATCGTTGCGGTGGGTGATGCAGGTCACGCGGATCGTCGGCTTGGGCGATCGGTCGCCGGCGAGGTAACCGGTGAACTCGGCGTAGGGGCCTTCCATGGTGTAGGTCGCGGGATCGAGCCCGAGGTAGCCTTCGATCACGATCTCGGCCGCTGCCGGCACGTAAAGGTCGACGGTCTCGCATTTCACCAGCTCGACCGGCGCGCCGCGGATGGCGCCCATCACGTCGTACTCGCACACGCCCTTGGGCACCGGCGCTCCCGCGCAGAAGCCGAGCGACGGCTCCCAGCCGATCGCCACCGCGATCGGCATCTCGGCGCTGCCGCCCTGCTGCCAGGCGGTGACGTGGTGGCCGATATGCTGCGCGCGCCACATCAGGATCGGAATGCGGTCATGGCCGGCAACCATGCCGCGATAGATGCCGACATTCATGATTCCCGTTTCGGGATCCTTGGTGACGCAGCCGCCGTAGGTGAGGAGATAGCGCCCGCCGTCGAGCCGGTTCCAATGCGGCGCGGGAAACTCGTAGAGATCGATGTCGGCGCCCTTGAGGATGTTCTCCTTCACTGGCCCGCTGGCGACGATCTTCGGCGCGATGCTGCCGGTGAGGATAGTGCGGCCGATCTTGACCAGCTCGCGCGGATGCGTGTCGGGCGGCATCCCCAGCATCATGGCGATGCGGCGATAATTGTTGAGCGCGGAGCCGAAGATGCGGCGGCAGCGGCTTGCCGGCGTGTTGTAGTCCTTGATGTTGTTGAAGAGGAGCGCCTTGCCGGTGCCGGGCCCCTGCGCCAGCCGCATGACGGTGCCGAGCTCGACGTTCCAGTCGACCTCGGCGTTGATTTCGCTGAGCTCGCCTTGCGCCTCGAGCGCGGCGATCCAGCCGCGCAGATCGCCGAAGGCGACGGGCTTGCGTTCGACGGACATAGCCTCGGGTCGAGCTTGGAACATGCGTCACACCAACTCAATTGTCGTCCCCGCGCAAGCGGAGACCCATATTCCAGAGGCGGTGGTTATGGGTCCCCGCTTTCGCGGGGACGACAGGCAATTTGCTGTCGGACCAATCGAGCATGACGCTATATCACTGTGCGACCTGCCCCCGCTACGCGGGGTTTTTGCGCTTGCGCGCGGCGAGCTTGACCGCGTTGACGATCTCCGGATAGGCGCCGCAGCGGCAGAGATTGCCCGAGAGGTAGTGCCGGATCTGATCCTCATCCGGATCGGGATGCGCATCGAGCAGCTGGGTCGTCATCAGCATGAAGCCAGGCGTGCAGTAGCCGCACTGGAACGCGCCGGCCTCGATGAAGGCCTCTTGCACCGGATTGAGGGCCTGCGTGCGCGGGTCTGCGAGCGACTCGACGGTGCGCACCTCGGCGCCGTCGACGAAGGCCGCCAAATAGAGGCAGCCCGACACGGCCGCGCCGTTCACCAGCACGGTGCAGCAGCCGCACATGCCTTGCCCGCAGCTTTCGCGCGCGCCCATCAGATTGAACTCGCGCTGCAACACCTCGACGAGATTGTGATGCGGCTTGATCTCGGCCGCGACCGTCTCGCCGTTGAGGGTGAAGCTGATGGTGCGCGTCATGCGTCGTCCTCGAGCGGCGTGTTCGCTTTGGCGCGCAGCGCCCGGAAGATGGCCTCGGGGGTGAGCGGAAGGTCGGTCAAACGCACGCCGCAGGCGTCCTCGATGGCGTTGGCGATCGCCGGCGACACGCAGAACGTCGCAGTCTCGCCCACGCCCTTGGCCCCGAATGGCCCGCTCGACAAATACGACTCGACGGCCTCGTTCTCCATCACCTGCGGCACGTCGAGGATCGCCGGAATCTTGTAGTCGGCGAGCGAGGCGTTGGTCACCTGCCCGGCATCGATGTGCATCTTTTCGAACATGGTGAAGCCGAGCTGCATCAGCACGGCGCCGGAGATCTGCGTCTCGACGATCTTCGGGTTCACGGGCCGCCCGCAGTCGACGGCGGTGATGAGCCGCGCGATGCGCACGTGGCCGGTCTCGGTGTCGACCTCGACCTCGGCGCCGGAGGCGGCGCACATCCAGAACGGCGTGACATTATTGGTGAGACCGGTGGCCGGATCGGGCGGCACGTAGTCCGGCTTGTACGTGCCGGTGCCGACGATATTGCCGGCCTGCATGCCGAACTTCTTCTTGAACAGATCGGGCAGCGGAATGTTGCTGCCCTCGGGCTCGCCCACGTCGCGCGCCATCGCCTTGATCTTCTCGCGCGCTTCCTGCGCGGCAAGGCGCACCGCGTGACCCATATGATAGAGGGAGCGCGAGCCGAGCGTGCCCATGTCATAGGGCGTCACATCGGTGTCGCGCGGCACAATCCGCACGCTCTCCGCCGGAATATCGAGCACCTCGCCGACGATCTGCGCCATGGCGGTGTCGGAGCCCTGGCCCATGTCGACGGTGCCGCAATAGAGCGTGGTGCTGCCGTCGCCGGCGATGGTGAGGTTGGCGACCGAGGTGGTCGGCGAGATTACCGCCTTGATTGCGAAGGCGATGCCGCGGCCGCGGCGCAGCGCGCCGCTGCCGCGCTCGAGCGGCTTGCCCCAATTCAGGCGTTCGGCCACGTGCTCGAGCACGGCCTCGAGCTTGGTCTCGCGCACGATCTGGCCGGTGGCCTGCGGGCGTCCGTCGCGCAGGAGATTCTTGCGGCGGAATTCGAGCGGATCGAGCTTGAGCGCGCGCGCGATCATGTCGGTGTGGCTCTCGTAGGCCCAGACCAGTTGCGGAATGCCGAAGCCGCGCAGTGCGCCCGACGGCGGCACGTTGGTGTAGAGTGCGTAGGAATCGACCCAGACGTTGTCGATGTCGTAGGGCCCGGAGGCGGTGAAGCCGGACTTCTGCGTCACGCGCGGGCCGACATCGGCATAGGCGCCGCCGTTCCAGTACACCTCGCATTTGCGCGCGGTGATGCGTCCGCTCTTGTCGACGCCGGTCTTGATGCGGAACGTGCTGGGGTGGCGGGTGATGGTGTAGAACTGCTCCTCCATGGTGAGCGCGACCTTCACCGGCCGGCGCACGATCATGGAGAGCGCCGTCGCGAGCGCTTCCATCTTGATGTAGAGCTTCGCGCCGAAGCCGCCGCCGAGATACGGCACCTTGATGCGCACGCGGTTCTCCGGCCAGCCGAGCAGCCGCGCGATCTCGGTACGCACGAACGAGGGGCCCTGGGAGCCGGTGTAGATGGTGACGCCGCGCTCGTTCCAATCGGCGATCGATGCGAACGGCTCGAGTGGAAGGTGCAGCACCTTCTGCGTGTGGAAGGTGTGCTCGAACACGTGCGCCGCCTCGGCAAATGCCTTGTCCACGTCGCCGCGGCGCAGCTTGAAGTCGAGGGCGATGTTGGTGCCCTTGCGGCCCTTGAGGTGCTTGAGGTCGGCGAACGTGCCGGCGGGCTTGAGCTCCTCGTGCACCACCGTCTTGTTGTCCGCGGCCTCGACCTCGTCGAAGACCGCCGGCAGCTCTTCGTACTGCGCGACGATGAGCTGCGCCGCTTCCTCAGCGACGTGCGGATCGGCGGCGAGCACAACCGCGACCGGCTCGCCGACAAAATGCACCTTGTCGATCGCCAGGATCGGCTGGTCGTGGAAGGCCGGACCGTAATAGGGCGAGGGAATCACCTTGCGCACGTCCTCGGCCGTGATCACGCGAGAAACGCCGGGCACCTTCGTTGCCGCGCTGGTGTCGATCGATTTGATGCGGCCGTGGGCGACGGTGCTGCGGAAGATCTTGGCGTGCAGCATGCCGGGAAGGCGCATGGTGTGGGTGTATTCGGCGCGCCCGGTGACCTTGTCGCGCGCCTCGAGCCGCGGCAGCGAGCGGCCGATCTGACCGCCGACTTTCGCGCCCATCGGGACGCCGACCTGACCGCTGGTGCTCGTTGCCATGGGCGGATTACTCCGTTCTCAACTGTCGAGCGCCTGGCGCAGCGCCCGGCCGACATAGACGCGGGTGAGCTCGCGTTTGTAGGCGGCGGAGCCGCGCACGTCCGAGATGCACTCGGCTTCCTCGGCCGCGGCCTCGCCGGCACGCGCGAGCACCTTCTCGTCGATCGTTGCGCCGGCAAGCAATCGCTCCACGCCGGTGAGACGCGTCGCCTTCTCGGTCGCAGCGCTGATGACGACGCGCGCGGATTTGACCGCCTTGCCTTCGGCCTCGAGCGCGACGGCAACCCCGAGTGCGGGCCAGTCCTCGGCCGAGCCGGTGGTGACCTTGAGATAGGCCGCGCGCGCACGGCCTTGCGGCGGGATGCGCAGCTCACTGATCAGCTCGTTCTTCGCCAGCACCGTTTCGAAATAGCCGGCGAAGAGGTCTTCGACGGCGATCGTGCGTTCGGCGGGCTTAGCGCCATTGGGGCCGACCACCGTGACCTCGGCGCGCAGCGCAATAAGGATCGGCGGCAAGTCCATATGCGGGTCGCCGTGCGCGAGATTACCGCCGATGGTCGCCACGTTGCGCACGCGGATGTTGGAGAGGCGCCGCATGGCGCGCGGGATCACCGGCACAGCGCGCGCAACCTCGGGCGAGCGCTCGACCAGCGCCAGCGGCGTCATGGCGCCGATGATGAGCGCGCCGTCCTTTTCGGTTGCGATACGCGAATTGAGCGCAGCGAGCTTGCGCAAGCTGACGAGCCGCGTCGGGCGGAATACGCCCGCCTTCATCATCAGCATCAGCGCGGTGCCGCCGGCGATCGGCCGCACCGTCGCATCCTCGGCATCGAGGAGCGAAATCGCTTCGCCCAGCGACGCGGGTTCGACGAGCTCGAACGGAATCATGTCGCGGTCTCTGACTTGGAATCAGCGAATGCCGCGCGCATGCGCTCGGCGAAGCGCCGTTCCATCTCTTTGGCCTTGGCGCGCAGCACCGGCTGGCCGAGGCTGCCCAGCTTGCCGGTGAGCGCGGCGTCGACCTCGTAGCTCACTTTGGTTCCGCCGTCGTCCTCGGTGAGCCGCGTCAGCGAGCGCGCGGTGAGCCGTCCGACGATGCCGAGCGGCGTGCCCTCGATCTTGGCCTCGATCTCGCGCGGCGGATCGGCGCGGGCCACCTCGACCGTGACGTTGAACTTGAATTTGAGGTACGCGACCTTGGCGTCGAGCACCGCGGTGTAATGGTCGCCGTCGATTTCGCGCAAATCCTGCACGCCCTCGACGCACGAGGCGAAAAAGCGCGCGTCGCGCAGTTTCGCGAATACGGCCGCGCGTGGCGCGTTGAGCGAAATGTCGCCGGTGAACTTCATGCTGACATCACCGGCGCGGCTCGCGCGCCCTCAGGTCTGGCGAAGGGTGTGGCACGTAAATGAGCCCCGGCGGAGCGGCCCAAAGGACGGACGACGGATGGGATTTAGGACCGCGGCGGAATAGTTGCGCATCGGCTGGACGAGGTCAAAAGTCGCCGCGGCGGATCAATTTCGGGTCGTCAGCCGCCCTTCGATCAAGCAGCGGTTGCATCACAGTCCAATGCGAGCGATTTTTATTGTCGTTAAGGTGGTATTTTACCACAAGTTCCAGGAACGGATTGGCGACTTCGGAGTTGTACGGCCGCTTGACGGACGTGTGAGGAGAAGTCGGAGAGGGTCGCCATGTGGATTTCGTTGTTTACGCTCGCGTGTGGGGCTGCCGTTTGTTTGAGTGTGGCAGCGATTGTGATGGAGCGCGGGTGGCAGCGAGCCCTGCGCCAGTAGCGGCGCGAACATGGCGGGACCTGAGCCGCGGGCGGCCCCGGGCCGCCCGCGTTCATTTTGCGGGCGGCTTTCCACGTCCTAGCGCGATCGGTAGTAGCCGCGGCCGCGATTGTCCTTTTGCCCAAATTATCGTCTCTTAAGCGAGCAGCACCTGCTGCCGCGGCACGTGCCCTCGCCCCGCTTGCGGGGAGAGGGCACAATGGTATTGCCATGATCTGAAAAGTGGGTGAGGGGCGTGATCGCGAAGAGCCCCTCGCCCCAGCCCTCTCCCGGCTGCGCTTCGCTTGCGGGGAGAGGGAGTAGACCGAGCCAGTATTCATCGCGCGTTGCGGGCCGCGCGCCCATTGGAACCGGCGGAAAAGCCATGTCCTCGTCTCTGCTGATGACGCGGCGCTTCGCGCCCCTGTTCTGGACCCAGTTTTTTTCGGCCTTCAGCGATAACTTCCTCAAGAACGCGCTCGTCTTTCTCATCCTGTTCCACATCGGCGGGACGGATGCCGAGGCGCTCATCACGCTCGCCGCGGCGGTCTTCATCGCGCCGTACTTCTTCCTTTCCGCGCTCGGCGGCGAGCTCGCCGACCGCTACGACAAAGCGGTGGTGGCGCGGCGGCTCAAGTTCTGCGAAATCGGCATTGCGTTCATTGCAGTCATCGGGTTCGGCCTGCATTCGGTGCCGTTGCTGTTCGTCGCGCTATTTCTCTTCGGCGTGATCGCCGCGCTGTTTGGGCCGATCAAGTACGGCATCCTTCCCGACCATCTCGCCCGCTCCGAGCTTCCCGCCGGCAACGCGCTGGTGGAGGGCGCAACCTTCATCGCCATCCTGCTCGGAACCATCGTCGGCGGCATCGCCGCCAAGGACGGCGGCGACCCCGCGCATTTCGCCTTCCTCATGATCGTGTTCTCGTTGCTGTGCTGGGGCGCGAGCCTGTTCATTCCACGCACCGGTCAAGCTGCCCCCGATCTCAAGGTGCAGGCGAACGTCCTGCGCTCGACCATCGGGCTGCTGAACTTTCTGCGCGAAGATTGGCGGCTGTGGTGGGGCGCGCTGGTGACGAGCTGGTTCTGGCTGGTCGGCGCGGTCTCGCTGTCGCTGATGCCGCCGCTGGTGAAGAACGTGCTCGGTGGCAACGAGGAGGTGGTGACTGCCTGCCTTGCGATCTTTTCGATTTTCATCGCCGTCGGCTCCGGGCTTGCCGCATGGCTCGCAGCCGGGCGAATCATTCTGTTGCCGACGGTGATCGGCGCCGTGCTGCTGGGCCTGTTCGCCATCGATCTCGGCTTCTCGACGCTCGGTGTTTCGCCGATTCCCGGGCTTGATGGCTATCTCGCCGTTTTTACGAGCGGGCGCGGCATCCGATTGGCGATCGATCTTGCCGGGCTCGCTGTCGCCGGCGGCCTCTTCATCGTGCCGACCTTCGCCGCGGTGCAGGCCTGGGCCGGCGCCGATCGCCGCGCCCGCGTGGTGGCCGCCGTCAACGTGCTCAACGCGGCGTTGATGGTGGGGAGCACGGTGGTCGTGGCGCTGCTGCAAACGGCCGGCATGACCACGTCGCAGCTCTTCCTCCTGCTCGGCGCGGCGAGCCTCCTGGTCGCAGTCGCGGTGGGCCGCACCATGCCCGCAAGCGCGCTCAGCGATGCGCTCTCGATCATTTATCGGGCGCTATTCCGGATGGAGGTCAAAGGCATCGACAATCTCAACAAGACCGGCCCCAATCGGATCATCGCGCTCAACCATGTGAGCTTCCTCGACGCCGGCTTGGCCCTGTCGCTGCTCAACAACAAGCCGGTGTTCGCCATCGATGTCGGCATCGCCAAGCTGTGGTGGGTGCGCCCATTCGTGAAGCTGACCAACGCGATGCAGCTCGATCCGCTCAAACCGATGGCGGTGCGCTCGCTGATCGAGGCGGTCAAGGCGGGCAATCCCCTCATCATCTTTCCGGAGGGGCGGATCACCGTCACCGGCAGCCTGATGAAGGTCTATGACGGCGCCGCCTTGGTCGCGGACAAATCGAATGCCGAGATCGTGCCCGTGCGCATCGAGGGCCTCGAGCAGACCCCGTTCAGCCGGCTCAAGCCCAGTCAGGTACGCCGGCGCTGGTTTCCCAAGGCGAGGGTAACGATACTCGAGCCGGTCAAGCTCACCGTCGACCCCGAGTTCAAAGGGCGCAAGCGCCGGCTCGCCGCCGGCGCCGCGCTCTACGGCATCATGTCCGATCTCGTGTTCCGCACCACCTCGACCGACCGCACCATGGTCGAGGCGATCATCCAAGCCGCGGAGACTCACGGGCGCGGCCGCATCGCGATCGAAGACCCGGTGACAGGTACGCTCTCATACAAACGGCTGCTCGTCGGCGCCGCCATCCTCGGCGCCAAGCTCATGCCGATGGCGCCGGAGGGGCGCGCGATCGGCGTCATGCTGCCGAACGCAAATGGCGCCGTCGTTACCATCCTGGGCCTCATGACGGCGGGCCGCGTGCCGGCCATGATCAACTTTACGGCCGGCGCGGCAAACATCCTGGCCGCGTGCAAGGCGGCACAAATCGACACCATCCTGTCGTCGCGCGTCTTCATTGAGAAGGCTCGACTCGCCAATGTGGTCGCCGCGATCGAACAGGCGGTCAAGATCGTCTATCTCGAGGACATTCGCGCCGGCATCACGCTCGCGGACAAGATCCGCGGCCTCATCAACGCCAACAGGCCGCTAGTCGAGCGCAAGCCCGATGATTGGGCCGCGATCCTGTTCACCTCAGGCTCGGAGGGCGTGCCGAAAGGCGTCGTGCTCTCCCACCGCAACATGCTGGCGAACGCGGCGCAGGCCGCAGCCCGTATCGATTTCAGCCGCGAGGACAAAGTCTTCAACGTGCTGCCGGTGTTCCATGCATTCGGGCTCATCGTCGGCGTCATGCTACCGCTGGTCTTCGGCGTGCGCGTCTATCTCTATCCCTCGCCACTGCACTACCGCACCGTGGCGGAGCTGATCTATGGGGTGAACGCCACCATCATGTTCGGCACCGACACCTTCCTCGTGGGATACGCGCGGGTGGCGCACCCTTACGATTTCCGCTCGCTGCGCTACATCCTCGCCGGCGCCGAGCCGGTCAAGGAGACCACGCGGCGCATGTATATGGAGAAGTTCGGCCTGCGCATTCTCGAAGGCTACGGCGTCACCGAGACCGCGCCGGCCCTCGCCTTGAACACGCCGATGTTCAATAAGTTCGGCACCGTTGGGCGCATCCTGCCCGGCATGGAGGCGCGCCTGGAGAAGGTCGAAGGCGTGGAGGAAGGCGGTCGCCTCTATGTGCGTGGACCGAACGTGATGCTCGGCTATCTGAAGGTCGACAATCCCGGCGTGCTCGAACGGCCGCCCGAAGGCTGGCACGACACCGGCGACATCGTAACCATCGACGAGCAGGGCTTCCTCACCATCCAAGGCCGCGCCCGGCGATTCGCCAAAGTCGGCGGCGAGATGATTTCGCTCGCCGCGGTCGAGGCGGTGGCCTCGGACCTGTGGCCAAATGCGCTCTCCGCGGTCGTGGCCGTGCCCGATCCGCGCAAGGGCGAGCGGCTCATTCTGCTCACGCAGCAGAAGGGCGCCACGCGATCCGAATTTCAGAGCTTCGCCCGCTCAAAGCATGCCTCCGATCTCATGCTCCCCGCCGAGGTATGGGTGCTCGATAAGCTTCCCGTGCTCGGCACCGGCAAGGTCGACATGATGGCGGTGGGCAAGCTCGTCGAGGAGCGGCTTGCGGCGAAGCCGGACACCATGGCGCGCGCGAGCGCATGACCGAGCGCGATTGGCCGCCGCTGCCGCCGCGGCTCAAGCCGATCGTGGATGCCGAATATCCGCGCTTCAGCGCCGCCGAGATGGCGCGCCGCCGCGCGGCGGTCGAGGCGGCGCTCGCCGAAGCGCAGTGCGACCATCTCGTGTTCTACGGGGTGAACCGCGCCGGCTCCGCGGTGCAGTGGCTCACGCAATGGCCGGTGACGGTCGAGGCGGTCGGCGTGCTCACGCCGGGCGAGCGCGACGCGCTGTTCGTGCAATGGATCAACCATGCGCCGCTGGCGAAGCGGCTCGCGACGGACGCCGACGTCGCCTGGGGCGGCGAATCGTCCATCCGCGCCGCCATCGCGGTGCTGGAGAAGCGCGGCGCGCGCGAGAATCGCGTCGCCGTCATCGGGCCGATGGGTTTCGCCCAGCATGCCGCGCTCGCGGCGCGTTTCGGCAAGATTGCCGACCTCAACCGCGCCTATGTGCGGCTGCGGCGCGTGAAGTCGCCGGAGGAAATCGAGTGGCTGCGCATCGGCGCCTGGCTGAGCGATCGCGGCATGGCGGGGCTGCGCGACGGTCTCGCCGTGGGTCTGACCGAGCGTGCCCTCGGCGACCTGATCGAGCGCGCCTATACGCGTGAAGGCGGCACTAATGTCATCCATTTCATCGGCGCGACCTCCATGCACGATCCGCAGCTCGGCGTGCCGGCGCAGTTTCCCTCGACGCGGCGGGTGGCGAAAGGCGACATCGTGTTCGCGGAGATCAGCGCGGCATTCTGGGATCATTCCGGCCAGGTGCTGCGCAGCTTCGCAGTCGGCGAGGAGCCGCCGCCGCTCTATCGCGCGCTACACGGCGCTGCCGATGCAGCCTTCGACGCGGTCGCCGCGGTGCTCAAATCGGGCGCGACGCCGGCGCAAGTGATCGAGGCCGCCGGCGTCATCGAAGACGCGGGCTTCACCATCATCGACGATCTCCTGCACGGGTATGGCGGCGGCTATTTCCCGCCGATCCTCGGCAGCAGGAGCCGCCCCGCCGGGCCCATTCCGACGGAGCCGTTCGAGGCGGGCATGACGGTCGTGGTGCAGCCCAACGTGGTCACGCGCGACGGCAAGGCGGGGGTGCAGACCGGCGAGCTGTTGCTGATTACGGATGCCGGCGTCGAGCGGCTGCATTCATTCCCGCGCGGATTTGCGCAGGCGTGACGTTGGTGCGCATCGATGCGATAGCTTGGCTGTGGCTAACGTGTCCCGGATGCGGTGCAGCGCGAAGCTATTGCGGAGCGGTGCACCGCTGATCCGGGATCGTCACGGGTCGTAAGGGTCCCGGGTCTGCAGCGCGCCACTCGCTGCGCTCGCGCTGCGCTGCGCCCGGGACACATGATATGAGCGAAGCCGCGCTCCGGTCCTTCCCGTCACTCCGCCGCCTGGGACTTCACGGTTTTCTTCACCCAATAGTCGGGTGCCTGCTTCGAGCGCGCGAGCGCGTCCGCGGTCTCGAAGCCCGGCGCCATCGACGCATCGGTGCCGGCGAGAATCTGATGGTGCTCGATGCCGATCGTGCGCAGCCAGCGCTGCTGGCCCATGGTCAGCGCGATGAAATAGCCGATCTCGACCAGTTCCGGCTCGCTGAAGTGCTTGTGCAGCCGCCCCCAGAATTTGTCGTCGACCGGCAAATCCCAGGTGATCGCCTCGGCATAGGCGAGCGCCGCCTTGTGCCGCTCGTCGTAGCGGCTCGAGCTCTCGAAATCGATGAGATCGCGGTAGTCGTCCTCGACGATGCCCTGCTTCGCCGCCTTGATCGAGCGCTGGTTGCCGCAGAACTCGCACAAGACCGAACGCGACACGTAGATGCGGCAGAGCTCCTTGATGCCGTGATCGGCCACCCCGTTCTTGAACACGTCGCGCCAGGAATTGGCGAAGGACCAGAACACGGCCGGCACGTGGGCGCGGATCGCCTGGCTTTCCGGCCGCGGCGTGCCTTCGCGGGCGCAGCGGTCGAACTCCGCGCGCATGGCCGCATCCGTGACGGTGGCGGGATTGACGTAGCTGATCCATGGCTTCGACATCATGTGCTCTCCGTTTGTCCTGCGGTCTCATAGATAGGACGGATACTCTTTATTCACCATGTCCCGGAAGGTGCTTCGGATGGTGCCACATGGTCACAGTGCGATGAACCCGAGCCACGCTCGGTACGCGCAACTGACCCTCTAGCGATCAAGACTAACAGGTTTCGCTTTCTCGGAAAGGCAGGCGGCAGGCTTCGCTACAGCTGGTCGCGCGCTGGCGGCGAGGGATTCTTAACCATCGCCCTATAGCTTGGGATGCGGATTGGTGTGGCGGCCGTCGCGTGGTTTCGCCTGGGGGCGCAATTGCAGGCCGCCGGGGGAACACGACCATGAGAGCGAAAGCTGCGCGAGTCCTCGTCGCCACCGTCGCGTGCCTGTTGTGGCTCAACGGCTGCGAGACTTCGACTAGGCTCGGCGATCTCTTTCAGGCCAAGACCGAAGCCAGTCAGGCCGGCGCGTCGCAAGACGATCCGGTCACGACCGGGAGCCTGCCGCCGGCCTCGCCCAAGCCATCTACCGCCGCGGCCAAGGCGCCGTCCGACAAGAATGACGACGGCAGCCTCGGCAAGAAGCACTTCCGCGACGGCAATTTCAGCCTGGCTGAGCGCCACTTCCGCCGCGCCGTCGAGCTGCATCCGCGCGATCTTGAATCCTGGATCGGACTAGCGGCCTGCTACGACCGGCAGCGCCGCTTCGATCTCGCCGACCGCGCCTACGACCAGGCGACGAAGATTTCGGGACCCACAGCGGAAATCCTCAACAATCGCGGCTACTCCTACATGCTGCGCGGCGATCAGCGCCGCGCCCGCGAGACGCTGCTGGAGGCGCAGGCGCGCGACCCCGGCAATGCCTATGTCAAGAACAACCTTGAGCTGCTCGAGGCGAACCTGCGCAAGGGCAAGGCCACCCAGTAGGCGAGTGTGTCCCGGGCGCGTGCCCGGCCCCTAGACTTCGCGCAGACAACATGCAACGTGGCGCGCTTTAGGGTACGGCGCCATGTTTGCGGGCTTTCGCAAGTTTCTGTCCGAGGTGTCGGAAGGCGACAAGCATCCGGCCCACTTCGCGCATGACGACTATCGCCTCGCGGCGGTGGCGCTGCTCGTCCATGCCGCCGCCATCGACGGTGATGTCGGCGATGCCGAGCGCGAGAAGCTGCACGCCGTCATCAAGCAGCAGTTCGCGCTCGACGAGGCGACGACCGACGAATTGGTCGCCGAGGCGACCGAGGCCGAACACGAGGCGATCGATCTCTATCACTTCACCAGCTTGATCAATCGCTCGCTCGACGAGGAGGGGCGCCGGCGCGTGGTCGAAATGATGTGGGAGATCGCCTACGCCGACGGCGACGTCGACGAATTCGAGAGAAACCTGATCTGGCGCGCCGCCGATCTGCTCGGTGTCTCGTCGCGGGAACGCATCGAGCTTGGCCAACGCGTGGCGGGCCGGCGGGGGACGCCGTGACCCAGGAGAAGGGCCCCATCACGTTGATCACCGGCGCATCGGGCGGCATCGGCGCGGCGCTGGCGCACGAATTTGCCGCCCACGACCACGAACTTGTTCTGGTGGCAAGACGCGAGCAGGCGCTCGGCGCGCTCGCGGATGCGATCGCCGCGAAGGGCGCGAACCGGCCGACGGTTCTGCGCGCCGATCTCTCGCGCGCCGATGCCGTGCAGGGGATTGCCGAGGCGCTCGACCAGCGCGGGCTCGAGCCGGACGTGGTCGTCAACAACGCGGGCTTCGGCCTGCTCGGTGCGGCGGACGAGCTCGACCGCGCCGAGCAGCTCGCCATGATCGAACTCAATGTGCGCGCGCTCACCGATCTCTCGCTCGCCTTCATCGATAGTCTCAAGCGCCGCCGGGGCGGCATTCTCAACGTGGCCTCGATTGCCGCGTTCATGCCCGGCCCCGGTATGGCGGTCTATTACGCGAGCAAAGCCTATGTGCTCTCGTTCAGCGAGGCGCTGCATCGCGAGCTCAAGCCGAAGGGCGTGCGGGTGACCGTGCTTTGTCCGGGCCCGGTGCCGACCGAGTTTCAGGCGCGCGCGGGTATGAGCGGCGACGCCTTTCCGCGGCTGCTCACGCGTTCCGCCGAGCGGGTGGCAAGGGACGCTTACCGCGGCCTCATGCAAGGCCACCGCGTGGTCGTTCCGGGCTCCGCGAATCGCGTGGTGGCGACGATGATCGGCTTTACGCCGCACCGCATTTTGCTCGAGCTCATCGCGCGCCAGCAGCGAGGCAGCCGCTAGGCGATGTTCAGCCGTAGCCCGGATTTCGCTACGCTCAATCCGGGCTACGAGCATCTTGAAAATCGGCGTCGAGCGGGTATTGAGATTCCACCGATGCTCGCCATGACTGCCCCATGCCCCGGCTGATTTTGATCGTGCTGCACCAGGAAACGTCGAGCGCTGGCCGCATCGGGTATTCCTTGCGCCAGCGCGGCTATGCACTCGACGTGCGCCGCCCCCGCTTCGGCGATCCGCTGCCCGAGACCATGGCCGGCCACGCCGGGGCGATCATCTTCGGCGGCCCCATGAGCGCGAACGACACTGACGATTTCATTCGTCGCGAGATCGATTGGCTGCGCGTGCCGCTGAAGCAGAAGAAGCCGTTTCTCGGCATTTGTCTCGGCGCGCAGATGCTCGCGCACCATCTCGGCAGCCGCGTCTACCGGCATCCCGACGGACACGCCGAGGTCGGCTACTATCCGATCCGGCCAACGGATATCGGACGCATGGTGTGCGATCCCTGGCCGGAGCAGGTCTATCAGTGGCATCGCGAAGGCTTCGACCTGCCGCTCGGTGCCGACTTGCTGGCGGAGGGCGACTCCTTCCCGGTGCAGGCGTTTCGTTACGGCGGCGCCGCCTTTGCGCTGCAGTTTCATCCCGACGTGACCCACGCCATGATGTGCCGGTGGACCACGCGCGGCCATGAACGCACGCTATTGCCCAACGCCAAGCCGCGGGTCGCGCATTTTGCCGATCGCGCGGTCTACGACCCCGCCGGCCGCGCCTGGCTCGCCGCGTTCCTGAACCATTGGTTGGGGAAGCCGGAGATGCCGGAGAAGCGGGCGTCGACCGGGTGACCAATCTGTCGTCCCCGCGAGGGGCACCCCACGACGCTCGCGTCGCGGGGACCCCGTTGCGGAGACCACCGTCTCTGGAATATGGGCCCCCAACATAAGCGCGTTTACGCGCCTCTGCGACGCTATGCGCGGGGACGACACTGAATCGGATTCGGTATCACGCAACTGGGCCGGCGAATGGTGGAGCCGAGGGGGGTCGAACCCCTGACCTCCTCATTGCGAACGAGGCGCTCTCCCAACTGAGCTACGGCCCCGCCAGATGCAGCCGCGCGCGGCTGATCGCTGCGAGTGCGGGCCATTTAGGGCTCGGCATCGAAGGAGTCAAGGATCGGCAAGGAACGCGACGACGAGGCGATTCATCGGCTGTCGTGCTTGTTTACGTCGCCTCGCCCCGCTACATCTTGTCCACGATTCTCGGAAGCGAATCCCAATCCATGCGCGCCCTCTTCCTGGTCATCGATCTCGCCCTTGAAATCTATATCTGGATCTTGATTGCGGCAGCGGTTTTCTCCTGGCTGATCGCTTTCACCGGTGATTCTCATCCTCATCATCATTTTCATTCGCTATTGCATCGCGCTGTACATCCTGCCCTACGTGTTCTGAGCAAAATGGTTGCTCCGCCTTGGACGGCGGCGGCGGACGGTGTCGTCATCGCCGTCCGGCTCACCCCCCGGGGCGGCCGCGATAGCATCGACGGTATCGCGCAATTGGCCGACGGACGCAGCGTGCTGAAGGTGCGCGTGCGTGCAGCGGCAAGCGAAGGCGAGGCCAACGCGGCGCTCGTCAAGCTCATCGCCAAGATGCTCGGCGTTGGCGTCCGTGACGTGAGCCTCGTCGCGGGCGCGAACGCGCGGCTCAAACGGGTGAAGATCAACGGCGCCGGCGCGCTGCTCGCCGCTGCGCTGGAGAAAATCTGCGCGATGGGGTAAATGCGGTCGGTGGGCTCTACTGATGCCGAGTGCAGGCGATCGGTCTATGTGACGTCGTCCCCGCGCGGGGGCCCCATTGCGGGGACCCATGGCCGCCAACTCTGGAATATGGATCGCCGCTTACGCGGGTATGACGTCAGTGGTTTTGGGGCAAGCAGCCGGGTTAATCAGCACCGCAAGCCATGACCGCAAAGATCATCGACGGAAAGGCGATCGCGGCCGACTTGCGCGGCAAGGTCGCGGATGCCGTGCACCGGCTATCGCGCGACCGCGGCATCACGCCGGGGCTCGCCGTCGTGCTCGTCGGCAATAATCCGGCGAGCCAGAGTTACGTCGCGAGCAAGATCAAGATGACGGCCGGCAGCGGCATGCGATCGTTCGACCAACGGCTGCCGAAGGAGACGAGCGAAGCCGAGCTTTTGGCGCTCATCGCGCGGCTCAACGTCGATCCCAATGTGCACGGCATCCTGGTGCAGCTTCCGCTGCCGGCGCAGATCGATCCGCACAAGGTCATGGCCGCAGTCGATCCGGCAAAGGACGTCGACGGCTTTAATCCCGTCAACGCCGGCCGGCTGTCCGCCGGCTTGCCGGCGCTGGCGCCCTGCACGCCGGTCGGCTGCATTCTGCTTGCCAAGACGGTGCAGCCCTCGCTCATGGGGCTCGAGACGGTGGTGATCGGCCGCTCCAACATCGTCGGCAAGCCGTTGGCACAACTTCTGCTCGCGGAAAATGCGACCGTGACGCTCACGCATTCGAAGACGCGCGAGCTTGCCGCGGTGTGCCGGCGCGCCGACGTTCTGTTTGCGGCGGTAGGCCGGCCCGAATTGGTGCGACGCGATTGGATCAAGCCCGGCGCCACCGTCATCGATGTGGGCGTCAACCGCGTGACGGCAGCGGATGGGGGATCGCGCATTGTCGGCGACGTGGCCTTTGCCGAGGTCTCCGAGATCGCGGGCGCCATCACGCCGGTGCCGGGGGGCGTCGGGCCGATGACCATCGCCTGCCTGCTCGCCAACACCGTGCGCGCGGCCTGCGCCATCGCCGGCCTGCGGGAACCGGCGTTCGGGCACCGTCCAGCGGATGATCGCGAGTAGACGCCCGGGCGCGCCTCTCCGCTGTCGTCCCCGCGCATAGCGCGTCGAAGACGCGCGTAAACGCGCTTATGCTGGGGACTTATAACCACCGGCTGTAGAATATGGGTCCCGCTTTGGCAGGGACGAGGGTGGGCAATACGCGCGCGCCGACCTATTTGGTCCAGGCGAAGGCGACCTTGTCGAGGGTGCGCCCGCCGAACCGTTCGGAGGAGCGCGCCACGGCCTTGCCGCCGAGCGCTCGGTAGAAGCCGACCGCCTGCTCGTTGTCCGAGAGCGCCCACACCACCAAGCTGCTGAGCCCGCTCTGGACCAGGTCGCGCCGCGCCGCGGAAAAGAGCTTGCGGCCGAAGCCGAGCCCTTGGAATTCCGGCCGCAGATAGAGCTCGTAGATCTCGCCGTCGTAATAGAGGCTGCGCGCGCGGTTGCGGCCGTAGTTGGCGTAGCCGGCCACGCATTCGCCGAAAGCGAGCACCGTGATCCGGCTGCCTTTGCGCACCGCCGCGTCCCACCACACCGGACCGCGCCGGTTGATGAGCTTGTCGAGCTCGGGTCCGGGAATGATCCCCTGATAGGCGCACCGCCAAGCGTCATCGTGCGTCGCCGCAATCGCCCGTGCATCGGACGGCTTGGCGCGGCGGACTTCGATCAGGGTCGTGCTCATGACTTGATTGAAGCAAGCACTCCGCCGCGCTTCAAGGGTTATGTTTAACGCTGCACCAACAACGTGGGCGATTGATGTGGATTTGCCACACTGCGGGACCGCCGAGCATCCGCGAACGCCGCGAAAAACCGAGCCATCTTGGCCAGCTGACGGCATGTTGCATCGGCGACACGCACGGGCGGCGAAATGCGCTGCCCCGGCGTCCGGGACGGCTCGAATAGCGGCTACGGCGCAGAACTCCTGTGCCGAATCACCAGCTGTCGTCCCCGCGAACGCGGGGACCCATAACCACCGCCTCTGGAATATGGGTCCCCGCTTGCGCGGGGACGACTGTGGACAGTGTGATGGGGCAACGAGCCCGATCGCATCACACCCGCTCCGCCTCCTTGCGCCGCTCCTCCTTCTTGCGCTCGTTGGGATCGAGCAGCTTCTTGCGCAGCCGGATCGCTTTCGGGGTGACCTCGACCAGTTCGTCGTCGGTGATATAGGCGAGCGCCTTCTCCAGCGTCATCTGGATCGGCGGGATCAGCCGCACCGCCTCGTCCTTCGCATGGGTGCGGATATTGGTGAGCTTCTTGCCCTTGAGCACGTTGACCTCGAGGTCGTTGCCCCGCGTATGCTCGCCCACGATCATGCCGC